>OVEP010000171.1_pt1 | contig 16897 bp, 18 predicted proteins | sample 1779801 | NCBI WGS metagenome assembly OVEP01 (sample SAMEA3914791, study PRJEB12502) | metagenome | biome: forest; material: soil | place: Canada | collected 2011-07-03 | depth 0.1 m
GTGCACGTAGCAGTCACACCCCCGGGTGAGCGCAGTGGACTCACCGACACCACAAGTGCTCAACTGGTCAGGCAACGGGCTCCCTTGGCTTGCAGTGGTCTCGACAACCGACTGTCTACCAAGAGGCCCGTTGCTTCATGCCCGAGCAGTCCCGGGCACGCGCGTGCGAACCCTCACCCTCCCCACCGGCAGTCCTAGAACGCCGGACGGTTCACCACAACGCTCTCAACGGCCTGGGTTGTTCGCCGTCAGCTCCTCGAGATAGATCACCGCGAAATCGCGGGCCTCAACGAAGTCCTCGGCGGCCTCCGGGAGTCGCTCGCGACGACGCCATGCCCCCGTCGCTTCCATCGCCCCTTCCACGGCGATGAAGCGCGTCCTGGATTCCGACCACCGCGCATACTTCTCGGGGCCGTCCCAGAGGTCCAAGATCGTGATCGCGTCCAGCAGACGAGCTCTCAAGTCACCAGCGGCCACGTCCAGCGACGCGACGCGGAGGTTCTCGATCAGTTCGGCACGCGCGGTCGACCGTTCGTCGGTCCGCGGGTCAATCGGCCTGCCGCGGAACGACTTCAGCGCCCTAAGTGCCTCGATCACCCGATCCGTTGCCGCATCCGTGCGGGCTCGCCGCTCAGCCTCCAGCCGGGCATCATCGCCGCCCGCCTGGAGCTGCGCCAGTTCGGATTCCATCGACTTCGCCCGGGCGAGGACATCGTTCAGATCGGCCTCCAGGGCCTCGATCCGTGTCTCGAGGCCGACGATCCGCTCGGCCGCCTGCTCCTCCTCCGACCCATCTCGCCTCGCCCTGGCCGCACGATCCCATGCTTGACGCCACGGCTCCCACTCCTGCCCGCAGCCGGCCGCGATGAACTCGCGGAAGGTGTCGATGCGCGGGAACTTGTTCCCGTTGACGAGGTCGGAAATGGTCCCCTCGGCGAGGCCGGATGCCTTTCTGATCTCGGTGCCAGTCAGCTTCAAGACGGCCTTCAACCGCTTGGCCGCGTCGGCGAGCTCCTCCCCGTTGGTGATCTCCGCCGGATCGGGCAGATCCTCCTTCGGCTCCGCGTTCACTCCTACCCCCTCCCATGTTCGCGTTTTCGCCACGCTACAGCGAAACCGGCCTACAGGCTGCGGAAGCGTCTTCGCAGCTTCTGCCTTGGGAGTGCCACCTTCGGAAGGGACTGTCGCAGCGGCCGCCGGTGATGGGGTGGAGCCGTCCAATCGACAACTCCTTCAGGGGGCAACCGTGGAGCTCCTGCTCCTCCTCTCGCTCATCTCGCTCGCCGTCTCGACGCTCACGGCGATGCTCGCCGTCCTGGCCCTGGCCTTCCGCCTCGGCTCGCCTCAGATTGAGCGCACCCCGGCACCCGCGGGGGACCGCTCGGTCGACCAGCCGATCCGGGCGCGCGGCCGCCTTTACAGCTTCGCGCTCCGCGGCGCGGCCTCCACGGCGGGCTCGTCCCTCGTCACCTTCGTCATCTGGTGGATCCAGCACCGCTGAGCATCGAGCGTGAACGGACGGGGGCCAAGGTCGGTGACCTTGGCCCCCGTCCGTTCGAAGGCTGAGCGGTGCCGGAACCCCGAGGGGCGAATACGCGGCCCCAGCGAGGACCAGGAAATCGGCACGAACAGAACGAAGCGGAGGCGTACTGTTGCTGGCGAGCACGGTGGTGGAGTCGGTCACCACCGTGATCGTCTGCGCATCGCGGAGCCGGTCGACGAGGGCATGGTGGACTGCCCCCACCCCACTGTCGGGTGCCCCGCCCAGAGTCTTCGAGCCCGGCCGTCGGCCCCGGCTCTTGTCCCGTCTCCGTTCGAGTGAGGCACTGTTGTCCAGCGAGCTCGTCCACACCAACCCGCCCAAGCAGCCGCCCAGCATGCTGCAGACCGAGCTCACCGAGGAGCAGATCGCTCTGCTCTTGGAGATCGCGACGCCGTACGTGAAGACAGGCTCCTGGCCGATCTGGGACTTCGTCGTCAAGCGGATGGACCAGCGCAAGCTGAACGCCCGCGACATCACGGCCTCGCTGCCGCGCGTCGGCACCAAGGGCACGCTCGGCCCCTCCTACGGCTTCACGGTCGGGCACGACTGGCGCATGCTCCGCGACAACGAACCGGTCCAGCTCACGGTTGCCGCCGCCCTCGTACTCGACGAGCTTCGCCCCCTCCTGGCAGATCCCTTCCTGCGCGTGCTGCACTACATGATCGCCCTGCAGCGCGACACGGAGCCGTCCCCGACCGAGGTCACCCAGACGTGGCTGGACTCGCAGGAACTGGCCAAGGCCATCCCCAGTCTCAAGCCCGAGTTCCTCTCCGCGCTGCCGAAGATCCTCGCTGCAGAGCCCGGTACTTGGCGCGGCAGTTCCCGTGGGCCGACCCTGCCGGACGACCCGACCTGGTCGCGCGAGATCACGCGGGAGATCCAGCAGTACGCCGAGGCGACGGACCTGGAATCCTACGTCGCCACCGTCTGCGAAATCGTGACGATGCAGGCCTGGGAGCAGAGCTACCATCACTTCCGCACTGAGCATGACGGCGTGCCCCTGCCTCGCGAGTACGCCGCGGCGCCCTGGCTCGACCCGGTGATCTCCAACGAGACGGCGGAGCCGCCCGTCGAGCCGGAGTCGGCCCGGCCCATCTACGTCAAGGAGTCGCTGATCGAGGAGTTGATCGACCTCGACGGCGCGGGCGGCTTCGTCACCGACAAGCTGGTCCAGCAGTGCAAGGAGCTGAACTTCAACTTCCGGCACGCACAGCCGTTCTCGTGTCACTCCCTGCTGCGCGCCATCATGGATCACGTCCCGCCGGCCTTCGGGGTGACGGGGTTCGCCCAGGTCGTCAGCAACGTGTCGTGGATCAAGACGGACAAGGACTACCTCAGGAAGCTCCAGGACTTCCGTACCCAGGGCGACGATGTGATGCACCGGCCGATCGGCCGACAGCGGAGCCGGATCGACATGCACGACGTTCCCGCGCCCGCAGCCCTGAATGCCCTGCTCGAAGGTCTCCTCAGGCATTTCCGAGACGCCCGGGACGCAGCCGCAGCCGGAAGGTGACGCGCCCGCCCGTCGGCTTCATGTCGGCGGGCGGCGCTCCACGGTCGACGAGCGCGGGTCAGCTGCGGCCTGCGCTCCGGTGGTAGCTGGTGGCCTCCCGAGGTGTCGGTCGGCGGGGTGATGATGGGGTGATGGTCGACGAGCAGGCAGTAGCGAAGTGGCACCTCAACGAGGAGCAGTGGGCCCAGCAGGTCGCCGCCTCGTGGTTGGGGGACCCGGCGGTCCGCGCGGTGGTGGAGGCGGCAGCCCCGGCCGCCGCCCAGATCGTCGCGCCGCTGGTGCGGCACATGGTCGACCAGGTGGAGATCACCCGGTTCTGCTGGAGGGTGTGCGACATCGGCGCGCTGTATCCGGACGGCAGCGAGAGCCTGAACCCGTTCGACCCGGCCGCCCCAGGCGCGTGGCAGCTGAGCGACGACGAGCGGACGCTGGCCGGCTACGTGGCCGCCGCCTTCCACCAGCTGGTCAAGTTGGTCGTGGAGAAGCTCGAAGAGGCCGGGGTGCATGTGGACGCGCCGTGGGGGTCCGACCAGGCGGTGGTCGCGGTGCTCCTGCTGCTGGAGGCGGAGGGGAGCTACCAGCTCCCCTGGGGTGACGCCCGGCTGCTGGCGGAGCATCTGCAACCGCCTGGCGTCTCCGCGATCACCCCGGACGGACGGTCGACCTCCGCGCGCGACGGCCGCTCGGACGAGATGGCCCGCAACGTCGACCGGATCCGCAAGGCCGTCCGTGAGCGGGCCGGCGGCCGCGACCATCGCCGCCCCTACGCCGCAGCGCGCGGCCAGCGCTCCGAGCCGCGCGCGACTGTCCTCCGCCGGGAGGTCCTGAAGGAGATTCTCGACGACGACCCCACGATGAAGGTCGAGTGGCTGCGCCGGACCTGGGATCTGTCAAAGGAGAAGCCGGGCGGGCGCCTGCGCTGCGAGTTGACGGCCCGGCTCGCCGCCGAGGGGCTGCCCGCCCCGAACAAGCCCTCCAGGGCCACCTTGTTCAAGGACTTCCAGGTGCTCGGGACCAGCGGGAACTGACCCGGGCGGAAAAGAGTCCGTGCGAACACCCGCGGGCGTTCGCACGGACTCGGGAACCGACAGTCTCTCCAACGTCAGCACCACGACGAAGACCTTGGAGCACCGGATGTCCACCGAGCACATGAACCCGCCCGCCCCCACGGCCACGCCGAGTCCACAGCCGCCGACGAAGTCGCGGTGGCTGCCGGAGGCCTCCACCCGGGTCGGCGCCGTCATGTACGCCTTCCTCGGCGCCCTCCTCCTTTGGGCCGGAGGCGCCCTGGTCCAGCACGTCCACATCTACTGGCGTTGACGGCCTGCTGCCGCGGCCCGAGGGGCTTCGCCCCCTCGGGCCGCGGGACGGACGCTGCCGCTGATGCGCGTCGTGCCCGCCCAGCCAGGCTCCTACGAGACGCCGACGAGCCGCTGGGGGTCGACGCGGCCTGCTGCCGGGTCGGTGAACGGGTTGGCAGCCACATCGAGTCCGAAGAGGGGGTAGAGGCGTTGGAGCGCGGCGTGGGCGTCGCGCTCAGGGTCCCCGAACGCCTCCCATGACTGGCTCCAGGCGTCGCTGGTCGCCGGCTGCGGTGCGCCCTGGAAGGGGAATTCCGGGTCGGCGCCGGGGGCGAGCGTGCGAGGCGGGGCCTGGGCGAAGCCAACGGCAACGACGCTATGCGTCCAGGGGCCGTCGAGGCGCGGCAGGATGGCGCGGTCCACCAGCCGGAAGTACTCGAGGGTGATCTCCGTGAGGACGAAGACGCTGATCCGGCCGAACTGGTGGCTTCCGTAGCTCTCCATGGCCCAGCCGAGCATTTCACGGTCGGCGGCCACCGCGGCGGTGACCGACCCATCGGCCTCCACCCACAGGCCCCACCGGGGCGGGGAGGTGAGCAGCAGGCCACCGTCGAGCGGTTCGGGCCGGTGGATGCCGGAGGCGAAGTTGAAGGCGGTGACGCCACGGAGGGTGTCCTGGTGGGTGAGCGCCTCCACCACCCCTCCGGTCGCGTACATCCCCGGCAGGAGACCGGTGAGTGGGCTGGGGGTGCTCTGGAAGAACAGGACGGGGGTGTCATCCATGTTCAACCTGCTGCGCAGCGCGGCGCGTTCCGCGGCTCGGTCCGCGTGGGGGGTCGGACGCGCTGCGGGGCCCCGGCGGACGCGAAGGCCGTCGTTGACCAGCCGGTAGACCTCGTCGGGCGAGAGGTAAGCGGTGGTGTCGCCGTTGCGCACGGGGATGGCCCAGGCGCCCCTGACGAACTTGCCATCCTCGTTGAGGCCGCGGGTGACGATGGCCCAGCGCTCTTGCTCGGGCAGGGGCGCGACCTCGATGACGAAGTAGTGCCCCGCCGTGTCCTGGTCCCCGTCGGGGTGGTCAAACCAGTGAAAGTCCACCTTGACCAGGGGCCGCAGGTACTCGGTCAGGACGTCCTTGTAGGAGTTCGGCTTGACCAGTTCCTTCCCGAAGGGCGTGGCCTTGGTCGCGGTCTCGTAGAGCTCGGTGGTCTTCTGTACGGCCTTGAAGCCGCACACGATCAGGCCGCCCCCGGCGTTGGCGAACGCAGCCACGTCCTTCGCCAACTCGTACTTGCCCTTGTCCGTGCCGAGGTCGTAGGGGCCGACGCCGGGCCAGACGCTCTTGAAGTCGACCCAGTCGCTCTCACGGGTGCCGATGATCCGGTCCGGGTCTGGCTGGACGAGCGCGGTGATCAGCTGCATGCGCGAGGAGACGGTCATGCCGCCAGGGTAGGGCTCGCGCTGGGTCAGCTTGCGCTTGTCCGGCCAGGATCCTCGAACTTGCGCTTGCCGTGCAACGGCCCGGGACCGATGCACGACGCAGTGACCTTCATCACTGCTAGGATCGCCTGCGCCCTCTGAAAGGGACACAATGCAGGTCGTCGCCAGGGACACGGCGCCAGGTTCGCCAGTCCGGCTTAAGCGACACGGCCTGCGGGGGGACACGGTGAGTGCAGCGATAACCGCGGTGGTCATCCCGGCGTCCGCGCGATGGCGGTCCGTCCGGCAGCAAACGAGGTGCCCGAGGTGCAGCAGCCAGGCGTAGGCCACGGCGGCGGCCAACAGCGGCAGGGATCTGATCCGGCGCAGCAGCAGCGTGCCGAAGGAGTGGGTGCCGCCAGTCGTGATGGGCGTGCGAACGAAGGATGCGCCGCCGCAGCCGGTGAACCCTGGCAGCACTACGACCTCGGACACGGCTACTGCGGCTACACCTTCTTCGAGCAATGCCAGCGCATGGCCTGCGCACGCTGCGACTTCTACACCCCGAAAACCTCCAGCAAGAGCCAGCTCCTGGAGGCCAAGGAGAACCTGCAAAAGATGCTCGTGGCCATCCCCCTGACGGACGAAGAACGTGCTGCGGTCGACGACGGCCAGGCCGTACTCGACCAACTCCTCGACCGGCTCACAGATGTCCCCACTCCCGCCAGCCCGCCGACCGCAGCGCTTGCGGTCGGCAGAAATAGCGGTGGGGTGGACCCGCAGGCGCGCCGGCCTCCTGCCGATCGCCAGCCGCTCGCCCAGCGTCCGCCCGTAGAAGGAGTGGACACGTCGGCCGAGCGTCGCGCAGTCCGGGCACTGCGGCGGCTTCCCCGCACCGCTGCCTCGATCGCCAACAGCTCGGGACTGACGATCAGCCGCTCCAAATCAATGTCGCCACCGGGAAACAGCAGATCCTCGATCGCACGCAGGCCCATACCAGGGAGATTCTGCGACGAAACGATTCGTCATGCAGACCGCTGACCTGGCCTTTCGCGGACTTCGAGTCAGCATAGTTTTCGAGGCTCTGACCGCGATTGCGTGAATGACCTTGTGTCGGGGGTGCAGGGGCCGGGTGCCGAATTGCCAATCGTCGTCACGCGCGTTCGTCCGTAGTGTCCCGGCCGGAGCCTGAAGCCGAGGCGGAGCAGCGCTGGCGGCCCTGGTCTGCTGACGTGCGGCGTTGAAGGCCTCCGTCGCCGGTGGCCTTCAACGCCGAGACCCGTGTCCGGTTCGGCTTCGGGCATGCCGTCCCGGGCGGGCGGTGGCGACTATTTGACGGTGAAGGTCTGCCACGCGTCGTACTCGGACACCTGGGCGTTGGCATTGTGCGGGTCTGCGACCGAGTACGCCTCGGCGGGCATGGCGCTGATCTGCCACTGCCCGGCGTAGGCGGCCTTGCTGAACGTGATGCGCAGGTTCACGTGCTCCCAGTAGCCGGGGGTGATGGCGATCTGGTTCTTGACCAGCCATGTCCAGTAGTCGCCGGCCATGTCGGGCTTCCAGACGCCCCACCTCCCGGTGGCGGGGTCCTGCAGGCTGACGGTGACGCCGCGGTTGTCGAGGGCGGGCCTGCGGTCGTCGTCGGCGGTGAGGCCGAGCCCACGGCCCAGGACCTGCACCTTGTACGGGGACTCGTCCCGGTACCAGACGACCATGGTGACGGTCGTTCCGCGCTTGACCACGGCGGGGGTGTGGACGCTCGAGTTGAGGGTGCCGACGGTGGGCGGCATGTTCGCGGCGGGGTGCGCGGCCGCTTGCGCGGAGCCGGGCACGAGGGCCAGCAGGGCGGCGACGGCGGCGATGCCGAGCGCGGTACGGCCAGTGTTCATGGGTCCCCCAGTTGTGGTTGTGGACTCCGGAGCCTAACGCTGCCGTCACGAGCATCACCAGGATGGGTGGGCCACCGCACATACGGGCGCCGACTTGAGACGCCATCAACGCGGATGGCCGCGCCGGTGATGAGGCTTGATGAAAAATCGGTTCTACCCGCGCTTTCGTGAAGCCGCTGGTAGGTGGCCCGCATGCAAGATCGTTCCGGTGCGGCGTGCCGTACGTGTGAGCCTATGCGCGATCAAGGACATGTTGTTCCCCGACACCGAGGTCGAGCTGCATCAGCTGATCATGGAGCCGCTGCTGGTGGTTGTGGAGGCTGCGGCATGTGGTCGTCCGCTGCGCTGCCGAGACTGCGGCGATCCGGGGGCCGAGCCCAAGAGCCAGGCGATGGGCCGCGGAGCCGCCGGACCTGTCACAGGCCCCGGCTATGGTCCCTGCAACATCAACGAACGCTGGAGGCGACATGAGCTGGGACCTGCTCGTCCTGCCCGTCCCGGCGGAGTTCGTCTCAATCGACGACTTCCCCGACGACTTCACCACCGAGCCAATCGGTTCCTGCGAGGAGGTCAAGGCCACGCTGCGTGGTCGCATCCCGGGCATCGAGTTCGCTGAACCGACCTGGGGTCGGCTCACCGGCCCCACCTGGTCGATGGAGCTGAACCTGGGCTCCGAAGCCTCAGTGGACTCGATCATGCTCTATGTCCACGGCACCGGTGACGCCGTCCTGCAGGCCGTCATCGACATCGCTGACGCGGTGAGCTGCCGTGTGATCGACACCTCCCGGGGCGACTTCCTGGCAAAGGACGACCCGAGCAGCTGGCAGGCATTCCAGACCTACCGCGACCACGTGATCCGCGGCGATTAGACGCATCATGCCCCCAGGGCCGACGGTGCTCGGGTCGCACGTCGGAGACTATTTTTCGGCTTCAAGGAGGGTTGCACGCGTGCTGCTGGAAAAGCAGGAGATCACGGGAGTGAAGCTGGTGGGCAGCGGTCGCACACTCGGCCCACTCGAGCTGAATCGGTGCGTGTTCAACGGATCGGTGCTGGCGCAGTTCGACGACCCGGACCTGGGCCTGGTCGTTCGCGATGTCACTGCGAGACGTTGCCGGGTGAATCGGTCCGGGGCCCAGGGAGTGCGGTTCGAGGACGTGCACATCGACGGGCTCGCTGTCACCTCGCTGCTGCACTTGAACGCCTGCGTGTTCAAGCACGTGACGTTGACCGGCAACATCGGCCCGCTGATGGCGACCCCGCCGAACTACGCGCTCTCAGTAGACCTGCGGGACCGCTTCAGAGCCCAGATCATCGCCTACTACGCAGGCGTCGACTGGGCTCTGGACATCTCGCAAGCGGCGTTCTCCGAGGCGGACTTCTACTACGTCCCGGGGCACCTGATTCGGCGCGACGAAGAGACCCAGTTCCTGCTGCACCGCGACCGGGCGGAACACTTCGGCGATCTGAAGAAGCTGCCCGACTTCGCGCGGTTTGCCGTGAGCCGCTTCGAGGCGACACCGTTCGACACGCTCGTCGCCATCGCCCCCAAGCGCTCCAAGAACTTCACGACATGGCTCGCTGAACTGCAGATTCTTCGCACGGAGGGCCTTGCCGACTGACGTCGAATCAAGGCCTGGCCCGGCTTGCCGGGCATTCCATCGGCGACATATAGGGTAGAGAGCACGGTTCCGGGTCCACCGGACAGTCCTCGGTGGAGATCACGCGCTCGCACCACCTGCAGGCCAAGTCGGCTTGAGCGCCAGCCATGTTGAGAGACATGGCGATTTGCAGCATCTCCCGGAGCGGCAACCCACTCAAGATCAATCACGGAACCGCGGTCAGAGCCGTTTTCGAAGAACGCCATCAGGCGTCGGGGCTCCGCCCCGCAGGGACGGATCGGCGGGACGGCGTCCAGCAGTGGTAGGAGCCGGGTGAGGTCGTAGCGGTTGCCCCCGATGAAACTGACGGCCAGCGCGGTGCCGTGCCGGTCGACCCAGACGCCGGTCTCGGTCCAGTCCCGCAGCCTGCGCCAGACCGTGAACGGTGTCCGCCAGCACGTCGATGATGCCTGACGCCGTGCGCAGGGTGGTGTGGGTGTCCGACGCCGATCGTCATCGCTTCGGCAGGCGCCGCGCCCACGGTTCGCGTCGCTCCGCGGGAATCGTCGTGAAGCTGCGGCCAGGGGCGTTGCAAAGTCCCGATGATGAGGTGAGTCTGCAGGTCGTAGTGCTGCGGGGCGTCGAAGGTGACCCGTCACGGAAGCAACGAAACTCCGGTTGAACGGGGTGACCTTCCCAAGTCGCCCTGCCCCGCCGGAGTTTCGATGTGTCGTCAGTCTGCCACCGTCTGTCTGGTCAAGTCGCCCGCCCTGGCGGGTGTCGCAGCGCTTCCGCTGGTGGAGCGGTTGCGGGTGCTGCCCGATCCGCGTCGGCGGCGCGGCGTGCGTCACCCGTTCGTGGCGGTGTTGCTGGTCGCCGCCTCGGCGGTGCTGGCCGGCGCACGCTCGTACGCGGCGATCGGGCAGTGGTCCACCAGCGCCCCGCAGCACACACTGGCCCGGCTGGGCGCCCGAACGGTGGGCGCACTGAGCATCCGGGTCCCGCCCAGCTCCGCCACGATCCGGCGGGTCATCGGCCACGTCTGTCCCGGTGGCCTGGCCGACCTGACCGGCACCGATCCCGCGGGCGCGCAGTCGCTGGCGGTGGACGGCAAGGCCGCCCGGGGCTCGCGTCACGACCAGATCCCGGCCGCCCACCTCCTGGCCGCGATGACCGACCAGGGCCGGACCGTCACCCAGCTGCGCGTGCCCGACAAGACCAACGAGATCACCTGCTTCGCCGCCCTGCTGGAGCCCTACGACCTGACCGGGGTCACCGTCACCGCCGACGCTTTGCACACCCAGCGCGCCCACGCCCGCTTCCTGGTCGAGGAGAAGCACGCGCACTACCTGCTGGTGATCAAGGCCAACCAGCCGGGCCTGCACCGACAGGTGCGGTCACTGCCGTGGAAGGAGGTCACCGCGCGCCGCTACGACCGCGAGAGCGGCCACGGCCGAAAGGAGACCCGGGTCACCAGGACACTGACGGTCACCGACCTCGGACTCGACTTCCCGCACGCCGTCCAGGCGGTGCGGATCCTGCGCCACCGCACCGACCTCAGGACCGGCGCGTGCACCCGCCAGACCGTCTACGCGATAACCGACCTGACCTCGCATCAGGCCTCACCCCAGCGCCTGGGTCAACTCGCCAGGTCACAGTGGACCATCGAGAACCGCCTGCACTTCGTCCGCGACACCACCTTCCACGAGGACGCCTCGAAGATCCGCACCGGCCACGGGCCCGACAACATGGCCACCCTGCGAAACCTGGCGATCAACACCCTCCGCGACGCCGGACACCACAACATCGCCGCCGGCCTCCGCCACACCTCCTACGAGCCTTTCACCCGCCCACTCGACCTCCTGGGCATCGCCTGACCGGCGCACTCACAAGATCAAGAGACTTTGCAACGCCCCTGAAGCTGCGGCTGTGTGTCCTTGCGTTCATCGGGCCCACAACTGCCTGGATCCGCTGACATGGACGCGTCCTTGTGGAAGGCTCGGTGGATACCGGGGGGCTACGTCACACAGGAGTGCGTTTCGGTCCGTTCCCCGACAGCCCGGGCCGACCGGGCGGCGAATGTGGAGGGGACTTGGCCCGCGGTGAGAACGACGACGCTGCCCACCGCCTCATTGAAGCCGACTACCAGGTGCTGCTGCGTGGCGAGAAAGAGCGTGCGAAGCTGCGCCAGAAGGTGCGGCGCCGTGAGCAGGACCTGGCCGACTTCGTGAAGCCCGGTTGTATCGGACCTGCCTGCTGGTCGGTCTCCTCTGCTTGATGGCCGGCCTGGGTTGGACGGATCTGGCCTGGGGCCACTCTGTCCGGATGGTCCGGGGCGACATTGCCCTCCTCCTCGTGGGTGCTGTCGCGCTGCTCTGCGCGAGGGTCGTGAAGCCGAACTCCAACGGGTGGCGTATCAATGCCGAGGACGAACTCGAGGTCGACCGGGTGGCCCTTCGTTTCCTCGATGCGCTTAGCCAGCCCACGCTGGCTGTTCGGCGTGACTTCTACCGCGCGGACACGGCCGAGATCGTCGACCAGTATCAGCGTGACAGCCGCAAGTACCGTCGCGTCCACAACAGCCTGCAGTCCCTAATCATGATCGGGTCGGCGACGACCACCATCATCGGAGCCCTGGACTCGGGCAGCGACTTGACCTGGCAGAGTGCCACTATCGTGGGTGTCAGCTTCGCTATCACCCTGGCCGCGATGTTCACCGGCTACTACAAGTACCGCGAGCGCGCCTACTTCCTGCAGCAGACCGCCGACTCCATCGAGGAAGAGTCCAACGCCTTCCGGCTTGGCGTCGGCCCGTACAAGGAGTTCGACCCCGGCCAAGCGGACCAGGCCCTGGCCAAGTTCGCCTCCCGGGTCGAAGACCTGCGTAACGAGCAGCGCCGCCGCCAGCAGCAACTCGACCAGCCGGCCGACCAAGCAGACGCGGCGGCTCCCGCCCCGGCCTGACCGATGAACGGATCGTTGCCTTCGACGAGTTACACGAAAGGATTTGTTTCATCACCGAAGAGCCCTGGCCACCTACTCCAAACGAAAAACCCCGTCAGGGATCCAGCCGCCGAAATATCCCTCCAGCAGGTTGATGATCCCTTGAGGAGCCACCAGCCCTCGGTTTTCAGCAAGCTGCCCAAGGCTCCACCAAGCGTGCCGCCCGTCGTGACAGCCAACTGTTGCCGGCCGCGATTCAGGCACTCTCATGATGATTACAGCCAGCTGCAGTCGGCCCCCCTGCTCCCAGGTCGGGAGTGGTGCCGGCCAGACAGATCCAACTGAATCACCGAAGCGGAATTCAATGCCGCCAAAGGCAGCTCCCATGAATGCCCTGGCGGCAGCCCGTGCATCGCCTCCCGATGTAAACGGAACCTCTGGCGGCATCCACCGGTGGCGACAGCAGGCGCCACAGAGGAACAGACGCCTTTCGGCATCCGTGATCAAAAGCATGACGCGGCGTTCGAGACGCGGCCGTGGAATCCACATGAGACCCAAGATTCAGTATCGCTACTCAAGTAGCAAATCGACTCGACCATTCGTGTCCTTCTGATCGTTTCAGAATGAGTTGAGACGATGCGCACCGCAAGGTGAATCGGAGACCTTCCCGTGGCAGGGCCTCGTCAAAGTGCGGCCTTGGCCGACTTGTCTGTTTCTGCGGTGAACTGACGTCGCGGCCGCTGACCTTGATCGAGACCCGCCCCTGCGCCGCCATGTACTCCAGTCGCACTTCGTGATCTGACGACCGAGGCTTCGCCATGCCCGACGACCGAGGGTTGCTGTGACAGGGAGCGGTTGGGTGTACCCGCGTCCATCCTGGGCGCGCGCGGAACCCGATGGCTCCCGCGCGCCAGGCCGTGCAGACTGGCCTGATGATCAAGTCGCAACCGCCCTCCGCCGCCCTGACCTGGGCCGCCGAAATCGCCGGCGCCGAGGCCTCCGCACGCACCGTCCGTCGACTGGTAGGCGGCACTCACGCCGCCACTCATCTGTTGGAAACCGTCGACCCGGTAGTGGAGATGGTCCTGCGCCGCTTTCCGCCCGGTGACCGCGCCGCCGCTCGGGAGGCACGCGTGCTGGCGGCGCTCGACGGACTCGGTGGCTGGGCTCCCCGGCTTCTGGATGCCGACCCCGAGGGAAAGCGGTTCGGCGAACCCGCCACCATGATCACCCGTCTCCCCGGCCGTTCGGATATCACATCGCCCTCCCCCGAGGTGGCAGCGGTCCAACTGGGGCGTGCCCTGGCTCGCCTCCACGACGTCCCACTCGCCAGGCTCACCGGACTCCGCGACGGGATGGCGGCGGCAACCATATCGTCGTCCCGTGCCAAGGACGCCGGTCCCGCCGCACCGATCCTGGCAGCCCATGGTCATCGCCTCGCTGATGAACCACGCGTCCTGACCCATTACGACTACTGGTCGGGCAACGCCCTGTGGCAGCAGGACGAGCTCGTCGGCATCGTCGACTGGTCAGGGGCGTCCCTGGCGCCGCGCGGCTTCGATGTGAGCTGGTGCCGCCTCGACCTCGCCCTGTTGCACGGCCCGGACGCACCCGAGATGTTCTTGGCCGCGTACGAGGAGGCCGCCGGCCGGACCGTGCCCAACGCCATACTCTGGGACTTGTTCGCCCTGACCAACTCACACCACGGGGTGGAGACCTGGCTGCCGAACTACCACGATCTCGGCCGCACCGGCCTGAAAGCAGTCGACCTCCGCAGTCGCCATACCGCGTGGACCGACGAGCGCCTTGCGTGCTACCGCGCCCTCCCGTCCGTCAAGCAGATCTGAGGCCACGCTCGCCAAGGGTGCCAAGAAACGCACCCGGTCGGGTGCCGGTTCAGGCGAGGGCGGCAAGGCGTCGCTTGTAGTGGTGCCAGCGTGCGCGGGCTTGGTGGCGTCGTCGCCAGGCGGTCCATTGCAGGTGGAAGGCCATGCGGCGGGCTGCAACTGGAGTACACGTCGCTCGGTGAGCCGCAATTGTCAGATGTGCTGCATCCAGATGTTGGGTTCCACATAGATGCCCTGGTCGGTGGACCTGTCGATGTGCAGCAGGTTCAGGCCTTGCGGGATGACGTAGTCACTCGACTCGGGGAACACCATGCCGGTCCACTGCTCCCACTCGGAGACGGTGCCGGTCATGGTCTGCGAGGCGGGGGCCGCCGCGAGAATTCGGGCGCCCAGACGCCGGTGGGTACGGATCCACGGATCGAGAGCGCTTCCGTCCTGGCGGGTCCATCCCATGTACGCCTCGATCGACGCCAGCGGGTACTGCGCCTTCAATGTCGGGCGAACCGGTGCGATGACCCGCTGCCATCCGGCGTCCACGGCGAGCCCGCGCAGTGCGTTGAGGGTCTCTCCGGCCAGGCCCTGTCCTTTGCGTGCGGGCGTGACGATGGCTCCGCAGATCACCAGTGTGTCCGGTTCGATGCCCTGCTCCCGGCCCTCGACGGCGCGGATGATGGCGTCGGTGTAGCCGGTGGGGAGCGTTTCGATCCGTCCGTCCCACCGGATCGGTATCCCCCAGCCGGATGCGACCGGCACGCCGTGCTCATCGACCAGCATGAGATTGAGGTCGGTGAACCACTCCCTGATCCTGCCGATGTACTGCTTGACCAGCCGGTCGGCTGTGATGAACTCCGGGAAGCCCTCGCTGAAGAGCTCCTGCAGCTGCTCATCAGACCATTCACGCGCGTCTGTTTGCTCAACGATCAAGGTCACAGACCCGTTTATAGCGCACCTCCGGCAGGCCGGACGAGGGGATCGGACGCATGGCTTCGGCAGAGCCGCATGATGCCGGTCTCGTGGTCAGGTGATTCCGAGGAGGGCGAGGGGTCGGTGGGCGTTGCGGGCGTTGTGTCGCAGGCTGGCGGCGATGTTGGTGGTGCCGGCGAGGTGGAGGGCGCCGATGGCGAGGTTGCGCCAGGTGGCCATGGCACGGGCCCGATGCCTGCTTGCACGAGATCCGCAGGGCGCAGTCCGCCGGGGACCGTCCGGCACTGGGCGAGCCACAGGTCCCGCCGTCACCCGGAGTGCCACGGTCGACACCTGAACCGCCGTCACAGCGGCAGCCCAGGGGCTGCGGTGGAGGCAGATCTCAGGGGTTCGCCAAGCACCTCAGAGACCTGCTCTGAGCTGCACTTTCGCAAGAAGGGCGTTGGGAGATCGGAGTGCAGACGTTTGCGGCTCCGGCAGCACAGGGCCACTGACCTGCGGCTTCGGAATTACCCACACATCCCACTGAGGCGTGTGCCCACCGGAGCAGGCGTACCGGGACAGTGTAGCGGGTGTGCTACAGCCCTCGGCCCTCGTTGATCGGGATCGGGGCGCGGCATCCGCAGACGGCTTCCGCTCCGGGGGCGTCGTGCTGTCGCATTGTTCGTTCACTGTTCCTACGTCCGTCGGAATGCGCCAGGGCGGTGGCGAGTACTTCCGTCGACCGCAATCGAAAGGCACACCCACCATGCGCATCGGGCTCGCCCTGCCGCAGTACGGCCGTCTCGCCGATCCCGCGCTGACCGTCCGGGTCGCGGCGGCAGCCGAGGAGATCGGCTACGACAGCCTCTGGGTCGGCGACCGACTCCTCGTCGCCACCGAACCGCTGAGCCCCTATCCCGGCGGGGACCGCAGCGTTCTCGCCCAGCACGAGACCTTCCTCGATCCGCTGGTCCTGCTGACGGTGGCGGCCGGGGTCACCCGCCGGGCGCGGCTCGGCACCAGCACCCTCAACGCGCTGTGGCAGCCGCCCATGCTGCTGGCCCGCTCGCTCGCCACGATCGACCAGGTCTCGGCCGGAAGGCTCGATGTCGGACTCGGGCTGGGGTGGTCCCGCGACGAGTACCAGGCGGTCGGCACCCCGTGGCAGGGTCGGGGGGTGCGGCTGGAGGAGACCCTCGACCTGTTCGACCGGATATGGGCCGAGGACGAGGTGGTCCGGCACGACGGCGCACTGTGGACCGTTCCCTCCTCCTACGTGCGCCTGAAACCCCGTCAGCGGCCGCGGCCGCCAGTGCTGTTGGGCGGCTTCGGCCCGGCGACCCTCGCCCGCGTCGGCCGCCGCGCCGACGGCTGGCTCGGGGTCGGCCTACCGCTGCCGGTGCTGGCCCAGGCCTGGGAGGCCGTCACCGGGCACGCCGCGAAGGCCGGCCGGGACGCCGACGCGCTCCGTCTGGTCCTCCGGGTCAACCCGGTGTTCTCGGCCGATCCCGTGCCGGACGAACAGGTCCCCAACCGGGGCACGGTTCGGCAGTTGGCCGACTACCTGTCGGCAGCCGTCGAGAGCCTCGGCGCGGAGCCGCTGATCGACCTGCACCACACCGCCGACGATGTCGAGGAGTTCCTGGACCTGGCCCGCGAGCTCCACGACCTCGTGCGCTCGCGCACCGCCTGAACCCCGGCGCACGGCCGGTGGCTGGGCCGCCGGTCCACGGCGGGCCCAGGTCCACCGGCAACCGAGGGGGTCAGCGGGCGGGGTCGGCGACCCGCTCCGGCTCGTCGGCCTTGGGTGCCGGGATGCGCCCGAGGCGGCTCTTCACGCCCCAGGTGGTGACCAGCTTCAGCGCCTCGCCGACGATGTTGCCGCTCATCTTGCTGGCGCCGAACTCCCGCTCGACGAAGGTGATCGGCACCTCGGC
>OVEP010012788.1_pt1 | contig 16882 bp, 13 predicted proteins | sample 1779801 | NCBI WGS metagenome assembly OVEP01 (sample SAMEA3914791, study PRJEB12502) | metagenome | biome: forest; material: soil | place: Canada | collected 2011-07-03 | depth 0.1 m
GTTTTCTTCAGATGCGCGTAGCCAAAATTCGTCACCGCTTCGTCGACGAGGCCAAAGACCGCGAGCGACGAATCGCCCACATGCCCGGAGTCGTCGCCGAAGGTCGCATAGCCTTGCGCAAGCGGTGCGCGATCCGGAGAAAACGGCATCACGCCGGTGCCACTCACCACCACGCCGTTATAGCCCCCGCCGCCGATCTGCAGCGCGCGGCCGTTCCAGCGGCGCGGTAGATTCAAGTCGAAGCGGATATCGGGCGTACTGGCTTTGAGCGCCTTGATACGGCCGGTGATGCGGCAATATTCGCCGCCTTGCTGATTGCCGAGCGCGGTGGCGGCCACCATCGTCGCGCTTTCAATCTGTACACCGGCAGTGGGCAAAGCGATCAGTTCAGGGGGTAACACTGCGCCCGCGAATTCCGCGCAATGCATGGCGAGCGGCTCTTCCTTGGGCACGGCCCATGCCTCTGAGGCGCTCATCAGCCATAGCGCGGCGCCGGCGACCGTGATGATCGTGCGCGAACCTCGCGTAGAGCGCCCATGGCGCTGATAACACGTATGGCGCGCACGCGCCCTCATCCGTAACCCGCTCCGTTGACGGCCGCGCGTGACGGCTGCCCCTTCCAGCCGTTCCAGCCGCGCGCAATCATCAGCAGCGCACCGATGGCGACCAGATCGCCGCCGAGTCCGATCAGCGTGCCGCGAAAACCATGGAACGTATGCGGCGTTGCCGTATCGACGATCAACGACACCAGCGTGCCGGTGACAAAACATACGAGCCCGGTACGGCCGACCGTCACCACCGCCGGCAACCGCTGTGCAAGCCACGCGACGCGGCCCTGGCGCACGAACTGCGCAGCGAGCCAGGCAATGACGATGAAGTTGATCACACGTTCCACGGAAAGGTTCTGCTTAAGCACGCCGGGCAGCGGCTGCGTCAGCACAAAAAGTTTGACGATGGCGAATGCCAGCACCGCAACCACCGCGGCGCGCGTGAACCAGCGCGCGGTGCGGGTCGCGTGAAAACGCTCGCTGACGGGTTGCACCCGGCACAGAATACCAAGCACGAACATCAGTTGCCATGCAAACGGATTAAAAGCCCAGTCGGCCACGTCGTCAATGCTGAATAGTCCGGCCAGCGGCCGGGCCAGCGCCCAGATCGTCACGCTCAAGCCCAGCGCCGCGAGCGACGAACGGCGCGCCAGCGGCACCACGAACGGCACGCATAACGCAAAAACGACGTACATGGGCAGCACGCTTGACAAATACGGCTGGTGCCGCAGCACGGCAATATCGAACGCCTCGCGCAGCGGCTGGACCACGAACGGCTGCCAGCCGCTCAGGTCGACCATCGGCGGGTTCAGATGCCATTGCGCAAGGACAGCGCCGGACAGCAGCGTCAATACGGCCGTCAATAGATAGGCGCGATAGATCTCCCAGCAGCGCCGGACGAAGCGCATCTTCGCCGCGTTCTCGCCGCGCCCCGCGAGCACCGCCGTATACGCTGCCGCCGACGCATAGCCGCCGAGGAACACGAACACTTCGGCTGAGTCGCACAAGGCGTACGTGTGCAACATCAGATGCGACAGCGTGCTGCCGGGCATGTGGTCCAACACGATAACAATCAGTACAACGCCGCGAAAGAAATCCACTTCGATCGAGCGTCCGCGGCGTGGGTCCATACAGGTTCTCGCAAGATGGCGCGTGCAGGCAATGCGCCGTGAAATGCAGTCATGTACCGTTGTTCACACTAGGAACGCCATAACAGTAAAACGTTCCCATCGATACCGATCGCCCCGTCGACGTGCGCTAACAACCACCCTTTAAACGCAGGCGAAGTGGCAGCAATCTGAAATTCGGATGTCGGCGTGCGGTAATACTGCGTCACCGCGCCTTGGATTCGCGGGAAGTTTTGCAGCTTTTAATGCCTCAGGCGTGAGCGCAATCGGTAAGGCCTGCGGAAAAAAATCGCCGGTTGCGGTGCGCGATTTTTTTCGCTTTTTTCCATCGTAGGATGGATTCGTACAGGCCCGTCGGGCACCCCGCGTTTCACGCGCTGCCTCCGCACTAGAACACCATCCCATGAAAAACAGAATTGCCGGCTTCGACGGATTGCGCGCGATTGCAGTCCTAATGGTATTTTTTCAGCACCGTCTATTCGGCGACATTGGCGAGATCGGCCACCTCGGCGTGTGGATCTTCTTCGCGCTGAGCGGCTTTCTGATCATCGGCATCCTGTCCGCGCAACGCACGCGCATCGAAAGAAACGGCAGCCGGTTCGGTGCTGAACTGAAGCGCTTCCTGTTTCGCCGCACGCTACGCATATTTCCGATTTACTACCTGATGCTGGTGGTGATGTGTGTGCTGATGGCGTTCGGGATGGCGAGTCCCGAACTGGCTAGCGGCATGCCATTCCATTTCGCTTACCTGTCGAACTTCTGGATCGGCTCGGTGCTGCATGACTGGCCGGGGCGCTACTCGCATCTCTGGAGTCTCGCGATTGAAGAGCAGTTTTATCTCGTGTTTGCGCCGTTATTGCTGCTGGTTGCGGCGCGCCGGCATCGCGCGGTGTGCCTCACGATCATCGCGGTTGGATTGGCGTCGCTGCTGGCGATGCGTGCGGCACAGTGGCAGGAAATCACGATCTATACGCACCCACTGACCAACTTCTGGCTGCTGGCGTTGGGCGGGATGGGCGGTTTGATGATCGCAGGGAAAGAGAGCCGCCTGCGCGTCATGCTCGGGCATGGCATGACGTTATTCGTGTTGAGCGTTTGCCTCGTGGGCTTGTGTGCGACTGAGCCGAGATGGAGTCAGTTGGGCAGTTCGCTTGCCTTCACGACGGTCAGCGCCGTGTATGGCGTCTGTATCGCGGCGCTTGTGTGTTCGATCGCGTGCTGCCGTAACGCGGCGGTGATCGCTCTGCTTGAAACCGGCTGGCTGGTGAGCTTCGGGCGCATCAGTTACGGCTTTTATCTCTATCACAATCTGATTCCGGACCTGACCCGCAATCGTCACGCGACGGCGTTCTTCGGCGGCACCGTGCCGCTGTGGGCACACCTCGCCGGGATCGCCGCGTCGTTTGCGATTTCGCTGACGATGGCCGTGCTGTCCTGGCGACTGATCGAAGCGCCGATTCTTCGCTTGAAGACGCGGCGCGCGCCGGTGGACACCGCGACGCCCGCGGCTACGCCAACACCGGCCCCGATTGCCGCTCGCAACGAGCGTGCCTTGAGAGATGAAGGCGCGGCTTCAGATGCCGTTTGAAGGCATCGATCATTACATTCTGCTTTCATGCGGCCTGAGTAAGGGCACGGTATCATGCGGCCTCACTTAGCCGGTCGCTTCGATCCTTGCGAAACACGCGGGCATTGAACTGGCCGAACGATAAAAACAAGCCACTGCCCGCGCATCCGGCCCATCTGGTCCGCGCGCTTGGCTCGCGGACCTCAACCATGTTTCATTTCAGTTTCGCCAACGGCGTACTTGGCGCGAGCCTGCAGACGCTCAGCCTTTACGCGCTGCTTGGCATCATTGCGGCGCTGTTGCTGGGCGGCATGGTCAAGGGCGTGGTCAGTATCGGCGTACCGCTGGTTGCGATGCCGATTCTCAGCCAGTTCATGCCGATCAAGGAGGCCGTTCTATTGCTGTCGATGCCGATCATCCTCGGCAATATTCCCCAGGCGCTGGAAGGCGGCGACATGCTGCCCACGGTCCGGCGCATTGCCGCGCCGTTGATCGGGACGGTGATCGGCAACATCGTCGGCGTGAGCGTATTGATCTCGCTGGCGCCCCATCGCGCGCAGGCTGCCGCGGGCGTATTACTGATTGTGGCGGCGCTGCTCCTGTTGCTTACGCCGCGGCTTACGCTTTCACCGGCATGGGCGAAGCCGGCGGGCTTCGTGCTGGGATTCGGCGCCGCAGTGATGGAGAGCATCGCTTCGGTGCCGGGGCCTTTGCTGGCGATGTATCTGCTCGCCACGGGCGCCACTGGGAAAGTCTTTACGAAGCAGATCGCGATTATTCTGGTGGTGTCGATTATCACGCTGGTCGCCACCTTTAGTGGCGGTGCACATGCCAGCTTGAGCGATCTGGCCATTTCGGCCTGCGCCAGTGTGCCGGTGATCGTGGGAATGATGATAGTGCGGCCGCTTAGGGACAGGCTGCCACCGGGGGCGTTTCGGGTGCTGGTTCTGGTATTCGTTCTGGCAGCCGCGGCGCAAATGGTTTGGAAATCCGGGGTTTTATAGGGATTTTGGGCTGTGCCCGCCGGTAAGGCGATGCCGTGGAACGCGCATTGCTGCTAGATGATTGGCCATTCATCCACCGGAGAACCGTCATGACTAGTCAGCCCAATCCCCAAAACGAGCACGGCACCGCGCCTGATGAAGACCCGGGCAGCCCGCCCACCGAAGTCTCCAAGCCCATCGGCGATGCGATTCCAACGCCGGTCGAACCGGGTCTGGATCAGCCGCTGCCACAAAAGGGCGATACCCCGGCGCCTGAAGAAGAGGCCGACGATACCTTGGGCGACACCGACACACCTCCCGGCGTGCCGGCGCCCGGCCCATCCGATTTTGCATAGCGCCGGCAGTTCAGCAGGCAAGCCCTGCTAGCAGGAGCGCGATACGGATACGGCCAACGCTTCCGGCGACCCGTGTGTGACCGCGCCGTTCATCATCGTCAGCGCGACATTCATGCGCCCGATGTCATGCGGCGCAACTTCGAACAGATCGCTCTCCAGCACGATCAAGTCCGCGCGCTTGCCGCTCGTGACCGATCCGATCTCATGCTCCATGCGCAGTTGATACGCACCGTTGATCGTGTAAGCCGCAATCAGTTGCGGAATGCTCAAGCGCTCATTGCGGTCCGGCAACACCGGCGCATCTGGCTCGCCAGCCAACTGGCGTGTGTGCCCCGATTCGATATGCTCGACCGGCCGGTGCTGGCAACGGCACTGACACGCCAGTCCGTCCATGCCAATCGAAACGGTCACGCCCTGATCGATGAAGGTACGGAACTTGTACATATTGCTCCAGCGCTCTTCGCCGTAGTATTCGCGAATCAACTCGCTATACGCATCCACCACGCCCCATTGCAACTGGGTGTTGGCGAGCACGCCGAGCCGCCGGAAGCGCGGAATATCGTCAGGGTGGGTCAGGAACGCGTGGGTAATCACGTGGCGCCGTTCGCGCGGCGGATTCGTCGCATTCACCTGCTCCAGACCATCCAGCGCGAGCCGCACCGCGGCGTCGCCCACGCAATGCATCATCACATCAAGGCCGTGCCGGTCCGCTTCGAGCAACAGCCGCCTGAAGTCTTCCTCCGGCATCGCTGTGTCGCCGCAGGTATGCGGCCGGTCGGCGTACGGCGCCAGCAGATACGCCGTATGGTTCATTTCGGTGCCGTCGACGAAGAGCTTGAGCACCTGGGCTTTCACCAGCGGCGAGTGATAACGCGAACGGTAATCCAGCAGCGTCGCGACGGGATCGGTCACCGCGCCCAGCGCCGCATAGCTGCCGACGACACGTAATTTGAGGCGGTCTTCGCGCTCCATCTGCTGCAAGGTCTCGTAGAGCAGCGATTGATCGCCGCTCGGATCGAGAAAGCCCGCGTCGAAAACCGTCGTGATGCCCGCCGCGGCGAGTTTTTCCTGCCAGACAGAAAACGATTGCAGATACAGGTCGATGCCTTGCGGAAAATAGCCGGCGTCGCTCAATCTGCGCATCAGCAGCGAATAGGCCGCGCCGTCCACCACGAGGCCAGTGGGTTCGCCGCTCACCGCATCTTTCTCGAACCAACTCGCGCCCTCTTCCACCACCGGTGTGTCCCGATCGATCCCGGCGATCTCCAGCGCTTTCGAATTGGTCCACATGCTGTGGAAATCGGTAGAGAGCAGGCAGACCGGGCGGTCGGGACAGATCTCGTCGAGCGTCTCCTTGCGCAGCACATGCGCGGGCATGGTGGCCTGGACCCAGCCCATGCCGCTGATCGCCTTCTCGTGCGGATGGCCAATCACGTAGTCGCGCAATGCGTCGAGCACCTTCTGAGGGTCTTCGAAGTTCACAAAGGCCTGAAACGCGAAAGCGGTCGTCGAAAAATGCCAATGCGATTCGACAAAGCCCGGCAGCATCAATCTCTGGCCTACGTCGATGCACCGGGTCCCTTCGCCGATAAACGCACGCACCGTGTTTTCATCGCCGACGCACACGATTCGATCGCCGCGCACGGCAACCGCCTCGGCCCACGGCTTCTGCTGATCGACGGTATAGACGCGTGCGTTGACGAAAACATAATCGGCTGCCTCTGTATTCATGCTCACTCCATGTTGATTCATCATCTTCCTTCTGCGATCACGCGAAAGCGGCTCACGGCACGCTGCGAAAATCCGGGAACACGCGGGTGTACAGGCCAGAATGGTCGGCTGCCGCATGATTGGCGGCGATCTGGAACGCGACCTCGTCCCGATACGAAGGCGCGACGATCTGCATGCCCGTCGGCACGTGATTCGCGCCGAAACCGGTCGGCACGGAGATCACGGGAGACCGGCTGAGAAGGTTAAACGGCGGCGTGGCGGCCCAGCCGAGATAGCTCTCGACCGACTTGCCTGCAATCTCTAGTTCCGGCTCGACGGAGGGATCGAAATCGGCACGAAGCGCAGTCGTAAAGGAAGCCGGGCACAACAACGCGCGATACCCCTGAGACCAGACTTTCGCGTGCATATCCTGCTGTAGCTTCGCGGCGCATTGCGCAGCGGGCGTCAACGAAGCACGGCGATCACGATGTTTGTCCCATAGCATCCGTACGTACGAATTCAGTTGTCCAGATGCATCGTCGGGCAATGAACGAAAGTGGTCGCCAAAGTAAATGCCGAAGATGCCTTCGATCAACGTCTCGGCAATCTCCTTGAGGTCCCAATCGATCGCGACGGGTTCGATGATCGCGCCACGGCGGCGCAAGCCATCGAGCGCATGATGCAGATTCGCTTCGACATCCGCGCTGATGGCGGAACTGCCGAGCGTCGCGCTGAAGGCGATTTTCCAGCCGCTCAGATCGTCGTAGTGCGTGGGCAGCGGCGCGGCTGGCAATGCAGCGTAGGTAGCAGGATGCGGCCCGGCGATGACGTTCTGCATCGCCACCAGATCGTCGAAACTGCGCGCCAGCGGCCCTTCGGTGGCGAATGCGAAGAGCTCATCCCCGGCCGCGGTCGGCACGCGCCCAAGCGGCGGTTTATAGCCGTAGAGCCCTTGAAACGCTGCCGGCAAGCGGATCGAGCCCGCCATGTCGCTGCCCGTGCCAATCGGCGCGCAGCCTGCGGCGAGCGCCGCCGCGGTGCCGCCGCTGGAACCGGAGCAGGTGTAATGCAGATTCCACGGGTTGCGCGTCACGCCCCAGCGTCGACTCCACGTCTGTCCGAGGCAGGAAAATTCAGGCGTCGTGGTCTGCACGTGTGGAATCGCGCCGGCGTCGACGAGTCTGTCGACCATCGGATGATTTTTATCGGCGACGTACTCCCGCACCGTCGAACCATTGGTGATGGTCCATCCAGCCACCGCGCTTTCGTCCTTGACGGCCACCGGAATACCCTCCAGCGGCCGCGCGGTGCCGTCACGGTAGCGCTGCGCAGCAAGCTGCGCGCCTTCTAACGCCGCGTCGGCGTGAATCACCGTGGTCGCATTGGCACTGGCCTGCTGTTCATAGGCGGCCTCCAGCACGCTCGACATCAAATCGACCGGCGACAGCGAGCCGGCGCGAAAGCGGCGCATCGCATCGGAGGCTGACAGGTAGCAAAGTTCTCGATTCATAAGCGGTACGTAGAAAGATTCAGAACGAGTAGATGAATTGCGCCGCGGCGATATCGTTGCCGCGCGAATAGCTGCCGTTGCTGTTGAGGAACACCGCGTGACTCGCCTGGTCGTGCCGGTATTCGAACTTCACGATGATCTGGGCGGTCGGGTAGAACAGCAGATCGGCCGTGATGTCGTAATGCGCGCTGCCTTTGCATTCGCTGCCGTTGCTGGTCGATCGTTGCAGGCAGGCCGGGTCCACACCGAAACCGCTCGTGCCGTTGACCGCCGGATTGCCGCCCGTGGCGCCGTACAGAATGTTGCTGGCACCACCGCCGTTGGCCGTGTCGTTCAGATAGTCGAAGCGCAGCGTCGCGCCCATATGGCCGAGCCATTCGGTCGTCCACTTGCGATTCCCGAGCAACGAGAAGCCATACCAGCGCGCCGTCCCGCCGTTCCACGCGCCCTTCTGCAACTCGCCGTAGTCAAGCTGCGCGTTCAATTGCAGTTTGTCGCGCGTGTAAGTCAGGTCGCTTTCCACGTAGCGAACCATGCCGAACGGCGACGACGCGTTGCACTGGTATCCATAGCCGCCGCTATCCGGGCACATCGAGAACAGCGTTTGCCGTCCGATGGTTCCGGAAATACCGATATCGAGCGCGGTCGAAAGAACGTCGTCGAAGCGCGCGCTCAGCGTAGGGGTCCAGTTGCTCTTGGTGGTGTTGTTCGCGGCGTTGACGATCGCCCCGGCGGTGCGCATCTGCTCGTTGCCGAACAGCACCTGCCAGAGATGGTTGTAGGTAGCGTTCGCCCCCTTCAAGCCGATGCCGATCATGTTGCCCGGCTCGCTGAAGTCGTACAGCAGACCGTGGGTCAGCGTGAACATCTGATTCGAAGGCTGCCCTTCATAGCCGGCGAGACTGGTCATCAAGCCGGTGGCAAACGTGGTGGTCGCATTGAGCGGCACGGTGACATCCGCTTGAGTCAGGATGTTGTTGCCGAGGGCGCCGTGCTCGTTGCTCAGAACGGAACCAAAACCGCGGTTCGGCTCGATCACGATTTCGGCGGCGGGCGCCATTGGGCCCACGCCGAAGGTCTTTTTGATGTCGAGATAGAGATCGCCGATCGTGCTGTTGTAGTAGTCGTAGACACCCGGATCATGATTGACGAACATGAAGCCCGATGAATGCTGGGCACGGTTGTATAGATAGACCGGGTCGAGATAACCGGTGATCGATAGGCCCGCTAGCGGGCCCGTCGTGGCGGCATCTTCGAGCGAATCGACCTTGAGCGTCATATTGTTCAACTGCTCGCGCATCTGTGCCGCATCGTCGTTCGTCAGGACCACGGGCGGCGCGGCGGGCGCGGCGGCCGCGGGCGCTGGTGCGGCCGCGGACACGGTGGCGATGCTTGCGCGCAGCACATCGACTTGCGATTGAAGCGCGGCGACCTGGGCCTTCAACGCGTCCAGTTGCGCCGCGTCGGATCCGCCGCTTGCCGGCGTCGCCGCCAGCACGGCGACGCTATTGAACGCGAGCAGACATAGCGCTGCAACACGGGTGAGTTTCATGGTGTGGGCCTATTCCAGGGCGAGCGCGTCCCGCCGCGCTCGCGCGCGGGACGGCACTCCTGGTCAATGAAATCAGAGGGAGATCAGCAGGAAATCAGCGGAAGATCAATCGATCTTGAGCTTGCTCCAGAGCCGGTTTTCGAGGCGCTGGAGATCGGTAGGCAGTGGCTGCACGGAGAACAGCTTCTTGAAGACTTCCGGCGGCGGATAGACCGAAGGATCGGCCAGCACCACAGGTTTGATCAGCGGCTTCGCACCCGGTATCGCCGTCGGATAGGCCGTATCGTTGGTGAGGTTGGCGCTTTCCTTTTCGGTCAGCACGAAATTGATCCATTTCAACGCGGCTTCCGGATGCGGCGCGTCTTTTGGAATCGCCATCATGTCGAACCAGATTGGACCGCCCGCATCCGGAATGACATATTTGATGTGATAAGACTTCTTCGCATCGATGGCAGCGAGACGCGCGGTGTTGACATCGCCTGACCACCCGAAAGCGATACAGATGTCGCCGTTCGCCAGATCGTTGATGTAGCTGCTCGAATTGAACTGCGCTATATACGGTCGAATACCTTTGAGCAGCTCATAAGCTTGCTGATAATCGGCCGGATTGTGGCTGTTCGGATCCTTCTTCAGATAGAGCAGCGCGAGGCCAAAGGCATCGGCGGGAGAATCGATCATCGATATGCCACAGCTTTTCAGCTTCTGGGCATTGCGTGGATCGAACAGCAGGTCCCAGCTATTCAGCGGCGCATTGGCGCCGAGCGCGGCCGTCACTTTTTCGACGTTGATGCCGAGCCCGTCCGTGCCCCACGACCAGGGAATGCCGTACTGATGGCCAGGATCTTCCGCCGCGAGAATCTTCATGATCTCGGGATCCAGATGGGCCATGTTAGGGAGCTTCGACGCGTCGATCTTCTGGAAGATGCCGGCCTGCACCTGGCGCGCCCAGAATGCGTCGGACGGCACCACCACGTCGAAGCCGGAACTTCCCGACAGCAGTTTCGCCTGGAGCGTTTCGTTGGAATCGAACTCCTGGTACACGACTTTGATGCCGGTTGCTTTCTGGAAATTCGCGACCGTGTCCTTGCCGATCGAATTGCCCCAGTTGTACACGTTGACGACCTGCTCGTCGGCTTGCACGGACGGCGTGCTGTAGTAAGCCGCGCCGCCCATCGCCAGTACTGCAAGAACGCGTGTGAGCCAGCGCCCCGATGCTGCTGTTGCCATCTACGTCTCCTCCGAATGGATGCGTCTCAAACGCTTTGCACCGTCGGTGCCGAAGCGTTGAAGCGACTGTATCCGGAGGAAAACCGCCGGTCTGCCCTGCCTGCGGGGGGCCAAACAGCAAATCGGTGCGAGGGTAAACGCGAGATTCAGACCTCGCCGTGCGCCCAGGCGAACAATTCACCCTTGGTGCGCAAGCCGAGCTTGGCGAACGCGCGTTTGACATACGACTCGGCAGTCGACACGCGCAGCTCCAGGCGCGTCGCCGCTTCGGGCACGGTTTTGCCGGTCAGCAACAGTTTGCAGATCTCGTGCTCGCGCCGCGACAGTCGAATCTCGCTCGCGGCGAGCCGCTCCTCGAAACTCGACGCCGGTTGGATTGCGGACGCTTGTGAGGTGCAGCGCCGCACGGCCGCCGTGCTCGCGTGCAATTCACACAAGGGAAACAGGAATTCGCCCATCTGCCGCAGCAAGGTGAGCTCGGTGAAAGAAAACGCGGGACGTTCGCGCGTGCGGATCAGCGCGAGCGAATACTGGATGTTGCGCGAGCCGCGCACGAGGAAACACTCCTGGTTGGCATCCGCGACGTCGTACAGGGCACGGCGGAAATCTTCGTCGGCGATCGCGTGAACGTCGCGTTGAATCAACTGGGTGCCGACGATGCCACGCATCGACGCGATCAGCGGGTCCCGTTCGTAGTAGCGCTCGTAGTAAAGCTCCATCAACTGAACGATCATCGGAATGCGCGCGGGACCGCCGCTGCCGAGCCACTCGGCGACATAGCCCTTGCCGAAGCCCGGCGTGAGCCGCACACGTTCCAGATGCACGGCATCGGCGAACACGCTGCGTTCCAGAAACGCGCTCAGATTCGGCAGGAAGTCGGCGGTGCCGACAGCGTGGACGAGGTCGCCCAAGGCCCTCGGCTCGACCTGAACCAGCGGCGCGCGAACAGGCAAAGCAAAGTGCGATTCGGTCATGTCCGTCTCGATTCTTATGATCGGAGCACACTACCTCATCAAAAAGTCGGCGTCTTTAGGCGCTCGCCCACCGGCCCGTGGGCCGGGCGCCCAACGCTTATGCAGCTGAGCGGCGGGCCTCTTTGGGCCCGTCCGCTTCATCGCCGCACTCTCAGGTCCTACTTTTTTAATGCCGATGCCTCGTAACACCGGTCTTCTCTCCCGCACCTACCCCCGACATTGCAACCCTTCCCTTCGACAGATTCAGACTCAGGCAGCGGTACGCCGCCTCGGCTTCATCTGCGCTTCACTCCCGAGCTGGTCGAGAAGCTTGATAACGCGTTTGCGCTGGCTGGCAATCAACTCGTGAGTCTCTTCCAGCACGCGAATGCGTTTTTCCCAATACTCATGGTCGAGTGGGACTAATACGCTGACCGCGCCCCCGCGCGTCAGGTACTGAACCATGTTCTCAAGATGCTCCAGTTGGCTATCTACCAGACTGGACGGACGCCGCCCGCCGCGTTGGGCGGTCGGTTGATTGTTCGTGCCGCTCATCTTTGATACCCCGTAACTGACCCGCCGGCAAAGCTTGGACCCTCGCACCCATTGCGCCGCGAATGCCGGAGCGGCGCGCTTACAACGCGCAGTTGCGATTCCAGAACGGGGCCTGTTATAAGTAGCTTGGTTGCGCCGTCGATGAAAGCGATCTGCATCTAATCATCGGACAATACCGTAAGTTTTTTGTTTGGCTTTACCATACGTCTCAGTTTTGATGCACAGCGTATGAAATATTTGGTAACCGCCGCGCCCCCGCCGGCACCGCGCCCCTCGTTCGCAGCAACCGATCCATGAACCAGCGCACATTGCCGCACCATCTGGCCGCTGCCGCCGCAGCCGAATCGCGCTCCGCCATTTCCACGAGCCGCTTCAGCACGCACGCGCTCGCAGCCGAAGAACAATTTCTGGCCTGGCGCCAGCGCGTGGGGCATGTGGTCGATGCGCCGCCGTCGAAGGAACAGATTGCCCGGGGATTTCGCGCTGAAATCGACCTCTATGCCGTCGGCGGCATGGTGTTTTCGGACTGCAGCACGGAACCGATGCGGCTGGAACGGTCGGTCGCGCGCGTTTCCACGGACTCGCGGCGGGATTACGCCTTTCATCTGTTCGTGGAAGGTGAAATCGGCCATGTGACGGGCATGCGCAAGAAACGCAGCGCGCCGGGTTCAGTGCAGGGCATCGTCGCGCTCGACATGAATCAGCCGTTTCAGGCCGAACGGCCCAAAAGCCGGCTTCTGACCCTGTTTGTACCGCCCGCGATCGTGGACGAGGAACTGCGCGACGGCACGGCGATTCACGGCCGCATTGTCCAGCAGGGTGCGCCGCTGACCGGCCTCGTGCTGGACCACCTGGCGGCAGTCGCGAGAGAAATCCCCACGCTCGACCCGGCCGCCGCGGCGCAGGCACTACAAACCGGTGCCCAACTGCTGGTCGCCACCTTCCGCAAGGAGTCGCGTCTGACCGGCGCGAGCCGCGCGGCGATGCAGGCCGCCGTGATGGGCCAGGTGCGGCGCTATGTCGACGCCAACCTGCACGAGGGTGACCTCACGCCGACCCGCGTGGTTCAGGCCTTGCAACTGAAACGCGCCACCATCTATCGCTGGTTCGAGCACGAGGGCGGGCTCGGCGCCTACATTCGCAATCGCCGGTTGCGGGAAGCGGCGGACGAACTAGTTCGTTTCCCCCATCTTCAGGTGACGGAAATCGCCTACGGACTCGGTTTCCAGAGCGCGTCCGATTTCACCCGTGCATTTCGCCGCGCCTTCGACATCAGCCCGCTCGACATGCGGATGCACGCGTTGGACCTGCAGCAGCACAACGCGGGTAGCGTGAAGTAGCGTTCAAGCCGGCGGCTGCGAAGCACTGGCCAAGCGCGTATCCCTCGCTTCTGCCTCGGGAAATGCCTTCAACGCGACAAGCGTGAGCAGGGTCGCGGCCATCAGATACCACGCCGGAATCATCGGATCGCCCGTCCGGTCGATCAGCCACGTCACGAGGAACGGCGAAAAACCGCCGAACAGCACGACGCCGAAGCTGTAAATCACCGCCATGCCGGCCGCGCGCCGATGCGCCGGAAACGCCTCCATCATCATCACGGAAGCCGGGCCGGCGTTGTTGACCGCAAGCGCCACGTACGCGGTGATGATGACGAGCGCGGCGACGTCGCCCACGCCGTGGGTCAGCGCCCAGAATGCCGGCCATGCGGCCGCCAGCGACGCCACGAGTGCCGCGTACTGCAACGTCTTGCGGCTCGCGAAGCGGTCGGCCGCGCGCGCCACCAGCGGCGTCACCACGAGGATCACGAGGCCTGAGAGGCAGGCCGTCAACAGGCTGATCGCCGGCGGCCGATGCAGCGTACGAACCAGATAGGCCGGCATATAGAAGACGGTGAGGTAGATGCCCACTGAAGGCGCCGCCATCATCAGGAGGCCGCAGAGGAACGGACGCGGGTACGCCGTGAGCATGCGCCCCGGACTGAGCCGCGCCCGCTGCAGCGGCGCGCCCACCGGCATCCGGCGCCGCAAATACCAGCCGACCGGTCCAATCAGGCCGCCCAGCGCGAACGGAACGCGCCATCCCCAGTCATGCATGGCGGCGGGCGACAGCAGCGCCGTCATGCTCGCCCCGACCAGCGCGGCGACGAAGGCGGCCGCGCCCTGGCTCGCGCCGCGCCAGCTCACCATGAAACAACGGTGCCGGTAGGCGACGGACTCCATCAGCGAAGCCGACGCCGGCCCGATCTCCCCGCCTGCCGCGAGCCCCTGCATCAGGCGCGCGAGCACCATCAACACCGTCGCGGCATGGCCGATCGAGGCATAGCCTGGCAGGCACGCGATCAGCCATGTGCCAAGGGTCATCAGGGTGAGCGATACCGTGAGGCCGGCTTTGCGGCCACGGCTGTCGGCGATGTGCCCAATCATGATCGCGCCGAGCGGGCGCATCACGAAGCCCGCGCCGAAGGTGGCAAGCGAAAGCAGCAGCGACGACGCGGGATTGCTCGATGGAAAGAACAGATTACCGATAATGACTGCGGAAAAGCTGTAGACGGTGAAGTCGTACGTCACAAAACCATTACCGATAACAATTGCAACGACGATACGCCTGAGTTCGGCGCGGGACGGTTGGGCCGCTTCGTGGGCAGCAGTGTGCATGGATTGCGTTTGAGGGGGGGACGTCGACGGTTTCAAGAGATCGGCAGAATGGAGGCAAAGCTCCTTTCTTTAACGGCGCGAAGAAACGCAACTTTACACTCGCAGGCGAATTCGCGTCGCGTACGTGACCGGCGGATGGCGTCATGGCCAGCCGTTGGGAGCGCATCTGAACGCGCTGCTACACTTCTACACCGTCCACTTCCCGAACAATCCTCGCCGCCCGGCATCATGCTGATCGTAGTCTGCGTGAGCGTCGCGCGGCACATTCTTCGGCTGACCCACTCCGCACCCCATGCTTCGATTCGAGAACCTCAGCAAGCGCTATAGCGAACGCCTCATCTTTCAGGGACTGCATTACGACGCGGCGGCAGGATGCGTGGCGCTCAACGATGAATCCGGCAGCGGCAAGTCGACCTTGCTGGGCATCCTCGCCGGCACGATCGAGCCCGACGCGGGCGAGGTCTGGCTCGGCGGGCATTCGCTGCGCACCGCGCCGCACGAGGCGAAATCCGTGCTCACGTATGTGCCCGAAGACTGCATGACGTATCCGGACCAGACCGGTCGCGATTATCTGGATCGTGTGGCGTCAGAGAGAAAGACAACGGCCGGCAGCCCCACGCTCGAGCTTGCCAGACGCTTCGGACTCGAGCCGCATCTCGACAAGCGCTTTGAGCAGATGTCGTTTGGCACGCGCAAGAAATTCTTCCTGACGGGGGCCGTGCTCGGCGAGACGAAAGTCGTGATCGCGGATGAGCCGGTCGGCGGACTCGACGCCTCGGCGCGTGGGGTGCTAATCGATCTGTTTAAAACGCTGGCCGAAACCCGCACAGTCTTTTTCTCAAGTTACGACACGGCCTTTACGCAAGCTTGCGAAGCGAGAACCCTCAGTTTTGCGGACCTGGGGATGCGCGGCTAAGCCGTTTCTGCGCGCCGCGGTCATGCGCCAGGCACAATCTTTCGATTCCATAACGGCGCCCTCCCCGGGTATCGTCCACTGGCACACCGCGCGAATCTGCCCTACATTTTCCTAGTCGGTTGCCAATGATCGCAGTAGCAGTCGCTGATTGTCATTGGCCTCGGGCCCGGGCCACTGGGCGCCGAACCGTCAAACCGTCGAGATTTCGAAAACGGCATTCACGCCGGCACGTCTGACCAGGCTTGGAGGAGACATGGCCGTCTTCGCTAACTTTTGGCGTTTGATTGTCGGCAAGCCGCTGGATCCACTCGACCCCCGAACTCGCCACGCGATCGCTGTCACCCCCCTGCTGGCCTGGGTAGGGCTCGGTGCCGACGGGTTGTCATCGTCATGCTACGGGCCGGAAGAAGCCTTCCTGGCGCTCGGCCAACACACCGCGCTTGCCTTGTTTCTCGCCCTGGCGACGGCCGCGACGGTCTTCATCATCGCGCTCGGGTATAACCAGGTCATTCAGCTGTTTCCCACGGGCGGCGGCGGCTATCGCGTCGCGACAGCGTTACTGGGCCCGCACCCTGGGCTGGTTTCAGGCGCCGCGCTGCTGGTCGACTACGTGCTGACCATCGCCACGTCGCTCGCGAGCGGCGTCGATGCATTCTTCAGCTTGCTGCCGGTGAGCGCGCAGGCATTCAAGCTCGCCACCGAACTCACGCTCATCGTCCTGATGACCGGTCTCAACTTCCGCGGCATGCGCGAGTCGATCATGGTGCTGTTGCCGATCTTCCTCGGCTTCGTGGTGCTGCATCTTGGTCTCATCGTGTACGGCGTCGCGGTGCACGGCGATCATCTGGCCGGCGTCGTGCCGGGCGCCATCGGCGAAGCGCGCGGCATGTCGCAGGCGGTCGGCCCCTTCGTGGTGGCGGCCTTGCTCATGCGAGCGTTCTCGCTGGGCGGCGGCACGTACACGGGCCTCGAAGCCGTGTCGAACAACGTCAACATGCTGGCCGAGCCGCGCGTGCCGAACGGCAGGACAACGATGTTCTATATGTCCACCTCGCTCGCCTTCACGGCCGGCGGCATCATCCTGCTGTACATGTTGTGGCATGCCAAGGCGGTGGAAGGTCAGACGCTCAATGCGGTGGTGTTCGGCAGCATCATCGATCATCTCGGGCTGGGCTCGGCGTTCGCGAGGCATGCGCTGCTTGCCGCGGTGCTGGCCTTCGAGGC
>OVEP011218253.1_pt1 | contig 16816 bp, 11 predicted proteins | sample 1779801 | NCBI WGS metagenome assembly OVEP01 (sample SAMEA3914791, study PRJEB12502) | metagenome | biome: forest; material: soil | place: Canada | collected 2011-07-03 | depth 0.1 m
GGTGCGGAGGATACGAGATTCGAACTCGTGAGGGGTTGCCCCCAACACGCTTTCCAACTGTTCGTCCGGGGGTCCGGGGTCAACCGTCGGCGTCCTGACCTGCGCCAGACCACTCCGCTTGCTGGCGATCGGACGGTGCTGAACAGGGGTGAATGCAACCCTAACTGCAACCCTCCCGATGCCCCCAGCGTGCCGACCGTGCCCGTCTGGAGCAGCTTGCCGGTCAGCTCAGCACGTCACTGTCCGAAGCCCTTCAGGAACTCCCAGGATCCCTGCGCATCCTCGACATCCTGCTCCCCGAGGAGGAGGTACTTCCAGGTCACATCGACGGCGGGCGAGGAATTGGCGGTGTTGGCCCACCTCCGGGCCGCTCGGCGCTTGGCGACCACCTCCTCGGACGTCATGTCCTTGTCGGCCTTCGTCTCCACCAGCCAACCGATGCGCTGGCCGTCCACCTCTTCGATGACCACGAAGTCGGGATTGTACTTCCGCCCCTCCGACGTCCAGGTGATTGGCACGTCGTTGATGTGGAGGCGCGCCCACACGACCACGTTCTTGCCGCTGTCGATGGCATTGGCCGCCTTGAATTCCGGCGCAGTATCGAACCAGGCATGGCTGTAGAGGTTCCTGCTCCAGCCGTTGAAGGCGATGGTCTTGTCGAACGAACCATCGGCGTGGCCACTCAGCTGGCGCTTCCGCGCCACGCGCGTCTTACTGAGCGAGAGGAGCTCGACGTCGTCGGCGTAGGAGACCTGGGCCTGAGTAGCCTCGCGGAGGGTTCTCGCGACCTCAGCAGCGAGTCGCTGGCCGCACCGATCTACGAAGGCGGAAAGGTGTTCCGAAGCCTTGTCGCCCATGGCCTCGATGAGGTGCTTGACGATTCGCTGCGCAGCACCTACCTCCAGTTGGCGGTTCGGGACACCCGGTACGGACATGACGCGCCGGACCAGGGAATCCTGCGTAACCGAGAGAGGGATGTCGAGTGGCAACGCGGAGACCACTATGTCGGTGGCCGTCTCAGTGCCCACCTTGGCGGTGCGTCCGTCATGGGTGGCGGTGATCTTGGTCCGCTTGAGCTCGTCGGAATAGTCGGCGCTGAGGGTGCGGCCGAGGCGCTCGAACGGGGTGTAGTCGGTGATCTCGTTCAGGCTGACCGTGACGAACTGAGGGACGGAGATCAACTTGGGGATCAAGACGGGAGTCCGGTCGGGCAGCGGGTCGTACTGGACGACCGCGGAAGTGTTCTTTGCGGCCTCTGCTGCCTCGCGGGTCCGGGTCTCCACGTCCACGACGCCAGACGCTTTGGGGGCGGCCGGTGAGGGTGCCTTCGTGCTGGTATCCGAGAGCGAAGACTTCTCGGCAACCTGTGTGTCCCCGACTTCGGCGGGGTTGCTCTCGCCGGGAAGCCCGATGACGTCCGCATCGGTCTCGACCGTCTTCTGGCGGACCACGGAGCTGCCGTCGGCGAGACGCCGGACCTCAGCGTAGGTGCCGAAGTCGATGAACGCCTCGTTGAGAACCTTTCGCTTCTCGAGCAGCTCGCCGTACTTCTCGTGGGCCAGGATTTCGAGCGTGTCGAGGATCTCGATGTCTGTGTATTCGCCGAACGGGAGACGCATACCCCGACCGAGGGTCTGTTCGGTCATGACCTCGGAGACCGATGCACGCATGGACGCAATCACGTAGACGTTCTTGACGTCCCAGCCTTCCTTCAGCATGCCGACACTGATGATGATGCGGATCGGAGAGTCGACGTCCTCGACAGCCTGGAGATCAGCCAGTGCCTTCTCCTTGGCGTCACCGGTCAGCTTCGAGTGGATCAGCAGCGTCTTGCCTACCCAGGAGCCGCCGTCGAACGAGGCAGTGTCGAGGACATTCCGAAACTCTTCGGCTTCCTCGATGCTCTGGGCGATGACCAGCATCACGGGGTTGACCCGGGGCAGGTCGTTTTCTTCGCAGTGAGCGTCTGCGGCCAAGCCCTTGTAGCGCAGCAGGTTGACTCCGTCGAGCAGCTTCGTCTCGACGTCGGAACGGTCGTCGCGACGGGCCACCATCACTGGGGTCTTCACGAGCCGGTCGGCGATTGCGGCTGCCAGCGGGTAGCGGAACGCGACGAGGGACTCGTCCGCTTTGACGGGTGTGGCGGTCATGCCGACTACGAGCTGGGGCTTCAGGTCCCGGATGGTCTTGGAGAACGCGGGCCCTCGATAGCAGTGGTGTTCGTCCGCCAGGATTACGAGGTCGTCGAGCTGGGCGAGATAGTCGAAGAAGGACATGCCCAGGTTCTCCAGGGGCACGTGCGTGGTGCGACCCTCACCCGTGGCAGAGGTCAGGGCCTGCACGGTGAAGATGTAGAGCTTGGTGACTGTCGGGTCGTCGATCGCGATTCTGGTGGCGGGAGTGTTGAAGCTGTCGGCCGTGATGACGTACGGGCTGGAGCGAAGCATGCGGCGCATCGACTTCGGGTTGCCGGCGGTGAAGTTGAGAACCGACTTGTCGCGGATCGTCCGGCCGGGTGCGAGCAGCAAGAAGTTCCGAGCCGGAGTCTCGGCCCCCGCCAGGTACTCCATCAGGCCGGCCATGACATAGGTCTTCCCGACACCAGTGGCCGAGTCCACGACGCACTCGTACGGCTCGGTGTTCTCCTGCACGTCATAGTGGTCAGAGGTGCGGAGCAGCACCGACTCGATCGCCTTGCGGTTCGGTTCACGCAGGGTGAGCCGGTGGGCGACCTGGTCCAGGAGATCAGGCTGGAACTGCAATACGCCCATCAGGCGCTCTCCCTCTCGATTGCGGTAGCAGCGCTGGAGGATTCAGCCGTGTCGTCCGTGCTCCGGGGTGACGGCATGGAACGCCCTGCTCCGAACGGTGACTTGTGAGCCGACTTGCGGCGGTAGTTGTCCAGGACCTTGTCGGGGATCAGTTCGAGTCGAGAGCCGCTGCGGGCTTCCTTCAGTGCCTCGACTGCACCGTCCTGGATCTGGGTTGCCCACACCTCGACCATCTCGCCCTCGGCGAGCCTGTCGACGATGGAGGCGATAGTTCCCGGGCCGACCATGCCGTCGATGACGACGTACCTGACACGGCCCTGCTTGCCGGCGAAGATTCCGTCCGGTTCGTATGCCACGGACAACTGCGCGCACATGACCTCAGCCAGCACGCTCTGAGTGGCCCAGTCCGCCAGGAGGACCATCCCGGCCATCTCCACGAACATAGACTCCCCGACCTGGAGGTGCGTGAAGCCGCCGCCCCCGTGCCAGTTGACTGTCGTGACGTCTTTGGTCTTGGTGACAGCCTTGAGGGCCTTGACCGTGGCGGCGTCGAAATCCGTGTCGATGGCCTTGGTCACCTTGTTGAGGAGCCGGTTGAACTCCTGAGCTTCTTCGGGCGTCATCCCGTTGGGCAGGCCGCCTTCTTCGTTGTCATCTTCACCAACGGCTGAGACTCGCTCGGTGACAGTGGTGACTCCCCCGAGATCTTGTCCGCTGACGACCTTGGCAAGCCGCGGCAGGGTGAATCGGGCCACGGTTTCAGGCTGAAGCTCGCTGGTAACCCAGCGCCGCCCCATCTTGTGGGCGACGGCCGCGGTGGTACCCGACCCGGCGAAGCAGTCCAAGACGATGTCGCCAGGATTCGACGCGATGTGGATCACCCGGGCCAGGAGGCGTTCCGGCTTCGGGGTCGCGAATGGATGCTCGTCGGGGAAGAGGGCCTTGATCTCGTACTTCCCGCGCAGACTCCCGCCGACCTCGGTTCCCAGCCAGAGGGTTTCGGGCACACGGCCGTTGTCCTCCAGATGCTTCTTGCGCTGGATGCGCTCGCGAAGGCCGAGCATGACGACGTCAGGCCAGTTACCTGCGTCGTAGCGGGCGTGTGCATGTTTGGCTGCCTCCTCGACGGGGACCGCCAGCATGATTGCTGGCACCGCGGCTTTGACCATTCCCGCTGTCGTCCCGCAGATGCGTGCGCGCTCCGCCTCGTCGCCGATGTCACGCAGCTCGTAGGGCGCGTACTCCGACATTTGCTCCAGCATCCACGACTGCGCCTTCCCCCAGCAGCGGCCTGCAGTCGGATACATGAGACCCCCAGTAACGGGGTGCTGGATCGCGTAGACCATCGGATGGTTCTTGGCTGCCTTGCCCGCAGTCGCATCCCCGTCGCGCCACGGGATGGGGTCCCCGTCGCGCTGCTGGTAGCGGCTCGTGTTCGAGGCGGCGAGTCTGGGCATCCTGTTCGGGGTCCAAGACTCGGACTTCCGGTAGACCAGGATCGTGTCCTGCGAGGTCGAAAGCAGCGTGGAATCGTTTCGTGGTGAGTCCGCCTTCTGCCAGGCGACCTCGGCGACGAAGTTACTCTCCCCGAGTTCCTCGTCGAGGACTACGCGGCACCGGTGCGACTCCATATGGTCAAGGTGCACCCATACAGATGCGTCGTCCGCGAGTAGCGGCCTGATCTGGCGGATCCGGTCGCGAAGGAGGGTGAGCCAGATCGAGTGGGTGATGTTGTCCTCGTACTGGGTGAACGCCTGGCCGGTGTTGAAGGGCGGGTCGATGTATACCAGCTTGACCTTCCCAGCGTACTGCTCGGAGTACGCCGGGATCTTGGCGAGCGCGTCCAGAGCGTGCATAGCGTCACCGGTGATCAAGAGGTTGCCGGTGGTCGGCTGGGGCAGGTGCTCCGGGCGGATTTCAGGTGTCGGCGCCTCGACTCGTTCTGCCTCGTGGAGAAGGCGCACCTCGGATACCCGGTAGTCCGTGGGGTCGACGAATGTGTAGTCGTACCTGCCGTCTCCGGTGGACAAAAGCGTCTTGTCCTTGTCGGTCCAGGTCAGCTCAAGGCGGCCCTGGTGTCGGGGCGTCGAGTTCGAGGCCATGCGGCGATCCCTTGCAGTGCGGAGATGACTTCGTCCATCGTGTCGGAGTCCCGGTGAGGATCTCGGCGAATCCCGACACTGACCAGGTGCTATGTGCGTGTCCTGCCCTTGCACCGTCTACGTACCTAATCCTGCGAGCAGCCTAGTGGTCGCCACTGACATGGTCCCGCGAATCGCGAAGGCGGCCCCCGGGCGCTCCTATGCGGCTTCGAGCAGGTGACCAAGCTGACCCCGGCTGCGGTGGAGGGGATTCTGCACATCGCAGATCACCTCGGGAATGATGTTCACTGCGTTGTCGTTCCTGGCCGGATACGAACGGGTGGCCCCTGCCACTACCGCTCTCGCGTGGCGAGCGGGACCGGGCAACAGGGTCGCTATCTGCTTCGAAGGCGTGGTCTACGAGAGCAGGGGAGCCAGGTCGGTGATCGAGTCGACCTGCCAGTCAGCGTTGGCTTTGAGGGCCGGGTCATCAGCTTGGAGGTACCCCCAGGGGCCACGGCGGAGGTGCGCGGTGCGCAGGCCACTGGCCTTGGCGGCGATGATGTCGTTGTCGCGGTGGTCGCCGACGTAGACGATCTCCTCCGGGTCGCCTGGCGCCCAGTCGACGACCCGGGTGAAGAACGCCGAGTCCGGCTTCGCGACGCCCCACTGGCCAGAGGTGGCGATGGCGTCGACGGGGAGGTCGAGGTCGGCGAGGAGCTCGGCTGTGCGCGCGGTCTGGTTGCCTGCGATGCCGACCCAGAGGCCGGCGGCGCGGAGGGCGGCGAGGCCGGGGCGAGCGTCGGGGTAGAGGTCGGTTTCACTGATGGACTCGCCCTTGCCGGCGTCCTCGCGGGCCTGGCGCTCGGCGACGAGGTCGAAGCCGGGTCGGATGAGACGGAGGGCTTCGGCGTTGTCCTGGCCGAGGGCGGTGACCGTGCCGACGAGGACGGCGAGGGTGTGCCGGGGGACACCCAGCCAGTCGGCCCAGGAGCCCCAGAAGGTGGTGTCGTCCATGAGCGTCTCTCCGACGTCGAACACCACTGAGCGGATCGGCATGCGTCACTCCTCGGATTACGGATGGCGTCAACTTGGCCCGGCCGACGCGCTTCTGGGGCGAGAATACGTGGCACGCGACGTATCGGTCGGCCAGGAGTGCCATGTGAATGCATCCACCGAGCATCTCGGGCAGCGCTTACGCGAGGTGCGGAGCCTGCACGAGCTCACCCAGCAGGAACTGGCGGATCTCGCCGGGGTGTCGAAGTCGCTGGTGAGCAAGGTCGAGTCGGGTCAGCGGCCGGGGAGTTGGCCGCTGGCGGTCGCGGTGGCCGGTGCCCTGAGGCTGGAGGTCTCCGTTCTTCTCGGTGAGGAGGAGGACGGAGGGGCGGCGGCGAGCAGAGGTGGGGCATGCCTGCCGGAACTGCGGCGTCTGGCGGCGGTGTACGACTGTCCGCCGGAGCTTGGACGGCAGGTCCGACCGCTGCCGGAACTTGCGCGGGACGTCGCGCGGGCCGGGCATCTGCGACTGCAGTGCCGGTACGGTGCGCTGGGCGAGATGCTGGTGCCGCTACTGGAGGAGCTGAGCGTCGCGGCGGATGTGCTCATGGGCCACGAACGGGAACTGGCGTTCTGGCTGCTGTCCTCGGCGTACCGCTGCGCGGATGCCGTCGCGCACAAGCTGGGCCACTACGACCTGTCGACCGTCTTGATCGACCGTGTCCGGTGGGCGGCCGAGCGCTCGGGGGATGACCTCATGCTGGCCACCGCGGCGTATGTGCGGGCGGAGACGTTCTTCGTCTCGGGCCCGGTCGAGTCGGGCCTGCGCATTCTCTCGGCGGTCGGGGAAGCGATCTCCGGGCGGACGTTGACCGACCCGAAGGCCGCGAGCGTCTACGGCGCCCTCCACTCCCGGGCCGCCATTCTGGCGGCGTACGGACGGAAACCCGAACAGGCGTGGGCGCACCTGGAGATCGCGCGGGTGATGGCCGACTCGGTCGGTGCTGAGGTGACGTACTTCCACACCAGCTTCGGGCCGGCCAACCTGAAGGTTCACGAGGTGGCGATCGCCGTGGAACTGGGCGATGCTGACGAGGCCGTGCGCCGGGCCCGGGGCTGGGAGCCGCCGTCCAGCCTCCCGGCAGAGCGGGCCAGTCACCACTTCATCGACCTGGCGCGGGCCCAGAGCTGGCAGGGCGACTTCGGGGGAGCCCTCTCGTCGCTGCTGGAAGCGCGCCGTCGAGCGCCACAGCACACCCGGAGTCATGCAGGGGCGAAGGAGGCGGCCTCCGCGATCGTGCACCGGTCGAAGCGCTCCCCGGACGCCGCAAGGGGATTGGCGACCTGGCTGGGCATCACCGCTTGATGCGGTGCTGGTGCGGGTGAGTCGAAGCTTTACCTCTTCAGCCGCCGGGTTGCACTCGTGTGCAATTTCCGGGGCTTGCCCGTCGAGAAGCTGGGTGCACTCCGCGAGGCGACCGGACCGGTCGCCGGAGCGGGGGTCTCTCACCCGGCTTCTGGAAGGGCTACCGCATGCCCGCACGCATCCCCATCACCGTTGTCGACTTGCCCCCGCACCTGTGCGCCGCACTCTCCCAGGCGGCCGAGCAGATCCGTGCCGACCCCTACGCGGAGGGTGACGTCTTCGCCCAGCAGGCGCGCACAGCCGCCGCCGCGCTCCCCGAGGACGGCCTCTCGGCCGTGCTGGACCGCTTCGCCGCGCGACAGGGGCCGTCCAGCCTGCTCATCCGAGGCATTCCCGTGCCCGAAGCGCTGCAGCGCACCCCGGCTGGCAGTTTCCACCGGCTGCAGGACCTCCAGCCGACCGGCGCCGAACCGGTACTGGCCCTGTTGGGTGCGCGGCTGGGGGAGATCTTCGCCTACCGGGAGTGGGACGGCGGGCACGTGGTGCAGAACCGGTACCCGGTCGCCTCGCACCACGACGTGCAGAGCGCGTCCGGCGCGAGCGACCTCGTGCTGCACACCGAGGCGTGCTTCACCGCCTATCCGCCCGACTTCCTCGCCCTGCTCGGCCTGCGACCCGACCCGACAGGACAGGCCCTCACCCTCGTCTCGGACATCCCCCAGGCGCTGGCCCAGCTCACCCCGGCCGAGCGCGGTGCGCTACGCGACCCGCTCTTCGTCTTCCCCACCGACCGCGGCAGCTACGTCCATGAGGGCCGACGCACCACCGAGCCCGTCCCCCTGCTGCGAGACCGCGCCCAGGGCCCAGTGCTGGAGTACTCGACCCTCATCACCGCCATCACGCCCGCCGGCGCTGCCGCGCTGGCCGCGCTGGAGGAGGCACTGGGCCGCTGCGCCCAGTCGGTGCTGCTGGGCTCCGGGGATCTGCTGCTGATCGACAACCGCAGTGCGGTCCACGGCCGCACCGAATTCCGGCCCGCCTACGACGGCACGGACCGGTGGATCCAGCGCGTCCTGCTCCTGCGCACGCTGCCCTCGGCTGGCCGGACCGTCCCGGACACCCGCCTGGCCCACTACCCGACGGAGTACATCAAGGCCCTCGCCCTGCCTGCCTGATCCCTGCACCCCGAGAGCAAAGGACTGGTCTGCCATGTGGCACGGAAACAAGGTCGTCGACGCCGACGGCCACATCATGGAACCCCTGTGGGACTGGGAGTCCTACCTCGACCCGGCCTTCCGCGAGGACAGCCTCCGCGTCGTGCGCGACGAGGACGACGGCGACAAGCTCCTCATCCAGGGCCGCCCCTCCACACTGGTCCGCCGCCTGGGCGGCCTTCCCGCGCCGGACGACGGCGAGATCCGCGACTGGAACACCCTGCCCGCCGACGGCGTCTTCGCCTCCTACCAGGAATCCTGCACCCGCGCCTCGTGGAACGGCCCGGCCCGGCTCGCCTGGCTCGACAGCACCGGCATCGATGCGAGCCTGCTGTTCCCCTCGCTCGGCCTCATCTGGCCTCGCGAGGTCGATCCGACGGGCCCCTGGGCGCTCGCGCACTTCGACGCCTACAACCGCTGGATCACCGACATGGCCAGCAGCGATCCCGGGCGGTTGCTTCCCGTCGCCCAGGTCCCGGCCACCGAGGACGCTCCCGAGCGGCTGCGGCGACTGGCCGACGCGGGCTTCGCTCACGCCATGGTCCCCGGCGGGATCCGCGACAGCCTCCTCCCCGCCGAACCGCTGTTCGCGGCTGCCCAGGACCTCGACATCGCCCTCCACCTGCACAAGGTCGCCGTTCCGCACTTCCTGCCCATCGCCCGCAGGCGGGGCGACAGCACGAGCCTGCGCGCCCCGGCGATGGGGCCGCTGTTCAACCACATCAACGAGACGCTGCCCGGCCAACTGCACCTCGCCGCGCTGCTCGACGCCCGGGTTCCGGACCGCTACCCGCGCCTGCGCTTCGCCTTCCACGAGTGCAACGCCGGCTGGCTGCCCTCCTGGCTCGACCGCGCCGAGGAATCCTGGCACACCCTGCACGGCAACGGTGTGGCCGACCTGTGCGAGCTGCCTCCCCGCAGCTACCTCGCAGAGCGCGACACGTTCTTCTTCTCGGTCGGCCTGGGCGAGGACCTCACCCGCCTGCCCGAATGGCTCACGCCGCGGCTCATGCTCGCCACCGACTACCCCCACCCAGGCTCCCCCAAGGACCCCGCCGCCGAGTGGGCCGAGGTCCTCGCAGCGCTCCCGGAATCCTTCGCCGCTCGGCTGGCCGGAGCCAACGCGGCCCGCCTCGTCTCCGTTCGCACCGCCAGGAAGGAGCACGACCATGCCGTCTCGCACTGACCGAGCCGCCCGGTCCCCGCTGACCCTCGCCAGCATGGACAAGGTCCGCATCGAGGAGGTCTTCCGCCTCGGTGCCCTGCGCGACGGGGTCCAGCTCACCACGACCGACATCCGCTTCCCCGTCTACGGCCAGGTCGTCCCCCGGATCGAGCTCGAACTGACCGGCCCCGACTTCGCCAAGAAGATCACCGTCCGGGTCAACCAGGACTCCCCGTTCATGTTCGACGGCGACCAGATCAGCGCCCACCTGAACGGGCAGACCCGGCAGATGGCCTGCGCTCAGTTTGTTGACGGCGACCGCGCTCCCACCGGCATGTACAACTTCGGGCTCATGCGTGAGAACGGCATGCGCTCCTTCGTGTTCGACTACCACACCTACTGCGCCTTCTCCTGCGACTTCTGCTTCAAGGAGTCCGAATGGGAGATCCTCGCCCTGCAGGGCGGCGCCAGCTCCAACTACACCGCCAACTTCGACGCCTGCCTCGCCTACGTCGACTCCCACGCGGAGGAGATCAAGCAGAAGTACGACATCATCTGGCTGTGCACCGGCAGCCTCACCAACGAGAAGCTTGAACTCGAACGCCACTGCCGCCTCGCCGCCGCCCTGCGCCGGATCGGCTACACCGGCGGCATCTACGTCTCCCAGGTCATCCCCGACCGGATGCGCCGCGACGCGGCCCACCGTCGCGACTACCTGGCCACGATGCGCGAGGCCGGGATCAGCCGGTTCAACTCCGGCGTCGAGATCGTCAACAACGACTACCGGCAGCGGTACGTCCACGGCTACAAGGGCACTCTCACCTTCGACGACTACACCACGGTCTTCGCCGACGCCGTCGACGTCTTCGGCCGCCTCGAAGTCGGAAGCTGTCTGCTCGCCGGCATCGAACCGGCCGAAGACACCCTCCGTGGCCTGGCGACCATCGCCGACCTGGGCGTGTGTCCCGCGCCCACCGTCCTCACCCCCTTCGTCGTCAAGCAGATGGACATCCCGTTCCAGTACGGCCTCGACGGGCTGATCGACGTCCACGTCGCCTTCAACAGCATCATCGACCGCTACGAACTCCCGGTCTTCTCCGGGGTGTTCAGCCTTGCCTGATCACTGACGGAGTAATGCGGCCGCACGGGTGGGACCGGTTCAGCTATGGTGAATCCAGTCCCCCCGGGCGGCCGTCTACCGCCCGACGCCATTGGCGCGACCAACGCGCCCGCAACCAGGGAGTTGCCGCTATGCCGCGCATCCTCGTCGCAGACCTGCCCAGCCGCCTCGACGAGACGGTCACCGTCTACGGCTGGATCAACACCCTCCGCCTGCAGCGGCGCATGCAGTTCGTCATCGTCCGCGACCACACCGGCCTCGTGCAGGTCACCCACGCCCGAGGCGGCGAGGGCGACGGGATCGAGGCGGCGTTCGAGAGCATCACCGCCGAGACCGCGGTGAAGATCACCGGCAAGGTCGTCGGCAACCCGCAGGTCAAGCTCGGCTCCCTGGAGATCATCCCCGAGCGCGTAGAGGTCGTCTCCCCAGCCGAACCCAAGCTGCCGATCGACGAGCACACCGGCCTGGACCAGCGCCTCGACTGGCGCTTCCTCGACATCCGCCGGCCCTCCCAGCACCTGGTCTTCGACGTGCAGACCACCGTCGAGCAGGCCATGCGCGAGGTCACCGCCGAGGAGGGCTTCACTGAGCTCCACACCCCCAAGCTCATGGGCACCGCCTCGGAGTCCGGGGCCGAGGTCTTCAAGGTCGACTACTTCGACCGCACCGCCTACCTGGCCCAGTCCCCGCAGTTCTACAAGCAGATGGCCATTGCGGCCGGCATCGACAGGGTCTTCGAGATCGGCCCCGTCTTCCGAGCCGAGCCGTCCTTCACCGCCCGCCACGCCACCGAGTTCACCGGCGTCGACGCCGAACTCGCTTGGATCGACGGCGTCGAGGACGTCATGGCCTTCGAGGAACGCCTCCTCCAGCGAGTCCTGCAGCGTGTCTCCGAACGCCACGGGGACGCTGTCACCGAGCACTTCGGCGCGCAGGTGGTCGTCCCCGAGATGCCGTTCCCACGCATCACGATGGCTGACGCACTGGAGAAGCTCCGGGCCACCGGCTGGGACCCCGAAGGCGTCAAGAACGACCTCGACCCAGAAGGCGAGCGCACCCTCTGCTCCCTCATTGCCGAGGAGACCGGCCACGAGTTCGCGTTCGTCACCCGCTTCCCGACCTCCGTCCGCCCGTTCTACCACCTGAGGTGCGAGGACGACCCCACCGTCACCGAGTCCTTCGACCTGCTGTGGAAGGGCATCGAGATCACCACCGGCGCCCAGCGTGAGCACCGCTACGAGCGCCTGGTCGCCCAGGCCCGCGAGAAGGGCATGGACACCGAGCCGCTCGCCGGCTACCTCAACTGCTTCCGCTTCGGCACGCCGCCCCACGGCGGCCTCGGACTCGGCCTCAGCAGGGTCCTCATGCTCCTCCTCGACCTCCCCACCATCCGCGAAGTCACCTTCCTCTTCAGAGGGCCCCACCGGCTGGAGCCGTAGTCGTCGCTCGCGTTCAAGAGCCAGGGCGGCACCGTCCGGCCGTTCCTTCGTGGATCCGGACTCCGGGTTTCGGGTGGTCCGGAGTCCGGAGCGGCCGCAAAACCGGAGGTCGGTTGGGTGCCTTCAAAGATCAGGTGTCCTGGCGAGTGCGTGGAGCGCTAGCGTCTTTCCTCGGCGGTGCCCCGACGCTGGACGGGGCTGCCGTCCGAGATGTTCCCTCTCGCCTGGGGCCAGGTCGCCGAACCAGTAGGCCGCCGACCCGATCCCCTCGCAGTCGTGGTGGACCTCGCTGACCCGCCGCCGGGGTGTGGCCTCCTCACCAATCTCGTCGGCTGCCTGCCTGGCATATGGATCACTGCCTGGCAGACAGCCGACCAGGTGGCTCCCCTGCGCGGTTAGCCGATCCTGGCCGAATCAGCGAGGTTCATATGTACGACTTCGGGTTAAATCATCAGGCTTGGCCGGGTTGGGCATAGTGGTCAGGCGCGCGTCAGGTCGGGCACGATCAGCCCCCGGGGGATGCGGGCAGCTGGTGCTGCTGCGTGGAGGGGGACAGCGCAATGGGTTTAGGACCGGGCTTCAGGCGAACCCAGCCGGGCGAGTACGCCGCATCGCACCAAGTGGCGGCGATGCTGGTCAAGTATCCAGCTGTTCCGTTGGCGGGGGCGGTTGATGACGGGCCGTCCGACGCGACCCGGTTGCTGTGCGCGGCGGCGCACCTGCGACCGCGCGGGAAGTGGTGGGAGTCCGCTTCGCGGCGGCGAGCGGTGGACCGGGTCACGCCCAAGCGGGTGCGGGAATCGCTGCGGGAGCGTCGTGAGCGGGTTGCCATGGACGCGGCGGCCGAGCAGGAAGCGGCGGAGTCGGAGCCCTCGCCGAAGGAGAAGAGCGTTCCGATCGGTCTGGACTACGCCCGCTGGGTTAACCGGCGGGTGCTGTCGGGGCGCAGGCCGGTGCCCTCGCACGGCTTCGATCTGGGCGAGGTGGCGGCCAGTTGCGCCCGGGCGCAACGATTGGGGCGCCAGCGCAGTGCGCTGGTCGCACTGTCCCTCACTGCGGGTGTCCTCTGGGCATGGCTCGTGGATCCGCCGTGGTCGCCCATCGTGGCGCTGGTGGGAATGTGGTTGTCGTTCTACGCGGACCGGGTCCGTGCGCAGCAGCTGCTGCGGCAGGCCATGGGCGTGGACGATCCCGGCTTGCCCGAGCCGCGTCCGCTGCCGCCCGGCTTGGCTCGCGAAGTAGACAGAATCCACGCTCTGGAAGGGCAGCCGGTCATTCCCTACCAGACCGAACCGCGTAAGGGACAGGTGCGCTACCACTTCCTGGGTGCAGGGAAAGTCTGGTTCGAGTCGACGGTCGGCATCGACGTCATGGCCGCCCTCCCCAAGGACCAAGATGCCTCCGTCGGTACACCGCAGGACGGGCTGTCCTGGCTGCTGCCCAGCACCGGCCAGCTGCTCTCCTCCCGCGATCCAGGCAGCGGGGTGCGCCCGTTCACCCCTGACCACCTCATCGACCACCTGCACCGCGAACTACAGCGCCCGATCAGGCCGGACCGCGACTTCCACCCTGACAGCCGCCAGGACGTGTTCGGCATCGCCACCCTCAGCGCGGACCGCTGGCCAGGGCTCGCCCCGGAGCAGTGGACGGCACTGGTGACCCTCGCACACGACGGGGTGCACGCGACCGGCGCGCACAAGGCACCGAAGGTTGCGCGCCGCTTCCTGTGCGCCCGGATGGTCTCCTGGGACGGGGAGGTCGTGGCCTCGGTGTTCATCAGCGTCGCCTACGAGAACCACTTCCTGCGTGTGATCGTCCGCCCGCACGTTCTCAACCCGGCCCACCCTGCGATCACCGGGGCGCGTCGGCAGGCGGAACGCACAGGCTGGGACTTCCACCAGAGCGCTCTGTGGTACGCGGCGATCGATACCAAGGCGGCGCTGTGGCACACCGTCAGGCCGCCCTCCGCACGCAGTCGCAAGCCTGACCTCGACCCCGGCGCCGCCCGTGCGGCGGTGGTGAGCCTGCGCGAGGTCTATTCGGCGCGGTACATGGACGACATGCTCCAGTACGACGACGCGCGGCGCTACATCACCATGATGCAGCGCCGGGTGTTCGCCGCGGTCCAGGGTTTCCTGGTGGACCACAATGTCGACACCGAGGCCTACCAGGCTCAGGTCACCGTGATCCTCAACAACGGAGTCATCAACTCCGGCGAAATGGGCAACGTCCAGAACCAGCCCGGGGCCACTAGCTCCCAGCAGTCCTAATGGAGGCACACGATGTGGCGTAAGAAGAAGGACGAGCAATCGAGCACGATTTCCCACAACTCCGGGGTCATCAACGGCTCCGGGATCATGGGCAACGTCCAGAACCAGCCCGGGGCCGTCGGCTCAGTCCAGAACCAGCAGAGTACCCCCGCCTACGCCCAGACCCTGGAGGCCCTCGGGCAGATGCTGGGACAGCTCCGGCAGACCCTGGCGCAAGAACGCGAGCAGATCGGCGACTACGACCAGTGCACGAACCTACTTGACTTTGCCGACCAGCAGAAGCTGGACGAACCGGAGGGCCGCCTCATGGCCACGGGCATCCTCACCCGCCTCCAGGCACTGTGCGGCGGCGCCCCCGTGGTCTTGAGCCTGATCGCGTCAACCCTCGAACTGATCGTCGCACTCAACAAGGTTTGAGGCCGACAAGCATGCGTTGAGCGCCAGGTGAACCGGCATTCAGACGCTGTGGCGGCCGACGAGGTCGAAGAGGTCTTGCACCGTGCGGGTGTTGACGCTCTCGGTACGGCCATCGTGCCAGGGCAGGGTGAGGGCTGCGTTGTCGGTGGCCCGGTCGATCTCCAGGCCGTTGAAGAAGGAGCGCAGGTGGGGTCAGATGTCCTGACCCGGGGTGGTGTCGGTGCGCTCCTTCTCGTACTCGGTCGTGAGGGCGTGCGCGTGCAGCCACGCGCGGAGCTCCGGGAGGGTGATGGTCTGGAGCATGTCCATCTCGGCTTCGGTGTAGGGGCGGCCGTCGAGGTGGGACCAGGTCATGGGCTGGTGTTGGAAGTCGGTGTCGAAGAGCAGGTCGATGAGGTCGAGGCGGATGTCGATCTGGGACAGGGTGTCCTCCTTGGACTGGGGGGTGTTCACCGTGAGCGGCGGCGCTCGTCGGCGGTTGGCTGGCGAGTGGTAGGGGGTGCGCTGGCGGGGGTGGCAGGGGTTGCTGTTCGCCGGGTGGTGGAACGCGCGTTGGCGGCGCGGGCACGCTGGGTGTCGCGGTCGGCGGTGGCTGCGCGCAGTCGCCAGACGAGGACCTCGGCGGGGTGGTCGGCGGTGTCGAGTTCCCGTTGCCCGGCCAGGTCGGTGAGGACCTGTCGCGGTGGGGTGCCGGCGGATTCGGCCTGGGCGAGGGCTGTAAAAAGTGCCGGGCAGGCGGGGGCGGCGAGGATCTTGTGAGCGTGGTCAGGGATGGCCGCTTCTACGGCGGCGGTGAGCCGTGTTTTCTCCTCGCGGCTGGGGGTGCGGTCGGCGAGCTGGGCGAGGTGGGGGCGGGCGGACTGCTGGTAGGCGGCCTGGAGGTGGGCCAGGGACTGGCGGGCGGCTGCGGCCTGCTGCTCGTGGCCGCGCTGGGCGTGCCACTCGCCCAGGGCGATCAGGAGGAACACCGCCGAGATCAGTGCCCCGGTGATGGCGTCGCCGTCCTTGCTGTCGGGCACGGTGAGCAGGGCCCTGCCGGCTTGGCGCAGGGCGTCGGCGGTGCGGTGTTCGGCGCGGATGGCTGAGCGGTTCGCGCGGTTGAACGCGGCAGCCGCAGCGCGCAGTTCCGCGCGGAGCTGGCGGGGTGCCGAAGCGGCGGTGTTATGGAGTAGTTCGGCGAATGCCGCCGCCTGCGCCTGCACCTGGGTGTCCGCCTCCTGTCCTGCCGTTGCCTCGCCGGCGGTGAGGACGAAGGCGTAGGCGGTGCGCAGTCCGGCTTCAGCGTTCCGCCAGGAGCTGCCCGCGTCAGCGGAACGGTCCACCCGAACGACGGCGGCGGCAGCTCGCCCGTGGCCCTGAGCGGGGGTGAAGCGTTCGCGCAGCCGGTTCAGCGACAGGTCGGGTGCCAGGGCGGAGCCGCCGTAGAAGATCGGCTTGCCGTCGCGGTCGGTGTCGTCGGGGGCGGCGAGGCTGTAGCCGGTGACCTCGCCGGTGACGGGGCCCAGGCGGGGCCGGACCTGGACGCCGAGGGCGGTCAGGACGGCGAAGAACTCCTGCTCGTCCCTGGATGCGGCTGCGGCGGCGTAGGCGTGCTCGCGCAGCCAGACCCGTGCCGTGTTCTTGCGGCCCTGGCGTTCGGTCTTGGCGACCTCGGCGCCGGTCGGGGTCTTGGGCGCGGTGCCGTCGCCGGACTTGAGGCGGCGTAGTCCGAGTTCGGCTTCGATCTTGCGGCACTCGGCCTGGGCGCGGCGGCCGTCGCCCTTGTTGCGGGGGCGGCGGCCGTCCTCGCGGACGCTGGTGGCCATGATGTGGATGTGGTCCTCGGCGTGACGCACCGCGATCCACCGGCAGGCGGCGTCGTCGCCTGCCTCGGCGATGCCGGTGGCGTGCACGATGCGTCGGGCGACCTCGGCCCACTCCTTGTCGGTCAGGTAGCGGTCGCCCGGGGCGGTGCGCACGGGGCAGTGCCACACGTGC
>OVEP010005565.1_pt2 | contig 16802 bp, 16 predicted proteins | sample 1779801 | NCBI WGS metagenome assembly OVEP01 (sample SAMEA3914791, study PRJEB12502) | metagenome | biome: forest; material: soil | place: Canada | collected 2011-07-03 | depth 0.1 m
GAGCCCCGGCAGCAGCCGTCCGACCACCACACCCCCTGAACCCCCCTGGGAGAAAGCCGACATGGACGATCTGTCCTTCGCCTCCGCCACCGACCTCGCCGCCCGCGTCCACAGCCGCGACCTGTCACCCACCGAACTCATGCGGCACACCCTGGACCGCATCGCACGGGTCAACGGCGAACTGAACGCCGTGATCCAGCTCGACGAGGAACGCGCCCTCACCGAGGCCGCCGCCGCGACCGAGCAGATCGCCCGCGGCGACGACCCGGGCCCCCTGGCCGGGCTCCCGCTCCTGGTCAAGGACCTCGAAGACGCCGCCGGATTCCCCACCACCAAGGGCAGCAAGGCGTTCCGCCAGTCCGCCCCTGCCCGTACCGACAGCATTCACGTGGCGCGGCTGCGCGCCGCCGGAGCCATCGTCATCGGCAAGACCAACACCCCGCCCCTGGGCGCGGCCATCCACACGGACAACGACGCCTTCGGCCTCAGCCGCAACCCCTGGGACCCGACCCGCTCCCCCGGCGGGTCCAGCGGCGGATCGGCCGCGGCCGTCGCCGCCGGACTGGCACCGCTCGCCACCGCGGGGGACGGCGGCGGCTCCACCCGGATCCCCGCCGCCCTGTGCGGGATCCCCGGCCTCAAACCCACCCGCGGCCGGATCCCGCAGGGCCCGACAGCCAAAGCCGACTGGACCCACCACGCCTGCCCCAGCCCGATGACCCGCACCGTCCGCGACGCGGCGCTCCACCTCGACATCGCCGCCGGCTACCACCGAGCCGACCCGTTCTCCCTGCCCGACCCCGCACGTCCCTTCAGCACGGCTCTGGACGACCGGCTCCCCCGCCTGCGGATCGCGGTCAACCGCACCCTCGGAGTGGCCAACCCCGAGCCGGCCGTCCTGCACGCCCTCGACCGCGCGGTCGACGTCCTGCGCGACCTCGGCCACCGGATCACCGACGACCACACCGCCCACCCCGACGCCGACGACCTGGTCACCAGCCTCCAACTGCGCCAACTCGTCCTGGCCCACAACCGGTTCCTCGGCCTGCGGGACGAACTCGCCACCCGCCCGGACGACTTCGAGCCCTGGTTCGCCACCCTCCTGCGACAGGGCAGCACCCTCACCGCCGACGACCTCAGCCGCTACTGGGCCTACCGCGCCCGGCTCGACACCTGGGCCGCCGACCTCTTCGGCCGCTACGACCTGCTGCTCACCCCCACCACACCCACCACCGCCTGGCCCGCCGAAGGCCCGGACGTGATCACTGCGGTGCTCGAACGCACCATCCCGGTCACCTTCACCGCCCCGTTCAACGACACCGGCCACCCCGCCATCAGCATCCCCACCGGAACCAGCCCGCAGGGCCTGCCCTGCGCCGTCCAACTCGTCGCCGCCCACCACCGCGACGACCTCCTCCTCACCGTCGCCGCCACGATGGAACAGGCACTCGGCCGGATCCACCCCCCGGTCCGCTGACGGCCGCGCAGGCAACCCATCGCCGCCGCCCCCTACCGGGATGAGGCGGAGCGACTGTGTGGCCAACGGTTGCGGCCAGCCGAGGCGCTCCTCGGGTATCCGGCGACGGAGGCCCCCGGACGGACCGCGGCGCGGCTGGTCGCGCCCGAGCGGCGGCGTGCGGGCGGACCGCCGCCGGTGGGACCGGGTCGGCCGGTAGGCGCGGGTGCCCGCACCGGTGGGCGGCCCAGCTACCCGACCGCTCAGAGCGGCGCGGCGCGCTCCCGGGGTCGACCGGGCCGCCGCGTCAGACGGTGAAGGAGAAATTGATGCAGGCGATCTGTACGCCCTTCTGGTCCGTGAGCACCAGGCTTCCCTTGTAGCCGCCCAAGGGAGCGTCGAAGGGAACGGTGAACTGGATCGCCGGCGCGTAGGTTCCGCTGCCGGCCGCGCCCAGGGAATCGGTCTGGTTCAGCAGGGTGATGAGGCCGTACTTGGCAGTCGTCCGGGCGTTGCAGCCCGTGACGGCGGTGGCGAGTGTTCCGCTCGGAGACAGGGTCACGGTTGCGCCCCTGGCCGGCTGAGGGTCGATGGAGACGCTGGTGACGGTGAAGTTGTCGGTGGAGTCCCCGGCGTTGGACCAGTTCGCGTTGCCGGTGGAGGTGTTCGTCATGTTGCTCCCCATGCATGCGGTCGGGGCTGGGAACGGGCGACGGCCTGCCGCCTGGCAATGTCCGCATCCAGCCAGGAATGTGATTCGGTCGGAGTCTGGCACCTTCAAGCACGGCGCACGCCCGACCCCGGAAACTCAACGAGCGAACCGCCCTGCGGCCACGGCCGGCGGACGCAGGCGGTCGTCGAGGCCGGACACCACCTTACGGCGGCGGCCGACCAGCAGCCTGTCGACAGTGCGCGGGCGGGTGCGCCGGAGCCCCGCAGGTGATCACGACACCTCCGCGTCCCCTGTGCGACCGGGGACCTTGCGGTGAGCCCACGCATACGGGCGATCAGCACCAGTCAGGCGAGCTGCGGCGCGCAGGCACGGCGCCGCGCCTGCAGACAACCTCATCGGCCCTGACGACTTCACGTGCTGCCACTGTCGCGTGGCAGGCGTCGCACCGCTCGCGCGGTCAGCGGCAGGCAGACCCGCTGGGCCGCGCCGACGGCAACTCGCCCCGCGCGGTCGCGGGTTCGCACGAGCGCCTCCCGCGATCCTGCGCCATTCGATGCCCGGCCGCCCTCCCGGGAAGATCCCGCGCGGTCTCAGCGGACCGCGGCGGCGCTCGGTCCCCTCGCCCACGGGTCAACCGCACGCCGTCCGATGCCCTGAAAGTGGCCGATCAGGCGGTCCCCCACGTGTCGGCGGAGGCTTGTGCCGCAGCTCCTTCTACGCTGCCGCCGTGATTCCTACTGAACTCATCGGCAGCATCCCCCGTACCTCCGAACTGCTGGCCGCGATCTCGGACTTCCAGGCCGGCCGGATCGACGGCGCCGCATTCGCCGCGGTTCAAGGCCGGGCCGTCCGCGAGACCATCGAAGCCCTGGAGGCCAACGGGTCACCCGTGGTCACCGACGGCGAACAGGCCAAGCCCAGCTTCCTCACCTATCCGCTCCACGGGCTGTCCGACCTGGCCGACGACGGGGTCGTCCTCCCGTTCGCCGACGGCCACCAGCGGCAGCTGCCCCGCCTCACCTCCGGACCCTTCCGCTACAAGATGCACGCGGAGGAGTACCTGCGGGCCGCCAAGAAGCACGCAACGGTCCCGGTGAAGCAGGCCGTCGCCGCCCCCTCCGCCCTGAGCCTGCTCTACCCGGCGGGCGGGATCGCCGGCTACCCGCGCGAGCAGTTCCTCGACGACCTGGTGAACGAGGCGGAGACGGACATCCGCGGCTGCCTGGACGCGGGCGCGCACGTCGTCCAGCTGGACTTCGAGGAAGCCCGCCTGACACTCAAACTGGACCCGAGTGGTCAGCTGCTGCAGGAGTTCGTCGACCTGAACAACAAGGTGCTCTCCCGCTTCACCGAGGCCGAGCGCGCCCGGATCGGTGTCTACACCGGCCCCGGAGCCGACCAGGACTCCACCCACAGCCTCGACGTTGACTACACCGAACTGCTACCGCACCTGTTCCGCCTCACCGTCGGCAACTTCTACCTCCAGCTGGCCAGCGAGCCCGCCCCGGACCGGGTCCTGGGCGCCGTCGCCGAGCAGCTGCGGCCCGGCATCCGGGTCTTCGTCGGAGTGACCGACCCGATCGACCCACAAGTGGAGACGGTCGAGCAGGTACGCGACCGCGTCATGCAGGCCGCCCGCCACCTCCCGCTGGAGCAGCTGGGCACCTGCGACGACGCCGGCTTCTCGCCGTTCGCCGACGACCGCTCCACCTCCCGGAACACCGCGTTCGCCAAGATCCGTGCCCGCGTGGAGGGCACCGCGCTCGCCGCGCAGCAGCTGGGAGCCTAGCCAGGACGACGTGGTCGACGACCGGGCGAAGACCCGCAGCGACCGGACGGTGTGAAGGGCACCCACCCACGTCGGGCGACAACACCCTCCGTCCCAGTGTCGACGCCCCCTTCGCCCGCACCCCGGGCCCGCTGACTTGACAGTCGGCGGGCCCGCCCTCCTGCCCTGCGCTGCATGACGTGCAGCGATGACTTTTCGGGCAGTGCAGGCAACACCCGCATCCAGGGCGAACTACGGCGCCTGCGCCGCGACCGCACCGGCGACCGCGAACCGCCCTTGCAGTTCAGTCTCCGACAGGAGGGAGCCCGGCGGGAGGGCGCCTGAGAGAATCCCGTCCCGCAGGTCCGCCGCGATGCGCTCGTGCACGGGACGCCAATCGGTGCTCTGCTCGCTCATCGTCGCCATGCGCCAGTTGTGTCGTGCACGGTCCCAGGGCACGCAAGAGCACCATTTCGGACACAAGCCGACCCACGTTCGGCGCCAGCAGTGTTGCCAGCCCTCCCAGTGGCGCGCTGATCGGCACGCTCACCCAGTCCCCCACGGTGACCTGTTCCAGCTCGGGCCCCGGTCGCGTGTCAGCAGGTGGTGGGCGCGGGTTTGCCGGCGAAGCGGTCGACGAGCCAGGGGACACCTTCGCTGCTGGTTCCGGCTGAGGCGGCGATGTGGCCGGGGATGTAGTTGTGGGTGAACTTCACCCGCGCGCCCAGGCGGCACCATCGGGTGTTGAGGTCCTTGCTGACCTGGTACGGGATGACGTCGTCCAGGACGCTGGCGGACAGCAGGACCGGCACGGTGGGCTTGATCTTGCCCAGCTGCTGCTGGGCCACGATCGCGGCCCAGGGGGCGTGCTTGAGGAGTTCGGTCAGCGGGCGTCCGTCGGCGGTCAGGAAGCGTGACTGCAGGAAGGGGTACTTGGCGATGGCCTGGGTCGTGCACAGGTTGTCCCGCAGGTCGGCGGTGACCCTGCGACCGTAGGCGTTGAGGTACGGGTCGGTGTTGATGCCGTACCCGGCGGCGAGACCGGACAGGGCATAGTTGAAGAACGCGGAGTAGGCCGAGCCGTCGAGGCTGCCGGCGACCTTGTCCATGTCGGCGGGGGGAGCGCCGACGACCGCGCCTTGGATCTTCAGCTCGGGCGCGTAGGTGGGGGCGAGTTCGGCGGCCGAGGCGGTGGCGCCGCCGCCCTGGGAGTAGCCGTAGAGCGCGACCGGGCCGTCCTCGGGCAGGCCGGTGCCCGGTAGGTGCTGGGCTGCGCGCAGGGAGTCCAGGACGGCGTGGCCCTGCACGACGCGGTTCATATAGGTGTGGACTCCGGGTGTGCCCAGTCCCTGGTAGTCGGTCACCACCACGGCCCAGCCCTGGTCGAGGAGTCTTTTGACGGGCAGTGCCTCGTACTCGGTGCCTGCGGCCATCTGGCGGGAGGGGGCGCACTGGTCCGCCAGCCCCTGGGTGCCGGGGGCGAACGCGACGATCGGCCGCGGGCCGTGGTGCGCGGCCCTGGGGACCAGGACCGTGCCGGTGACCGCGATGGGGTTCCCGAGGCGGTCGGTGGAGCGGTACATGATCCGCTGGACGCTCGCATCGACCCTGACCACCTTGAGGGGATCCAGGTAGAAGACGGCCGGCTCCGAACGGATCACATCACCGTCGTGCGCGGGCAGCTGCGCCGGCGGCTCGTAGAACGCCGGGCGGCCCGATGCCGCTGCTGCCGCCGCACCGCAGTGCAGCGCCAGGGGGACGGTAGCGCAGGCAGCGGCGACGACCGCGGCAACGGCACGCCTGCCCGGAACACGACGACACAGCACGCGGACTCCTAGCCATGGAAGAGGGGGAAGATCCACAGCTACCCGAAGAACGACGACCGGCGATGGAGATCGGCCGCCGTGTCGTACAAGCAACTCCAACGGGCGCACGGGGGCCAGGGCCGGTCCGCACGCCCGGTGATCCAGACGGGAGGGACCATGGTCGCTGATGATGCGATTGTCGGCAGCAGATGGTCACGTTCGTTCATTCGGCGGTGCATGTCGGTCTTCTTGGCGTCAGTTCCGAAGATCCACCGGATCCTGGCGCCGGTGTGGGTTTGCCTCGTTAACACGATCTGGCGGGCGATGTGGGCGCTGCACTCCATGCCCGAGCCGACCCGCACCACTCTCAAGGCCCGCATCGCCGATGCGAGCGCCGCCTCCCACCGGTTCCTCGCCCAGGCGCAGAACACGGACGGCGGCTGGGGCTACCGGCCCGGCGATGCCAGCGACACCAGCAGCACCTGCTACTCGCTGCTCGCCCTCGCCGCCATGGGCTGTCGTCCGCAGGAGGACCCTGTGGTGCGGGCGGGCGTCGCCCACCTGCTGTCCCGGCAGGAACCCGACGGCACCTTCACCGCACTGCCCGACCAGGTCGCACCCCGCCCCCTGCTGTTCGACGCGCCGGTCTTCACCGACATCTGGGTCCTGCTCGCCCTGGCCGGCTTCGACAGCGACGAGACGCGGTGAGCGAGCACCAGACAGAGGCAAGGAGCGCCCCCGGGCCGCAAGCCACCGTCCGCGAGCCCCAACCCCAGCCCCAACTCCTGCCCCAGTCTCAACTCCTGCCCGTCGACCGGCCCTCCCCGGTGGACCCGCCCGCCGAGTTCCAGCGCCTGCGCACCGAAATGCCCGTGGCGCCGCTGGCCTTCCCCGACGGCCCGCCGGGCTGGCTGGTCACCCGCTACGACGACGTCCGCGCCGCCCTCGCCGACCCCCGACTCAGCTCGCGGCGCCCCCACCTCAACTCCCACATCCGGGCCAGCCTCATCACCACCGAGGAAATGGCCGCGCCGCGCCCCTCCGACCTGCTCACCAGCGACCCACCCGAACACACCCGACTGCGCCGCCTGGTCAACGGCCAGTTCACCGCCCACCGGATGAACCTCCTGGCCCCACGGATCCAGGACATCGTCGACCAGCACCTCGACGCCCTGGCCGCCACGCCCCGCCCCGCCCCGCGGACCTGATGACCACCGTCGCCCTGCCCGTCCCCTCGCTGGTCATCAGCGAACTCCTCGGCGTCCCCTTCACCGACCGCGACCAGTACCAACACCTCACCGCCGAACTGCTCTCCCTGGACCGCACCCGGGACCAACTCCTGGCCAGCAAGGCCGAGATGAAGTCCTACCTGCTGCACCTGATCCACACCAAGCGGTCCGCGCCCGCCGACGACCTGCTCTCCGGCCTCGTCCAAGCCCAGAGCACCGACGCCACGCTGACCGACGACGAGATCGCCGCCCTCGCCCAGCTCATCCTCATCGCCGGACACGAGACCACCGCCAACGTCATCGGCCTCGCCGCCCTCATGCTGCTGCGCCCGCCCCGCCTTTGGGACACAGTGCGCCGTCAGCCCGAACTCGTCGACGGCGTCATCGAGGAAACCCTGCGCTACGCGACCGTCCTGCAGTTCGGCCTGCTGCGCGTCGCCCGCGAACCCCTCACCCTCGCCGGCCAGCCCGTCCAGGCCGGTGAGCGGGTGGTCCTCCACCTGCCCTCCGCCAACCGCGACCCCGACCACTTCGACCCCCACCGTCCCGACGCCGCCAAACACCTCAGCTTCGGCCACGGCCCGCACCACTGCATCGGCGACCAACTCGCCCGCATCGAACTGCGCACCGTGCTCACCACGATGCTGCGCCGCTTCCCCGACCTGCGCCTGGTCGCCGACCCGGACGAGATCCCGACCCACCAGCACCGGGTCGTCCACGGCCCGACCCACCTCCCCGTGGACTTCACCCCCTGACCCGTCACGCCCACAGCCGCCCCCGCCAGGAAGGGACGACACCACAGTGGCGACGACGACACCCGCTGACCACCACGGCGCTTACGCCGCTTACGCGTTCGACTTCGACGGCACCCTCGCCGACACAGCCGACATCAACAACGGCGCGGTGCAGGCATCACTCGCCGCCCACGGCATCACCGTCACCCTCGCCTGGCTGACCGCCGAACCCGCCTTCACCGCCGGCCAACTGCGCCGGCGCCTCGCCATCCCACCAGCCGTTCTGCCCGAGGAGACCTTCGTCCAAGCGGCCCGTGCCTACTGGTTCGCGAACACCGACCGGATCAAGCCCATCCCCGCAGCCGCCACCGCCGCCCGCACCGCCGCCGAACACGCCGCCCTCGCCGTAGTCTCCGCCAACTACAGCGACATCGTCCGACACGGCCTCACCGTCATCGGGCTCGACGACCTCCCCTGGACCGTCGTCGGCCGCGAGGACGTCCCCCGGGCCAAACCCGCCCCCGACGCCTACCTGCGCGCCGCCCGCCTGCTGGGCGCCGAACCCAGCCGCTGCCTCGCCCACGAGGACACCGACGAGGGCGTCACGGCCGCCACGACCGCCGGCATGCACGTCCTCGACATCAGGCACCACCCCTGGCGGAGCGCCTGAACAACCCTGCCCCCGGTCCGCACTGCGCAGTGCGGACCGGGGGCGGATTCTGATCACCGCCGCCCGCGGGCGGATCCGACGATGACGGTCCGGCTGAACCAGCCGTCGACACCAGGCCGTCGATCACTTGGCCCAGAAACTGCCGGTCCCGGGGACGTGCGTGCCGTACCCGGCCTTGACGGTGCCGTCGCTGCTGTGCGACAACGCGGCGGGAATGGATACAACCCGCCGCCGCTGAGATCAGCCGTACCCCCTCGGCTGGCGTGCCGGATCCCTTGCTGTCGCACGCGGTCGCTGCGCGGGTCGCTCCTGTGGTCCTCGTAGGCATGGGGCGGCCCTTTGCGAGGCGAACGCGGATCTTCTCCAGCACCGGCACGACCTGGATGCGGCCGACTCGCAGCCCGGACGTGAGGAGCGGGGGCGACGGCGACCGTCCGCACTCAGGTGGATCCCGCCGGCGAAGCCGCCGCGCGAGCGGCCTGACCTGCCCGGCGTTGACGCGTCGCCGTCGCCGTCGCCGTCGCCGTCGCCCTGCGCGGAGACCCGCCACCAACCGGCTGCCCCAGAAGCCAGGCCACGCAGCCCAGTTCCCTTGTGCGCAGGGCGCGGTGCCACGGAGGTCCCGACGCCGCCCGCAACGTCAACCAGTGCGCGTTGCGCGGCCGCACGTCCGCACGTCCGCACAATAGAACGCCTGGTCGCGCAGTCACCTGATGGGCTGTATTCACCTGCGATCCATTCCCCGAAGTCCTTCTACACCCCAGTCTTCACATGTGGACATCGTTTGGTTCGCTGATGTGACGGCAGCCCAGGGACGAGGTGTATGCGCATGGAATCCCGTGCCCCGAAACCGAAACCGAAACCGAAGAAGACCACCGCCCGGCAGCCCAGCGTGCCGACGCCGGTGCGGACCGGGCATGGAGGTGGCGAGGCCGTCGCCGTTGGCCTGGAGTCGGCCACAACCGATCCGAAGCTCCTGCTCTCCGCGTCGGTACTGCTCGCTGACGCCGCGCTGATAGCCAAGCAGGCCGGTAGCGAGGTGACGGCCGCGCTGACTGACTGGCGCTTCCCGCTGCGGGCGGCGCGGCAGCCGCTGTGGGCGCTGGGGGTCGTGGGCTCGGCCGTCCGGGCACTGACGAATTCCGCGGGGCTGGGATTCAACGCGCACGGCGGCCTGGTCGGGGAGTCGGCGCGGGCGCTGGCCGGGGTGTCGGGCCGCCGACCCGCGGCGATCGCCATGGCGGTGGACGCGTTCGCGATGCGGATCAACGCCGCCGCCGCGGACAACCCCAACCTGGACTCGCCCCAGGCACGCAGGCTCGCTGACGCCGCCCTCGCCGGGCGGCCATGGGAGACCCTGCGGGCAGCGGCGGCACTGGCCGAGCACTTCGGCGTCACCAGGGCGCTGACCACGGTGAGCCCGGTCATCATGGAACTGCTCGCGCTGGCCAGCCTGCTCGACCAGAACACCTTCAACGACGACTTCGCCTGGGTCACGCTGGCTGGAGGAGTGCCGACCACCGATCCGTTCCTCGGCCTGTCCAGCTCGCTCATCGGCTGGCTGAACCCGGGCCCGGGACGCGCTGAACGCGCTGAGCCCGATGCCATCCTGACCCGGGTGCTGGCCCGTTCCAGCAACGACATCGTCAGTTACGTCGACGACATCGCCGCCCTGGGGAACCACGGCCTGGCGTTGCTGCGCCGGGTCGCCTGCCAGGACGGTGAGGTCCGGTACGCGCTGCTGTTGCCCGGGACGAGTTTCGCGCGGTTGCGCAACAGTACGCCTCAGGACGTCGTCGGTGCCATGGACGGGCTGCTGCGCACCGACACCACCTACACCCGGGCCGTGAAGCAGGTCCTGCGGCGCGCCGGGGTTCCGGTCGGCTCCGCGCTGATGGTCGTCGGACACAGCCTGGGCGGGATCACCGCCATGAACCTGGCCATGGACGTGGACTTCGTGGCGACCTACCGGCTCACCCACGTCGTCACGGTCGGCTCACCCATCGACAACAAGCGGCCGGCTGATGGCAGGACCCAGGTGATCAGCCTGGTCAACGAGCACGACGTGATCCCGGGACTGGACGGTTGCGGCCCGGCCTCGCCGACTGTCATTCCCGAGGACTGGGTCGAGCTGGCCTGGCTCGACGACGCCCAGGACTATCCGCTGTCCCATGCCCCGCAGTCCTACGCCACGGCTCTGCGCGAGTCGGTGCCCGAGTACCGCCGTCGGGTCAACGACCTGATCGGTGTCTATGACGGCACCGTCGTCGGCAACCAGCTCTACCGACTGCGCGACCGGTGAGCCGGGATGGGGTTGATCCGAAATGAGGCGGGCCATGACCGTTGAAGCACGCACCCTTGCCGCTGTTCCCCGCAGCCCGGAGACGGCCTGGCCGATCGAGAACGTCCTGTTCGGGGCCGCCCTGGCGGTCCAGCGAATCCCCTGGATCGACCTGCCCGCGCGTGCCCTGGGGCTGCGTCGGCTGACCCGGGAGGAGTTGACCCGGCAGCTCTTCGTGCACCTCAGGCGTACCAATTCGGACGAGCTGGTGGAACTGCGGACACCGTTCGGCGTCTTCCTGACGCCGCTGTCCCAGGAGGTCGCCACCGGCCTGCTCGGCCAGGTCCACACGGCGGGCGCCTGCGAGTCACCGGTGGGGCTGACCGCAGCGGGCCGGCGCTACGGCATCTCCGCCCACGCCGCACCCCCGCTGCCGGGGAAGGAGCTTGCCGGGTCCGTCGGGCCCGCGGTCCAGGCGGCGGCGGACCAGGCCGCGGCCGCGCGCGGCGCGGACGGGACGCTGCCGTGGCCCCAGTGGAGCCGGATCACGCAGCGGTTGGCCCGCAGTGCGGTCCTCGGCGCTGCGGCCGCGGACGACACCCTGCTCAGCGAGATCCTGACAGCGATGATCCAGGCCGGCGGTTCGCGACGGGAACAGAACCTGGCCGAGGCCCTGTACCGGCGCCTGCTGCCCTACCTGTCCGACCCGGAGGGCGCCGCTGCCCGGATCGTCGATGCCCGGGCGCGCCCCGAGCAGGCCGTCCCGGTGCTCGCGCACGTCCTGGCACTGGTTTCCGGGGCGGTGAGCGAGACCGCTGCGCAGGCCCTCGCGCTGCTGGCCGTCCTGCCGCCGGGCGCGGGCACCGACCCGGTGGAGCGGGCCCTGGGCATGACGTTGCGGCACTATCCACCGCTTGCCGCCACCGTGCACCGGGTCCGTTCGCCCTTCCAATGGAATGGGATGGCGGTCCGCGCCGGGACGGAAATCCTCCACTCCACGGCTTGGTTGCGGGAGTTGGACGGCTGGCAGGACGAGTCGGACGGGTCCGCCTCGCTGTGCGCGCATCCCTCCGCGTGTCCGGCGGCCGAGACCGCCCGCGCCGTCACCCGGGCCTTCCTCGGCGCGCTCACGCAGTCATTGCACCCCGTGCTCTACGCGCCGCGACTCCACCCCGACCGGCTCCCGCACGCGCTGGAACCGCAGTCCCTGAAGATCGCCCTGGCCGACCGCTCGGGGTTCCAGGCCGACGGCAGCGTCAGCGTCGGCGCCGCCGTGGGCCTGTCGCTGCGGGACGGCGACCACGCCGCAGCACATCATGCGGCGCTGGCCCGCCGGACCGCCGGCCGCCTCGAAGCACAGGCAGGAGCACTGGTGGAGTGCGCACAGTCCAGCGAGTGGAACAACGACGCCGTCGGGGAGCACTTCCGCATGGTGCTGCTGGGCCATGCGGAGCGCTGCTTCGCCGCCGCCGCCGACATGCAGCGGACGGCTGACCGCCTTGCCCGCTGAGAGCGGGTCGGCCGGGCGCCCCGTCCGCCCGGCCCGGCCGTCACCAGAAGGCGTTCACCCGTCGCCGCCGCTCGCGGTCCACCATCGCCTGCACTGTCTCCTGCACCTGGTCACGGAACAGCCTCGCCGCCTCCGCGCGCTCGGCGAACGCATCGGGCCGTGCCGGGGCCGGCATCGGCTCCCCGAAACGGATCAGCCACTTCGAAGGCAGCGGGAAGACGGGAACGACCGGAACATAGGGCAGGTCCAGCAGACGAGCCAGCCCGGGGACCTCCCCCACCTTGGGAAGTGCCTCCTCGGCTCCGATGATGGCGACCGGGACAACCGGCGCCGCGACATGCATCGCGGTCACCGCGAAACCCTCACTGAAACGCTGCAGCTGATAGCGGTACTGAAAACCCTTGCCCACACCGGAGAAGCCCTCGGGGAAGACCGCGACCAGCTGCCCGGAACCCAGCGTCGAAAGGCCGAGCGTGGGATCCGATCCGACCATTCCCGCGCGGCGCGAGACGGCGCCCGCCACCGGGAACCGGAAAATAATCTCCGAAGCCTGGATCTGGACGTGCCTGGCTAATCCGCGCTCCAGGATGCGGTGCAGGACGAATCCATCCAGAGCCCATGCGCCCGAATGGTTGGCCACCAGCATCCCACTGCCCTGATCAGGGATGTTCTCCCATCCGGAGACTTCGACCCGGAAATACGTGTCGATCATCCAGTCAAGCAGGCGATCCGCCGCGATATCGCGCGACGTGTCCATGAGCCACTTCCGAAAATTAGGCCTGACCGTACTCAAGGCAGCCACCCTCTCCATTCGCGGGCGGGCACTGTTCCCGACCCGCTTGCCATGGCTCATGGTGGCACATCAGGATTCCCTCATCAATCCCCCGATCCTCCCGTCGTAGAAAGGTGGCAATGCAATGAATTCCGAGGAATCCACTCTCGAACTCCTCCAGAGAGCACTCGTCGGGAAATTCCAGAATCCCCCGGAATCGGTCGGGGCGGACGCCGCCATGACCGATCTGCTCATCGATTCCCTCATGATCGTCGAAATGGCCATCACCATCCACGACGACTTCGCCGTCACCGTGGGCGACGACGAGCTGCGCAGGGGAACCCTGGGCGAGCTGGCAGCGCGGATCAACGAGCGAAAGGAGGCGCCGTGACCCGCGACACCACCGCGGTGGTCACTGGCCTGGGCCTGGTGACCAGCGGCGGCACCGATGTCGCGAGCACCTGGGCATCGGTGCTCGCCGGCCGCCCCACCGCCGCCCACGACCCGGAGATGCGGGGCCTGCCCGTGGACCTCAGCTGCCGGGTGCCGGCGCTCGACCACCCCGTCCTGTCCCGGCCGGGCTGCGCCCACCTGGACCCCTGCACGCGCTTCGGCCTGGTGGCGACGGCCCAGGCCCTCGAACAGGCCGACCTGCCCGGCTCCGGCTGGGATCCGGCCCGCGTCGCCGTTGTCGGCGGCATCCTCTTCGGCGGCACCCGCGCCCAGGACACCGCAAGCGCCCGCCTGGCCGCCGACGGCCCGGACCGGGTCTCGCCGTACTTCCTCACCGGCTACATGGCCAACATGCTCGGCGCCGCCGTCTCCCTCCACTTCGGCATCACCGGGCCCGGCCTGTCCGTCACCACTGCCTGTGCCTCGGGCACGACCGCGCTCGGCGTCGCCCGGGACCTGCTCGCCCTCGACCACTGCGACATCGCGCTGGTCGTCAGCTCGGAAGCGGCTGTCAGCAGGCTGATCATGACCGGCTTCGCCCAGGTCGGAACGCTGTCCCGGCACGGATCGCACCCCTTCGACGCGGACCGGGACGGCTTCGTGATGGCCGAGGGCGCCGGGGCGCTCGTCCTGGAGCGCCCCGCCTTCGCCGCGGCCCGCGGGGCCGCGCCGCTGGCCCGCCTGATCGGCTACGGGGCGGCCACCGACGCCCACCACCTGGTCGCGCCCCAGCCGGAGGGCCGCGGCCTGGAACAGGCCCTGCGCACCGCCCTGGACGACGCCGGGGTCACCGCGGCCGACGTCGGCCACATCAACGCCCATGGCACCTCGACCAAGGCCAACGACCGGATCGAGGGCACGGCCCTGCGGCGGGTCTTCCCGCACCGGCCACCGGTCACCTCCGCCAAGGGCGCCCTCGGACACACCCTCGCCGCCGCGGGCACCATCGAAGCAGCCCTGACCGTTCTCGCTCTCAACGCGGGCAAGGTCCCTCCCACCGCCGGTCTGCGGCAGCTCGACCCCGGCATCGACCTCGACGTCGTCTCCGGCACCCCCCGCCCCCTGGCCTCCGGCATCGCCCTCAGCACCTCCGCCGGCTTCGGCGGCCACAACGCCGTGGCCATCCTCGCCTCCGCCTGAGTGGACGAAGGCTGCCTTGGCACACCGCCGACACAGCGCCCTGAAGCCCCGAAGACCGGCTAACCGCAGCGGACGTGATCCCGTGCCCCGACAACCTCCCCGCCTCCCCCGCCAACTCCGATGCCAGACGGCCAATCCCTTGCCCCACACCGACACCACAACGAAGCCGCAGCCGCCGACTTCCGCGAAGGACATCCTGCAACTCCTGGCGACCGTGCTCGCACTGATGGGCCTGCTGATCTTCGCAGTCGGCTACTGGGCACTGACTCAGTACTTCTCCGTCTTTGGCATCACGCCGGAAGAGGCCGGAATCGACAAGCAAACACTGCTCGTCCGCGTCGGCGTCCTCACCGCGGTGCTGGCCTGCCTGGTGTTCCTGTCCGGGTTCTCCGTCGCTCTCCTCATGGGCCGGGTCCTCCTGCACGCCCCGCTGGCCTACCTGTGGACGCGACCGACCGCACGCGGTCTGACTGTCGCCGTCCTGCTCGGCAGCCTGCTGTACTTCACCAGCGTCAGCCGTTTTCCTTCTCCGTCGGTAGCCGTCCTGACCGCAGCTTCATGCGGCCTTATCGGCTTCGGCCCGCTGATGTACGTGCTCGGTCGCTCGCCCTCTCCCGGAGTGCTCCAGGCCCTGGCGACGGTACTGGTCCTCGCTGTCTTCACCGCGATGTGGGCAGGGCAGCAAGCCCAGGACATGGCGGTGGAGTTGCGGGATCACGGGACGATCGCCCCGATGACCGCGATGCTGGGCGCCCGCCCAGCCCTCGCGGACGCGTCCTGGACAGATCCGGAAGGTCGCCCTCGCTATGGCGCGGTGCTGTACCTCGGAGAACAAGGTGGCATCACGGCCATCCGCCCTTGCGGATTCGCCTATACCGAGCGACTCCCGAGCGCCCAGATCCGGATCGCTCTGCGCGACACAGCCGCCGCTTCGCCCGCATGGGACTGCCATCCGTGAACCAGAGACCGTCCCGCGCCGGCACCGAGACATGGCCGCCCGCCGACACACCGCCCAGCCCAGCCCCAAGCGCGCAGGCCGGCCCCGCACCGTGCACTCGATCCGCGCCCTGGTCTGCACGGTGAACTGCTGATGCTCGGGGCGAAGGTGGCCGCATACACAGTCTGGGAGATCCTCAAGGAAGCCGGCATCGAGCCGTCCCCCGATCGCGCATCGAGCACCTGGGCGGACTTCCTGCGCTCCCAGGCCGACGCGCTCCTGGCATGCGACTTCTTCGAGACCGTCACCCTGTCCGGCGCCCGCCTTTGCGCATTCGCCGTGATCGAGCACGCCAACCGCCGAAGCCGGATCCTGGACGCCACCGAGAATCCGACCGGGCCCTGGGTGGTCCAGGCCGCGAAGAACCTCATCATGGACATCGAGGACTCCGGCTGCCGGGCCCGCTACCTGATCAGGGACCGGGACGGGAAGTTCCCCCAGCTGTTCGGCAACGTGCTCAGGGACGCGGGAATCAAGGTCGTGCCCAGCGGTGTTCGGATGCCGCAGACGAGAACTGCTGGACCGCACACTGGTCTGGGACCAGCGCCACCTCCTGCACGCCCTGAGCGAGTTCGAGACGTTCTACAACGGGCACCGGCCGCACCAGTGCATCGCCAACGCCCGCCCGCCCGCTGCACCCTGGGCTGCCCAGCAGGCGCGCAACCTCGCCACCGACCTCAGAACCCGCATGGAGTCCCTGCGGTTCGTCCTGCGCGACCGCGACACCAAGTACACCAAGCCCTTCGACGACGTCTTCCAGGCCGAGGACATGAACGTCCTGCTCAGCGCCCCACGAGCACCCCGCATGAACGCCCACTGCGAACGGGTCATCAGAACCATCCGCCGCGAAGCCCTCGACCACATCCTGATCGTCAACGAAGCCCACGCCCGCCAAGTCCTCACCGAATACCTGGATCACTACAACGGGCACCGGCCACACCAAGCCCGAGCGCAACGCCCACCCAACTCCGCCGAACAACCCACCACCATAGAGGACCCAAAGAGCCGCAGGCTCCTACGCACACGCCGCCTCGGCGGCACCAACAACGAGTACCGATACGTGGCGTGACGTGCAGCGATGACTTTTCGAGCGGTACAGGTCAGTTGCGGTAGGCGTCGCGGCGGTGGCGGATCGAGTGGATCTCGACAGTGCGCTTGTTCTCATTGATGCGGTAGATGATGCGGTAGGTGCCGCGGCGCGCGGAGTGGTAGCCGTCGAAGGGTTCTTCCAGGGGTTTGCCCACGCGGTGTGGATTGGCGGCGATGGCTCCCTCGATCGTCTCCATGGCAGCGAGGGCGACCTCCAACGGGAGG
>OVEP010007250.1_pt2 | contig 16788 bp, 14 predicted proteins | sample 1779801 | NCBI WGS metagenome assembly OVEP01 (sample SAMEA3914791, study PRJEB12502) | metagenome | biome: forest; material: soil | place: Canada | collected 2011-07-03 | depth 0.1 m
CGGCCAGCGGGCCGCTGCCCCGGAGCCCGATGCTGCCCTCCTTGATCCCCCGCCCCAGCGACAGCTCGCCCCGGGTCACCTCCAGGCAGGTGGCGGCGTCGAGGGTGAGCCCGGCCTGCGCCTGCTCGGCGGGGCCGTCGCCGTAGCCCGGCCCGGAGCCGTCGAAGCGCAGGTGGAAGGCGCCCTCGTCGAGCTGGACGTCGACGGTCCCGGTGTGCGCTCCGGCCAGCGGCGTGAGTCTGGCCAGCAGCGGGACGGCCAGCCAGTGCGCCCGCACCGCGTCGGTGGGTCGGCGCTCCGCCAGCGCGGGCGTGCCCCAGTCCGCCAGGGCGGACAGGACCGGCAGCAGCCCCCGGCCCCGGGGCGTGAGCTCGTACACGTAGGTCGCGCCGGAGCGGCTCAGCCGCCGGCGCACGGCCAGGCCCTCGCGCTCCAGGTCCTTGAGCCGCGAGGCCAGGACGTCGGTGCTGACCCCGGGCAGGTCGGCGTGCAGGTCGGTGTAGCGGCGCGGACCTGCCAGGAGTTCCCTGACGATCAGCAGCGCCCACCGCTCGCCGACGAGGTCCAGGGCCCGGGCGATGGCGCAGTACTGGTCATAACTTCGGTGCGGCATGGGCTCAGTGTAGACAAAGAGTTGGACTTTCCAAGTAGCTGCTTGGTAGAACAAAGCATCGTCCACGGCTGGGAGGCCGCCGCATGGAGTTCAAGCAGTCGAGCAAGCTCGCCGGTGTCTGCTACGAGATCCGCGGGCCGGTGATCGAGCACGCCAACGCGCTGGAGGAGGCAGGCCACAGCGTGCTGCGGCTGAACACCGGCAATCCGGCGCTGTTCGGCTTCGAGGCGCCCGGCGAGATCCTGCAGGACGTGATCCGCAGCCTCCCGCAGGCCCACGGCTACACCGACTCGCGCGGCATCCTCTCCGCCCGGCGCGCGGTCGCCCAGCACTACCAGCAGCGCGGCCTGCCCGACGTCGGCGTGGACGACGTGTTCCTGGGCAACGGGGTGTCCGAGCTCATCTCCATGGCGGTCCAGGCCCTGCTCGACGACGGCGACGAAGTCCTGATCCCGGCACCGGACTTCCCGCTGTGGACGGCGGCGACCACGCTGGCCGGGGGCAAGGCCGTGCACTACCTCTGCGACGAGTCGGCCGACTGGTTCCCCGACCTCGACGACATGGCCGCGAAGATCACCGACCGGACCAGGGCGGTGGTCATCATCAACCCCAACAACCCCACCGGCGCGGTCTATCCGAAGGAGATCCTGGACGGCATCCTGGAACTCGCGCGCCGCCACCAGCTGATGGTCCTCGCCGACGAGATCTACGACAAGATCCTGTACGACGACGCCGTGCACCACCACGCCGCCGTGCTCGCCCCCGACCTGGTCTGCCTGACCTTCAGCGGCCTGTCCAAGGCCTACCGGGTCGCCGGCTTCCGCTCCGGCTGGCTCGTCGTCTCCGGACCCAAGCAGTACGCCAAGGACTACCTCGAAGGCCTGGGCACCCTCGCCTCGATGCGGCTGTGCCCCAACGCCCCGGCCCAGTACGCCATCCAGGCCGCGCTCGGCGGACACCAGAGCATCGAGCAGCTGGTCCTCCCCGGCGGGCGGCTGCGCGAACAGCGGGACCGCTGCTGGGAGAAGCTGAACGAGATCCCGGGCGTCTCCTGCGTCAAACCCAAGGGCGCGCTCTACGCCTTCCCCCGGCTCGACCCCAAGGTGCACCGGATCCACGACGACGAGAAGCTGGTGCTGGACCTGCTGCTGCGCGAGAAGATCCAGGTCGTCCAGGGCACCGGCTTCAACTGGCCGACCCCGGACCACTTCCGCATCCTGACCCTGCCGCACGCGGACGTGCTGGACGCCGCCATCAGCCGCATCGGCCGCTTCCTCGCCGGCTACCGCCAGAGCTGACCCGCGCGGCCCCGCGTCGCCGGATCCGCGTCGCCGGGGGCGCGGGCCCATACCGCCGCCGCCCCGGCCGAGGCGAGGGCGATCAGCAGGAGGACGGTCCGCAGGCCGCTCTGGAACGGGTGGACGGCGCTGACCAGCGAGCCGAAGGCGGCGACGCCGACCGCGGAGCCGGACTGCCGGGCGGTGTTGAGCGCGGCCGCGGAACAGCGACAGCGGCAGCGGACCTCGTCAACGCCTTCGTCACCGCGGGCTGGATCACCAGCGCCCGCGACACCCGCGCCCTGCGGCTGACCCCGACCGGCCGACACGAACTGTCCCACCGCCTGGGCATCGCCGACCCCGGCTGACCCGGCGCCCGCTCGGCGCGGGCCCGGCCGCCGGGCAACGCACTGCGGGCTGCCCCTCCCGGTCAGGGAGGGGCAGCCCGCAGTGGCAGTGCCCGGCGGTGCCGAGCCGAACGGCTCAGCCGCCGTAGTAGCCGAAGATGTCCGCGACCACGTCGATGCTGCCGTCACTGGCGTTGTGGAAGTCGATCTTCCCGTTCACCACCGGCAGCGTGACCAGGTTCGGGATCGTCTCCCCCGCCGACCAGTTGAGGTTGGACGACGTCGGCAGCGGTGTCCCGTCCGGGTAGACCGTCAGGAACCCGGTCGCCCTGGTGTCGGTCACGGTCACGTTCAGCACGACCGCCTTCGCGCCGGCGGGCACGATGTTGTCGGCGAGGCTCAGCGAACGCGTGCCCCTGGCGGGGATGGCGCCACCGGGCGAGCGGGTGTCCAGCAGACGGGTCGGGGCCGTCGTGTGGTACTCGGACGTCCCGGTCGCGGAGAAGTAGCCGAACACGTCGGCGACGAAGTCCACGGTGCCGCCGCTGTGGTTCACCAGATCGACCTTGCCGTCGGCCCCGACGGGCACCAGCACGTGGTTGGCGATGGTGTCCTTGGCGGTCCAGTTCAGGCTGGAGGCGTTCGGCGGGGTCGACCCCTCCGGGTAGACGCTCGCGAAGCCGGTCGCCTTGGTGTCGGTCGCCGTCACGTTGAGCACGACGGCGGTCACCCCGGAAGCGGGCAGCCCGTCCCGACCGGCGACCTGGAGCGACACCGTCCCGTTCGCGGCGACCGGCGTCCTGGTCGTGACGCCCTCGGCGGCGCGGGTGTCCAGCAGCCGGGCGGGGCCGGCGGCGGTGAACTGCTGTCCGGTGGTGTCCGACGTGTAGTAGCCGGAGATGTCGGCGATCACCTGGGTGCTGCCGGCGCTGGAGTTGAGGAGGTCGACCTCACCGTCCGCGCCCACCGGGACCACGACCTGGTTGGCGATGGTCTCGCCGGCAAGCCAGTTGAGGTTCGACGAGCTCGGCGCGGCCGAGCCCTCCGGGTACGCGGCGAGGAACCCGGCCCCCTTGGGGGAGGTCACCGTGATGTTCAGCACCACCGCGCTCACACCGGACGTCGGCACCCCGGCAACGCCCTCGACCAGCAGCGGCAGCGTGCCGCGAGCCGGAACGGCGCTCGGGGCGACCATGCCGGTGCCCGCCCTGGTGTCCAGCAGCCGGGTCGGCCCGGTCGCGTGGAAGGTGGAGGCCTGGCCGAGCGGCGTCGGCGCCGTCGGCTGCTCGGTGACATCGAACAGCCCGTTCGGGATGAGCGTGTCCGTCCTGGTGGCCAGCACCAGGTGGTGGCCGGTGGTGTTCAGGTAGTTGGTTCCCGGGTTGGCGTTGTAGTCGAGAGCCAGGCCGCTGGGGGCCCACTTCGGGTCGGTGTGGTTGGTCTGGCCGCTGGTGATCTGGGTGGCGGTGCCGGACCCGTCGGCAGCCTGGGTGAACACCTGGTCGAAGCCGCCGACGCTGCGGACGAAGACGAGGGTCGAGCCGTCCGGCGAGATGTCCGGCTGCTGGGCGTTGTCGATCAGCAGTCCGGCGGTGTGCGTCCCGTGGTCGGTCCAGATGGCCTTGTCAGTGGCGGTGTCGTGCTCGAAGTACACGGTGCCGCTGGTGGAGACCGTCGGGAACAGGTCGGAGCCCGCCGTCGGCGTGCTGAACCAGGGGGTCAGCGACTGGTCCAGGGACGCGTGGGTGTCGGCCGGAACCGACATCAGTTGCAGGTCGGTGGAGTTGGGCACCCAGCCGGCCTCGATCAGGGTGGATCCGTCGGGGGTGTACACCGACTCGAAGCCGCCCTCGTTGACGGCGTAGTTCTGGGTGGCGTTCGGTGCGTAGACCTCGACTGCCGGGGCGCCGTTGGTGAAGACGACATGCTTCCCGTCCGGGGACCAGGCGGGGTCGCCGCCCTGGTCGGTTCCGCCGTTTGCGGTCTGGTCGATGACCAGGCGGGAGCCGTCGAGCTTTTCGGTGGCGGTGGTGACCCCGCCGCCGGGCATCACCTTGGAGCCCGCCAGCAGGCCAGGCGTGCCGGGCAGCGCGGCCTGCGCATCGGGTGTGGCGAGGACCGAGAGCCCGAACGCCGCCAGCAGGGAAGCGGCGGAAGTCATGGCAATGGGGACAACTCGGCGTGAAATCCTGGGAGGCATATGTGCTCGCTCTGTGAGGCGATCTCTATCACGCGATCATATGGTTGGCAGTGGATCTGAAATCGGTCGGATCCGGACAACGAAAGGATCGTTACCAGAATTTCATATGCAGTTCTTGCCGTTCTGGGTGGATATCGATTCCCGTGCGCAGGCTCCTTCGCAGTCGGCAACTGGGGAACGACCAGCGGTCCGCAGTCCAGGGTGACGGTGGTGTCCGGTATTGGTCTGCATTGTTCCGGTGCGATTCTGCGTTTTCTGTTATCCGGTCCGGGTCCGCTGCTCTTTACCGGCCTTTACCGTCGGCGGCGCTCAGCGCAGTGGGAAAGGCACGCCGTACTCGGACGGGCGGCGTGGGCCGAGGATGCGGCGGGCGGCCTCGGCGATGGGGGTGTCGTTGATGCTGGCCTCGCGTCGCCGCATCAGTCCGGCCGCGTCGAAGTCCCACAGCTCGTTGCCGTAGCTGCGGTACCACTGTCCGGCCGCGTCGTGCCACTCGTACTGGAACCGCACCGCGATGCGGCTGCCCCAGAAGCCCCACAGCTCCTTGCGCAGGGCGTAGTCGAGCTCCCGCTCCCACTTGGACCGCAGGAAAGCGGTGATCTCCGCGCGACCGGTGAGGAACGCGTCGCGGTTGCGCCAGACCGAGTCCGGTGTGTAGGCGAGGGCGACCCCCTCCGGGTCGCGGCTGTTCCAGGCGTCCTCGGCGGCCTGGACCTTGGTCAGGGCCGATTCCTCATCGAAGGGGGGCAGTGGCGGACGGGTTGCCATGGCGGGTCCTCTCGGGGCGCGGATCAAGAGAACGGTGGTTCTCCCGGTGATGGGATAGTCTAGAGAACGATGGTTCTCCAGGCCAGTGGGAGGGTGCGGTGGAACAGGACGAGGCACGGACCCGGCTGCTGGACGCAGCCGAGGAGCTGTTCTACGCGCGCGGGGTGCAGGCGGTCGGCATGGACGAGGTCCGCTCCCGCTCGGGGGTCTCCCTCAAGCGCCTCTACCAGTGCTTCCCGTCGAAGGACGCCCTGGTGGAGGAGTACCTGAGGCGCCGCGACAGGCGCTGGCGCGCCGAGCTGGCCGACCACGTGGCCCACCGTGCCGCCCCGGGGCGGGAGTCGGTGCTGGCCGTCTTCGACTGGCTCGGCCACTGGTTCGCCGAACCGGCCTTCCGTGGTTGCGCGTTCGCGAACTCCTTCGGCGAGTTCGGCGACAGCGCCCCGGCCGTGGCGGCGGTGGCCCGGGAGCACCTGGAGGCCCTGCGGCGCTACCTGCGGACCCTGGCCGACGCACTGCCGGTGGAGTCGCCCTCGGTGCTGGCGGAACAGCTGCTGGTGCTGGTCCAGGGCGCGACCACGACGGCCGCGATCACCGGCCGACCGGACAGCGCCGCGCACGCGCGGGCCATGGCCGGGGCCGTCATCAACGCGGCTGGGCACGAGGCCTGAGGCCTTGGCAGTACTGGGCTCGGGGGCGCTGGTAATCCCGCCTGCGCCGGTGCGGCGGCTTGCTACGATCCGCCTGCCCACCGGGGATTCCTCTGATCGTCACATGGTCGGACTCCAGGGCTGAACAAGGGGGAAGGACATGCGTAACCCGTTGTCCGCACGGCAGAGACCGAGACCGGGGCGCCCACTGGGGGTGCTGCTCCTGCTGGTCGCCGTACTGGCCTCGCTCCTCGGCACCACCGGCACCGCCTACGCGGCCGTGGTCGCCCCACCCGCGGCCGCGACCAGCACCCATGCCACGGCGAACACCAAGGCCGGCACCAAGGCGAACGCCAAGGCCGGTACCAACGCCGGTACCCACGCCGGCACCGGGGCCAGGGCCGCGAAGCCGAAGCCGGTCACCAAGCCGGTCGCGCCGACGCCGGCCCAGGCGCCCAAGGCGTCCTCGGCCGCGGTGGCCAAGCGGCTCCGCGCCGCCGCCGCCCGCAGCGCGCTCGCGCACCCCGGCGACGTGCCGGACACCTGCTCCGGCGCCCTCGCGGCGGACACGGTCTACCCCTGCACCGCCCCCTCCGCCACCGGCGTCGACAATGACACGCTGACCGTGCCCGACGCGTCCGACGTGCTCTTCGTCCGGGCAGTCAACACCTCGGGCAACACCGTCGGCGTGTCCGTGACCGCTCCGGACGGGACCGCCGTCACCTGCCAGGCCTCCAACGGGAACCTGCCGGTCGAGTGCCCGACCACGCAGGCGGGCAGCTACGGCGTGCAGATCCAGAACGGCGGCTCCGCCTACACGCTCTCCTACACGGCGCTGCTCTCCGACGCCACCTGCGGCACCGCCGACCCCTCCTTCGCCGCGGCGACCCTCCAGGGGACGGCCGCCGCCGGATCGGCGGGGAACTGCTACACCCTCGCCATGACCAGCGGCCAGGTGCTGCACGTCAATCTGTCCGCGAACCCCTACCAGCAGCTCGGCGTGCTCGTCTACGACGCGACCGGCGCCCAGGTCTGCCAGGACGACCAGGGTGACTGCACCCTCACCGGCACCGGCCCGTACCGGGTACTGGCCACCGGCTTCAACGGCACGGCGACCAGCTACTCCCTCGACCTGAACGACGTCACCCAGCCCCAGGGCTGCCTCGCCACCACGCCGCAGACCTTCGGGACCGTGCCGGACGCCGACTCGGCGATCCGCTGCCGCACCCTGGACGTGACCACCGCGGGGCAGTACCAGGTCTACGCGGTCAGCCCGACCGACGGCAGCGTCCCCGGCACGCTCTACAACCCGGACGGCACCGCGGCCTGCACCAACTCCGGCCCCTTCTGCCAGCTGGCGCAGGGCAGTTACAACTTCGTCGCGGACAGCTTCCCGCCGGACGACGCCGATCTGGCCGTCGTCTTCATCGCGGCGGACGAGAGCCGGGGCTGCACGGCGACCGGTGACACCGACTTCGCCACCGGCGCGGCCAGCGGCACCTTCGCCGGGATCGGCGAGGAGCTCTGCCTGAACCTGCCCACGGCCTCCGGCGGCACCGACTACGTCTTCAACCAGCCCACGACCAGCACCTACGGGACCCAGGTGCAGATCCTGGACGCCACCGGCACCCAGCAGTGCCCGGCCGCGGACTTCACCTACGCGGTGTGCCAGCTGACCGGAACGGCGCCGTTCCGGGTGGTGCTGTCCAACCAGGGCCAGGGCGGCGACTACACGCTGCTGGTCCAGCGCACCGACTCCGCCGCGGGCTGCGCCGACTGGCCGCAGTCCGGGTTCGGCAGCAGCTGGGGCGCCACCGTCTCGGTGACCCCCGCCGCGAACATCAAGTGCCTGAGCATTCCGGCGAACCAGCACTCCGCCGGGGAGATGGTCGACTACTCGAACCTGGCCAACCAGGTGGACGGCAACGTCACCGTCTACGACCCCGACGGCACCCAGGCCTGTGAGGGTGTCAGCGCGGCGATCTGCCCGCTGAAGTCCGGTGTCGCCTACACCGCCCTGGTGGAGAACACCCAGGACACCGCCGACACCTACCACCTGGTCCGCCGGGACGTGACCGCCAGCGCGTCCTGTTCCGCACCGGCCTCCACCGCGCCCGGCGGTCCTTCGACGGGTCTGGTGCTCGACTCGGACCTGGACACCGCCTGCGTCCGGATCACGGCCGCCGCCGCGGACGACGTCTGGGCGGACGTGCGCGCCACCGCTCCGGCCCCGGCCGGTGCGGTGCTCCAGGTCACCAACGCGGCCGGGCAGGAGGTGTGCCGGCAGTGGGGCGTCTCCTGCCAGCTCACCGGCTCCACCTCCTACCAGCTGATCGTGACCGCCTCGGACTACTCCGGGATCGCCGTCGCGGCCCACGTGGACGCCTGGATCGTGGGCACCGCCTCCGGCTGGGCGTCGCAGTGCAAGGCGCACCAGCTCTCGGTCAACGGCTTCGGCCTGACCAGCGGCACCCTGACCGAGACCTCGACCGGCTACTGCGGGGTGCTCACCCTGCAACCGGCCCAGCCCTGGGACCAGTTCAGCGTGTACGGCACGGACACCGGCTCGGGGACGAACGTGCCCTGGGTGAGCATGTACACCGCTGCCGACTGGGGCGGGTCGCAGGCCATGTGCAACGGCAACAACGTGGGCGTCTTCAGCTACACCTGCCAGAGCCCGTCGCCCGCCCAGCCGACCCAGGCCGTGCTGCTGGTGACGCCCTACACCGCGCCGACACCGGTCAGCTACACCATGCAGGGCGTGTGCCAGGACGGCTGCGCCACCCCGCCCCCGGCGGCCACGGTCACCAGGGTCTCCCCGGCCTCCGGGCCGGTGAACACGGTGAACCAGGTCGTGCTGACCGGCACCCACCTCAACCTGGGCACCTCGCTGGGCTTCGACAGCGACGGTGTGCCTGCCCAGAGCACCTGGTTCCAGCCGGTCTCGGTGAACAGCGCCGGGACCTCGCTCACGGTGGACCTGGACGGGTACAGCGCGACTCCGGGGGCAAATGACCTGGTCGTCAACGGCACCGTCGAGCTGCCCGACGCCTACACCTTCACCGCCGCCCCGGCGGCCGCCGCGGACGGCAGCTTCGTCCCGATGACGCCGCACCGCTTCCTGGACACCAGGGCCGGTACCGGTGCCCCGAAGGCCCGGGTGGCCGCCCAGGGCACCGTGCGGCTCCAGGTCGGCGGCGTGGACGGGATCCCGACCACGGGCGTCACCGCCGTCTCGATGAACGTCACCGCGGTCGCCCCGACCAAGGCCGGTTTCGTGACCGTGTATCCCGACGGTCAGGCCCTGCCCGGTGTGTCCAACCTGGACTTCACCGCCGGCCAGACCATCCCGAACCTGGTGGTGGTCCCGGTGGTGGACGGGAAGGTCGACCTGCACAACAGCTCGTTCGGCACGGTCGACCTGCTGGCCGACGTCAACGGCTACTACACCGGCGTCAGCGGCAAGGGCTCGCAGGTGAACTCGGTCGGACCGACCCGGATCCTGGACACCAGGGCGGGCACCGGGGCGCCGATGCGGCGGGTGGCCGCCGAGGGCACCGTGCGGCTGCAGGTCGCCGGTGTGGCCGGGGTCCCCGCGACCGGGGTGACCGGCGTGGTGATGAACGTGACGGCGGTACGCCCGACCGGGGCCGGGTTCGTGACGGTGTATCCGGACGGGCAGGCCCTGCCCAACGTGTCCAACCTCAACTTCACCGCCGGGGAGACCGTCCCGAACCTGGTGGTGGTCCCGGTCGTGGACGGCAAGGTCGACCTGCACAACGGCTCCGGCGGGACGGTCGACCTGCTGGCCGACATCACCGGCTACTACTCGGCCGCGGGCACCGGCGGTTCGCTGCTGCAGGCGGTCACCCCGGTCCGGGTGCTGGACACCCGCAGCGGGACCGGCGGAGCCGGTGGAACGGTGGTCCCGCGCGGGGGGATCACCCTCAACGTGTCCGACCTGCCGGGCGCGCCGTCGACGCTCACCGCGGTCGTACTGAACGTCACGGTGACCGCTCCGCAGCAGGCCGGCTTCCTCTCCGTCTACCCGGACGGGCAGGCGCTGCCCAACGTGTCCAACCTCAACTACAGCGCCGGGGAGACCATCGCCAACCAGGTGGTGGTGCCGGTGGTGGACGGCTCGGTCGACCTCTACAACGGCTCGGACGGCAACGTGCAGGTGGTGGCCGACCTCGACGGCTACTACCTGACGCAGTCCTGACGTAGTCCGGCAGCCGGGCCCGCGGCCCTCCCCCCGGGGAGCGGCCACGGGCCCGGTGCCGTCTCCGCCCGGTGCAACGCGAGCGCGATCGGCCCCCCGGTCCGGCGCGAAGGCCGGGCCCGGTGCGGATGTCGGCCACCGGTACGATGGCGCCCTCGTAGTTGTGTTCGACTGTTGTGTTCGACTCTGGGGGGTTGGCTCATGTTCGGGAAAGCAAGCGGCAGATGGCGGGGCGCGGTCAGCGCGGTGGCCGTCGGTTCCGCCCTCATCGGCAGCGCGGTCGCCGCTGCGGCGCCGGCGCAGGCGAGCGCGGCTCGGGTGCCCGCCTCGGCCCGGTCCGCGATCACGTCCGCGATCACATCCCCGGCCGCGACCGAGGCCGGGGCCGACGGGCTGAACCTGCTGCTGGAGGGGTCCGAGTTCGAGGTCCTGCAGACGGCCCGGTATGCCAACGGGGCCTGGGCTCCGACCACTCAGCTGTTCAAGAGCGCCGACCTGCTCCACTTCACCGACGTCGTCCAGAACGGTGTGCTCAGGGTCTTCGCCGAGGTCTTCACCAGCGGCTGCGCGTTGACCCTGGAGCAGGCGTCGCAGAACGCCAACGGCTCCTGGACCGCGTTGACGCCGATGGTTGGGGTGACGCCGCTGGACTGGTGCGCCGACCCGGGGGCGGAGTACAGCGACTACATGTCCGCGGCGGTCGTGGGATCACAGGTGAACGTGGTCTACATCGACCGGGACGGCCGGATCGCGCACACCGCGCAGCAGCCCGACGGCACCTGGACCGCGCAGGACGTGGTGGCCCCCAGCGGCACCTACAGCGGTGACCAGTTCCAGAGCGTCACCGCCGCCTCGGTCGGCGGGCAGCTGCAGGTGGCCGTGGTCGACCAGCGGCACAACACGGTGCTGCACGCGGTGCGCGGAAGCAACGGCGTGTGGAGCCACTGGGGCAACGTCCTTGGAGAGACCGGCACTCCGCGCTCCTGGGGCGTGCCGATCCGGGTGTCGATGGCGGGCTTCGGGAGCAGCCTGCAGATGGTCGTGCTGACCAACGGACCGGTGGCGCAGTACCACGCGATCCGGAACCCCAACGGCAGCTGGACCCCCTTCGGTGACATCGACGCGGAGGTGAACTTCCAGGCCGCGGGCTTCCAGGGGACGGTGCTGCAGGAGGTCACCGCCGTGAACGTGGGCGGAAAGCTGGAGACGGTCTTCGCCTCCGACGACAACAGCGGATCGCTGTACTACACCATGCGCAACCCCAACGGCACGTGGACCAAGGCGGGGCGGATCCGCACCACGAACCTCTCCAAGTGGCGCCCGGCCGGCGTCGCCGGCTCCGCGGGCTGACCACGCCCGCTCCGTCGTCCAGCTGATCGAGCCGAAGGCGAAAGCCACAGCGCTTCAACGTCCGGGCGCCCCCGGTTCAGCCCCGGTCGCGGCGGCTGAACCGGGTGGCCGGACGGCTCCGGACCAGCAGCACGCCTGACACGAGCATGAGGCCGAAGCAGATCCACAGCGCCGTGCCGCTCGACCCGGTCATGTTGACTACCGCGAGTCCGGCGAATCCCACGCCACCCGCGACGCCGGACCAGCCGGCCATTCTGGGACGCCGGTAGCCCGCCGCCTGCCAGCCGTTCATGGTCCGCACCCCGAGCGCCGCGAGTCCGACGCCGAGGAACAGCCCGACCCATTCTGGGAACATGAGAACCCCCCTTCTCCTGGGGGAGGGTACCGCGACGGTCGGGACAGCAGAGCGGCCCAGTCCGGGGAGCGTCTCCCTGGTCCGGGCCGTGGCTGCGGCAGCGGGTCTCAAAGGTTGGCCCGGCGGCTCTGCAGATCGTCCAGGTACCTGGAGCGGGTGTGCGGTTGGCCGTCCTTGCCCTTGGACCAGATGACCCGGCTGCTGGTGCGTACCGCGCGGTTCAGGGTGACCCCGCCTTCGAGGAGCATGCCGGCGCCCAGGGTCAGCAGCAGGCTGTTGCCCGCCGCCGTTGCCGCGTGCGGGTCCGCGGCCGAGAACGCGGCGTTCAGTCCGAACTTGACCGCCAGGCTCAGCACCCACAGGCCGATCGTGGTCGCCGTGTAGTGCACGTAGGCGATGCCGTCCTGTTCGGCGAGGCGGGTGCTCAGGCCGCGCAGCGCGCCGAACACGACGCTGATGGTCGCGGTGGTGATCAGGAACGCCAGCGCGGCGGGGTTGTGGGCGGCCCCGGAGACGTCCGAGCAGCCCAGGGCGACCAGGACGGCGGGCAGCAGCAGCATCCGCTTGGCCTGCGCCGGTTCCCCTCTCACGCGGCGGGCCATGACGTAGCCCACGGCGGCGATGATCAGTACGACGTCGAACATGGTGGTCCTCCTGGCTGGCGGGCTGTGACGGCGGTGATGTCAGGGCGTGTCCTCCGGGGCCGCTCAGGTGTGGACCGCCGCCATCCGGGGCGCGCTCGCCGACCCGGTGGAGAGGGCGCTGGGGAGCCTGGAGGCACGGACCGCGAGGGCGATGGTGCGGGTCAGCAGCATGGCCACGGCCATGAAGATGAGCCCGTCGGTGATGGCGGCGGCGCTGACGTGCTCCCGCACGGCCCAGTTGGTGAGCTGGGTGGGGAACCAGTGGACGGAGCCGTAGGAGAAGGCGGCGCGGGCGCCGATGACGGCGGTCCACAGCAGCGCGTAGGGTGCGCCGGCCCGGGTGACCGGCTTGCCGGTGCTCGGGCTCCGGTAGACCTTCATCTGGACGATGGCGACGATCCCGCACAGGAGTCCCAGGAGCACCCCACCGATCTCCAGGACGAGGCCGGACCCATGGGTGACCGGGGCGTCCACGAAGAGCGGCACCACACCGGCCGCGAGGAGCAGCGGCCGGAGGATCCGGATCCGGCCGACCTTGCGGTGGCCGCCGAGGTCGGCCTCAAGCACCGCGCCGAGGACGGCACCGTTGACGATCATGGCCTGGGTGAGTTCGGACAGCATGCCAACTCCATGTGTGGGAAGGGGTTTCCGACCGTTTCGCGGGCTGCTCGTCCGCCCCGTTCGGGTATGGGTCAAGACTCGCGTCCGGCGCCCTCGGCAGCATCGGCCCATTGACCGGACACCGGCCCTGTCATGTGACGCGGTGCCTCTGTGCGGAATGACGTAGGGCCCCCGGCCGGTTGTCCGCCTCCGCCGACCGCCCGGGCCGCCTCGGTTGACCGCGCTGGCAGTACTGTCAGGTGGGACGGGGTCGAGGATGGGGCGTGGCGCAGTGGACGAGCAGCCTGTGCCGGTGAGCTGGGCCGACGGCCCGCTGCCCGGCGGAAAGCGCCGGCGGCACGGCCTGGCGGCCGACGGGCCGGGCCCGGCACACCCCCCGCCGCCGCCCCGGGGAGGGCCGGAACCGCTCGCGGACGCCGCCGCGCTGGGCCTGCCCGCGCTGGCGGCGGTGCTGGACGCCGTCGAGGACGGGATCGCGGTCGTCGACGCCGACGGCCGTCTCGTCCACGCCAACCCGGCCGCCCGCCGGATGCTGAACCGACCGCTCGACCGGCTGCGCGGCCGGGAACTCCTCGCCGCCCTGGAGACCAAGGGGCAGCCGACGCCGCCGGGCCCCTTCCCCTGGGACCCGGACGCCGCGCCCGCACCCTTCCGTTGCGTCGTGGGCGGCCGCGTCGCGGACGACGGTGTCGCGGACGAAGATGTCGCGGACGAAGATGTCGCGGACGGCCGCGTCGCGGGGAGCCAGGCGGCCGCCGGTCGCGAGGTCACCTGTTCCGTCGTCGCCACCGACATCAGCGGTGCCCGCCACTGGGTGGTGATCCTTCGCGACCTCGGCAGCGGACGTGCCGGGGACCGCACCGCGGTGGCACTGGCCCAGACCACGGCCCAACTCGTCGCCGCCGGAACGGTGGAGGAGCTGCTGCGGGGCATCGCCCGGCACGCCGTCGAGAGCACCGCCGCCGTCGCCTGCGGAATCGTGGTGATCGGCGAGGACCACAAGCTGGCCGTGGCGGGCGGCTACGGATTCCCGGACCGCGCCCGCAGCATGAGCGCCTGGACCGCCAGCTCGGTCACCCTCGACGAGATGCCCGGTGGATCCCAGGTACTGACCGGCAAGCCGTGCTTCCTGCCCGACGCCCGCGCGCAGATGGGCGCCGCCCCGGCCACCAGGTTGTTCGCCGCCACCATGGCGGACCTGGACTGGCAGGGCTCCTACTACGCACCGCTGTCCTGGGAGGGCGAGGTGTTCGGGGTGTTCGGGGCGCACCTGCCCCCGGGGGCGGCCGACCCCAACGCGGAGGAGTCCGCCTTCTACAACATCCTCGCCGACCAGGCCGCCGTGGCGGTGACCAACGCCCGGCTGGCGGCCTCGATGGAGCGCACCCGCCTCGCCCGGGAGCTGCACGACTCGATCAGCCAGGCCCTGTTCTCGATGACCATGCACGCCCGGGCGGCGCAACTGGCGATGACCAAGGCGAACCTGGACGACAGCGGGCCGCTGGGCCGCTCGGTCGCCCAGCTCGCCGAGCTGACCCGGGGAACCCTGGCGGAGATGCGGGCCCTGATCTTCGAGCTGCGCCCCGGGGCCCTGGCCGAGGAGGGCCTGGTGTCCGCCCTGCGCAAGCAGGGCGCGGCGCTGACCGCCCGGGAGCAGGTAGCGGTCTCGGTGGACGGCCCGGAACGCCGGCTGGACCTCGGGGCCGGGGTCGAGGAGCACCTCTACCGCATCGCCTCGGAGGCTCTCAACAACGTGGTCAAACACGCCCGTGCCCGACACGCGGCGGTCCACGTCACCGCCGAGGCCGGCGCGCTGCGGATCGTGGTGAGCGACGACGGCGCCGGTTTCGACCCCGCCGCCGAGCACCCGGGCTCCATGGGGCTCTCCACCATGGCGGAGCGCGCCCAGGCCATCGGCGCCCAGTTCACCGTCACCAGCGCCCAGCACCCCGGAGCCGGCGCCGAGCACCCCTGCGCCGACGCGGACCGCACCGGCACCGTCGTCACCGTGACGCTGCCGCACCGCCGCCGGGGCCACACCGAGGAAGGCACCTGATGCCCACTGACGCCCAGGCCGGTCCGACCGGCCCGGCCGCCCATCCCTTCCGGGTCTTCCTGGTCGACGACCACCGGGTCGTGCGCAGCGGCGTCTCCGCCTACCTGGCCATGGTCGAGGACATCGACGTGGTCGGCGAGGCGGCGGACGGCCAGGAGGCCCTGGACCGCATCGCCGTGCTCGAACCCGTCGGCGCCCTGCCCGACGTGGTGCTCATGGACCTGGTGATGCCGGGCATGGACGGCATCACCGCCACCCGGCGGATCAAGTCCCGCTGGCCCGCCGTCGAGGTGGTGGCCGTGACCAGCTTCGTGGAGGAGAGCAAGGTGCGCGGCGCCCTGGAGGCCGGTGCGGCGGGCTACCTGCTCAAGGACGCCGACGCCGACGAGGTCGCCGCCGCCGTCCGCGCCGCCGTCGCCGGTCGGATGCACCTGGACCCCGCCGTGGCCCGGATACTCGCCGACTCGACCCGCGCGCCCCAGCGGACCGGGGACAGCCTGACCCGCAGGCAGCGGGAGGTCCTGCTGCTGATCGCCGAGGGGGCGTCGAACCGGCTGATCGCCGAGACCCTGGTCGTCAGCGAGCGCACCGCCCGGACCCATGTGTCGGACATCCTGGCCAAGCTGGGGCTGGCCTCCCGCACCCAGGCCGCCATGTGGGCGGTGCAGGAGGGCCTGGCCCAGGGCCCGCGCCAGACGCCGTAGGGCCCGCGTCGGCGCCCCGGCGCCCCGGCCTCCCGTCCGTCGGCCGACCCGTCCGTCGGCCGACCCGTCCGTCGGCCGACCCGTCCGTCGGCCGACCCGGCCGGGATGCCGACCCGGCCGGGAATGCCGGGAAGGCAGGGAAGCCGGGAATGCCGTCAAACGGCCGATGCCGGGTGTCGGCACCGCTGCCAGGATGACGGTATGGCACGCTCCGGATTCCCCCTCGAAACGCCCGGCCAGGGCGATGATCCTGCCTGCGCGGACAGTTCGCCGCCGCCCGAGAGCGCCGGTCACCCGATCCGGCTGCTGCTGGTGGACCGTGACGTCCGGGTACGGGCCGCCATCCAGCAGACGATCATCCTGGAGAGCGACCTGACCATCGTGGCCGAGGCCGCCGACGCGGCGGAAGCGCTGGCGATGGCGGGCCGCACCCGCCCCTCGGTCGCCCTGGTGGACCTGCTCCTCCCGGACACCGGCACCGGGCTCGACCTGGTGCGCGGCCTGAGCCGGAGGCACGGCTGCGCGGTCGTGGCCATGAGCGAGCGGGGCGGCCTGCGCGAGGCGTCCCTGGCAGCGGGGGCCTTCGCCCTGGTCGACAAGAGCGGCGACATCGACGCCATCCTGGACACCGTCCGGGCCTGCGCCGCTACTCGGGCCAGGCCGAGCCCAGGATGATCCCGGGCTGGCCTTCGGCCAGGAACGCGGCCATCGCCGCAGCCAGCTCAGGCGCGGCGAACGCGCTCTCGTGGCCCCCGGGCACGCGGACGAACCGGCCGTCGCGCAGCAGCGCGGCCAACTCGTCGGCGTCGGCGCGCTCGTCCCGGTCGCCGATCGCGACGAGCGTCGGGACGGTGATCCGACGCAGGGCGTCCTCGGGCGTCGGCACGAGCGATTCCAGCACCAGCAGCAGCGCCCGGGTGTCGACGCCGAGCCGCTCGATCCAGTGCGCGATGAGCGCGTCGCGGGAGCCGGGCTCGATCG
>OVEP010006467.1_pt1 | contig 16721 bp, 14 predicted proteins | sample 1779801 | NCBI WGS metagenome assembly OVEP01 (sample SAMEA3914791, study PRJEB12502) | metagenome | biome: forest; material: soil | place: Canada | collected 2011-07-03 | depth 0.1 m
GGCCCCGATCAACGAGCCGGGCAGCAGGAAGCCCAGCGCGAAGCCGATGCCGAGCGGCAGCAGCACGCTGCCCGTGCTGACCAGCCCGATGGTCCGGCGCTTGCGTCGGAGCAGGCCGAGGTCGACGTGCGCGCCGGTGATCGCGACCAGCAGCAGGGCACCCAACTGGGCCACGGCGGCCAGCAGGTTCATCTGGGCGGGATCGCGTGGCAGCAGCCAGTGCGACACCTCCGGCGCGGCGCTGCCGAGCAGCGAGGGCCCGAGCACCACCCCCGCGGTGAGCTCGCCCACCACCGGAGGCAGTCGCAGCCGGACGGCCACCCGCCCGAGCACGGTCGCGACCGCCAGCAGAACCCCTATCTGAAGCAGGAATACCAGCATCTGATGAGTACTTATGCCCGGGATCGGCCCGGCAGCTATCGTCATGGCTTTCCAGTCTGATGTCGTGGCCGAGTCGTCCGGGTCGTACCGGAGGGCAGCTCAGACGTCGGCCAGGAGGGTGAGGACAGCGGCAGCCACGCCGCGCGGATTGGCGGCGGACAGCAGGTGCCCGCCGGGCAGTAGTCGTACCGTGCAGGAGCCGGTGCTGTGGCGCGCCCACGCGTTGGGCTCCAGCAGCGAGCCGTCCGACTCGCCGCCGAGGACGTGCAGGTCGCCGGGGATCACCAGGTCGCGGGTGGCGTTGATGAAGGACTGCGAGAGGAGCAGGTCGGAACGGATCAGCTGGTGGGCACCGGACGCCACAGCCGGGTCCGTCAGCACCTCTGCGGGGACTTCGCCGCCCATCGCGGCCAGGGTGGCGACCGCCGCCTCGACGGTGTCGAGGTCTGCGGTGTCGACGTCCCGCTGAGCCAGGGGCGGCGAGTTGGACGCCGCGATCAGCGTCGGCCCTCGCCCCCGGCCCCCGCCCTGCGCCGCCGCGACGGCGAGGCCGATGTAGGCGCCCAGGCTCTCGCCGTAGACGGCGTCCACCGGCCCGCCGAGCTGGCTGCGGACGTCGGCCACGGCGAGCTCGGCGCTCAGCAGGTACGGTTCCGCGTAGCGGCGGCCGTGGCCGGGCAACTCGACCGCGCGGGCGTCGACCTGATCCGACAGTGCTCGGCGCAGCCGGCGAAAGTAGCCCGCTCCGCAGCACGACGGTGGAATGAAGGCGACCACGGGCCTTGCTCTGGTCCGGCTCATCGGGATGGTCATCGGTTTGGTCATCGGGTTGGTCCTCGGGGTGCTCTCACCCGGCTCCGCTCGGATCGGTCGGTCCTCCCAGGACGGAGTCGTCCTCGGCCCGAGGGACACCGGGGGCCGAGGACAACCTGTGCGGGCGGACCGTCAGCGGGTCGCCGCCGGACGGAACGGGGTACCCCGGAGCGACTCGTGCACGACCTTGTTGTGGCCGTACTCGTCACGGCCACCGGCCAGGACGGCGCCCCACTTGTCCAGCGGGATGCTGCCGCCGTACTCGTCTATCCGGTCGGTGTCGGGGTACACACGTACCTTGGTCGGCACGTAGCGGCTGGCGAAGCCCATCCGGTAGTCACGGCCGGTGCTCCGGTTCGGCAGGGACGCGTGCATCAGCGTCGACCAGAAGATGACGCACTGGCCCCGCTCCATGACCAGGGAGAAGGCGTCCTCCTCGTTGGGCTTCCACTCCGGGTCGACCTGGAGCTGGCGGTAGTCGTAGCCGAAGAATCCGCGCGGAACGCCGTCCTTGGTCTCGGCGTTGATCCGGTCCTCGTTGTACTCCATGTTCTTGGTCTCGTCGTAGTTCATCTTGTTCTGCGTGCCGGGGATGAGCTGCAGGCATCCGTTCTCACGCGTCGAGTCGGTGAACGCGGTCCACACGGTGATCGTGCCGGCACCGAAGTCGTCCTCCGACTCTCCCGGCCACAGCAGCTGCGGCTTGCCGCTGGCGTTCGCGAAGGTGTCCGCCTGGTGCCAGTCCGTGCCCTCGTCCCCGGGGTACTTGGGGAAGAACTCGGACCGCCAGCACAGCAGGTCGGGTCCCAGGATCGACGCCACCCGCTCGACGATCCTGCGGTTGCAGACATGCTCGGCCAGCAGGTCGATGTCGAGGTGCCGGTCGTAGTTGAAGATGTTCGGCGCCCCGGCGCTCGCATCGACCTCCGGGTAGGCGGCGTAACTGCGGTCCAGGGTCTCGCGATGGACCTGCCTCCACAGCTGGTCCATCTCCTCGGGGGTGTAGATGGTCAGCGGGCCGATGAAGCCGTTCTTGTGGAAGAACGCGAGCTCGTCGGGGGTCAGCGCGAGGCTTTTCTGCGCGGAGCTGGCTGCCATGGTTATGCCTTTCTTACTTCGGCGACGCAGACGTTCGGACCAGCTGCGCTTTGGCTGCAGCCGAGGAAAGCGGCTCCTCGTAGGCGACCTTCATGTCGAGTACCACCCCGAAGGTCTCGCCAAGGAACTTGTTCAGCCTGGAGAAGGCAAGCGAGTGGCCGCCGATATCCAGGAAATTATCGTAACCGGTGATTTCCGGGTCCTCCAGCTCCGTGCGCAGCCATTCGACGGCGGCATGCTCAAGGTTCGCGTCACCAGTGGAGCCGGAGGCATCGCTGTTCATTACGGAAGACTGCATGGGAAACACCCTTCGCTGATATCGGGGCTTTTGTTCGGAACATATGCGGGCCCGACCGAGCACGAAGGTACCCGCTCTCCGGGAGACGGTGAACCGAAGCGGGCCGGGCGGCGCCACGCTGCTGCTCCGTGCGCCGGGAGCGGCGGAAAGTGTCCTGTCGCCAGGACAATGCGGCGGCGCCGCGCCGCGCCGGCCGTCGTGCCGGAAAGCCGCAGCGACCGAATCGGCGGGAGTGGTCGGAGCCAAATGCTTCCGCCTACCACCGGGGCTACCGGCCCCCTATAGTCGGTTGAGCACCCGGCTCCCCCCAAGAGGGGGACGGGGAATTCCGCTCGTCCGCTCGGTGTACAGAAACCGAACACAGCCGGTTCCATCGGGTGCTGGAGAGCTGGACCATACCGCCGGGCCCCGGTACGTGATCCGATCCGGGGCACCGGGCGGGCGGAATACCCCGATATCCACTGAGGCCTCATTGCCTGGGGCCAGTCCACGACGGAATAACAACAGTTAGAGGGAGACCCAGATGACCGAGTTGCTCCCGGAAGCGGTCTGGCTGCCGAGCAAGCGACCCACCGGATGTCCGTACAACCCTCCTGAGGAACTGACCGAGACCCGGGAAAAGCATCCGGTCAGCCGGATCCACTATTCGAGCGGTGTCGACGGCTGGCTGGTGACCAGTCACGCCCTGGGCCGCGTGGTCCTCGCCGACCCCCGCTTCAGCTCCCGGAACAACCACCACTGCGCGCCGATCGAGGGTGCTCCCAGCGTGGAGAACCCCCCGCCGGCCCCGCCCGGGTTCGTCAGCCTCATGGACCCGCCGGACCACACCCGCTACCGGCGGCAGCTGACTGGCCAGTTCACGGTGCGGCGGATGCGCCAGCTCACCGAGCGTATCCAGGAGATCACCAACGAGTGCCTGGACGAGATGGAGCGCCAGGGACCGCCGGTCGACCTGGTGTCGATGTTCACCCGCCGGATCCCCGGCGTGGTCATCGCCGAGCTGCTGGGGGTGAGTTACGACGACCGCGAGAAGTTCACCGGTCTGGTGGACCACATGCACGCGCTCGGCCGTGAGAAGGCCTCGATCGAGGACCAGACCGCCGCGTTCATCGCCGTCCGCGACTTCATGCGCGAGCTGATGCTGGCCAAGCGGGAGAACCCCACGGACGACCTCTTCAGCGGAGTGGCCACCAGCGACTTCACCGAGGAGGAGATCGTCAACCTGGGCCTGACCCTCCTGGGCGCCGGGCTCGACACGGTGGCCGGCACCCTCGCCCTGGGCTCCTTCGCCCTGCTGCGCAACCCGGAGCAGTACGCCCTGCTGCGCGGCGCCGAGTCCGAGGTGGCCGAGCGCGCCGTCGAGGAGCTGCTCCGCTACACCGCCGTACTTCCGCTGCTGGTACGCGTCGCGCTGGAGGACGTGGAGCTCGACGGCCACCAGATCAAGGCCGGTGAGATGATCACCATCTCGACCGCCGCCGCCAACCGGGACTCGGCCAAGTTCGAGGCTCCCGAGGAGCTGGACCTGACCCGGTCGACCCGCGGCCAGCTGTCCTTCGGCCACGGCATCCACCAGTGCGTCGCCCAGCAGCTGGCCCGGGTCGAGCTGCAGGTGGCCTTCCCGGCCCTGGCCACCCGCTTCCCGGGCCTGCGCCTCGCGGTGGAGCCGGAGGACGTACCGGTGCGCGACGAGATCGCCTTCTACGGGCTGTGGAAGCTGCCGGTCACCTGGGACCAGGCGTAACGGCCGCTCCTCCCCTGATAACCCCCGCGGGGAGCGCCGGGCCGCCGCCCGGTGCTCCCCGCGGTTCCGCGGTGGCGCCGGAAACCGTTCCCAACGGTTTCCGGCGCCACCGCTTTTTGCGGCCGCGCCTCCGCCGGGCCGAGCACCGAGCTCCGGCCCTGCCGTAGCGGTCGGCTCCACCAGCGGCCCGGTCGACACCCACCCGGACGGGACACCAGAGCAGCCATCGGCGCTGTATCCCCTCGGCGCACAACGCGCCTTGCGGATACAGCGCCGATGGCTGCTCTGCGGACCGCCGCCGGTGCGGTCAGCCGCGCCCCCGTGCGTTGAACGCCAGGGTGGCCCAGACGAAGCCCACCACGGTGATACCGATCAGCCAGGCGAGGGCGATGTACCCGCTGTTCCCGATCGGGCTCCCCAGCAGCAGGCCCCGCAGGGTGTTGATGACGGGGGTGAAGGGCTGGTACTCGGCGAACCACCGGACGCCGGACGGCATCGAGCTGGTGGGTACGAAGGCGCTGCTGACCAGGGGCAGGATCTGCAGCGGCAGTGCCGCGGTGTTGGCGCCACCGGGGGTCTTGGCGGCCGAGCCGAAGGCGATGGTGAGCCAGGTCAGCGCGAAGCTGAGCAGCGCCAGCACACCCACCGCCGCGGCCCACTCGACCGGCGTGGCCGTGGGGCGGAACCCCATCACCACCGCCACGGCCAGGACCAGCGCCACGGTGGCCATCGTCCGGATGAAGCCGCCCAGCACATGCCCGGTGAGGACCGCGGCACGGGAGAGGGGCATCGTGCGGAAGCGCCGGATGATGCCCTCGGTCAGGTCGACGCTGACGGTCACCGCTGTGGTGCCGCCGCCGTAGCAGACCGTCAGCAGCACCATGGAGGGCGCGATGTAGTTCAGGTAGCCGGCACGGCCGGAGACCGCCCCGCCCACGCCCGTGCCCAGCGCCCCACCGAAGATGTAGACGAACATGAGCAGCAGGATGATGGGCGTCAGCAGACCGGACACCAGCATCACCGGGTAGCGGACCCCGTGCCGCAGGCTGCGTCGCAGCATGGTCATCGTGTCGGTCACGGCATAAGGCATGGTGCTCATCAGACGGTCTCCTTCTGTCCGCGCGGTTCGCGGGAGGGACTGGTGAGGGCGAGGAACACGTCGTCGAGGTCAGGCGTGTGAACCGTCAGTTCGGACACCTCGATGGCCGCCTCGTCGAGCTCGTCGAGCAGGCGCCGGAGCGAGTGGACGCTGCCGTCGCTCGGGAACCGCAGGGCCAGGGACTTCTCGTCCCGGGTTGCCTCGCCGAGGGTGCGGAACGCCGCCTCCAGGTGACGTGCTTCGTCGAACTGGAGCCGGATGTAGCTGCCGGGGACGCGTCGCTTCAGCTCGGCGGCGGTGCCCTCGGCCACCAGCTTGCCCTGGTCCAGGACGGCTATGCGGTCGGCGAGGTGGTCGGCCTCCTCCAGGTACTGCGTGGTCAGGAAGATGGTGACGCCGCCGGCCACCAGCTGCCGGATCACCTCCCACATGGCGTGCCGACTGCGCGGGTCGAGACCGGTGGTCGGCTCGTCGAGGAAGATGATGCTCGGCTTGCCGACCAGGGTCATGGCGAGGTCCAGCCGGCGCCGCATGCCGCCCGAGTATGTCAGGCCCCTGCTGCGGGCGGCATCGACGAGGTCGAACTGCTCCAGCAGCTCGTCGGCCCGCCTACGCCCCTCCCGCCGGCCCAGGTGGTGCAGGTCCGCCATCATGATCAGGTTCTCGCGGCCGGTGAGCAGGTTGTCCACTGCGGAGAACTGGCCGGTGACGCTGATCGCGGAGCGGACGGAGTTGGGATCGCGGGCCACGTTGTGACCGGCGACCAGTGCCTCACCGCTGTCGGCGGAGATCAGCGTGGAGAGGATCTCCACCGTGGTGGTCTTGCCCGCTCCGTTGGGGCCGAGCAGCGAGAAGACCGTGCCGGTCGGGACGTGCAGGTCAATACCGTTGAGGACCACCTTGGCGCCGTACGACTTGCGCAGATCGGTGACGGCGATGGCCATGGGGGGCTTGGACACGCCCCCTCCTTTCCTGGGTGAGGGACTGGTGGCTGTGACGGTCGGTCAGGGGCGGTGGATCTCGACGTCGCCGTAGATGGTGCGCGCCCGCAACTGGATCGCCTGGTCGGAGTCGACCGGAGCGTCCGAGTGGTCCAGGACGCTGTTCAGGCTGCCGATCAGAGTGCGCGCGTCCAGGTGGGCCGGGACCCCCTCGGGAACTCCGACGCTGACCGAGCCCCGGGTGGTCTCCAGCACGACCTTGCCGCGGGTCACCTGTGCGACGCGGATGTCTCCGTTGGTGTTCTTGACCTCGACGTTGCCGTAGGCGTGCCCGAGGGAGACGCTACCGCTGGTTGCATTCAACCTGACATCGCCCGTGACCACACCGACGTGAGTGGTACCGCTGAGGTTTTTGATGGTCACCGGGCCCTCGACGGTGTCGATCCGCAAGTTCCCCTGCGCTGCCGTGATATCGGCCTCGCCCAGCACCCGGCCGATCGCCACGTCGCCGAGGGCGGCCTCCACCCGCAGGTTGGCGCTCTCCTCCAACTGGATGTTGCCGCAGGCCGACTTGAAGCGGAAGTCGCCGAGACGCCCCCACCCGGTGAGGTAGCCCAGCGCGACCTCACCGCGCACGCTGGAGCCCTCGGGCAGCTCGATCACCACGTGGACGGCCGAGTCCTTCTCCTCCGGGGTGTTGCGGTTGTTCCAGCCGAAGAGGCTGCGGCGCTGCTTGGGGCCCCGGATCAGCAACTTGCCGTCCGCGAACTCGACGGTGGTCTGCTCCGCGGCCTGCACGCTGGCCTCTGTGTCGTTGCTCGGGCGGACCACGACCACGGTGTCGGCGCGCTGGCCGGCCGTGATCTCCACGTCACCGGAGACGAGTTCGAGCGAGACGGAGATGGGGCTGGGGGTCTTGAACGAGGGCATGACACGGGCCTTTCTGGCGGTTGGTGATGGTGCGACAGGTCGGGCGGTGCGGCGGTGACGGACGGTCTAGCGGGTCCAGCCCTGGTAGCTCTGATTGGTCTGCAGGCGGCGGCCTCCCGGGCGGCGCTTGCGCTCGAAGTCCTGTACGGCGACTGCCGCGGCGCGGACGAGCCAGGCGTTCGCCGAGACGCCGTCCTCACCGGCGGCTTCGTCCACCTGGAGCTTGAGACGTTCCGGCATCCGCACGGTGATGCGGGACGTCGGGCCCTCTTCCGTGGCGAAGCCGGGGGCGGCGGCGGAGGCGGGGTCCGCGCTCAGGTCCGGCTCCTCCTTGGGCGGCTGCTCCGCCGTCACCACAAAGGCGGGGTTGCTGCCGCGCAGCCGGACATCCACGGAGCCGGTCGGCAGACTTGAGTTGATCTCCTCAGCGGCTTCCGAGACCACCTCCAGCAGGGCGAGCCGGATCGCCGACTCCAACGGCATGGCGAAGCGCTCAAGGAAGGTTTCCGCTTCCTTGCCACCGGCTGCACCGGCGACAGCGAGCGCTCTGGTGAGATTCGTGACGTGCGGTGCGAGGTCCATGACGTCACCGTAGCGTCATGGATGACGTCACTGCAAGCGTCGTGACGTCATCTGTGGCGTCTCGCCGTGTCAGAAGTGACGCGGGGTCTGACGTCGTCCGGCATCAACGGTGTCCTCCTGGGTGGGGTCGGGCGGGGGCGCGTGTCCTGCTACCAGGACATCGCAGCGTGTCGCCGGCGGTGCTGCCGTCGGCACGATTCCGCGATTCCACGGCCCTTGACGAAGTTCTCCGTATGAATCTACTTTGACGATCCGAATGAGTTCGCTGGAATGTCATGGCGTGGATTACGGTGACTTCCGGCGCCGAGATCCTACTTTCGCCGGGTGTCGGCGGCTGCTTTGTTGGCATCCCTTCTCAATGTGCGAGGTGACTTATGGCCGTGCGTGAACGGGAAAACGCTGTCAAGGAGCTTCAGAGACGTCAAGGGGTTGTGGCCGAGCAGGCGGACCGCGCTGCGGAAAAGCAACATTCCAAGGGGCGGCTGACCGCGCGGGAGCGCATCGACCTGCTGCTGGACCCGGGCTCCTTCGTCGAGCTGGACGCGCTGAGCCGGCCCGCCGCTGCCGCCGGGGAGGGGGCGGAGTACTACGGCGACGGTGTGGTCACCGGGTACGGCGACGTTGACGGCCGTCAGGTCTGGCTGTTCAGCCAGGACGCCACGTTCATGGGCGGATCCCTCGGTGAGGTGCACGCCCGCCGGATCCTCAAGGTCATGGACCTGGCCATCAGCACCGGGCAGCCGATCATCGGCATCAATGACGGCGCCGGCGCCCGTATTCAGGAGGGGGTGGTGTCGCAGGCCCTCTATGCGGAGATATTCCGGCGCAATGTGAGGGCTTCCGGCGTCATACCGCAGATTTCCCTGATCATGGGATACTGTGCCGGCGGCGCCGCATATTCCCCGGCACTCACCGACTTCGTCATCATGGTCGACCGGACGTCGCACATGTTCATCACCGGACCCGACGTGGTGAAAGCCGTCACCGGCGAGGACATCAGCGTCGAGGAACTGGGCGGCGGAAAGACCCACAGCACCCGCTCCGGCAACGTCCACTACCTGGCGGCCGACGAGGAGGAGGCCATCCTCTACGCCAAGGACCTCCTCTCGTTCCTGCCGGACAACAACCTCTCGTTCCCGCCGGTCTACCCGGGCAGCGCCCTCGCCGACGACGCCGTCCACTCCGAGGCGGAGCGCCGGGCGAAACTGGACGAGATCATTCCGACGTCACCGACGCAGCCCTACGACATGCGTGAGGTGATCGCGGAGGTCGTGGACGAGATCGGCCTGGTGGAGGTCCAGGAGGCGTTCGCCCCCAACATTGTGGTCGGCTTCAGTCGCATCGAGGGCGCCAGCGTCGGAATCGTCGCCAGCCAGCCCCTGCACCTGGCCGGCTGCCTGGACATCAACGCGTCCGAGAAGGCCGCGCGTTTTGTCCGTACCTGCAACGCGTTCAACATCCCGGTTCTCACCTTCGTCGACGTCCCCGGCTTCCTGCCGGGCACGGAGCAGGAGTGGACGGGGATCATCAGGCGGGGGGCGAAGCTCATCTACGCCTATGCGGAAGCGACGGTTCCCATGGTCACCGTGATCACGCGCAAGGCATACGGCGCGGGGTACGACGTCCTGGGCTCGAAGCACCTGGGCGCCGACATCAACCTCGCCTGGCCGACCGCCGAGATCGCGGTGATGGGCGCCGAGGGGGCGACGAACATCGTGCACCGCAGGCGGTTGGCGGCTGTGCGGGCGGCCGGCGGTGACGTCGACGAGGCCCGTGCCGAGTTGCAGCGCGAGTACGAGGATCAGCTCTGCAACCCGTATGTGGCCGCCGAGCGCGGCTATGTCGACGCCGTCATCGAGCCCTCGACCACGCGCAGCCATGTGGCGCGGGCGCTGCGAGGGCTCAGGGGCAAGCGCGACCTGTCCCGTGGTGAGCGCGGCAATATGCCCCTGTGATCCTGGCGGGCCTTTGCGTGCGGTGCATCGGAGCGGGTGTTGTGGCGGGATGCCGCAGCACCCGCTCTCCGCATGTCACGGCGACCGGACGCGAGCCCTTTGTGACGCCTTGGCATTGAATCAGCGCTTATAAGCGGCCTTTTCGTACGGAGTACGACAGTCCGGCTGCACGCGAAGACACGAGGAGTAACCCAAGGCGGGTAACCGGTTACCCAAGGTGGCCGACATGGGGAAGTCGCGCTGGGTGCCGGGCTGTGCCTTGCCGCTCAAATACCGAACGCGTTTCACTGAACCTGTTCGCGTTTCACTCGCGCCTCGGGCGGAACTCAGTGGAGGCCGGGGACGGCCCGGGCCGAGTGCCGTTTCTTCGTCATTGCGCAGTTCATGCGGGGGAGTTCAGTGAAGGTCCTTTGGCGCAGCAGTCCCTCTCTGCAGGCCAGCAAGCTCATGCTCTCTTCAGTCCGCTGACCGCCGCGCGGGTTTTCTTTGCGGCTTCTCTTTGTCCGTCCATTTCTTCTGAACGCGGAGGCATGCTGATGAATGCAATGACTGGCCTGGGTCCTGTTGCGGGCGCCGACCTCACGCCCCCCACGCCCCCGATCCACGGATACCGGAGGGGTTATCCGGACCACCGGCGCGCGGAGGTGCTCACCACACGCGTCGGGCTGCAGATTCCGTCCGATCTCAGTTTTGACGCCTGGCAACGAGCCGGCGGCCAGCTGGCGGGTGTCGTCGACTCCTCGTCCTGGTGGCTCGGTGACTGGCTGGTGTTCGGCAAGGACCACTACGCCGACCGCTACCAACTGGGAATCCGGACGGCCGGTCTCAAATACCAGACACTGCGCAACTACGCGTGGGTGTCGCGACGGTTCGACATGCAGCGCAGGCGCTCCGGGCTGACCTTCCAGCACCACGCGGAGGTCGCCTCGCTACCGGTCGATAAACAGGAGATATGGCTCGACCGCGCGGAACAGCAGGGCTGGACCACAAAACAGCTCCGCAACTCCATCAGGGCGGCCGACTGCGCGAACTCCCCTGAGCGGCCGCAGCCTGAAGTGGTCTCGCGGCTGGCACTTCCCGGCAGCCGAATCCAGTGGTGGCACAAGGCCGCCCAGCACTCGGGTGTCGACTTCGAGAAGTGGGTGCTGGTGACCCTCGACAGCGCTGCCGGGCAGGTGCTGGAAGAGGCGGACGAGGTCAGGGCCATCAGCGCCTGACGTCTGCGCCGCTTCCTCCCGACGCCTCCGGAGCCGCCTGGTCAGCGCGGGAACGGCTCCGGCGGCGTCGGGCCCTCACGGCAGCCTGTTCATCAACTGGGCGGTCTCACGGTGCCTGCCGCAGTCGCGCTGCGCGAAGGACTCCCGGACCCGGTCCTGTACGCATGGCTCCTGCTCCTGGCTCAACTTGAACATGCCTTCCGCAGCCGTCACCGTCACCCGGAAGGCACCCACCCCGGGAAGGATTTCCCGGAAGTAGTCGACGGACTCCGTCATGTCCCACCCGGTGCCCAGATCGGCCTCGAAGGACCGCACGGTGGACCGGACCACCTCAAGGGTCTCCTCGATCGAATCGATCTTCTCCAGAGTTCCGTGCACGTGCACCGAGGTGAAATTCCAGGTCGGTGCCGCCGGACTCTTCTCGTACACGGTCGGCGAGACATAGCCATGAGGCCCGGTGAAGGTCAGCAGCACGACCTGCCCCGTCCGAAGTGCCTTCCAATGCGGATTCTGCCTGTTCATATGGCCGAGCAGGGTGGCCCCCGAAAGGTTGTCGCCCCACCCGTCCGCCGCCCCCGGATCCGGAATGACCGGCAGATGCGTCGCCAGCGGCCCACCTTCCGGGCTGCCGTTGGTCGCCAGCAGGGCCAGCGGATTCTGACGAATCAGATCCACCATCCATGAGTCGTCGGGCTCGCGATACTGTTTTGGAACGAACATTCAGGGCTTCCTTTCAGGAACCGGCTCCGGGAGTCTTCCAGTCGGCTGTGTTCGCAGCGGGTATTCCGGGCTCAGATGGGGATCGTAACGCGCCCCGAAGTGTCCTGTCACCGGGACAGGGACCCGCGGCGAGGTGATTACTCCACCTTTTTCCGGTGCCGTCTCCGGGCTTCCGAAGGAATTCGACGGTGCGCGATCCCGGTGATTGGGAGCATGTTCTGTGCAGAGGCTTCGGCGGCTTTCCGCCCGCGCCTCGCGGCAGCCCGAATGCGGCTGAGCGCGGCTCAGCGGGTCAGCGGCTCAGCGGGTCAGCGTGAAGACCAGAGCGTCGACCAGCAGCACGATCGGGGAGGCCGCGACCTCGGGGCTGGCACCGGCCCGGATCCGCTGACCGATCCGTGCCAGGCGTCGGTTCCGTCGACGGACCACAGGCCCGGCCAGGGCCGACGAACCGGCGTGAGCACGAGAACGAAACGTGCCTCCGAGCCTCGGGTACCCTCACGAGGCGCACCCTATGAGCGAGTCGCCGGTTCGTCCCGCCGAGAGCGACCGGCCTGCCCGAACCGGCGGTCAGCGACTGGGCTGGCTGGACGCCCTGCGCGGAATAGCCGCGCTGGCCGTGGTCTTCCAGCACCTGGGCCCGGACCTGCTGCCCTCGGCCGAGGCGGCAGTGGACCGCAGGATGGACCTGGGCATCTTCGGGGTCATGCTGTTCTTTCTGGTCAGCGGCTACATCGTGCCGGCCTCCCTGGAGCGGCGACACGATGTGCGCGGCTTCTGGATCGGGCGGATCTTCCGCATCTACCCGCTCTACCTCGCGGTCATCGTGGCCGCGGTGGTGCTCCTGCCCCGGCAGTTCCCGGGTGTGCAGTCGGTCGTCTTCCACGAGCCGGTGCTGTCGGCGGTGGGCAACGGAACCCTGCTGCAGTTCGTCACCGGAGTGCCCAACGCGCTGGCCGTCGCCTGGACGCTCAGCTTCGAGATGGTCTTCTACTACTTCGTGAGCACGCTGTTCGTGCTCGGCCTGCACCGGCGCAGCGCGCCGATCGCCGTCGGCTTCGCCGCGCTCGCCCTGGTGTCCGGTGTCCTGTCGGGCAACCTGCTCACCCGCAGCGTCTCGGACACCCACCTGCTGACCGCTGTGGTGACCCTCCTGGTGGTAGTCGCTCTGGGCGGCATCCTCAGCGGGCGGACCGTGCTGGTCCGCGCGGGCGCGCTGCTGCTCGGCTGCACCGGCCTGGTCCTGATCCTGGTGAACAGCCGCTCGTCGGGCTTCGAAACCATGATGATCTTCGCGATGATGTTCTCCGGCACGGTGCTCTACCGCGCGGAGCACGGGCAGATCAAGCCCTGGACGGCCGTCGCCTCGTGCTGCTTCGTCGTGGTGGCCGCAGTGGGATCCTCCTACCGTTACGGACACGGCAAGGCCCTCAGCCTGACCTGGGCCCACTCCTGGCACTCGTGGTGCGTCGCCGTCCTGATGGCCTGGCTGTTTTTCGGCACCGCCATGCTGCTGCGCCGTCGGCGGTTCCCGGCGGCGCTCCCTTGGCTCGGCAAGGTCAGCTACGCGACCTACCTCATCCACCTGCCGCTGGCCGCGGCGATGTACTGGCTGTTCAGCGCGACCAAGTACCACCCGCACGGCCAGGCCCAGGGCGCGGCCTGCATGCTGGGCTTCCTGGCGGTGCTCCTCGCCGTGTCCTACGCCGCCCACCGCCTGGTGGAGCTCCCCGGCCAGAAGCTCGGCCGCAACCTGCTCCGCCGCTGGCCCGGTCCCAGCACCGACGCCGCTGTCCTGGGCAGCGGGCACGGCCAGGACCTTGAGCAGCGACCGACGGGAGCCGAGCCCACAGCCGAGCCACTCCTCGCCGCGTCCACCACGGGAGAGGCAGAGCAGGACCGCTGACAGTAACTGACAGCAACGAAGCGACGCCGTCCCGCACGGCCATCCGGTGGATGCCGAGTCCGGCGAGGTGTGCGGCGCGCTCCGGCGCCCCTGAGTGGTGTGCATCGTGAAGTTGCAGGTCGCGGGACCAGCGCGCAGGCTCAGGCATGCTCACGTTGTTCGGCATACGGTATCTCTGGCGATAATCGTCTGACTGACCGTCTGATGGGGCTCTTGGAACCTGCTGCGCCCAGCATGGTGGTCCGCATGCGATCCGTCGATGTACGGATATGCTGCCGTGTCAGCCACAAGCCCATCAGTACTCCGTTGGTGGGCCACATAGGGGGCGGGGCCCTGTCCGTCCTGCTCAGTTGCCGAGTGCAGGCCCAGGTTTTCGTAGAAGTGCCGGCACTCTTCGAGGTGAGGCGAATACAGGACCGGATGCTCACGCACCAACCCGTCCCAGACTGGCAGCGGCATGGCCGCCCATGCCGAGCGGTCCCTCTCCGCCGGGTCCTCGCGCAGGCGCATGAACTCCTCGACGGAGGTGATCTCGGGAAAACGGTCCGGCATGGCAGGACCGTAACGCACGATGTTTTGGACCTCCCTGACCCCGCTGACCGCGCCATGCGCTCGACGCGTTCGCGCAGCTCCGCGGGCTGTTTCAGGGCCTCGATGTGTAATCGTGTGACACCGTCGGGGAGACGATGACGGTGACAAACCACCACTTTGTGCAGTGCCCGTCCGCTGACGTTGCCGTCACGTCCTGCCGTCAAGCGCCTCGCGAGTGAGCTGGCGAATCCTTTCGTTCTTGCGAACTGGGACAATGCCGAAAGCGCATGGCCGTCGGGAACGGGTTCAACCACCTTTCGCTGGAGCCAATCAGACCAACTTTGAATAATATCCGAATCGGGAGTTTTGTCAGGGCGTAATGATTCGAGGATATCTCGCTCGCGCGACCGTATCTCAGGAAATTTCCGCACCACCGGATCCAGCATCTCCACCCATGGACCTCGCTCTGCAGAATCGGCCCGCCCCAGCATCATTACCACAACTGTTGCAGCAGTAGACAGATCGGGGTCAGGCGTCGCCTGCCGGGCAGCCCTCAGTGAAGCGCTGGGGACCCAGAGGCCCGTAGCCTTCTACAACGTTCCTGAGGTCGCCGGCCTGCCACTGCATCCCGACACAGCCTTCGTACCACCCACCGCTTCAACCGAGAGCACGCAGATTCAACTATTGAGACTTTTCGATAATTAGATCGCCCGATCCTTCTTCAAGCTCCACGCCATCAGTAAGGTGCAGATGACTCCCAGTTGGCACCGACTCCTGAGCTAGGGTCAACAAGTGGCGCGCAAGCGAAATCAGACCGGCCGAATTTGCGCTGACGCATACTTCCCCAGTCGAGTGGTTCACCGAAATTTTAAAGGCGTCATCCCATTTGAAAAATAGAGATCCGCTTTCTTCGTATGCCGGGATCGAAATATTCACGCTTACTCACAATCCTGAATATACACGTGGTCGTTTTGTGTAACCTTCATTTTCCCTGGCTTCGCCGGATTTGGCTTCAATCCCTCGAAGTGTGCATGCGTCCGCCGCCGTGCTGACCAGTGATATCGCTTGTACCGGTTCGAAACACTCGGAGCCCATCTTCCGAAACATACCTACCGCTTCCAGGAATTGGCTTACTGTAACCAGGGCCGAGCCACGATTTGCCCGCATCAGGTAGGTCATCGACGGAAAGAAAGGAATTGTTCCCTGGCGTTGCATAGCCACTGTTATGCACCAGGATCGGTGCGGTGCCAGCGAGTACATGGTACGCGTGGAGCTGCTGGAGGGTCAGATTGAAGCAGTCCTCGACACCCGGTACTACCGGGGGCCCTCATGCCGAGGGCGCTAGGGTGTCAGCCATTGGTGCTGGCGAGCGCCTGCCAGCAGCATTTGCAGACAATTCGGTCGCCCCCAAAGAGGGGGCCTGTCTAGTTAATTTCCGTGCTCCATTTGACCGCCAGCAGCGAGCTCAATTTGATACTCTGCAAAATAATCACACTCAGGGCGAAATGGAGATCGCTTTGACTTCTGGATTACAAGACGTTCCAGTTCGGGCGTGACGGGCCAGGCGCCAAAGCAAGCATCTTCAGGGTTGCCTAGCGCAGAAATAATCTCATTCTCATCAACCACTTGTGAGATTTCCATACGCTCAACAATCTGATTCGACAACCCTTCCAGGCAAAGCAGGTTTCGTCTGATCTCCGGTGCTTGCATCGAATTCACCCAGGTGCTGTCCACCGGTCCGTGGGCTCATTGGCTTAACCTTAACCGCATTAGGAAATCCCGGCACCCGTCACAGTGACGGCGACCCGCTCCTGGGCGCGCCACTGAACCCGCAGCGGTACGACTACACCGGCGCGGTGCTGTGGAACGCCCACACGCCCGCCCTATGGGCCCGCTTCACCACCCATCTGCGCCGCGAGATCGCGCATTCGGCTGGTCTGACGCATCGCGCCCTGCGCCACCACGCGACCCTGTCGTACGCCAAGGCCGCCGAGCACCAGAAGCGCGGCCAGATCCACTTCCACACCGTCATCCGCATCGACGGCCCCACCGGCCCCAGCAGCGCCCCGCCTGCCTGGGCCACCATCGACCTTCTCGACCACGCCGTGCGCGCCGCCGCCCAGCGTACCCGCATCCGTCACCAGCACCGCTCCGGGGCAGGGGAGGCCGGGCCCGCGCAGTCGACGGAGCCCACGGTGTTCCGGTTCGGGCGGCAGATCGACGTCCGCGCGATCCGCAGCACCGACTTCACCGGCGACGCCCCCGTCACCGACCGGCACGTCGCCGCCTACATCGCCAAGTACGCCACCAAGGGAGCCGAGACCACCACCAGCACCCTCGACCGCTGCCTGCGCCTCCTCGCCGAACTCGCCCAGCACGACCTCACCGACCACGCCCGCCAAATGATCCACACCGCCTGGCACCTCGGAGCCCAGCCCCAGCACGCCCACCTGCGCCTGCGCCAGTGGGCCCACATGCTCGGCTTCCGAGGCCACTTCTCCACCCG
>OVEP011218256.1_pt1 | contig 16705 bp, 19 predicted proteins | sample 1779801 | NCBI WGS metagenome assembly OVEP01 (sample SAMEA3914791, study PRJEB12502) | metagenome | biome: forest; material: soil | place: Canada | collected 2011-07-03 | depth 0.1 m
GTAGACCGAGCGCGAGGAACGCCCCTCCTCGTGCGCCAGGCACTTCTCGATCCAGTCGCGGTTGAAGCCGATTTCGTTCAACAGCGTCGAGCCGGTGCGGCGCAGGTCGTGGACGGTGAACGGTTGTAACGGCAGCCGTTTGGTTTTTGCCGCTTCCGCCACAAGTTGCGTGACCCGATTCAAGGTTGCATTGGACATGCACCGCTCGGCATCGTAGCGAGAAGGAAAAACGAATCGTGAGCCCGCCGCACAGGCATGCAGCGTGACGAAGATGTCGAGTGCCTGGCGCGACAGATAGACCACATGCGGATTGCGTCCCTTCATCCGCTGCTTCGGGATCGTCCAGGTCGCGCTCTCGAAATTGACCTCATCCCAAGTGGCCTGGATCAGCTCACTCTTGCGCACCAGTGTCAGCAGAATCAGACGCAGCGCCAGCTTGATGGTCGGATAGGTCGCCACTAATTCCATCTGTTGCACCATCAGCCGGATTTCCAGCGGCGACAAAGCGCGATCCTTCGGTATGAAGGTGGCGATCGAGGCCGCTCCCACGCTGTTCGCAGGGTGATCCACCTTTTCACCGTGGGCGATCGCGTAGACGTAGACCTGCTTCACGATGTCCCGAATCTGCACCGCCGTAGCAGGTGCCCCGCGCTCCTTGACCTTGTTACACAAGGCCCGCAGGTCTTCGGGCTGGATTTCGGTCAGCAGGCGATTCTGGAAAACCGGCAGGATGTCCCGGTCGATGATGTGCTTGCGCATGGCGCGGGTGCTGTCGGCCAATCTTGCATTGGCCAGCCATGTGTCCATCGCCGTGCCGAAGGTCTTGATGGCGACCGCCCGGCGTTTCTCACGTTGCTTTTCAAGCGCGGGCGATATGCCCTTGAGAACGGTTTTCCGCGCGTCCAGAAGCAGTTCGCGCGCCATCGCCAGTGAAATACCGCCCGGGCCATAGCGCCCGAGGGTCAGCGTTTCCCGGCGTCCGTTGAAACGGTAATCGTAGCGGAACGTGACGGTACCGCTGGGCGATACCGTCACGTACATCCCGTCCCGGTCAGAAGCCTTATAAATCTTGGACTTAGGCTTCAGATTACGCAGTGCAGCATCGGTCAGCATCGAGGTTTTCCTCCTGTTTTTTGACGGCTTTTACCGTCAAGGATCAGGAGACCTGCTGATGCCCGGAAAGCCGCATAAAGCAAGCTTTCCCGAGAAGACTTTTACCGTCAAAGACGGTAAAAGTCTGAATAGTGAACGGGAGGGCCTTAATTCGGCCTCGATTCTTACCGTCAGTTCTACCGTCAACCTGTTTTGCTGGCCGGCGATAGCTACCGATAGATGCCGCGACGTATTTTCTTGAAAATCAACACGTTAAGGCTGTTCCTCGATAGCTGGCGATAGTCCTCGAAGGACGTCAATTCACTCCCACTCATTGATATTGAACGAAGGAACAGCATGATCAACCGCGGTCAAATCCTGCAAGTATCGTTTGTCGTGGCGCTACTCGCAACTGCCGGTAGCGCCTCCGCTCAGCCCACGGACAGCATCCCAGGTAATGCGGCGGAGGCGTCTAGCGCATCTGCCGTGAATTCAGCCAAAGCGCCAAGGTCAGCGGACAGAAAGCTCGCTCATCGCGTTGCAACCGCGCTCGGACGAACTCGGGGCTTGAACCCCACGCGCATCATCGTCCGAGCTCGCGACGGCCATGTGACGCTGTCTGGCTCTGTGCCGGAAGACGGACAGATTCCGCTAGCCGTCGATGCCGCACAGCAAGTCGAGGGCGTAAAGACAGTCCAACAGGTGCTGCACATTTCAGAGCAGCCACTGTAGGGGATCTAAAGACCGCCATTCACCCGCCAAACACTTCCGCCATCTGTGCATTGAAGCCGTTGACCAGGTCGTGTTCACCGGGCCCCGGGTTGCCGCGGAACAGCTTCGCGCCTTCAACCAGAATCTCATCTGCGTTGCTTCCGAGGACAGCGATCGTTTCGTCGATGAACGCGTCAAGCGGCATCGCCTGTTCGGCTTCGCGGCTGTTCATGAGGTCCGTGCGCACCCAGGGCGGGGCGATCTCGAGTACGCGAACCTTCGTGTCCCGCAGCATGAAGCGTTGCGACAGGACGTACGAATGCAAGGCTGCCTTGGTCGACGAGTACACCGCCGTCGCAGCCAGCGGCACGAAAGCGAGGACCGAGCTGGTATAGGCGACGACAGCATCGTTCCGGGTCTTGAGATGATCGATCAGCGCCGACGTCATACGGATCGGTCCCATCAGGTTGGTCGTGATGGTGGACACCATCAACGCGTCGTCAACGTGGCCGCCCGCCTGGTCAGGCTGCATGATCCCTGCGTTGTTGATCAGCACGTTGAGATCGGGATAGTCGGCGACCAGTTGCGCCGCTACCTTCCCGATACTGGCCGGGTCAGCAATATCGAGCTCGATTGCCGCCATACCGGGATTCGCCGCCACCACCTCGTCGAGATGGCTGCGCCGGCGGCCGCTGATGATGACCTTGTTGCCGCGCTGGTGGAGCGCCTCGGCTAGCCCGCGGCCAATGCCCGAACCGCCGCCCGTGATGAAGATCGTGTTTCCGGTGAGTTTCATGATCGTTTCCTGTTGAAGTTGCTGTAGATGGGGTGTGCGTGGTCAGGCGGGGAACCGGTCGCCGAACATCGGCAGGCCGCTCACGGATTCGGCCCGGGTCGCTTCGTCCTGAAGCACGTCCCAGTGCTCGGCGAGCTTGCCGTCTTCAAAGCGGATGACGTCGGCTGCAATCCACGCAGCGGGCCGGCCGATCCCAGAGAAGCGGCCATGGGCGATGACATAATCACCGTCGGCCACCATCAGATGGTTCTCATAGCGCGCGGTGTCAGGCAGCGCGCGAACCAGGTCGAACAGGCCGTCGCGTCCCGGCGCAATGTGGGCGCTATGCTGAATGTAACGATCGGACCAGAAGCGCTCGGCTGCAACGTAGTCGCGCTTGTTGAACAGGGTCTCGAATGCTTCCAGCGCGAGCGCCTTGTTCTGTTCAGGAGTTGTCTTCGTCATGGTGAGGCCCTCTTAAAGAGTCAGGTGACGACGCGCTCAGGCGTCGGATAACCGTGGTGCCCTCTGCTGCCTGGACGTTCAGGTAAAGAAGGCTATACTTAAGACAATGGTGAATGACATTGTCATTGAGACGGAGTGTGGACGCCCGCCTCGCCGATGTCAATGGTGATCGACATTGTATTTTTCGATGGATCTGATTGGGTCGTTGTCGACCGAAGGGAGGGAGAGTGGGTGTTTCCAGGCAACAGGCGGTTGAAAACCGGCACGCGATCGTGGCCGCCGCCGAGAAGCTGTTTCGCGAGCGCGGCGTCGATGCGGTCGGGCTCGCCGAGCTGATGAAGGCCGCGGGCTTCACGCAGGGCGGTTTCTACAACCACTTCAAATCAAAAGACGCACTGGTCGCCGCAGTGATGGAAAAGGCGATGGAAGATGGTGGGGAGACTTATGCCTCCATCATCGAAAACGCCAGGTCAGCTGACGCCAACCCGGTCAGGCAACGGATCGAGTGGTATCTCTCACCCGAGCATCGCGCGAATATCGAGGCGGGTTGCCCCCTGTCGGGTTTTGTAGGCGACGCCCGCCGGCTCGGCGACGTGGCGCACGGCTCTTACGTGGAAGGTCTGGCGGCGAACCTCGAGGAATTCGCCAAGGTCATCGAAGATACGGAGGGGATCAGCGAAGGCAGCCGCGGGAAAGCGATCACCTTGTTCAGCCAGATGGTCGGTACGTTGCTGCTTTCGCGTGCAGTGGCAGACGTTGACCCGGCGCTCGCGGATGAGATTCTTGACGAGGGTCGCCAGCATCTTCTCACCGCCGTGGACACGCAACCCGGAAGTCAGCCGCGTGGACGCTCGCGCCGCCGGTAGCACAATGTCCTTTGAAGCCCCGGAGCGCTGTCATTGCGCCGCCCCTAAACAGCGCTTCGAATCTGGCAATAGCAGCCGCTCTTCGCTGTCAGACGCCTTGCGCAAGATGCCATTACAATCCAGCACCTCGATCTGACAACGGTGATGTGCGCTATGAGATACCTTCTTGCATCGACACTCGTGGCGCTCATCGCTGCCGCGAGCACGGCCGCTATAGCCCAAACATCCGGGGGCAGCGACACGCCCAAACTGGATTGCGCCATTGGGTATGTCACCGGCATCGGTGGAGCGGCACAGAGCTTCCGTGAATACCTCGCAACACCCGACAGAGACAGATATCGCTACCTTGCGGATAACCCGATCCAATGCAAAGTTTCCGATGAGGGTCGCGCGTCTGGCTGTACCGGTATCACGAGCCTTCGACATGAAAAAGTCAGCGTGTACGACGACGTCGACAGCGAGACGATGGCTGTAGTCGCGCGCGTGGAACTCGAGCACGGGACATACCCGGTGATTATCGTCGTGCGAAAGCAGGACGTGAAATGCGAGGAGTGATTGCCCTCACAGCGCTATACGACGCGCGTTCGGCTATGCGTTGCAGTCGTTGAGAACCGGCCAGAGACGACGCTGATCGCCCCGCCTGGGCTTGCTGACGCGTTCGCTGCGGGGCGAGCCCTGATGGATCGTCAGTCCGCGACGCCGACGCAGAACATCCTGGCGGAATTCATCGGTGAAGGACACTTCGCTACCCATCTGCGGAAGATGCGTGTGCTCTATGCTGAACGACGTGACGCCCTGATTCGCGCACTCGAATTGCATTGCACTGACGCGCTGGATTGGGGTGAACAAAGTCCTGAAGCCGGTCTGCATCTCGTGGGGAAACTGCGGTCTGCGGCGAAACCCGAGAGCGATATGGATGTCTGGGAGGCGGCGATGCGGGTCGGCTTGCAAACGCCGCCCCTGTCGCCACACTACAGACACGGCAAGCAGGCTGGACTCATCATTGGCTTCGCAGCAACTCAGGCGAGCAACATGGAGGACGCGGCCCGTCGTCTTTGTCGCGCGATAAAATCGACGCGCGCCTGACAACGGCGACTTCCCAAGACGAGCGTCACGGTTCGCTCATTGCAGTCAGTCAATTGACCCGCTCGAAAGCCGTCACTCAGCGAAACAACCCAAGCGGCAGATTCCTAAAAGCGAAAACGCGCAGATTTATCTGCGCGTCTCAACGCTATTCCCTCAACAAAGCAAGGGCGTCTTAGGCACCACTCAATCAACGACACAAGGCTGCAATCAACCCGGTCAATTTATGCGCCGCCGAAAAACACGGGCTTCATTCCATCATTCGGATCCGGGCGAACAGATCCTTGAATTTTATGTCCCAAGTGGGAGACAGCGGTGCCGAACGAACGCAGTTCATGATGGCTACCCGACGCTGAAGTACCATCAGCAACGCCGCCAAAACCGGTCGCAGCGTCACTCCCTGGATTCACGCTAGTTTGTACGGCCTGAACATTGCTCGGAGCGACCGCTTCGTTCGATTGAGCAAAAGATGAGGCAGCCGGAATTGCAAGAGCAGCTACGACGATGAGCGATTGAACGAGTTTCATGATGTTTACCTCCAGACTTCATTTGTCCGCAAACGCCCGTTTGCGTTTCAGTGCTTGAAGTCTAGGCTGCGGCTTGCTCGGAATTAAGTACTTGCAGAACAAAACAATGTTGTAGATATAAGTACAAACCCTTATGACCGAACGTCACGCGCGCAGCAGCTTGCGTTCGCCCCGCCATCTACACCACCGTGACCTCAGCTCGCGTCCGAATCGAACATGCGCTGATTGTCAACAATTGGCTGCTCGTCTCGAATGACAGGAACTGATCGGGCATCGTTTCAGGCGCGTGGTATAAACCGACCCACTGCGCCCGGTCGACCCAGCGCAACATATAGGGCGGCTTCCAAGGTACAACGGACGTTCGTTTAGTCGCATCGGAAGACGAGAGTTCGGCCATTGTGGTCATTCGCAACGGGGCATCTCCTGCCGACAGCGAATGGCCGCTTTAGAGCGCCTCGTGGGACCGCACGACCCTTCTCGGACGGTCAGTGGTCGGTCATTCAATGTCTCTTACAAGAGTGGAATTGACGTTCAAGGTAATCGTCGCGGCTCTGATCGAACGATCAGGACCCTTTCGGCACCTGCACTGTTAGTGCGTCGAAGATCGAGGCGGGAATTGCATTCATCGGAGCGACGACATCCACGAACACGGCTTCATGCGCGGCCGTCGGTCGGTCTGGCGCCGCGTAGTCCGTCGGCGTCTGAACGATGGAAAAGCCACCACAAGCATCAAGCGCCTTCAAACCGGCGGCCCCATCGTCGAGCTTACCGATCGGGCAGGGTCCATATGCCTTTGCGGCAGATCGAAAGCAAGGGATCAGCCGCACGTCGCGTGACATCCTATTTCACTCACAAACCGGTAAATCAACCGGCATGTCATCCGGTTCAATCGCGCCGATTTGGTCTAAATGCCACTGATTTTATTATAAAAAATCCATTGTCTATCCGGCATGCTATCCGGTACACTAACGTCATGGATACGACAAGCATGGAACCGATGGTTCCCGAAGAATCATCGTCTCGACTTCTCGAGGATGACATGCTGGCGCTCGTTGCAGAAGCGAATCGACTAGCGGGCCGAATTCATCCCATCTTGCTAGGCTCGATCGGTGACCTTGTCCGCTCCATGAATTGCTACTACTCCAATTTGATCGAAGGTCACGACACCCATCCGCGCGACATCGACCGGGCTCTTGCCAACGACTTTTCGACCGAACCCAAGAAGCGCGACCTGCAGAAGGAAGCGGTCGCGCATATTCACGTTCAGCGGTTGATCGATACTGGGCGTGATCCCGATGCCTGGCCGGCGTCCGCGGCTTATGCGTCGTGGTTGCATGAAGAGTTTTGCTCACGGCTACCGCCGGAGATGCTGTTTGTTGCCGACGAGAAGACTGGCGCGCGGATCGAGATCGTTCCCGGCGAATGGCGCAAGCGAGACGTGCAGGTCGGCCGGCACATTCCGCCGCCGCACGAAGACCTGCCTCGCTTCATGTCGCGTTTCGATATGGCCTATGGATCGCCACCGCTCAGCAGAGCCCGACAACTTCAGACTGTCGGCGCCGTCCATCATCGCCTGCTTTGGATTCACCCCTTCCTCGACGGCAATGGCCGAGTCGCGCGGCTGATGTCCCACGCCTTGTTCAAACGGCTCGAGGTCGGAACCAGTCTTTGGTCAGTGGCGCGAGGCTTGGCGCGCGATGAGGCACGCTACAAAGCGTTGCTCGCGCAGGCCGACAGGCCGCGCGAAGGCGACCTCGACGGGCGTGGCAATCTGACTCAGCGCGGGTTGATCGAATTCTGTAAATTTTTCCTTGATCGCTCAGTCGATCAGATCCGTTTCATGAGCGGGCTGCTCGATCCGGCGACGCTGCTGACGCGCATCGAAATCCACCTCGAAGAGGAGGTGCGGGCGAAGCGACTGCACCGTGGCAGCTTTGCAGTACTGCGCGAAGCAGTGATGCGTGGCGAGGTCGAGCGTTCGAAGATTCCTACGCTTACCGGCTACGAGGAGCGCGGTGCGCGCAATGTCACGGCGGGGCTGGTCGACCGGGGAATGCTGACCGCAGCGACCCACCGCGCGCCCCTGCGGCTGGCTTTTCCTGTCGACGTGGCCGAGCGCTGGTTTCCCAATCTCTACCCTGCCAACGCGGGATCGCGGACATGACAGAGAAGATCGTTGAGCTCATCCGGCGGTTTTCGCCGATGTCGTCTCGTTCGAAGGAATGGGACTTTCTCATGCCCGGGGGGCCGGCCTCAGCGATGGCATGAAATTGAGGATCAGTTCCGCGTTCTGATAATTGCCGATCCAGGCGCCGGCAAGACATTCGAAGCCCAGACGCGTGCGCGTCGGATCAAGGAGCGTGGCCGCCACGCCTTCTTCATCCGGATCGAGAAGATCGACGCGACCTTCGACCAGTCGTTCGAGGTTGGCACGGCGGCTGAATTCGCCGCCTGGCTCACCTCAACGGACGAGGCTTGGTTCTTCCTCGACTCGGTCGACGAGGCTCAGTTGGAGACGCCACGCGCGCTGGAGGATGCGGTTCGCATCTTCGGCGCTAAGATCTACGCCGCGCTGGATCGCGCGCGCATCTTCATCACCAGCCGCGAGGATGCTTGGCGGGCGCTACCCGACCAGACGCTGATCGAACAGCACCTGCCCTATGGCGAGCCGGCGCCCGACGGGGAGGATGACAACACGAGCCGCGAGAGCGACCCTACGCTCAAGCTGTACCGGCTTGTCGGCCTTTCGGAGGACGAGATCGCGCTGTTCGCCGGCCATTATGGCGTGAGCGACGTCACCGACTTCGTCGAAGCGGTGAAGCGTGCTAACTTGCTGACCCTCGCTGAGCGTCCCTTCGACCTGAAGGCGCTGATTGGCGTCTGGATCGCCGATCATCGGCTCGGCAGCCGTTTCGAAGTGCTGCAGCGGATGATCGCCCTGCAGATCAAACCGCGGTTGGCCGCGTTTGCCCCGGTCCGCCTTAACGCCGCCAAAATGCGGGATGGCGCCCGCATACTGGCAGGCGCGGTGACGATGACCGGCAAGACCGTCATTGGCCTTCCCACAGGCGTTCACACCGCCGATCGCATCGATCCGCGCACCTTACAATTCTGTCGAGGCGACGGTTCGTATGGCCGGCAACCTGGGCTTCTCAACCTACCTCGTAGCCGATTGCTGCTTCACGTTTGATCGAAAGGACTGGAACGGCAACCTGAGAAGCGCGGAAGACGTGCACGCGATGTCGCTTGCCAATCTAGACCCGGAATACTGCACCGTCATCACCGCCGAGACGTTGCTGGACACAGACAAGTAAGCGGGTCCGCTTCCGATGGTGCGCTTGAAATTCAAGCAGATTCAGGCCTGCATGCCATACGATCAAATTGGGCCGACTCTCGAAGTCGTACTTATGGGCTCCAATCAAATAGCCGTGCGGGCCGGTAAATGATGGCCGCAATCTACTGTTCGTCCGCCGATGTCAACGATCTAGCCGGCTGGGCCGAACGTCTCAAACTGGCCGGGCTCTGCCTGATGCGAACCCTTGATCGCTCGCCGCGCGCCGCGGCCATTCAAACGGCATAAATCGGTCGAGATGGTACGGACGCGCCCTCTCTTCGGATTTTCCGGTAGCCGATCAGACCGCAGCGATCTTGCGGTCGCAGCGGTCTGATCGGCACGTCACACGAGGGGAATGTAGATATCGGTTTGCCACAGGTCCTGCGGCGTTTCCGGAAAGACGCTCAGGTAGTGAAAGAACAATGGATGGTCCCGAAGTTCCTCTCCGCTTGCAGGAAGCCAGTCGCGATAGATCGGATAGATTGTCTCGCCGACGTGGTCGGTCGATCCGGTATGCCGAACAACTGCACATCGACCGCCCGGAATGACGAGTTCGCGGATGCCGTAGACGTTCGACGCGACCGGCTCATCGATTTCCCCGCAGATGTCGAAGCGAAATGCATCCGCCGGTGTCGTGTCGGGGTTATTGCGCGGGATACCAAAAGTTCTGCTCGACGCAAGCGGAGATTGCCCACTTTGCTTCCGCCAGTCGACGAACTTGCGCACGCTCTCGTTGACGAGTCCAGTCGGTCCGCAGTGTTCAAGCGCGGCGACGCGAGTTTCGGAAAAATCGATAATTTGTACTTGCATGGTGAGTTTCCTCGAAAGATAGGGGATGACAAAAGTCGCACTCCAGATTTGCCAGTTCGGATGTTGTCTAAACGAACTCGGCGCCGTGCCGAACGCGCGCTTGAATGCCCGACTGAAGGCTTCGGGGCTGTCGAAGCCCGCGTCGAACGCGGCATCGAGCACCGAGCAGAACTCACGCGAAGCCAGGCGGTGGGCAGCCCGACGCAAGCGCATCAGTTGGACGTAGCGTGCGACTGGCACCCCTACATAGCTGGCAAACTGCCGATGAAAATGGAACTTCGAGAAGTTCGCAATGCGACTTAGCGTTTCCACTGACAGGTCGCCCTCGAGGTTCATTTCGATGTACGCGAGCACGGCATTGAAGCGCTTCGTGTAAGCGCGAGTGGCGTCAACATGAGCTTGCATGGTCTGGATATTTGGATCGTGCGACTTGCGTTATGGTCGCTCATCGTCGAAACATCGCGCCTAGCCGTTCTTGCTCAATCTCCAGGCCGCCTGTCCAAAAAAGGCCTCTGCTCACTCGGCCAGTCTTTCGCGGCAGCCGAGTGCTCAGTTCTGAATCACTTTTTGTCAAGCTAGCGCGAGAGTGGGATAGATTGTTAACGATTTGAGCAGGAACGTCGAACGCCGGTTCATGGCCAACCCGCTCCCGTGCCGAATTTCCGTGATCGACCCAGAGCCGACCGAGAGGTCGCCACAATGCGGTCATTCAAAGGTGGCTGCCTGGCTGCCAGACTCACCGTCGAGTTGATGACCTGCGAACTAGCGACTCGTTGCGAACTCAGCGTAGGGAAAATTACTCGCGTCTAAAACTGAGAATAGCCCTTCCTATTGGATTTCCTGACACTAACGGATTCGGCATCCAGGCCGTACTGACGTCGAGCGTGTCTCCATCAAGCTTGTAGAATCGTTCCTGCTCGGTGCCGTTCCAGGCTTCATTCCAAGATGAGTCAATCTTTGTGATGAACCTATCCCCATCTAAGTTGCCATGCAAATTGCAATAACACCATCAAATTCGCGGGATGCGCCACGGCCCGCTAATGACCGCACTGAGACGGACGAAAACCGTCTCAGTGCAAGAATCTCCGACGGATTCCGACGCGTCGCCCTACCACTCGCCGGGTTTTCCCGATCGCCTAGTTTGGCGTGACATCCGGTTGCTGCGCAGCGTCGGCGCTCAATGCCGCGGCGCTTTCCGATGACGGGCCTTTGCGCCGCCGCGCGTTAACAGTGGCTACGGATTCTCCTGCTCGCTGCAATACCTCCTCTGCAAGCAAGTCCGCTGCATGGCGTGCCGTGATGCGGCTTTGCGGAACGCCCTTCGCATCGAGCGCAATCACCTTGTATAGCTCGCGGTCGCATTGGAGTTCCTGCTGATACTGTTCCGCCGTGTCCACCAGCAATTCCAGAAGCGTCTGACGACGCCGTCTTTCTTCAAGCGTAATGGAAGGATTCCTACATATTGAGGACGCAAGTGTAATCAAGGTATCCAGTTGACCCAGGTGCCGGTCGCATAAATCGAATGCCGACAGGGCAAGCTTTTCGTACTGGAGTGCGTCGACAGGCGGACGTGAAGCGGGTTGATTTTTGGTGGACTTGCTCATGGTGCGATCTCCCTGTTACTTCTCGGATCGCCCGACACTCGCTGGAAAGGTGGGTGAGCGGGCACGTAGCAGGTTAGCAGACCGGGTCGAAAACAAACCGGCGAGCCTTGCGGCTCCCCACCACGGCCCGCCCATTGAAATATAGACGTGCAGAGGTAGACGCACCCCCGCCTGGGCGGGTGTGCGGTTAGAACAATGTCGGGTAGCAGCGGCGCATTACTGCGCCGCCGCCCCCTAAGAACCGGACGTGCGAGTCGCCTCGCATCCGGCTCAAGCCATTCTTCAGCACCAGACCGTGGCACCGAACAGTTTGACGGAGCGATTCTTGGTACGACGACGGATAAAGTAGTCATCCCAGATCGGATCGAATGGGTGGGCGCTACCGCAGATCTTGACGTGCCGCGTAATCGGGACCGTCGATGCCTGGAAACGTTGCAGCCCGTGAGTACCGTGAGCTGCACTATTCGTGGCAAAGGCCCATGAGCGCCATCCATCCATCCGGAAGTATTTCTTCCTGACCCACCGTGCTCCTTTCGTGGGATGCCTGCGCCTTGCCCACTTCCAGAGCAGTTGCCAGATGTGCGAGTCTACCGATGAGAAGGTCACTTTCGCCACCACATGGCGGTGATACATTGCCCATCCCCGAATGACCGGGTTGAGCTTATATATCAGCACTTCCTGTGTGACGCTCGCATGGCCTTTGATGATCGCTCTGACCTTGTCGAGCAGTGACTTAGTGCTTTTCCTCGCTGGCTTGATCAGTAACTTGCCGCCGTATTTGCGCACGTTCTGACCGAGGAAATCGAAACCGTCCGCTATGTTCGTGATCCGGGTTTTTTCTTCTGAGAGTTCCAGGCCCCGAACAGCCATGAATGCTTTGACCGCCGGAAGCACTCGGGATTCCAGCACCTCTTTCGATGCACCGGTCACCACGAAGTCATCGGCGTAGCGGATGACGTTAAGCTTCGCATATTTGCGCGCGTATCTGGTAGCGCCTACACTTGCATGGACCGCTGCCTCCAGTCCGTCTAACGCCATATTCGCGATCACGGGTGAGATGACACCCCCTTGCGGAGTGCCGGCCCGCGACTCGAACAGGGTTCCCTCATCGATATAGCCGGCCTGCAACCATTTGCGCAGGACTTCCTTGTCCATCGCCACATTCTCCAGAATCCAGGAGTGACTGAAGTTGTCGAAACAGCCTCGGATATCACCCTCCAGGATCCACTCTGGCGAGGTTCGTCTCGCCAGAGCGTTGAAGCAGTGCTGGATGGCATCGGCCGTCGAGCGTTCGGGCCGGAAGCCGTAGGAGTTGACATCCGCCAGAGTCTCCGCAATCGGCTCCAGTGCGAGCTTCCATAAAGCCTGCATCGCCCGGCACTTCATGCATGGGATTCCTAACGGACGCTTTTTCCCATTACTCTTGGGAATGTAGACACGCCGCAGCGGCATCGTGCGATAACCCCGATGACGTAGCGACAACATTCCGTTCCATCTGGCCGCCGGAGATGACCAGATCCTGCCGTCCACCCCCGGCGTTCTCTTACCGCGATTTTCCGTTACCCGCTTCACAGCAAGCATCTTGCCGTTATGCGAGCGGGTTAGCAGATGTTGCAAGGCCTTCGCCTTGCCCCATCGGCTTTCCCGTACTGCCTTGGCGATACGCATCTGAAGCCGCTTCACGTCCGCCGCGATGTGTGACCAGTTCGCCTGATCCCACATGACTGTGGCGTGCGAGGGCGCACCAGCGTCTGATGCCTTCGCATCGGTCGCCGTCATCTGCTTTCCCTCGTACAACGGTTAGTCAAAGATTCTCTCGCCATGAATGACCATGTGGAAGTCTGCCCGCTTTCGCGTCGGGAAAATGTCTCAACCCGTATCCCATCCATTACAGACAGGCTTTCGCTTTCTCCACCTTCCTTTACCCGCATCGCCAATAGCTTTCCTTGCAGTCAGCCTGCCCATGGGGGGCAGCGATATGGGCTTACCCTGTTCCGCGTGATTCTCAGGATGATGCGGACCCGTTCTTTGCGCCGGCGGCATACTGTCCATGATGGCCCAAGCCCAAGAGGAGACCATTCCTGGCCGCGTACCGTTTTGGTTCAAGCCTGTCAGCACGTTTGGCTTGTTGTTTGTGACGACACGTAACGAACGTTCACTTATGTTGGTCGTACTCATCCATCCCTTGTACCTCTCCACCTTCGTGCTGGCAGATTCCGCCTCGCCTCGCGGCTCAACGTACCGTATGTACGGTGGTTACTTTGTCCCCGGAGCTTCACACCAAGCCGTTGCCAGCTTCGCATGTCCGGGTAGGGAACGGCTGATGGAACAGCCGGTTTCATCAGGATTACTGCGTTCCGTGAAACAGAGAATCAAGCGACTTTGCAGGTCGCACTAGGCTGTCAAACCTAGCCGCCGGGTGTCTCCCGACGACCTGCTAATTATAAAGCAGACCAATCGGGTTGACTTCAACCTTGTAGGCTAAATGTTTGATTTGGCCGAAAGGATAAGGGGTGGTAGGACGAGGGGGCAGGTGTTCGGCCTTATGTGAAGCTTTCCATAAGGTCGAACACCTGCCGTTCATAGATGCGAAGTGACAGACGGTTGATTGGCCATAGCTGACGTTGGAGCGGGCTCGCTTCTACGTCAGCTACGTGGTGAATTGCTGCCAATGGCGGTGTCGAGCAGTCGGACGGCAGCTTCCTCGATGCGTGCCCTTACACGCTCGACCCCATTCAGCATCTGTTTTATCGATCGTATCGGTCATTTCAGATAGCGCGTCGGCTAATCGCGACACAGCCACCCAGGTTAACTACCCTGATATATATCGCACGACAGGCCCACCACGCACGGTTGACCGTCTCGGGTTTTGCCGTAACCATTTCGCCCGCCCGGTTGGGCTCCATAGTCCCACGTACTGCCGCCGTCCATCGGCATCGCCCGCTGCGATGAATTTATTGACGGCTGACTGGATGCGCCGCTAGCGACGTCTGACGGTTGCATTTCCTGAGAGTCGGCAGCGCCGGCCGCGGTGAGCAGGAATAGCACGATGGCTACAGCCGAGGGTTGCACTTTCATTTTCTTCACCTTTCGTCATCAACGGGTTGCGTTAGCGACACAGTTAGCTCCCTCCGAAAAAAACGTTGCATTGTGGATCCATCCGGCACGGTCTGGCATGTCTTGCACCGCTTTGTACCCGTGTGTCGGGCGTACCGCCGTATGCTTCCATCCCCGCACTCGGGTCAGAGGCTTGTGTTGCGGCGTTTTCTTGCGGGGCGGGTTGAACCGCTTGCGGTGTGCCTTGCGAATGCGCAACACCGGCCATGACAAACAGCACGGCAGCGGATGCGACTATCAGTGGTGATTTCATGTTGGCTCCTTTATCTACGTTGAGTTTTCCATTCATGCGATTCGTTATTTGCGTGCCCTGAGCTCGACATCCACGCGCATCGAGCGTGTCGCGCACGAGCTGCAATACAGGTGGTGATCGATTGATAAGGTTTCTCATCACGACGACCAACCGCTCCGAGTACACTCGACGAATGCCCCCTCAGCGTTGCTGTCATATTCATTCTTGGTCAGGCTGAACGCCGTCGCAACGCACATACGTAGCGGGTGGACAGCAATCGTCGGCGAAAGATGTATCCACTGTCATCGTCCGATTCAGGTCACATGTCGGATACTCGTCTGCCGACGGCGCACCTTCCTGAACTGTCTAGGTGCGGGGCGAGCGCACGTCACTGATACATTTGTGGCTGATGGTAGGGATGGCGACCTGTTTTTCTGTCTTTATCGCAGCGTCATCACGGGCGAACTACAGCCAGATCTGGATCTCGATGTATTGGTGGATGTCATTTACGGGCCGATCTTCCATCGCATGTTGATGGAACACGCTCCTCTGAACGACGCCTTCATTGAGCAAGTGTTGCGGATTGCGTTGAACGGTGCACTGGTGCAGGAGTAAGGGCACTGTCCTATCGGGCTTTAATTTCCGAATTCTGGCGCTACCGCTACGCCGGGCGGTCTGGCGGGCGTTTCGAATGTCGCTGACCGCCCCGAACCGGCCACGGATCTTGACGGCGAGCGGACATTCAAACGAAGCGCTACTGCGCGGAATGGCGACAGATTTGTCGACTAATTGCGGCCGCTCGTTCAGTTTTATTGCGCCGCAGTCTACCTAACGAGGCCTAGTAAAACGTCTCTATAGTGCAAGCGCGCGATGTAGATTGATACTTGCGAGAATATCAATCCGCCGACGCCGCCCCCGATCATCGCGCCAAAAATCTGGTGATCGACCACTGCACCCAACCGACTACCCAAGCCAGCGCATATGCCGCCGGCAAGCAGGCCGACCCAAGTCTGCCAGTGATGCCAAGTCCGGCGATAGACGCGCCTCCAAACTATGCGTCGCTCCCGCGCGGGCAGATTCATGAGCTCGGGAATACTCTTCAAAGTCCAAAAGATCGCCATAGCGAATCTCCCATCCATTTGGGGCGTTATTTCGGGCCAAGCGGCGCTCACCGACAGTATTGCAGTTGCCGGGCAAGGCACCGCAAAGAATTACAGCGAGTTCAAGGACGGATTTTCAACGATCTTGCTTCATAGGTCGAATGTCGCATCTCGGCCGATAGCGCCAGTTCAGAAAACCTTCTACCGAGCGGTCAATGGTCAGGCGCGCGTTTGGCATCCGCTCCGACTGTCTTTATCCACTATGCGGCCGGCGTGCGCCAACCGCTAACTGTTGCCGATTCGACCGCACAGCAATGTAGAGACAATCCCGCGTGGATCATCACCCGAATCCGAAACTCGGCGGTGTCGGAGACCAAGGGCGCTTCGATCGCCGTCGTGCTGCCTGACGTGCCGGTGCCGCATGGCGCGAAAGCAGAGCGTCGGGAGGTTCATAGCGCGGCGCTGCTATTCAGCGGCGACATAAAACGAACGCCGGTTGCAATCGGCAATTCAACGAAAAGAGGCCAGAAAAAAGGCCTGTTCGCGATGTAAACGCACGCACATGCCCCATAGAATTTCGTTACGCACCGTCACGCGTCCGATCCTTGTCGGATCGCTTTCTCACATCGGATTTCCGGTTAATTCAGCATGACACGGCTTGCACGGCACTACGTCCCAGAACAACCGCAGCACGTTATCTTGCAGGGGCTCACGGGGCCCGCATTCCTGGACGAAGGAGACTACCTGTACTTCCTCGCCTGCCTGGCAGACGCAGCGCGCGTCGCCGATCTGGCAGTCCACGCGTGGGTACTCATGCCTGACGCGATACAGTTCCTCGTCACGCCTTCATTCGAGTCGAGCGTGGCCATGGCGATGCAGGCGGTCAGCCGTCGTTACGTCGAGACCTTCAACCGCCGCCATGGACGCCGCGGCACGGTGTGGCGCGGCGCTTACTGCGCAACAGTGATTGAGCCCGACCGGTATTTCCT
>OVEP011218274.1_pt1 | contig 16578 bp, 10 predicted proteins | sample 1779801 | NCBI WGS metagenome assembly OVEP01 (sample SAMEA3914791, study PRJEB12502) | metagenome | biome: forest; material: soil | place: Canada | collected 2011-07-03 | depth 0.1 m
CAGGTGTTGTAGCCGTCGGGGCTGGCGCTGTGGAAGGTGGACGAGCGGGCGGCCCGGGCCGGGGTGAAGGTGTCCAGGTAGGGGGTGCTGCCGCGCTGGTCGGTGGTCGACGAGTCGATGTCGTGGTTGCCGGCCAGCACCCCGTAGGCGGCGCCCGCCCGGTCCAGCATGCCGAACACCTCGGTGGCCGCCGCGTACTCCTCGGCCAGTCCGTTCTGGACCACGTCGCCCAGGTGGGCCATGAAGACAATGTTGTCGTCCTCGCCGACGGCCCGCGAGCCGCCGCCCAGGACGTATCGGAACGACGCCTCCAGCGGCACCGGGTGGATGCGGTCGTCGTCGAACAGGTACTGGGTGTCGGGCAGCACCATGACGGTGAACTGCTGGCTCTCCGGGTCCGGGCTCCACCGCCCGCGCGGGGCCGGGGTCATCCTGGTCAGGTCGTACGGGTCGGCCGGTTCGCGGTCGGACGCGATGGCGGGCGCGGCGCCGAACAGGCCGAGGGCAGAGGCTCCCGCGCCGGCGCCGAGCAGGCCCGCGCCGCGCAGGAAGGTCCTGCGTCCGGCCGCCGCCGGGCCGTCGCCGTCGATGTCCGCGGTGCGGGGGCAGGCGCAGTCCCGCGCGTGCGCGGAACGGGCGGCCTGGGGCTCCGCCGGGCCCGAAGCGGCGCCGTGGTCGGCGTCGTCGCTCTCGGTGTGCGTGCTGCGCATGGTCTCTCCAAGCAGTCGGACAGGTTGCCCACAGGCTAGGGAGCCGAGCTGAACCGCAGTCCGTCGATGCGGGGACGGTCCAACAAACTTCCCGCCAACAGCGGAACGGCCGCCGCCGCTTGTCCGCGACGGCGAACCGGGTTCCGTTTCGGTCGGTGACTGGGAGTAGTCGAAACCGGCGTTCGCCTTGATCTGACTCGCCCGATCAGAACGTATGAGCGATGATTCTGTAGGTTCTCCCTGTCGACCGGCGCTGCGTCGGTGCATTCGCTGGGCTGGTGAGGAGAAAACCACATGGGTTCGCAGGCTATGGGGGCTCGGGTCGAAGTCGCGCCCCGTGCTGTGGAGTCCCAGGGCGCCCCCGGCCCGAACAGGCCCGGCCGCCCCCGGCCGCCGCTGGTCGCCGGGCTGTTCGCCGCAGCGTGGGTGATACCCGTCCTCACCCAGGTCACCCGCACCGATCCGCTGCTGGTGCTGCTGGCCGTCTTCGGCACCGGCGGACTCCTGCGGGTCGGCGCCACGGTCGTGGACCGGCTCATGGTCACGCTCGCGCTGCTGATCGGGCTGGCCCTGGCCGGCGGACTGCTCTTCTCGGTGTGGCCCTGGGGCCTGCAACCGATCGCGATCGGCGGCTTCGGGTTCACCCTCCTGGCCGGCGCCTACCTCTGGCTCGGCGCGCCGCCGCCCTGGCGCACCTGGCCGCGCCGGCTGCTGGGGTCCGACGCGGTGCTGCTGACCGGCCTGGTCGCCGGCACGCTGGTCGCCTACTGGCCGAGCCTTGGCGGCGGCGTCGGCCGCCGGCTCGGCTTCGCCGGGATGACCGGCGACCGGCTGCGCCACTTCAGCCTCTTCGACACCATCCACCGCTACGGCGGCTACACCTTCCTGATGCAGGGCAAGGTGAAGGGGGTGGTGGACCCCAACATGCTGGCGGTTTACCCGCCCGGCCAGCACTACATCTACGCGCTGTGCGACATCTTCCTGCGGTCGAGCGTCAGCCCCGGCAACGCTGTCGACGAGCTGAACCGGTACAACGTCTGGGTCAGCCTCGGCTACGGCTTCTTCGTGCTCTGCGTCGCCTGGGCCGCGCGCTGGGCGGCCGGCCCGTTCCTGGCCGGCTGGCAGCGGGTCTTCCTGGTCACCGCGATCGCCGCCTACCTCAGCGTGGGCTCGTTCACCAGCGCGATCTGGTGCACCTGGGACCCGCAGGTGTTCGGCATGGCGCTGCTCGCCCTGCTGGCCGCGGTCTGCTTCCGCCCGCCGACCGGCTGGCGCACCCACGCGGCGCTGCTGGCGCTGCTGTTCCTGGCGAACTGCCTGACCTACGAGGGCTTCGCCCCGTTCGCCGCGATCATGATCGCGGTCTCCCTCGTGGTCCACCGGCGGCGGCTGCTGCCGCACTGGAAGCCGCTGCTCGCGGTCGCCGCGGTCGCGCTGCCGATGGCGCTGAGCGAGTACATCGCGGCCCACGCGGCCGGTCTGAGCAGCACCTCGGTCGCCCAGGCCACCGGCTTCACGATACTTCTCAGCTGGATACCGCTGACCGTGATCGGCGGCGCGAGCCTGCTCGGCTTCGCCAGCGGCGCCGCCCGGCGCCGCCCCTCCGCCGTCGCCGGGCTGAGCGCGACGCTGCTGAGCGCCTTGGCCGTGCTGGCGTTCATGCTCGACACCAAGCAGCCGCTCGCCGACGACTACTACTTCCAGAAGTTCGTGCAGGCGTGGGTCGTGATCATGATGGTCACCGCGGGGACCTTCGGGCACCTGCTGCGCCGGCCGGCGCTGCCCAGGCGCGGCCTGGCCGGCTTCGCCGTCGGTCTCGCCACGTTCGCGCTGGCCATAGGCGCCACGCACAGCTTCTGGTGGAACGCGAAGCTGCACACGCCGGCCACCCCGGCCAACGACCCGAACGTCGGGGCGAGCTGGTCGGTGGGCAGGTCGAGCACCTGGGCCTCGGTGTGGATGAGCGAGTGCTGCAAGGTGCCCGACAACATCCACGCGCTGGGCAACCTCGCCGCCGGACACCAGCTGGCCGACGGGATCCCGACCGTCGCCGTCGTCTACGGCGACAACGGCGCCTCCAGCAACGTCGACCTCAGCCTGCAGCTGGCCGTGCTGAACCAGGACGCCGGCACCATGTCCGCCGTCGTGTACGGCTCGGCCACGGACCAGGACCGCGGCCTGAACGCGACCGCGGACCTGGCGGACGTCGGGCTGAAGGGCGCGGCCTGGACCGCGGCGAAGCGGCACGAACTGGCGGAGCTCGAAGCCGGGATCAAGGCGGTGGGCACGCCGGTGCGGGTCATCGTGGTCTCACGGCCGCTCCAGACCGCGCTGACCGCCTGGGGCCGGGCCACCCCCGGCACCATCCGCGACGTCCTCTACGAACCGAACCTGCTGGCCTAGGGCGGGTACACGCCCCTAGGGCGTGGTCTCGCCGTCGGCCAGCGGGAAGTGGCAGGCGACCTCGTGCCCGGGGGCGTCCAGCGCCAGCGGCGGCGCCTCGACCCGGCACACCTCCCGCGCCTTCCAGCAGCGGGTGGAGAACCGGCAGCCGGAGGGCGGGTCCACCGGGCTGGGGATGTCCCCGGACAGCAGTACCCGCCGCCGCTTGCGCTCCTCCACCGGGTCGGGGATCGGCACCGCCGACAGCAGCGCCTTGGTGTACGGGTGCCGGGGCCTGGTGTACAGGTCCTCGCGGTCTGCGGTCTCCACGATCGTGCCCAGGTACATCACCGCGACCCGGTCCGAGATGTGCCGCACCACGGACAGGTCGTGCGCGATGAACACGTACGTCAACCCGAGGTCCGCCTGCAGGTCCGCCAGCAGGTTCACCACCTGCGCCTGCACCGACACGTCCAGCGCGGACACCGGCTCGTCGCAGACGATCAGCTTCGGCCGCAACGCCAGCGCCCGGGCGATGCCGATGCGCTGCCGCTGCCCGCCGGAGAACTCGTGCGGGTAGCGCGCGTAGTGCTCCGGGTTGAGCCCGACCCGCTCCAGCAGCCCCTGCACCTCGCGCTTGACCCCGTGCTCGGTGCTGACCTTCTGGAACTCGAACGGCGCGCCCACGATGCTCGCCACCGTGTGCCTCGGGTTCAACGACGAGTACGGGTCCTGGAAGATCATCTGGAGTTCCCGGCGGACCGGCCGCATCGCCGCCCGCGAGTGGCCGGTGATGTCCTGGCCGTCGAACACGATCCGGCCGGCCGTCGGGTCGAGCAGCTTCACCAGCAGCCGCCCCGTGGTGGACTTCCCGCAGCCCGACTCGCCGACCATGCCCAGCGTCTGCCCGGCGCGCACGGCCAGGTCCACACCGTCCACGGCCCGCACCGCCTGCCTGCCGCGGGTGTGCCGCACCGGGAAGTGCTTGCGCAACCCGGTGACCTCCAACAGGTTCTCCGACGATGACGTGGTCGCGGTCACTCGGCTGCTCCAGACGTGCGGGGGGCGGACAGCTCGGCCCACAGCCGGGCCCGGTCCTTGGAACCTAGATGACAGGCCGTCAGATGCCCGCCCGGGGCCGCCACGACCTCCGGCCGGACGCTGCGGCAGCGGTCCACGACCTGCGGGCAGCGGGGATGGAAGGCACACCCCGACGGCACCGCGTTGAGCGAGGGCGGGTTCCCCGCGATCGGCAGCAGCCGGTCGCCACCGCCCCCGTCGACCCGCGGCACCGAACCCAGCAGCCCCCAGGTGTAGGGGTGTTCGGCCCGGTAGAAGACGCCCTCGACCGGACCCTGCTCGACCACGCGCCCCGCGTACATCACCAGCACGTCGTGGGCGGCCGAGGCCACCACGCCCAGGTCGTGGGTGATCAGGATGATCGCCGTGCCCAACTCCTGCTGCAACCCGCCGAGCAGGTCCAGGATCTGCGCCTGCACGGTCACGTCCAACGCCGTGGTCGGCTCGTCCGCGATGATCAGCCCCGGGTCGCAGGCCAACGCCATCGCGATCACCACCCGCTGCCGCATGCCACCGGAGAACTCGTGCGGGTACTGCCCGAACCGACGGTCCGGGTGCGGAATGCCCACCCGGCCCAGCAGGTCCACCGTGCGCGCCCGCGCCGCCTTCCGCGACACCTTGTTGTGCACCCGGTACGCCTCGCTGATCTGCCGGCCCACCGTGTAGAACGGATGCAGGGCCGACAGCGAGTCCTGGAAGATCATCGCCATCTCGCTGCCGCGCAGCCGGCGGACCTCCTCGCGGGAGGCCGTCAGCAGTTCCCGGCCGCCGAACCACACCTCCCCGGACACCTGCGCCCCGCTGCCCAACCCCATCAGCGCGCGACTGGTGACGCTCTTGCCGGAACCGGACTCCCCGACAATGGCCAGGGTCCGGCCCCGCTCCAGGCTGAACGACAGCCCGTCCACCGCCCGGACCAGGCCCTCCTCCGCGCGGAAGTGCACCCGCAGATCACGCACGTCCAACAGCGGCGCGCTCATCGCAGCCTCACCTTCGGGTCGACCACGCCGTAGAGCACGTCCACGACCAGGTTCGCGAACACCACGAAAAACGCCGCGAGCAGGGTGATCCCCATGACCACCGGAATGTCGACGACGTCGACCGACTGCATCACCAGGGTGCCCAGGCCGGGCATCCCGAACACCTGCTCCGCGATGATCGAGCCGCCCAGCAGGGCGCCCAGGTCCATCCCGAAGATCGTCATGATCGGCGTCAGCCCCGCACGCAGGCCGTGCCGGATGACCACGGTGTGCTCACGCAGGCCCTTGGCCCGCGCCGTGGTGATGAAGTCCTGACCCATCGTCTCGATCATGCTGGCCCGGGTGAACCGCGCGTACACCGCCGCGTAGCCGGTCGCCAGCGTGGCCCACGGCAGGATCATCCCCCGCACGAACCCGACCGGATCCTGGAACACGCTGGTGTACGCCGGGTACGGCAGCACGTCGAGTCTGGTGCACATCACCAGCAGCAGCAGGATGCCCAGCAGGAACGTCGGCATCGCCATCCCGCCGAGCGCCGCCATCATGATCGTCCGGTCGATCCAGGTGTCCTTCCGCAGGGCGCTCACCACCCCGATCAGCACCCCGGACGCCAACCACAGCACACCCGCGCCGATCGCCAACGAGGCGCTCACCGGCAGCCGTTGCTCGATCAGCTTGGTGACCGGCGTGTTGCTCTGGTACGAGAAGCCCAGGCAGGGCGCCGGACACCGGGCCACGTTGTCACCGGAACCGTAGGTGCGGCCGTCCACGATGCCGACCACGTACTTGCCGAACTGCTCCGGCAGCGACTCGTCCAGGCCGAACTGGTGCCGGATCACCGCCACCCGCGCCGGTGTGCAGTTCTTGCCGCACACCTGCTGCGCCGGGTTGGCGGGGAAGACGAAGAAGATGGCGAAGGTCACGGCGCAGATCACCAGCAGCACGCCGGCCAGCGCGCCCAGTCTCCGGGCTATGTAGGCGATCACGAAAGCCTCCTCGGATCGAGAGCGGCCTGCAGGGCGTCGCCCAGCAGATTGAAGGAGACCACGGTCAGGAACAGGAACGCCCCGGGCACGACGAAGTACATGGGGTCCGTCGAGTACCAGTTCAGCGAGGACGCGATCATCGACCCCCAGGACGGCGTTCCGGGGGGAACGCCCAGGCCCAGGAAGGACAGGCCCGCCTCGTACCCGATGTACGAGGGGATCATCAGCGTGGTGGTGACCAGGATCGGCGCGGTCAGGTTCGGCAGCAGCTCGCGGAAGAGGATCGCCCGCGTGCTCGCGCCCAGGGACAGCGCGGCCTCGACGAACTCGCGCTCCCGCAGCGAGATCGTCTGACCGCGCACGATCCTGGCCAGGTAGGGCCAGTTGAACGCGCTCATGATGATCACCAGCAGCGGGATCCGGGGGAACGCCGGCAGCACCGCGACCAGTGCGATCATGAAGATCAGCGACGGGAACGCGATCAGGACGTCCATCACCCGGCCGATCACCGCGTCCACCCAGCCCCCGAAGTAGCCCGCGACGATGCCCACGACCACCGCCACGACCACCGTCACCAGCGTCGCGCTCACCGAGATGAGCAACGACACCCGCGCCCCGTAGACGGCCTCGCTGAACAGGTCGCGCCCGGTCGAGGGCTCCACCCCGAACCAGAACGAACTCGACACCCCGCCGAACGGCCCGTTCGGCAGGCCGCCCATCGAGGCGTTCAACGTGTCCGGGTAGGTCGCCGACGGCGCATGCCCGTTCAACGCCGTCAACACCGGTGCGAAGACCGCCATCAGGGCCAACAGTACGATCACGACCGCGCACACGATCGCGACCGGCCTGCGTCGCAACCGCCGTACGGCGGCACGCAGGGGCGAGCCGGCCCCGCCCGAATCGGACCCCGCGGGATCCGCTTCGGACGGCAGCTCGGCCGTGGGAGCGGGGACAGTCATGCCACACGCCTTCCTCGGATGTCATTCCTCAGCCGGACACACCGACCATGGACAGGGACTCAGCCGGCGATGCTGATGTTGAACAGGTTCGGCGTGCCGAAGCTCGGGTCGAAGTTGTCGCCGACGACCTTGGAACCGTGGAGGTAGATGTCGGAGAAGTTGATCAGGGGCACGACCGGGGCGTCCGCCATCACCTTCTGGTTGACCGCGCTCCACAGCGGGACCGCCGCGGCCTGGCTCGGGGCGGCGTTGGCCTGCTCGATGAGCTTGTCCAGGGCCGGGTCCTCCAGCTGCGAGGCGTCCTGGTTGGGGCCGTTCGCGGTCATCAGGTTGCCCTGGTAGACGCCGAGGATCTGGCTGGGGTCGCTCCAGTTCGCGCCCCAGGCGGAGATCTCCAGCGGCGGCACCGACTTCGGGTTGCCGATGTTCGCGTAGAACGTGCTCTGGCTGAGCGGGTCCAGGGTGAGCTTGACGCCGATCCGCGCCAGCGCGGCCTGCATCACCAGCCCTTCGTTCACCGCCTCCGGCGTGCCGTTGGAGAACTCCATCGTGGTGGAGAAGCCGTTCGGGTAACCGGCCTGCGCCAGCAGCTGCTTGGCCTTGGCCGGGTCGCCCGTCGGACCGCCCGGGTAGGGGTCGAACGGCGTGTACCCGAGGACGTTGGGACCCTCCAGGTTCGCCGCGACCGGGCCGCCCGCGATCGGGCCGCCGGCGGCGGTCTGGAAGGTCTGCTTGTCGACCGCGTACTCCATCGCCTGCCGCACCAGCAGGTTGTCGAACGGGGCGGACTTGGTGTTCATCACCAGCATCCACTCGTTCTGGCCCAGGACCCCGGTGACCTCCCGGGCCCGGTTCCGCGGGTTGCCCAGGACGTTCGCCACGTCCGAGGCCTGCACGGTGGTGTCCAGGTCGATCGCGTCCTGGTCGGCGCCCTGGTCGGCTATCAACCGCTGGTCGATCACCGAACCGTCCAGCCCCAGCTCGAAGTTGATCCCGTCCGGGTACGCCTTGACCGCCGGGACCAGCCCCTGTGTCCAGTTCGGGTTCCGCTTCAGCAGCAACTGCTTGCCGGGCTGGTAGGAGGCGATCTCGTACGGCCCCGAAGTCACCGGATCGGTACCGTACTTCACGCCCGTGTCGGCCGCCGCCGGCACCCCCGAGAAGGCCGGGACGGTGGTTGCGAAGTTGAAGTCGTACAACGGCTGGTTCAGGTGGAACACGATCGTGGACGAGTCCGGCGTGACGATCGAGGACAGGCCCGACTTGTCCACGTACGGGCCCTGGTACGAACTGTCGTCCGCGAGGAACTGCTGCGCGTAACCCGGGCCGCCCTGCAGGTCCGGGGCGAACGACCGCTCCACCCCGTACTTCACGTCGTAGGAGGTGACCTGCTGGCCGTTGGAGTACTTCACGCCGGGCCGGATGTGGAAGGTCCACACCCGGCCGCCGTCGCTCGGCTCGCCCGCGTCGGTGGCCAGGTCGCCGGTGACCTTGGCCGGGCTGGAGTCGGGCACCACCATCGTCAACGGGCTGATCAGCAGTGGGCTGATGTCCTGCGACGCCTGCGAGTTGCTCATGGCCGGGTCGAGGTTGGCCAGCTCCGTGCCGGTCATCAGCACGTCGAGCGTCCCGCCGCGCACCGCGGCGGCCGGCTTGCCCGCCGAACTGCCACTGCCGGCCCCGCCGTTGCACGCCGTCACGCCGAACGCGAGCCCGGCGACCGCGACCACCGCGACAGCCGAGCGCTGCCTACCAGCCATGATGTCCTCCTTCAGAACGGGTTTCAGTTCAGGTCCGCTGTGCGGTTCAGATCGGTTCTGCCGCACGGAAGTTGCCGAGGTGTCAGTTCAAGTCGGCTGCCGCGACCGGGGGTTCGGGGATCTCGACCAGCGTGCCGCCGGACCGCAGCGACTCGGTGGCCGCGCACGCCGCCGCGACCGCCTCCCGCGCCGCGATCGGCGAGGTCAGCGTCGGTTCGCCGTCCCGCGCGAAACGCAGGAACTCTGCCACGATCTGCGGGTCCGCGCCGCCGTGGCCGCCGGTCGACTCACCGATCACCACCAGGCGGTCCGGCTCGGCCGGATAGCCCTTGCGCCGGGTGTTCCAGACCTCCACCCGCGCGCCCGGACCGTCGTCGAAGTTCTCCAGTCGGCCCTCGGTGCCGATCACCGTATAGTTGCGCCAGTAGTCCGGCGTGTAGTGGCACTGCTGATAGGTGGCGAACACGCCGTTGTCCAGCGCCATCGTCATCATCGACAGGTCCTCGACGTCCAGTGCGGGATTCAGGCCGGTCTGCGTCGCGGGCGGCCAGGCCTCAAGCCCGGTCCACCCCTCCGGCGGCAGGTACTCCGCCCGCTCGCCGGCCCGCGCGACGTCACCGAACACCGTCAGCGCGCCCATCGCGTTCACCCGCCGGGTGTAGCCCCCGGCCAGCCAGTGGATGACATCAATGTCGTGCGCGCCCTTCTGCAGCAGCAGCCCGGTCGACCTCGCCCGCTCGGAGTGCCAGTCCTTGAAGTAGAAGTCCCCGCCGTGGCCCACGAAATGACGGCACCAGATGGCCCGCACCTCGCCGATCGCCCCCTCCAGGATCAGCTCCCGCATCGCCTGCACCACCGGCATGTGCCGCATGTTGTGCCCGATGTAGAGCCGGCTCCCGGTCCGCGCCGCCGTCTCCAGCACCCGGTCGCAACCCGCCGTGCTCACCGCCATCGGCTTCTCCAGGTACACCGCCGCCCCGGCCTCCAGCACCGCGACCGCGTGCTCCTCGTGCAGATGGTCCGGCGACAGCACGAACACCGCGTCCAGGCCCGCGCCCAGGAACTCCGCCTGGTCGTCGGTGACCAGCGCCTCCGGGTACCGGCCGCGCGCGGCCTCCCGGCGCTGCGGGCGCGGATCGCACACCGCCACCACCCGCGAACCCGCACCCGGCCGGTCCACCAGCGCGGCAAGGCCCGAACGCAACCCGAACCCCAGCACACCCACCCGCAGATCACTGCCCTGCTGCGTCACCATGTCCCACTTTCGATGCCTCGGTCACATGAGCTTGCTTGGAACGTGTTGCTCAATTGACGGTCCGTCTGATCGGAAACAATCATCATGAATCACCTGCTCGCCCGCGCTCCGGGCCGACGCGGATCGGTGCCGCCGCCGCGCCGGTGATCTGCGATCCCATGGCCCGATCCCGTCGGTTGGCGTGAAGTGGGCGGTGACGGGACAGTAGCTGAGCATTTATGCGAAGAACTAGCGTTAATCGAGCAGAAGTATGCAGATGAGACCTGCATGTGACCTTGCCGTGATGCTACTGGTGAGTACATACGTAAGTTGCTGATGTAACGAGGGGCATGGCCATGCCGCTGGTCAGCGCGTCGTACGGGTGTCCCGGGGCCCGGCGTACGGGCGCACGGGTGCCTCAGGAGGCGAAGAGCCGCCGCTCGGCCTCGTTCAGCCCGAAGCGCACCGCGCCCAGGCAGACCGTGTCCGCGCCCAGCTCGGAGACCACGACCTCCGGCGGGTAGAGGCAGACCGCGCCCAGGTAGTCGCTGATCGGCGTGGTGATCCAGCTCCCGGCCTGGGCCAGCGCGCCGCCGATCACCACCAGCTCCGGGTCGAGCGGGGTCACCAGCGTCACCAGCGCCTCGGCCAGGCCCACCGCGAAGGACTCCATCGCCCGCGCGGCCTCCGCGTCGCCCTCCTGGGCGCGGGCCAGGGCGAAGAGCGCCGCCTGCGAGGGGGCCCGCAGCTCTGCCGGGTCGACCGCCAGCGCGTACTCCATGACGTGCTGGAAGGCATGCCACCGGCTGTTGGGGGAGCCGCCCAGTTCCCCGGCCGCCGCGTGCGAGCCCCGGTACGGGACGCCGCCGAACAGCAGGCCGAGGCCGATCCGGGTGCCGGTGTGCAGGTAGAGCACGTCGGACCGGCCGCGCGCGGCGCCGAGCCAGTGCTCCGCCAGTACCGCCAGCCGCATGTCGTTCTCGACCAGCACCGGCACCCCCAGCCGCCGGGCCAGCTCCGGCTGGAGCGCGACACCGGTCCAGTCGTCCAGCACCACGCTCTTGACCACCCGGCCCTCGCCGTCGATCACACCGGTGGTGCCGACGCCGACGGCGGTGAGCCCCGAGACCCGGAGGCTGGCCTCCGCGCAGACCTCGCCGACCAGACGGGTGATCGCGTCGAGCCGCTCCGCCGCCGGGGTGTCCCGCGGCACGCCGGCCATGCCCCGGGCGACCGTGTGTCCGCGCAGGTCGGTGACCATCGCGGTGACGCGCGCGGCGCCGATCCCGATCCCCGCGACATGGCCGGCCGTCGCGCGGAAGGCGAACCGCCGGGCGGGCCGGCCGCGAAGCCCCTCGGCCGCGCCCGCCGCGAACCCCTCGGCCTGCCCCTCCCGGAGCAGCGTCTCCATGATCGCCTCGGCGGTGGCCCGGGAGACCCGGGCCGACCGGGCCAGCTCGGCCAGCGTGGCGCTCTCGGACTCGTGCAGGCCGCGCAGGATCGCCACCTGGTTCAACCGGCGCAGGAAACTCGCGTCACCGCTCTCCCGTGGCACGAACCCTCCCGATGCGTCGCTGGCTGTCGCACCGCCCCCCGGCGGCAACTGTTGATCCTATGCACAGCCCGGCGCGGGTGCGTACCACCCGCACCCGGACGCGAACCGGTCGGCCCCCCGGCCGGGCACCCCGGGCACGGGCCGGTCCGGGCGGCCTCCTAATATCGTCTGGTATTCCTCGACGGGCACTGACGCCCCTTGCCGCGCCCGTCGCCCAACGCTCAACGCGACACAACGACGTGCACCGCACAGCGATGGAGTCGTACATCGAGGAGGAACGTTCATGCATGCCCGGAAGATCGGCGCGGCCGCCGCGACCGCAGTGGCGCTGGTGGCTGCCCGCGACCTGATCCAGAAGAGGCACGCACTGCTTCGCAACTTCCCGGTGATCGGGCACGCCCGGTACCTGCTGGAGACGATCGGTCCCGAGCTGCGGCAGTACATCGTGACCTCCAACGAGGAGGAGCGCCCCTTCAGCCGCGACCAGCGCACCTGGATCTACGCCTCGGCGAAGGAGGAGAACAACTACTTCGGCTTCGGCACCGAGGTCGACGTCGAGCACGTCCAGGGGCACGCCTATGTGAAGCAGCGCACCTTCGCCGGGACGCTGCCCGACGTGCACGACCCGCAGGCCCCGCTGCCCTCGGCCAAGGTGCTGGGCGGGCCGCGCGGGCGGGCCAAGGCGTTCCGGCCGGCGAGTGTGGTGAACATCTCGGCGATGAGCTTCGGTTCGCTCTCCGGCGCGGCCATCACCGCGCTCAACAAGGGCGCGGCGCAGGCGGGCACCATGCACAACACGGGCGAGGGCGGCCTGTCGCCGTACCACCGCAACGGCGGCGACCTCGTCCTGCAGCTCGGGACGGCGTACTTCGGCTGCCGCAACGAGGACGGCAGCTTCAACCTCGACAAGCTCAAGGACGTGGTCGCCGGGGCCCCGGTCAAGGCGATCGAGATCAAGCTCTCCCAGGGCGCCAAGCCCGGTCTCGGCGGGATGCTGCCGGGGGCGAAGGTGACCCCGGAGATCGCCAGGATCCGCGGCATCCCGGTCGGCCAGGACTGCGCCTCCCCGTCGCGGCACACCGCGTTCAGCGACGTCGACTCGATGCTCGACTTCGTCGAGCTGCTGGCCGCCGAGACCGGTCTGCCGGTCGGCGTCAAGAGCGCGGTGGGCGAGATGGGCTTCTGGCAGGAGCTGGCCGCGCTGATGGCGGCCGGTGACCGCGGCGTCGACTTCGTCACCATCGACGGCGGCGAGGGCGGCACCGGCGCGGCGCCGCGGATCTTCGCCGACTCGGTGGCGCTGCCGTTCCGGATGGGCTTCTCCCGGGTCTACGGCACCTTCGCCGAGGCGGGGCTGACCGACGAGCTGACCTTCATCGGCTCCGGCAAGCTCGGCCTGCCGGAGAACGCCGCGGTCGCGTTCGCCCTGGGCGCCGACATGATCAACGTGGCCCGTGAGGCGATGCTGTCGATCGGCTGCATCCAGTCGCAGAAGTGCCACACCGACAAGTGCCCCACCGGCATAGCGACCCAGAACCAGTGGCTGGCCCGCGGCCTCGACCCGGCCTCGAAGTCCACCCGGGCCGCGGTCTACCTGCGCACCCTGCGCCGGGAGCTGATGAAGGTCTCGTCGGCCGTCGGCGTCGCCCACCCGGCGCTGATCACCGCCAACGACATCGAGATCATGAACGGCGACTACGAGGCCCGCACCCTGGGCGGCGTCTACGGCTACAAGGACGGCTGGGGCGAGCTCGGCCCGCACCTGGCCGACAGGATCGGCGAGCTGCTCGCCGGCGGACCGGCCGCCGAGCAGGAGCCGATCGTCTGACCCCGCCCGCCGGGCGCCCCGCGCGCCCGGCGACACCGGCCACCGCCCCGGACCCGCCGCGAGAGCGGTTCCCGGGGGCGGGCCGGGGCGGTGGTGACCGTTCAGGCCGGTCGCAGCAGCCACTGCTGGGAGCTGCCGCCGGTGCCGGTCTGCTGCTCAAGCGTGGCGTTCTGGCTGGTGGAGCCGCCGGTGACGCCCAGCACGAGGCCGCTCCTGACGTTGACCAGGGTGACGTGTCCGTTGCTCGCCGGGGTGATCGTCCACTGCTCGTTGGTGCCGCCCTGGAGCGGCCACTGGATGATCGGGGCGCCGGGCGCGCTGCCGCCGCCGCTGACGTTCATGCCGTAGCCGGTGTACGCGTTGACGATGTCGTAGCCGCCGCCGGGCAGCGCGACGAACTGCCAGCGCTGGTTGATCCCGCCGCTCGTCCGCAGCTGGACCAGCCCGGTTCCCTGGCCGGTGGAGAACCCGGGGTCGGCCACGGCCAGCCCGCTGTGGCTGTTGACCAGGACGAAGGTGTCGGGGATGTGCCTGACGGTGACGCTCTTCCCGGCGGCCGCGGTGACCTGCTGGGACCAGGCGCCCACGCGCAGCGTGGTGGTCGCGGTGGCCGGGCCGATGTTGTGCACGGTGGCGCTGGTGACCAGGCCGGAGGTCCAGGCCAGGTCGACGGTGAAGCCGCCGCGGGCGCCGATGCCGGTGACCGCGCCGCCGGCGGCCCAGGCGTCGGGCAGCGCCGGCAGGAGTTCGATCTCCCCGGGCCGGGAGTACAGCAGCATCTCGATCATCGCGGCGGGCAGGCCGTAGTTGGCGTCGATCTGGAAGACGACGTACGAGCCCATGCTGTACATGTCCAGCATGTTGATCGCGGTGCCGTTGGAGTTGCCGACCGAGGGCACCAGCTGGTTGGCGAAGCACTGGTAGGCGTTGGCCGGGTTCTTCAGCCGGGCCCAGCAGGCCGCGCGCCAGGCCAGCCCCCAGCCGAAGCTCTGCATGCCGCGCGCGGTCAGCAGGTTCTCGGCGCCGGTGACCAGCGCGGCGGGGCTGCTCCCGGTGCTGATCCGGTCGCCGGGGAACAGGCCGATCAGCGGCGAGAGATGGCGGTGGGTGATGTCGGAGGTGTCCAGGTTGTCCGGGGTCATCCACTCTTCGAGCCAGCCGGTGACCGGGCTGACCTGGGGCAGGTACAGCCGGCTCTGCAGGCCGCCGACGGTGGTCGCGAAGGAGCTGTCCTGACGCAGCACGGCCGCCGCGGTGCGGTAGTTGGCGAACAGCTGCCAGACGAGTTCCTGCGCGTAGGTGATCCCGACGGCGTCGGTGGGCCCGTGCTCGGGGGACCAGTCGTGGTCGTCGACCAGGACGCTGTGGACGACCCCGTCCGCGTCGGTGTACGTCGTCTGGACCAGCCGTGCCTGCCAGAACTCGCAGGCGCCCTTGAGCAGCGGGTAGATGGTGGCCAGGTAGCCCGTGTCCTGGGTGTACTCGTAGTGGCTGTACAAGGTGTTGCACAGCCATGCGTTGCCCGCCGGGTGCCACCACCAGCCCATGCCGCCGAAGGGGTTGAGTGAGATGGCGACCGTCCATCCGGCGATCCTGCCGGAGGTGTTGCGGAAGCCGTTGTCCGCGTCGTTGAAGAGCTTCTGCGTGATCCGCTCCCAACTGGGCTGCTGCGCCACGCAGTAGTCGGCGAAGGCCTGGAAGCAGCCGGACAGCCCGGCGCGGTCGGGCAGCCAGTAGTTCATCTCCAGGTTGATGTCGGTGTGGTAGTCGCTCATCCAGTCCGGGTCGTCGTTGTCGAGCCACAGGCCCTGCAGGTTGGTGGGCAGGGCCGTGCGCGAGCCGGTGATCGTCAGGTAGCGGCCGAACTGCAGGAAGGCGGCCTCCAGTTCCGGGTCCGGAGTGCCCTGCGCGGCCCGGGCCGCGATGCGCGCGTCGGTGCTCATCGCCCGCTGCGCCGCCGTGGAGGCACCGAGGTTGACGCTCATGGCCTGCTGCAGGCCCTGGTAGTCGGCCATGTGGTCGCGCAGCAGGGCCGCGCCCGACTTCGCGGCGGCCTTCTTCGCCGTGGCGCGGGCCACGGCCAGCGGGTTGATGGTCGGGTCGACGCAGCCGGCGGCCGAGGCCGAGTAGTCGGTCCCGGCGCTGACCAGCAGGACGACCTCGGTGCAGCCGGTGAAGGCGACGCTCGCGCCGGAGACCGCGACGCTGCCGCCGGTGGCGGCGACTGCGGCCAGCGCGCCGTACGTCAGTCCGTTGGTGGCCAGCGATCCGGTGCAGGAGACCGCGTGCGGCAGCACCGGGTCGGCGGCGACCTGCTCGCCGAGGAGACCGGCCAGGGTGAGCGAACCGGTGTAACTGCCGCCGCCGGTCTGGGTGAGGTGGACGACGACCACGTCGTCCGGGTGGCTGGCGTAGACGTCCCGCCGGTAGGAGGCGCCGTCGAACTGGTAGGTGGTGGAGGCGAACCCGTTGCTCAGGTCGAGTTGCCGCTGGTACCCGCTGATCGCCGACGCGGTGTGCGCGGGCAGCGCGAGGTGGACCTTCGCCATCAGCCCGAAGGTCCCAAAGTCGGTCGCGTCGTAGGGGAACTGGCCCGAGCTGTCGACCTCGTTGGCGCCGCCCTGCCAGAACGTGCCGTCGGTGACGTAGAAGGCGTCGTTCGCCGGGTCGCCGGTGGTCATCGCGCCGAGGTGGCCGTTGCCGACCGGCAGCCCCTGCTGCATGATCGCGGGCTCGGTGGCCGGGCTGGTGTACCAGAGCCGCACCGCCTGGTCGGCCGGGACCAGCGCGGCCCGCGCGGTGTGCGCGGCGGAGGCCGAACGGAGGTTGGCGGCGCGGGCGTTGAGGGTGGGCAGCCCGCCGACGGCGAACGCGCCACCGAGGACGGCGGCGCCGCGCAGCAGGTCCCGGCGGGAGGCGGTCGGCCGGCGGCCGGGCGGCGGTGCGGGTGAGGCCGGGTGTTCGGACATGAGGGAGGTCCTTTCGGGAGAACGCGGGCGGCGGGCAGGGTCGGTGGGGTGCCGGGGGAGGGGGCCGCCGGGTGGCCGCGGCCGCGGTCCGACCACTCGGGTGGCGGGACCATGGCCGCGGCTCCTCGTTCCGGC
>OVEP010002212.1_pt1 | contig 16504 bp, 14 predicted proteins | sample 1779801 | NCBI WGS metagenome assembly OVEP01 (sample SAMEA3914791, study PRJEB12502) | metagenome | biome: forest; material: soil | place: Canada | collected 2011-07-03 | depth 0.1 m
ACGGCAAGAGCATCATCAACGCAACAGCCGATATCGGCGACGGCCAGAACAGCGCGCCGTCCTCGTCACGCAGCCAGGTCGCTGTGGGTGTGGGCATCATTCACCGGTTCTAACCGGGCAGGACGGTGGCGGCGTAGCGTTACTCCGCCACCGCGATTCGCTTCCGATATGCGATGGTCGGACTATCGCTACCGTATGAGCAACCGGTGCGATTTCGGCGGCATCGGCGAATTGGCTCAGGACAACCGGAACAGCCGCTTCGCGTTGTCGCGGCCAATCTTTTCCCGGTCGTTGTCGCCGATCTCCGCGGCATCGAACCAGGTACTCGCCTCTTCCATCGTTTCGAACGGGTAATCGGTCGAAAACAGCACACGGTCGCTGCCGATTTCGTCCATCGCATTACGCATGGCGATCGTGCGGAAGTTGCCGCTCGTCGTCACGTGGAAGTTCTGCCGGAAGTAATCGATGAACGGTCGTTTCGCCTTGACGCCCATCGGGTTCTTTGCGTCCGCGGAGGCCCAATGGGACGTACGCCAGATGTTGTTCTGCACGAGCTCGCCCAGATGGCCGAGAATCACCTGCAGCGTGGGATAGGCGTCAAAAAGACCGCTGCCGATAAGGCGTAACGCGTGTACACCGGTTTCCGCAGAGAACGCCCATGCCGGACCCATCAGCCACGGGTGTCCCTCCAGCGCAAGCTGCTGGCTCGGCAGCGGATTGCGCGGATGCAGGTAGAACGGCACGTCTAGCCGTGCAACCTCACCCCAGAACGGCCAGTACTGTGGCAGATCGCAATAGGTTGCGTTGTCAGCGCTACCGACCTGCGAAAAGCCATTGACGAGCGCGCCCTTGAAGCCGAGTTCGGACACCGTGCGCTGCAACTCACGGGTGGCCGCGTCCGGATCCTGCATCGGCAGCGCAGCAAATGCCCCGAAGCGGTCCGGACGGCGCGCCACTTGCTCGGCCAGCAGATCGTTCGCGCGTCGCGCGACATCGATTGCCCGTTTGGTGTCGGTAATCGCCTGAATGGCGGGCGCGTTCAACGACAGGATCGTGTAGCCGATTCCGCAGGCGTCCATACGCTCGATACGCTCCTCCTGAACATCGAGCAGTTGCCGGCGCCGTTCCGGCCAGATGTCAGGGGTGAAGTAATGTTCAGAATCGCCAATCGTGTCGGGCGATGCGAAGTGCTCTTCGAGCGCAATCTTGTTCTGCATAAAGCCTCCAGATAAGTTGATGTCCAACGTGGGCGGGCGCCACTTGCGGGCGCCGCGTGTTGAGACCAGCATAGGGCGGCCGCGATTCGCTGTTAAATTTCCGTTTCAAATACCCTCATTCACGGCATCTATAGCCGCACACCGACCCACGCCATCCTTTTGGCATAGGCCACATGTTTGCGTGATTCGGTTCGTCATTTGCGCAAGCCGGCCTGCAAGAAACGGACAGAACAACCGGGTTCCACAGCAGATTCCGGATAGCCCGGTTACCCCGGTCTCCCTAGACTTTCATCAACCGCTGCGTGATTCGGTGGATGCGCTACCTGGGCCGTTGGTCCAGCCGATTTCTGGCGAAGCGCACCGACGATTGGACGCCGCGATAAACGTAGATGAGACTGGAGACATGGCAATGAGCTTTAGCATAGCGCTCAATTTCGAGGACGGCGTCACCCGCTTCGTCAACTGCGGCAGTATGGAATCCGTGGTGGACGCCGCCTATCGTCAGGGCATCAACATTCCAATGGACTGCCGGGAGGGCGCCTGCGCCACCTGCAAGTGCCGTGTCGAATCCGGCAGTTACTCGCTCGGCGACTATATCGACGATGCGCTCAGCAGCAGTGAAGCGGACGAGGGCTACGCGCTGGCGTGCCAGATGCGGCCGAAGTCCGATTGCGTCGTCCTCGTGCCGACCAGCTCCGCCGCGTGCAGCACCCCGCAGGAGAGCTACGTTACCCGGATCAAGGACGTGCGCCGCCTCTCCGACAGCACGTTTTCGCTCGTGCTCGAGGGCGATGGGCTCAAGGACCTGGTGTTCCTCCCGGGCCAATACGCCAACCTGCAGGTGCCGGGCGGGGAGCAACGCCAACGCGCCTACTCGTTCAGTTCGATGACAGCACGCAGCGATAGCGTGGCGTTCCTGATCCGCAATGTCCCGGGCGGCCTGATGAGCAGCTTTCTCAAGGAGCGGGCGGCGCCGGGGGGCGAGTTGGTCATGAACGGGCCTTTCGGCAGCTTCTATCTGCGGCCGTTGGTGCGCCCGGTCCTCATGCTGGCGGGCGGCACGGGTCTCGCGCCATTTCTCGCCATGCTCGACAAGATCGTCACGGCCGGCGGCAGTCCCTTTCCGATTCACCTGATCTATGGCGTCAACACCGATCGGGATGTCGTGGAGATCGACAAGCTCGACGCTTTCACGGGTCTCATCCCGAACTTCACTTTCGAAGTCTGCGTCGTGGACGCAAACAGCGAGAGGCCGAAGAAAGGGTACGTCACGCATCACATCGAACCCGCGCACCTCAACGACGGCGACGTCGATATCTATCTGTGCGGCCCTCCGCCCATGGTCGAGGCGGTTGCTCAGCATCTACGCGACGTGAACGTGAAATCGGCGTCGTTCCATTTCGAAAAATTTGCCGCTAGCCTCAGCTAGCGGGCGTGATTAACCGGATTAGAGCAGGAGTGCAGATGGATATCGCCGCTGATCTCAGTTGGAACGACCGCTACCTGATTGGACATCAGGCGATGGACGACAGTCATCAAGAGTTCGTTGAGCGGGTGAACGCGATCCTCCGTGCGGACGATCGACAGGTCCCAGCAGCGCTGCATGCATTTGTTCGCCACCTCGAGGCGCATTTCGCGCATGAAGAGCATCTGATGAAGGCGTTTGGGTTTCCGGCGGCGGACTGTCACATCGAGGAACACCAGAAGGTGCTCGGGTCAGTGCGCGAGGTGCACACGCTGGTAAACGCGGGCGATGTCGAGGTCGCCCGTGAGCTGGCGCAGGCGCTGGCGGACTGGTTTCCGGGGCACACGGATTACATGGATTCCGCGCTTGCGGCCTGGGTCGTAAAGAAAGTCGCTGGCGGCGCGCCCGTCGTGCTGCGCCGCGAGATGCAACTCACTTGAAAGGAGACGTCATGTCTATCACACGAACAGAGAACGAGTGGCGAGAGTTCGTCACAGGTTGCCTGGACTTCCGTCCGGACGACAATACCTACCGGGTCGCCCGGGCCATGTTTACCGAACCCGAGCTGTTCGAACTCGAAATGGAGATGATCTTCGAGAAGCGCTGGATCTACGCCTGTCACGAGAGCGAAATCAGCAAGCCGCATGACTACATCACCATGCAGGCCGGCCGCCAGCCGCTGATCATCACGCGCGGCGCCAACGGAGACTTGAATGCGCTCGTCAACGCGTGCGCACACCGAGGCGCAACGCTGACCCGGCTGAGCAAAGGACATCAGTCCACCTTCGCGTGCTCCTTTCATGCGTGGACGTTTCGTTCCGACGGCAAGCTGCTGAAGGTGAAAGCACCGTCCGAGTACCCCGAGGGATTCGACCTTTCGCGCCGGGACCTGAAAAAGGCGCGTGTCGCGAGCTACAAGGGCTTTGTCTTCGTGAATCTCGACACCGAAGGCACGACGTCACTGGAGGAGAACCTGGGCGACGCCAAGGTCTTTCTCGACCTGATGGTCGCGCAGTCGCCGACGGGCGAGCTCGAGGTGCTGCCGGGCAAGGGCCACTACACCTATGCCGGCAACTGGAAGCTGCAGAACGAAAACGGCCTCGATGGCTATCACGTGAGCACCGTGCACTACAACTACGTCGCCACGGCCACGCATCGCATGGAGATCAACGCGAAGAAGGGTTCGGACGTCAACAGCACGCTCGACTACCGCAAGCTCGGCGCCGGCGATGACGCGACCGATGACGGCTGGTTCTCGTTCCCCAACGGCCACAGTGTGCTGTTCAGCGAAATGCCGAATCCGGAGGTACGCCCCGGTTACGCCACCATCATGCCCCGGCTGATCAAAGAGTATGGCCAGGAAAAGGCGGCGTGGATGATGAACCGGCTGCGGAACCTGAACGTCTATCCAAGCCTGTTCTTCATGGATCAGATCAGCTCGCAGTTGCGGATTATCCGACCCGTTGCCTGGAACAAGACCGAGATCCTCAGCCAGTGCATTGGCGTCAAGGGTGAGTCCGACGCGGATCGCGAAAACCGCATCCGCCAGTTCGAGGACTTCTTCAACGTCTCCGGCATGGGGACGCCTGACGATCTGACTGAGTTTCGCGAAGCCCAACGCGGCTTTCAAGGCCGGATGGAAAAGTGGAACGACATCTCCCGGGGCTGCGACAAGTGGATTACAGGCAGCACGCCGAATGCGGAAACGCTAGGCATCGCACCCGTGCTCACCGGCGCCGAGCTGACCCATGAAGGGCTCTATGTCAATCAGCACAGCGAGTGGCGAGACGCCCTGCTCAAAGGGCTCGAAGCAAAAATCCGCAACGCCGAAGGAGCGAAGCAATGATGGCCGATTTACAGCGTAGCGTGGAACAGTTCCTGTATCGCAAGTCGGAGTTGTGCGACAGGCGGCAATGGGTCGATTACCTCGAACTGTTCGACGAGAACTCAGAGTTCCATATTCCACAATGGGACTCCGAACATGTGTACACCACCGACCCGAAACGCAGCATGTCGCTGATGTATTACGCGGACCGCGCCGGTCTGGAAGATCGTGTGTTTCGCCTCGGGACCGGCAAGTCGGCGGCGTCCACACCGTTGCCGCGCACGTTGCACCAGATCAGTAACGTAGTGATCCAGCAGGTGTCCGACTCCCAGTTGGAGGCGAGGTGCAAATGGGTCACGTTCTACCATCGATTCGGTCAGTCGGCGTATTTCTACGGGGATGCAACCTATCTGCTGAAACCGGTCGGCTTCAGCTGGGTGATCCTCAAGAAGCATGTCGTCCTGCTTAACGACACCATCGATTCCGTGCTCGACTTCTACCACGTTTAGAACGCGTGTTAGCGTTGTCGCTTTCTTTGGGTTTCGCTCGGCAACTCATTGAAGCGCGCGAAATAGTACGCGGAGAAGCGGCCAAGATGCCCGAAGCCGAACGTCAGCGCGGTGTCCGTGACGCTCGCGTTGAGGTCGGTTAGCAAGCGCGCCCGAACGGCATCGAGACGTATATTGCGAAGCAATTCCATGGGGGTCACCCCATGGTACCGATGGCACATGACGTTGAGGGTACGAAAACTGACGCCGGCCACCCGTGCCAGATCTTCCAGTGATATCGGCGCACAAAGGCGTGACTCGATATATTCGAGCATGGCGTCCATGGGCCGGATACCGGTGTTGTGTGGTCTGGAATCGCTCGAGGTGGCGACGGAGTCGGCGGCCCAGAGGGCCACAGGTGAGGTGGAGGGCGCAGGTTGATGGGCGAAAACGAAGAGCGCCACGTTACGCTCGAAGTGATCGCGCCATTCCGCCCGTATCTCAGGGTCGCCGGACATCGACAAAATGTTAAGCAACGATTGCACCATCAGCGTCCATTGCATGTCGAGATGGCGCGGGAGAAGCTGACCCGGCGAGAGGCTGACGGCCTTGTCCTCGACTTGCCCGGAAACCTGCTGAATGAGCGAATCGGGAATGCGGACGATCAACTGCTGTGTGCCAGGCATCCAGCGCAGCCTGGCGTGCTGTTTGGGCGCGAGTATTGCCGTGCGGCCTTCGTACACGCTCATGACGTGCCCGTCGCACTCGAATTCCGCGGAGCCGGACAGTGAGGTGTGCAGCAGGGTGAAGCCATCGAACGGGCGCGGCGTGACCTCCACTTCGGCGCCGTATCGTAGTTCATATATCTTCAGTTGATTCAATTCCCCCTTGTATAGCGCCGCATCCGGTGCGCCCTGTTTCCAGCGCAGCACGTGATCCGCCAATTCCCGGGTGACGTATTCGTGCGCCTCCGCGCGCTTGTCGGACTTGAACACACAGTTCTGGTGCAGCGCATCAAGTACTTCGGTCTTGGGGGACAAAGCCATGCTTGCTCCACTGTGTCTAAAACGTCCGGAGGCACCCGCACCGTCAGGGATGCTGCCCGCTAGCTCAACAGGTGCGCGCAAGGCTCTATGCGGATCATAAGGTTCGCGCAGGAACTTGTCACAGACTCTGCAATTAAAGGATAGATCCGGTCGGCGGAACGGCAAAATTCGGATAGTGGCGGCGATTTCGACAAAACGGGATTACCGTCGCCGTTGAAATTGAATTTCATTTTTTCCTTTTCCGATGGAAAAATCGTCCGACTCTTTGTTTTAGTGACGCGCCCTGGAGAGACGGAACCTGACGTCAGAATTGTCGGTGGCCCATGACGGGTCGCGGCTGGCAGCCGTAACCGCCGATGACGGATAATGTGAACTGGCTTCAGAGAGAAGGAGTATCCGGTGCGTGTCGGTCGGCCGATCAAGGCATTACCCCAGCCCTTGTGCGATTACTGCGGCACTCACGCCGCGCTCGTGAAATCCGGCGAGGCGCCGTATCCCTACCGCGAGGACCACGGACCCCTATGGATCTGCACAGCGTGTCAGGCGTGGATCGGCATCCACGCGCGTAGTACGCGGAATGTGCCGCTGGGACGTCTCGCCGACGGCGCGCTGCGCGACGCGAAGAGCCGTCTGCACGACACGCTCGAGCCGCTGGTCGCGGGCAAGATCAGACGCGATCGCGTCAATCCGTTCGAAGCCCGCGCGAAAGCCATCCGATGGGTCTCGGGCGAACTCGGCTTCGAGCCCGTGCCGGCGTCCATCCACAACCTGTCACTCGAGCAGTGCGAGCAGGCAATCCGGTATGTTGAAGCCTTCGTCGCGCATCGCCGCGCCGCTTCGTCAGGCGGCACGGTCTAAACGCGGCGTACCCCGGCGGACGCAGGGGGGTCACAAAGGCCACGCGGCGGCGAGTGCGTCACCCTGGCCGAAGTCGCAGCCTTCCCAGCGGAAGAACTGAAGATCGTCGTCGCTGGCGATGCCATCGGCAATCGCGCTCATCCCGAGCGTGTGCGCGAGCGCCACAATCGAGCGTGCGACGGCGGCCCGCTCGGGCTCGTGCGTCACATCGCGTACGAAGGTGGGATGGATCTTGATCCGGTCGGGTCCCAGGCGATGCAGACCCGACAACGAGATCAACTCAGGGCCGAAGTCGACCAGCGTAATCGACACGCCTTCTGCCTGCAATGCGCGAGCCGCCGCGCGCGTCTTGCCCAGGAGCGCACCGCTCAACTGCAAATCCAGAACGGTGCCATTCAAGCCGGCGTCGTCAAGACTTCGCTTGACTAGCGCCGTCAATTCGACATCGTCAAGGCGCGTCGACAGCAACGGAACGGAGACGCGTGGTGCGTCTGTTTTGCTATCGCGCCAGTCGCACGCGAGCCCGCACGCGCGACGCAGCAACAGCGTGTCGAGCGACAGATGCAGTGCTGCGTCGTCGGTTAGCGCGACAATGTCCACCGGCCGTAGCGCGCCTTCGCGCGTTGTCCATGCCGGCTGTATCTCGACGCCAACGACCGCGCCGGACGCGAGTTCCACTTGCGGCAATGCCTGCAAACCGACCAGCCCGTTCTGGGCCGCAGCAGCGAGATCCGCTGCGATCCGGGCGCGCCGCTCCAGCTCCTTCGGCTCCGCCAGACTGCGCGTCGACGAGCTTGCCTGCGATGCGTGACCCGGTTGGAGCGCCTTGATGTACTGATACGCGCGCAATCCCGCGACAACGATCGACGTCAGCTTTTGCGCCGTCAGTTCGGTCTTCAGGAAGTATCCATTGATGTCGTACTGCACGATGACGTCGCGCTCGGGCGCCATGCCGGGCTGGCCGGTGCGCAGCACGATTTGTACGTCCCGGTTCCGGATGATTTCGCGGGTATGGCGCACGAGTTCTAGCCCGGCATGATCCGCCTCCATGACCACGTCGAGCAGAATCAGCGCGGTGTCCGGATGGGTTGCCAAGTAGGCCTTCGCCTCCGCTGCCGAGAATGCGCTGGCCAGTCCGATGGGTCGGTTCGCGAAGGTGGCGTCGGCCAGCACCATTCGCGTGACCTCGTGAATCTCGGGATCGTCGTCGACGAGCAACACCGTCCAGCCCGATTCGGCCGGCATGCTCGCGTGCTGACCGGCATTCGTTGTCACGCCGTGGCGCAGCCACGAGGGCGTATTCATCGCGTTCTCCCCGGAATGATCTGAATCACGTTGGACGGGCCGCTATGCGCCGCGACGACTCGTGGCAGGCACATGACGAACACCGCGCCCGACGGAACCCCGTTACGAACCGACAAACTGCCGTTCAGCGTACGGGTAACGATGGCATAGGCAAGGTGCAAGCCGAGGCCGCTGCCACCCGAGCCGCGCCGCGTGGTGAAGAACGGTTCAAAGACCTTCTCATGCAATGCGTCGGGGATACCGCAGCCGTCGTCCCGATGTTCGATCAGCACGTCGTCATCTGCCGCCTTGCGTGCCGAGATGACGATCTGGCCGGCAGCGCCTGGCGCAAACGCATGCACCAGCGAATTGACGACGAGGTTGGTCAGCACCTGTGCAAGCGGTCCTGGATACGTGTCCATGCGGATGCCGGGCGGACAGTCGACGCGCAGCGACACGTGCGCCTCCTTAAGCTTCGGTTCGAGACTGAGGACGGTTTCGCGGAGATAGTCGCTCAGATCGAACTGACGTCGTGTTTCGCTCGCTTGGTCGACTGCTACCTGCTTGAAGCTTTGCACGAGCCGGGCAGCGCGGTCAGCGTTCGACAGCAGCAACCGCGCCGACTGCGCGGCATCGCGCATGTAGTGCGCCAGTTCGTCCGCGGTGAGCTCCTGACGCGCCAGCTTGCCGCTGGTCGCCTCGGTGCGGTCGCGCAGATAGGATGCCGCGCTGACCACAATGCCGACCGGCGTATTGATTTCGTGGGCGACGCCCGCGACCAGGCCGCCCAGCGACGCCATCTTTTCCGACTCCACCAGATCCTTGCGGGTTTCCTCGAGGTTGTGCAAAGACTGAATCAGGTCACCCTGCGCCAGTTCGCGGCTTTCCTGCGACAGTACGATCCAGGAGACGCCGAAGGCGAGCAGCGGCAAGGTCGCCGCGTAGGTGTGCAGAAGCACGCTGGCGAGTTGCGCCCGTGTCGCGGCATCCGACATCTCGATCAGTCGATACGACAGGAGAAACACCGCGCCTGTCGCCGTCGACGCAATCACGAACAGGCCGAAGAAACGCCCGATACGGCGGCCGAAATCCGGCGCCAATGTCGCCGGCCCCGGCAACACGTTACCGGGCACAGGCGCGGTCACCGCTTCCGGCTGTTTGCAGCAGTCGCGGCAATGGTTATCGAGGCCGCAGCACAGCGAACAGATCGGCCCTTGGTTGAAAGGGCAATAGGCCATATCCGCGGCTTCGTAGTCGCGCTCGCAGATGCAGCAACGGACCAGTTCGTCACGGCGCACGTCGGCGTATTGCAGATCGGCACGCGCGATGTAATAGCGACCGCCGGTTGCATAGGCGATCACGATCGCGCTGACAAACGCCAGCAAGAGCGCGATGAACGCGGCATACGCGCGTGCATAGTCGCCGAACAGGCCCGCAAACGCACAGGTCGACACCACCGACGCGATCAGCATCGCGCCGCAACCAACCGGGTTGATCTGGTACAGATGTGCGCGCTTGAACTCGATCTTGCGCGGGCTGATACCCAGCGGCTTCAGCACCACCAGGTCCGCGACAAGCGCGCCGAGCCATGCAATGACGAGGTTCGAGTAGACCCCGAGGACCGTCTCGAGCGTTTTGAAAATGCCGAGCAGCGTGAGCAAGAGGGCAATCAGCACGTTGAAAACCAACCACACAACACGTCCCGGGTGATAGTGCGTCAAACGTGCAAAGACATTGGACCAGGCGAGCGAACCAGCGTACGCATTCGTGACGTTAATCTTGACCTGCGATATGACGACGAAGACGGTCGCGACGGCGAGCGCAATCGTAGGGTTGTCGAAAACGTGCTCATAGGCCGTCACGTACATGCGCACCGGGACCACCGCGTCGCCTACGGAAACGCCGTCTTGCAAGGCGAGTACCGCAAGCAGGCTGCCGGCCAGCAGTTTGAGTCCGCCGACCACGATCCATCCTGGCCCGGCAAGCAGCATGGCGCTCCACCACGCCCATCGGTTATGCGGCGTCCGTTCGGGCAGGAAGCGTAGATAGTCGACCTGTTCGCCGATCTGCCCCATCAGCGAAAAGAGCACGCCGGCGGCGGTGCCGAACAGCAGCAGGTTGATTCCATGCCCTGCGCCCGGCTCGCCACCGATACCCAGCCCCGGAAACGCAGCCCAGCGGTTGAGCACACCAGGCTCCTTATACAGGATGAAGATAAAAGGCATGAGCAGCAGGACCATCCAAAGCGGTTGCGTCCACATCTGCAGCTTGTTGATCAACGTGACACCAAAAAACACCAGCGGAATGATCAGGAGCGATGACAGCAAATAGCCGACCACGATGTTGATGCCAGTGGCCAGTTCGAGCGCCTGCGCCAGGATCGCGGATTCAAGCGCAAAGAAAATGAACGTGAACGACGCGTAAATCAGCGACGTAATGGTGGAACCCAGGTAGCCGAAGCCGGCGCCGCGCGTGAGCAGGTCGATGTCGACATTGGCTTCGCTCGAGTAATACGCAATCGGCAAGCTGACCAGAAAAATCAGCGCGCACACCAGAAGAATGGCCGGAAACGCGTTGTGGAAACCGAAGCTTAGTGTGATGCTGGCGCCGATTGCCTCGAGCGCGAGGAACGAGATGCCGCCCAGCGCCGTGTTGGCGAGTGCAAAGGGCGACCATCTCCGGTAGGAACGCGCTGCGTAGCGCAACGCATAATCCTCCAGTGTTTCGTTGGCCACCCAGGATTGATAGTCGCGTTTGATTCGCATGGCCTTACGCTAGAGGAGTGGCTTAAAGCAGGTGAACGGGCATCAGCAGATCCTGGAGCCGATTCGATTATTCGCTGAAACAGGCACCGCGGCAACTCGCCGCCAGGATGTCCGGCACAACCTTCGCAGTGCATCCTGATCACGGCCCGCAGGGTTTTTTCGGGTTGACTTCCAGAGGTTGACTCGAAACACTGGCGGCAGCGCATTCGGCGCCGGCATGACGGCATGTTGCTAGCGATACCGCGCCGGTCGGACCTCCAACCTGTATCAGGACAGACATGACGACGCGGCTATCCGCCAGCGCCTTTGCCCCCTTCGCAAGCGACGACCTTGTCTACCGTGTCCATGCAGCCGGCGATTCGGAAGACGCCTGGCATGCGGTATTCGCGCAGATTCGGGAGCGTTTTCACGTTCGCTGGGCCGCCCTCGCCCAACACGATTTCGTCAGCCGGCAAGGCGCCGCGTTGTATGCCGCGCCGCGCGATCCTGCGTTGTGCGCAGCCTTGTCGGATTATGCCTCGCGCAATCCGTGGTTCCTGTCGAGCGATGCTTACCGGCCTGGCCGCGTCATGGCCGGCGAGGACCTGCTTAGCAACAGAGATCTCGTCAAGACAGATTTCTATCACGGCCTTCTGTTGCCGCATGGGCTGTATCACCGCCTGTGCGGCGTCGTTGCGCGGCGCGGAGAACTCGTCTACTACGTCGATCTGCATCGCGGTCCCGACGAACCCCGCTTCGGGCCGCGCGAGAAAACCGCGTTCGGCTCGCTGCTGTCGCACCTTGCGCTCGCGGTCGAGAATCGCTGGCGACGTTGGGAAGCCGCCGACCTGAACACCGCGCTCAAAAGCATCGTCGACGCGCATGCCCACGCGGCCATGCTGGTCGACGCCAATGCAAGAATGGTCTTCGGCAATCGTGGTGCGCAGCGCATCTGTGAGCGCGGGGCCGGCTTGCGCATCGACGGGGGCTGCATTGCCGCCGCGGCGGCCGCCGACGATCGCGTATTCCAGCAAGCCATTGCCAGCGCCACCCACCCCAATGCAAACGATCACGCTGGTGCGGCGAAAGTCCTGTCGTTGTCCGCGCCCGGCGGCGTTCAACCGATGGTCGTGTCGATACGTCCGGCTGGCGCGGCATTTTGCGCCGAGCTTGGTGAAGTTCGCGGTCTCGCCATCGTTAGCGCACTCAATACGCGCCCGGAGGACGATCACGTCGATTGCTCGTTCGCACGCCAGTTCGGCCTGAGTCCGGCGCAAGCCCGCGTGAGCGCGCTCATCGTCACAGGGCATTCGATTGCCAGCGTAGCGCGCGAATTGCACGTATCCGAAAACACGGCGCGTAGTCATCTCAAGCAGATCTTCCTGAAAACCGATACCCACGGCCAAATGGAACTCGTGCACCTGCACGGGCGAATCTGCCTTGCCTCCTGAGTTTCGCCCCCGCCACGCCCGCGCATAACCACGCTATCACGGTAGCCGACACAGCGCCTCACCCAATTGGGTGAATCTGCTTCCTCTTTCAAAGTGAGAAGAGATTCATCGCGGTGGGGGATTCGGGTGAATTCTCATCTGCCTATGATGCTTCCTGTCCCGGCGCCGTCTGGCGATCTCGAAGCTTGCCAGCGGACGCCCCACGTCACCGGGACACGCGGTGTACTCAGGCACAGCATGTGACCTGTCGGCACGGCGGCGCGTGGAAGCGATGGAGGTCACCATGCTGGGTCTGAGTCTGCTTTACGTCGGCGCCGTGTTGTTCCTGAACGGCCTGTGGCTCCTCGGGCGAATTGGCGATCGCGAGATCTGGGTGATCAACGTATTCTCCGGCGGCATCACGCTGCTCGTCTCACTACACCTGGCGTTCGGGACCGGCGCCGACCTCGCGTCAATCAAGGCCGCTGCGCTCACGCTGCTCTTCACGTTCACCTACTTCTGGGTGGCCATCAACCGCTACAACGGCGCCGACGGGCGAGGCCTGGGCTGGTTCAGTCTCTTCGTCGCCATCACCGCCGTCCCCGTCGCTATCGATGCACTGCTGCACGCCTCAACGATGTGGGGCATCTGGTTTGCGCTGTGCTGGTTCGGCTGGGCTTTCCTGTGGCTGCTGTTCTTCGTTTTGCTGGCCATGCAGCGCCCCATTGTGAAATTGACGGGCACGGTCACCGTGATTACGGGGATCCTCACCGGCTGGCTGCCAGGTTACCTGTTATTGAGCGGCACGCTCAAGTAGTCGCGTCCAACCCGTTCTCGACGAATTCTCAACGCGCTTCGCAAGAAGCCTACTTCCACGGCGGCATGCGCGCCGGATCGATCCAATGCAAGGAGACACTAGCCATGGCTGAGACGCTCATCAAAGTCGACCTGAAGCAGTCGGCGTACGAAAACGAACAGGTCCACAATCGCTGGCACCCGGACATTCCGATGGCATGCTGGGTCAAACCCGGCGATGACTTCATTCTGGAGACCTATGACTGGACCGGCGGCTTCATCAAGAACAACGATTCGGCCGACGACGTACGCGACATCGACCTATCCATCGTCCACTTCCTGTCGGGCCCCGTCGGTGTGCATGGCGCCGAGCCAGGCGACCTGCTGGTGGTGGACCTGCTCGACATCGGCACGAAGGCGGATAGCCAGTGGGGTTTCAACGGCTTCTTTTCGAAGCAGAATGGCGGCGGCTTCCTGACCGAACATTTTCCGCACGCGCAAAAATCCATTTGGGATTTTCACGGCTTGTTCACGAAGTCTCGCCACATCCCGAACGTCGAATTCGCCGGTCTGATTCACCCGGGTCTGATTGGTTGCCTACCTGATCCGAAGCTGCTGAAAACATGGAACGATCGCGAGATCGACTTCATCAAGACCGAGCCGGATCGTGTGCCGCCGCTGGCGAATCCGCCCTTCGCAGCGACCGCTCACATGGGTAAGCTGACGGGCGATTCACGCAAGAAGGCCGCGGCGGAAGGCGCACGCACCGTGCCGCCGCGCGAGCACGGCGGCAACTGCGATATCAAGGATCTGTCGCGAGGCTCGAAGATCTACTTCCCGGTTTACGTCGACGGCGCGGGGCTGTCCGTCGGCGATCTCCACTTCAGCCAGGGCGACGGCGAAATCACGTTCTGCGGTGCGATCGAGATGGCGGGATGGGTTCACATGAGGGTCAGCTTAATCAAGGGCGGCATCGCCAAGTACGGCGTCAAGAATCCGATCTTCAAGCCCAGCCCGATCACACCGCGTTACGACGACTACCTGATCTTCGAAGGCATTTCCGTTGACGAAGCGGGCAAGCAGCACTACCTCGACGTCCATGTCGCATACCGCCAGGCGTGTCTGAACGCCATCGACTATCTGACCAAGTTCGGTTACTCACGCGCACAGGCCTATTCGATTCTCGGCACCGCGCCGGTTCAGGGGCATATCAGCGGTGTCGTCGATATTCCAAACGCTTGTGCGACGCTGTGGCTCCCCACCCAGATCTTCGACTTCGACATTCGCCCCAACGCCGACGGCCCGATTCGCCATGTCCAGGGCGGCGTGGACCTCCCCTTGTCGCTCGACCGGAACTGAAGCGGCGCTCGATCGATCCGTGCTGTGCGAAGGCCTGAAGTATGGGGCCTTCGCTAGCCTCAAACTCATGGAGAACAGCGACGATGCCAATCTATCAATTCGAATGCGACGCGTGCGGCCGCTTCGATGCAATGCGCAGTATTGCCGATCGCAACCTGCCCCACCTTTGCCCGCAGTGCGGCGCGCAAACGACGCGGGTCGTCACGAGCGGCGCCATGCTGGCACTGATGCCGCAAGCGCAGCGCGCGGCACACTCGACCAACGAACGCAGCGCGCATGCCCCGGTGAGCTCGAAGGCTTATGGACATCGACATGGGCCGGGTTGTGGCTGCGGTGCGGCGAAGTCCGCGAAAGCCGGCCATGCCGGCAGCACGCGAACGTTTCCCGGCACGCGGCCGTGGATGATCAGTCATTGATTGACACGATCCCCGTATAGAAAGGTCCGTTTGTAAGCGAATTCTCCATTCAGCGATTGCAATGCAAGCGTAATGTAAAAAGGGCGTGCGGTTCGGCTCCGCTGGAGCACGAAGTGAGGCAAAATTCCAGCATCGATGTCGGTCTTTGATGCAGTTCGCCAACCCACTTCACGTTCTTGAGGCAATGAATGGCTACCCAGCAACCCACCATCATCTACACCCTGACCGACGAGGCCCCGCTGCTGGCAACGAGTGCCTTCCTGCCCATCATCCGCACATTCACCGCGGCGGCCGGCATCCAGGTCACCGCGAGCGACATCTCAGTGGCCGGCCGCATCCTGGGCGAATTCCCAGAATTTCTGACTGAGGCGCAACGGGTGCCCGACAACCTGGCCGAACTCGGTCGTCTGACCTTGCTGCCCGATACCAACATCATCAAACTGCCCAACATTAGCGCCTCGGTGCATCAGTTGGTCGGTGCGATCAAGGAGCTGCAGGGGAAGGGCTACAAGGTGCCGGATTTCCCTGAGGAACCGAAGACCGAAGCCGAGAAGGCCATCCGTCAGCGGTACTCCAGGTGTCTGGGCAGTGCCGTCAATCCCGTGCTGCGCGAGGGCAACTCGGACCGCCGCGCACCCGCCGCCGTGAAGAATTACGCTCGCAAGCACCCGCACAGCATGGGCGATTGGAGTATGGCGTCGCGCACTCACGTGGCCCACATGAAGCACGGCGACTTCTACCATGGCGAAAAGTCCATGACGGTGGACCACGCCCGCAACGTGAAGATGGAACTGCTGACCCAAAGCGGTAAGGCCATTGTGCTCAAGCCCAAGGTGTCGCTGCTGGCCGGCGAGATCATCGACAGCATGTTCATGAGCAAGAATGCGCTGTGCGACTTCTACGAAGAGCAGATGGAAGACGCCCGCAAGACCGGCGTGATGCTGTCGCTACACGTCAAGGCCACGATGATGAAGGTCTCGCACCCTATCGTCTTTGGCCACGCGGTGAAGATTTTCTACAAGGAAGCCTTCGAGAAGCACGGCAAGCTGTTCGACGAACTGGGTGTGAACGTCAACAACGGCCTCGTCAACCTGTACGACAAGCTGGAAAGCCTGCCCAGCTCGAAGCGCGAAGAAATCATCCGCGATTTGCACGCCTGCCACGAGCATCGCCCCGAACTGGCGATGGTGGACTCGGCCAAGGGTATCTCCAACCTGCATGCACCCAACGACGTGATCGTGGACGCCTCGATGCCGGCCATGATCCGCATCGGCGGCAAGATGTGGGGCGCCGACGGTCGTCCGAAGGACACCAAGGCCGTGATCCCGGAGAGTACGTTCGCCCGCATCTATCAGGAGATCATCAACTTCTGCAAGACCAACGGCAACTTCGACCCCGTCACGATGGGCACGGTCCCCAATGTAGGGCTGATGGCCCAGCAGGCCGAGGAATACGGCTCGCACGACAAGACTTTTGAAGTGCCCGAGGCGGGCGAAGCCCGCATCGTCGATATCGATACAGGCGAAGTGCTGCTCGTGCAGAACGTCGAAGAAGGTGACATCTGGCGCATGTGCCAG
>OVEP010002099.1_pt2 | contig 16424 bp, 14 predicted proteins | sample 1779801 | NCBI WGS metagenome assembly OVEP01 (sample SAMEA3914791, study PRJEB12502) | metagenome | biome: forest; material: soil | place: Canada | collected 2011-07-03 | depth 0.1 m
TGGGGCGGGCGATCCTCGCCCCACCCGCACAGTGCTGCAACCCGTCCCACGTAAGTCCTGCGAATACCCGGTGGCCTTCGCCGACAGCGAGTGCGCACCGGGTGAGGGGTGTGTCCGAAGGTGCGTCTGGAACTGCGCGGCATCACCAAGCGGTTCGGTTCGCTGGTCGCCAACGACCACATCGACCTGACGGTCGAACCGGGCGAGATCCACTGCCTGCTCGGTGAGAACGGAGCCGGCAAATCGACCCTGATGAACGTCCTGTACGGGCTGCACCAGCCGGACGAGGGCGAGATCCTGCTCGACGGGGTCGCCACCAGGTGCCGCAGCCCGCGCGAGGCGATAGCCAGCGGCATCGGCATGGTCCACCAGCACTTCATGCTGGTACCGGTGTTCACCGTGGCCGAGAACATCATCCTCGGTGACGAGCTGGAACTCGGGGCCAGGGGTGGCGTGCTGGGGCTGCTCGACCGACATCGGGCCAGAGCGCACGTGCGCGAGGTCTCCGAGCGCTACGGCCTGCCGATCGACCCGGACGCCCTGGTGGAGCACCTGCCGGTCGGCGTCCAGCAGCGGGTGGAGATCGTCAAGGCGCTGGTGCGCGACGCCCGGACGCTCATCCTGGACGAGCCCACCGCGGTGCTCACCCCGCAGGAGATCCAGGACCTGTTCGCGGTGATGAACTCGCTGCGCGAGGCCGGGAAGTCGATCGTCTTCATCACCCACAAGCTCAAAGAGGTCAGGGAGATCGCCGACCGGATCACCGTGATCCGGCACGGCGTGGTGGTCGGCGAGGCCGACCCGTCCGCGAGCGAGCAGGAGCTGGCCTCGCTGATGGTCGGCCGCACGGTGCAGCTCGTGGTCGACAAGCAGCCGAACACCCCCGGGGCGGCCGCGTTCGAGATCAACCGGCTGACCGTCCGCGACCAGCACGGCAACGCGGCGGTGGACGACCTCTCGCTGAGCGTCCGCGACGGCGAGATCCTGGGCATCGCCGGGGTGCAGGGCAACGGCCAGTCCGAGCTCGCCGAGGCGATCCTCGGCCTGGTCCCGGTCGAATCCGGCTCGATCACCCTGGACGGCACCAGTCTGACCGAGCTGACAACCCGTCAGATTCTGGACGCGGGGGTGGGCTTCGTCCCCGAGGACCGCGGCCACGACGGCGTGGTCGGCGAGTTCAGCATCGCCGAGAACCTGGTGCTCGACCTCTACCGCTCCCCCGACTTCGGCCGGCGGCTGTCGCTCGACCCGCAACTGGTCGAGCAGAACGCCCGGCACCGGGTCGAGGAGTTCGACATCCGCCCCGCCGACCCGGGGCACCCGGCCGGGAAGCTCTCCGGGGGCAACCAGCAGAAGGTCGTGGTGGCCCGCGAACTCTCGCGCCCGCTGCGGCTGCTGGTCGCCTCCCAGCCCACCCGCGGCGTGGACGTCGGCGCGATGGAGTTCATCCACAGACGCATCGTCGCCGAACGGGACCAGGGCCGACCGGTCGTGGTGGTCTCCACCGAGCTGGACGAGGTGCTGGCGCTCGCGGACCGGGTCGCGGTGATGTACCGGGGCCGGATCGTCGCCACGGTCGACCCCGGCACCTCCCGCGAGGAGATCGGCCTGCTGATGGCCGGGATCACCGACGGCGGTACCGGCGGCGCGACCGCCACCAGGACGGGGGACGCAGGCTGATGAGCACATCCACACCCGAGCAGGAGCCACCCGTGCCGGACCCGGCAGAGACCCCGCAGCCGGCCGAGGCCCCGGACCCGGCAGAGGCCCTGGAACCGGCCGAGGCCCCGGACCCGGCAGAAGCCCTGGAACCGGCCGAGGCCCCGGACCCCGCGGAGACCACCCCGGACCCGGCGGACCCCGCGGAGACCACCCCGGACCCGGCGGAGGCCGCGCAGACCGCCGCGCGGGCGCCGCAGGCCGCGCGGACCGCGGCGCGGCCCGACGCCGGGGAGGGCACCCTCGCCACCCTCGTCCGCAACGTGTTCACCGCCCAGAACAGCACCCTGGTCACCGTGCTGGCGATCCTGCTGTCGCTGGTCGTCGGCGCGGTGCTGATCGTGGTGTCCAACACCTCGACCATGGACATGGGCGGCTACTTCTTCCAGGACCCCTCGGACTTCCTCAACTCCGCCTGGCAGGACATCTCCAGCGCCTACTCCGCGCTGTTCGAGGGGGCGATCTTCAACCCCGCCACCATCAACGGCACCCCCACCCAGTTCTTCGGCCCGATCAGCAACACGCTGGAGGCCGCCACCCCGCTGATCTTCGGCGGGCTGGGGATCTCGGTGGCGTTCCGGGCCGGGATGTTCAACATCGGCGGGCAGGGCCAGACCATCGCGGGCGCGGTCTGCGCCTCGTACGCGGCCTTCGCCTGGACGTCGGTGCCGGGGCCGCTGCACCTGGTGGTCTCGGTGCTCGCCGGGCTCGCCGGCGGGCTGCTGTTCGGCGGGCTGGTCGGCTGGCTGAAGGCCCGGCGCGGCGCGCACGAGGTCATCGTCACCATCATGCTCAACTACGTGGCCTTCCTGTTCCTCGGCGGCTGGCTGCTGAACACCTCCGTCTTCCACGACCCGAAGAACGCGGGCCAGGCAATATCCAAGCCCGCCCAGACCGACGCCATCCTGCCGCACCTGTTCGGCGACGGTCTGAACACCGACGTCGGGCTGCTGCTCGCGCTGGTCGCGACGGTCGCCGTGGCCTGGTTCTTCAACCGCTCCCGGCTGGGCTTCGAGGTGCGCGCGGTCGGGCTGACCCCGAGCGCCGCCCGGACGGCGGGCATCGACGTCGGCCGGGTGCAGATCGCCTCGATGCTGATCTCCGGCGCGCTGATGGGCATGATCGGGGTGACTCAGGTCCTCGGCCTGGCCAACCCCAACAACAACTCGCTGGCTCCCAACATCGACGCCGGGTTCGGCTTCACCGCGATCACCGTGGCCCTGCTCGGCCGGACCAAGCCGTGGGGTGTGGTCTGGTCGGCGCTGCTGTTCGGCGCGCTGCAGGCCGGAGGGGCGCTGATGCAGACCGAGGCGCAGGTCTCGATCGAGATCATCACCGTGATCCAGGCGGTGATCGTGATCCTGGTCGCCGCGCCCCAGCTGGTGAAGGAGATCTTCCGGCTGCGGGCGACCCGCGCGGTTCCGGCCGCCGAACCACCGGGGACGCAGTCGGCGACCCCTGACCCGATCCGCACGACCGCAGCCGGAGGCCAGGCGTGAGCGAGACAACCACCGCGACCCTGGACGCCGCGGGCACGCCCGCCCGGGCCAGGACTGACCGCTCCAAACTGATCGGCGGGCTGGCCCAGGCCGTGGTGGGCGCGTACGGGCTGTGGTCCTTCGGGCTCGGCAGCCGCACCGCGCACGGCGTGCACACCCTGTTCACGCTCAAGCTCACCCCCGGCACCGGCGGCGGCCCGGGACCGGTCTCGGTACCGGCCGAGGCGACCGCGCTGGTGCTGAGCGCCCTGGCGATCGCCTGCGGCCTGGTCCGGGCCTTCACGCCGATCTCCGCGCGTACCCAGCGCTGGCTCGCGGTCGGCTACTTCACCGCCTTCGTGCTGGCGTTCCTGGTCTGGGCGGAGGCCGGGTCCAGCGTCGGGCTGAACGTGCCGTCGACCATCCAGCAGACCGCGATGGGGACCGTGCCGCTGCTGCTGGGCTCGCTCAGCGCGCTGCTGTGCGAACGCTCCGGCGTGGTCAACATCGCCGTCGAGGGGCAGTTCCTGTTCGGCGCGTTCTCGGCGGCGCTGACCGCCTCGATGACCCACTCGGTCTGGGCCGGACTGGTCGCGGGCTGCCTGGGCGGGGCGCTGATGGGCGCGCTGCTGGCGGTCTTCGCCAACCGCTACCTGATCGAGCAGGTGGTGCTCGGCGTGGTGCTGAACCTGCTGGCCTCCGGCATCACCGGCTTCCTCTACGACCGGCTGATGTCGACCGACGGCAACACCTACAACTCCGCGCCGGGGTTCAACGCGCTGTCCATCCCCGGGCTGTCCTCGATCCCGGTGATCGGCGCCGCGCTGTTCGATCAGAACATCATCTTCTACGCGGCCTACCTGCTGGTCCCGGTCATCTGGTTCCTGCTGTACCGCACCCGCTGGGGCCTGCGTACCCGGGCCGTCGGCGAGCACCCGACGGCGGCGGACACGGTCGGCATCAAGGTGATCGGGCTGCGCTACCGCAACGTGATCACCGCCGGGCTGCTCTCCGGCCTCGGCGGGGTCTGGCTGACCCTCGGCCTGGCCAACCAGTTCGGCAAGGACATGAGCGACGGCAAGGGCTACATCGCCATCGCGGCCCTGATCGTCGGGCGCTGGTCGCCGGTCGGCGCGCTGGGCGGGGCGATCCTGTTCGGCTTCGCCACCGAACTGGCGGTACCGCTGTCGGACCTGGGCACGCCGATCCCCGGCGCGTTCCTGTCCATGGCGCCCTATCTGGCCACGGTCTTCGTGGTCGCCGCCCTCGGCGGCCTGGTCCGCCCCCCGGCCGCCTCGGGCAAGCCCTACGTCAAGTCCTGAGTGCACTTTTTGACGGTCCGTCAGTCATCGTACTGATGGACCGTCAAAATCAGTTGCCCGCACTAGCGGTCCAGCGCGTCCCGGCGGGAGACCGCGGGCGGCATCGGCCCGGGCGGCCTGGCCACCGGCCGCAGGCCGTGCGCCACCGGCGGCGGCACCGTCGTCGGCGGCGCGTCCGGGTCGCGCAGCGCCAGCGCGCGCAGGGCGACCTCGGTGGCGAAGCGCAGGGTGGGGTCGGTGAGCTGTTCCCCGAAGATGCGTTCCAGCAGCCGCATCCGGTAGCGGAAGGTCTGCGGATGCACGCCGAGTTGCTCGGCGATCTGGGCGGCGGTGCCCCGGCTGGTCAGCCAGACGTGCAGGGTCTCCAGCAGGCGCCGGCGCTGGGTCGCGGTGTGATCGGCCAGCGGCGCCAGGTACCGCCGCGACAGCTCACTGACCAGGGCCGGGTCGCTGAGTAACCAGAGCGTCAGCAGGTTGCCCTCGGTCAGCGTCGGCGCGCCGTCCGGGATCACCCCGACGTCCACCAGTACCAGCGTGTGCCGGGCCCAGCGCAGCGAGTCGGAGGCCTTGGCCAGCGGCACAGTGGGCCCGACCGCCGCCCGGCAGCCGCCGAGCGCCCCGGCCAGGAAGGCGCGCCCGGCCGCGTCCAGCGGCCCGGGCAGCAGCAGGTACGGCTCCGGGGAGACCAGGTCCGCCAGCACCCTGCGGTCCAGCGCGGCCCGGTTCGGGCTGCTGTCGCGGTGCAGCGCCACCGGGGTGATCTCCTCCGGCAGCGGCCAGCCGACCTGCTCGGCCAGTTCGGCCAGGGCGGAGTCGTGCGCCCCGCCCCCGCTGAGGATCCGCTGCATCAGCCGCCTCCGGCGCCCGTCGGGCTCCTCCCCCATCTCGGACATCGCCCGCAGGTAGCCCTCCCGGGAGAGTTCGGCGATCTCGCCCATGTAGGCGAAGAGCGCGTCGGCGAAGGACATCAGGACCGCCGCGGACAGCCGGTACCGGTGGCCCACCTCGCGGGCCCGCCGCAGCGCGACCTGGCAGCCGATCCGGTAGGCGTCCTGCAGCACGTCCAGGCTGCGCCCCTGATAGGCCTCGAAGCGCCCGAAACTGCGGCAGATCTCGTCGCGCAGTTCGGTGTTGGCGTGCGGGGCGGCGACCTGGTTGACGAAGGCAGTGACGTTCTGCTTGATGCCCAGGTGTACGAGTTCGGCGTCCGGCCCCTCCAGCAGGTGCCGGTACTCCGGCAGCGCGGCGACGATCTCCTCGGCCATCTCCTTGAGCAGACTCGGCAGTTCGGGCCGCATCACCACGGCGAGTTCGCGCGGGACAGTGCCCAGCGCCGCCATGGCGCGCGCCGACGCCTGCCGGATTTCCGTCATCTGCTGGGCCCCCCACGCTGTCCAGGCCCGTTAGGACGCGGGCGTACGAATTCGGTGGTGCGTGCAACATAGACCACCACCGAGCCGCCTGCCCAGACGAGTTGCAGGATTCGCCGGGCTCCCGAACGACCGCGCACCAGCTTGGTTGCGATTGCTCATATTTCGACAAGCCGCCAGGCCGCGCCGTGCGCTGACCGACAACAAATTACCGGTCGGTAATTTTTTTGGGCGCAGGCTGGTTCCGGCCATTGCGCGCCGGAGTTACTGCTGCGTAACGTCCCGGTCGCACACCCGGTTCGGCGGGAAACCGACTCAGAAAGGATCAGCCCATGCGCCAGATCTCAAAAGCCACCGCGGTCGCCGCGGCGGCATTCGCCGCAGTGGTCGGGTTCGGTACCACCCAGGCCAGCGCGGCCACCACCTGGACCGTGTCCGGCGGCGGCTCGTTCACCGCGTCGGCCAGCAGCCCGACCCTCACGGACACCACCACCAGCGCGGCCCTGGACTGCAGCTCGTCCGCGGCATCCGGTACCGCAGCCAACGGCACCGGCCTCTCCGGCACCGGCATCGCCACCATCAGCGCCGTCTCCTGGACCAGCTGCACCGGTCCGCTCGGCATCGCCTTCACGGTCACGCCCAAGAACCTGCCGTGGACCCTCAACGCCGCCACCTACAACTCCACCACCGGCACCACCACCGGCACTCTCACCGGGGTGGAGGCCAGCATCAGCGGCACGCTCTGCTCGGCGTCGTTCGCCGGCACCACCTCCACCACGCCGGCCACCCTCACCGGCACCTACGTCAACTCCACCCACACCCTCACCATCAGCGGCGGCAACCTGCACGCCTACAGCGTGTCCGGCTGCCTCGGGCTGATCAACAACGGCGACGCCGCCACCTACAACGCCGCCTATGTGGTCTCCCCGTCCACGCTGAAGATCACCTCTCCGTGATCCCGCGCGCCGCATGACCAGGCCGGGCCGGGATTGTCATCCCTGATGACCAGTCCCGGCCCGGCCGACGGTTGCGGCAGCGGAGCCCGACCCGCACCAAATGACACTTCCCCGGGCGGAAGTTGTCACCCATTGACAAAGTTTTGGCACCGCTGACCATTCGTCGTTCGGCTTGTGACTTTTTGCTTGTCGCTGATCGCTACTCACGCGTACTGTCCTGCGCCGCCGGACAAGTTCATTCGAGGGGGGAAACGTGGGAGCTGCCACCGGGCTACGCCCGGCTCCGCTGCTCGCCGGGGTCGCCGCCGCAGGTGTGCTGGTCGCCACCGTGATGACCGGGCCGGATGCCGGGGCCGAGGTCCGCACCGACCGGGTCTCCGTCGACTACACCTGCGCACTGCCGACCGGCACCCAGGAGCTCACCGCCACCCTGGTGCAGAACTACCCGACCGCCGTCACCGCCGGTGGCCAGATCCAGCCGGGCCCGCTGACGGTGCGGGCCACCGTCCCGCGCGGCCTGCTGCCCGCCGCTGCCGCCAGCGTCTCCGGCACCGCCGCCCTGGGCGTGGCGGTCGCCGACACGGCCACCCCCGCCACGACCGCCTCCACCGCCTCCACCGCCTCCACCGCCTCAGCTTCGACCGGGGCCGGCCGCCCCAGCGCCGGGACGCCCACCGCCACCGGCTCGACGGCCACGGTCACCCTGCGGACCTCGGCCGCCGCCGTCCTGGCGGCGGCGACCGCCGCACCGGTGGCGCCCCCGCCGGGCGCGGTGACCGCGCAGTGGACGGGGCTGACCGTGGCGCCGGTGCCGCTCGGCGCGGCGAACCCGACGATCACCGCCACCGGGCAGGTAACCGCGCTGACGGCCGGCCGGGCCGGGGCCACCACCACGGTCACCCCGATGGCGCTGTCGCTGTCGCTCCAGGCCGGCGGCAGCACGCTGCGGTTCCAGTGCGTCCCGGCCCGCACACCCACCCCGCTCGGCAGCATCGCCGTCCTCGCCGCGCCCAGCGCCCGGGCCGGGACCCAGGCCACCGCCGGCGTGGCGGGCGCCCCGCGCCGGGAGGTGGTGGCGCACGCGGCGCAGACGCCCGAGTGCTCGGCCTCGCCCACCGGCACGCTCGACCCCGCGGACCTGCCGACCCACCCGGCCGGCTCGATGATCATCTCCGAGAGCAGCTCCGGGGTGGAGTGCGCCTACGCCATCGGCTACGCCAACGTCGCCAAGCTGGGCGAGGCCTCGCTGGTGAACAACCCCGACCAGAACCCGTCGATGGCACTGCTGGCGATCGAGCGGCTGGTCTTCAAGTACGGCACGCCGCCGTACTACGTCGAGATCGACGAGGTCGGCAACCTCACCCTGCCCGTCGCGGACACCACCTTCCTCAGCTACGGCTTCATGCCGACCACCGCGAAGATGCAGCTCATCCCGGTCGGGAACCTGACCGCCGTGGAGACCGGGCAGGCCCCCGAGCCGATCGTCACCACGATCTACGGGGAGCAGACGCTGCGGCTGTACGACGTCGCGGTGGACGGCACCCCGCTGGACGTCGGTTCCGACTGCCGCACCGTGTCCCCGCTCAAGCTCCAGCTGAACGGTCTGAGCCTGGCCACCACGGGCAACGACCCGGACCCGACCCGGGACTACACCATCCCCGGCGGCGGACCGCTCAGCCAGAACGACCTGACCATCCCGTACTTCACCGGCTGCGGACCCAACGGCTCGCTGGACCCGCTGTTCGACGCGGCCGTCTCCGGCGCCGGCAACTCGCTCAACCTGGTCCAGGGGGCTCCGTGCTTCAGCTACGAGGGGGCCTGCACCACCATCCAGATGCCGGAACTGCCCGTCCGCGCACCGAAGACGTCTAAGTGACCTGCGAGAGGCAGTGACATGGGGATCGAAGTGACCGTCGAGGGGCTGACCAAGTCCTTCGGCAGCCAGACGGTCTGGGAGGACGTGAGCCTCACCCTTCCGGCCGGCGAGGTGAGCGTGATGCTCGGGCCCTCCGGGACCGGCAAGACGGTGTTCCTCAAGTCGGTGATCGGCCTGCTGCGGCCGGAGCGCGGCCGGGTGCTGGTCGGCGATGTGGACATGGCCAGCAGCCCGGAGCACCTCATCTACGAGGCCCGCAAGCTGTTCGGGGTGATGTTCCAGGACGGCGCGCTGTTCGGGTCGATGAACCTGTACGACAACATCGCCTTCCCGCTGCGCGAGCACACCCGCAAGAAGGAGTCGCAGATCCGCCAGATCGTGCTGGAACGCATGGAACTGGTGGGCCTGCTGGGCTCGGAGGCGAAACTCCCGGGCGAGATCTCCGGCGGCATGCGCAAGCGCGCGGGCCTGGCCCGGGCGCTGGTGCTGGACCCGCAGATCATCCTGTGCGACGAGCCCGACTCCGGGCTCGACCCGGTGCGCACCTCCTACCTCTCGCAGCTGCTGATCGACCTGAACGCCCAGATCGACGCGACCATGCTGATCGTCACCCACAACCTGGACATCGCCACCACCGTCCCGGACAACCTGGGCATGCTGTTCCGCCGCAAGCTGGTCGCCTTCGGCCCCCGGGAGCTGCTGCTGACCAGCGAGGAGCCGGTGGTCCGGCAGTTCCTCGGCGGGCACCGGCACGGACCGATCGGCATGGCCGAGGAGAAGGACCAGCAAACCCTGGATCTGGAGCGGGAGTTGCAGCCCGCACCGGCCGTCGCCGTGCCGCCGCAGCTGGAGCCGAGCCCGGGCCTGCCGCCCCGGCAGGCGGTGCAGCGGCGCCGCCAGCGGGTGCTCGCGCTGCAGAACCAGCGCCGGGTGGCCACCACCCCCGCCCCGGGGGAACCGGCATGAGCAATCCGGTCCAGGGGGCATTGCGGCAGTCCGGGGACTTCTTCTCCCTGGGCGCCACCACGCTCCGCGACACCTTCCGCCGCCCGTTCCAACTCCGGGAGCTGATCGAGCAGTTCTGGTTCGTCGCGAGCGTCACCATCCTGCCCGCCGCGCTGGTGTCGATCCCCTTCGGCGCCGTGATAGCCCTTCAGGTCGGTTCACTGACCCAGCAGTTGGGCGCGCAGTCGTTCACCGGCGGGGCCAGCGTGCTGGCCGTGGTGCAACAGGCCAGCCCGCTGATCGTGGCGCTGCTGATCGCCGGGGCCGGCGGTTCGGCGATCTGCGCCGACCTCGGCTCACGGAAGATCCGCGAGGAGCTGGACGCGATGGAGGTCATGGGCGTCTCGCCGATCCAACGGCTGGTCGTGCCAAGGGTGCTGGCGATGATGCTGGTCGCCGTGCTGCTCAACGGCCTGGTCTCGGTGGTCGGCGTGGTCGGCGGCTACTTCTTCAACGTCTACCTCCAGCACGGCACCCCGGGGGCCTACCTCTCCAGCTTCTCCGCCCTGGCGCAGCTGCCCGACATCTACATCGGCGAGTTCAAGGCGCTGGTCTTCGGTCTGATCGCGGGGCTGGTGGCGGCGCACCGGGGGCTGCACCCGCGCGGCGGACCGAAGGGCGTCGGCGACGCGGTGAACCAGTCCGTGGTGATCACCTTCCTGCTGCTGTTCCTGGTCAACGTCGTGCTGACGGCCGTCTACCTGCAACTCGTCCCGCAGAAGGGGATGTGAGCCATGGCCCTGACCGAGCACGAGAGCGCGCCGGACACCACCCCCGAACCGGTACCGGCCCCCGGCCGCAACCGGCTGCGCTGGCTGGACGAGTCCGGCGACCACCTGCTGTTCCACCTGAGCGCGCTGCTCTGGATCCCGCGCACGCTGCGCCGCTACCTCAAGGAGGTGCTCCGGCTGCTGTCCGAGGTGGCCTTCGGCAGCGGCGGCCTGGGCGTGATCGGCGGCACCGTCGGGGTGATGATCGGGATGACCCTGGCCACCGGCACCGTGGTCGGCCTCCAGGGCTACTCGGCCATGAACGAGATCGGGACCACCGCCTTCACCGGCTTCATCTCCGCCTACTTCAACACCCGCGAGATCGCCCCGCTGGTCGCCGGGCTGGCGCTGTCGGCCACCGTCGGCGCGGGCTTCACCGCGCAGCTGGGCGCGATGCGGATCAACGAGGAGGTGGACGCGCTGGAGGGGATGGGCATCCGCAGCGTGCCCTACCTGGTCACCACCCGGATCATCGCCGGGGTGGTCGCCATCGTCCCGCTGTACGGGGTCGGCCTGCTCAGCTCGTACGCCGCCTCCCGACTGGTCACCGTCTACGGTGAGGGGCAGTCGGCCGGGGTCTACGACCACTACTTCAACCTGTTCCTGGCGCCGGAGGACGTGCTGCTGTCGGCGCTGAAGGTGCTGATCTTCAGTGTGGTGGTGATCCTGGCGCACTGCTACTACGGCTTCCACGCCAAAGGCGGACCGGCCGGGGTGGGGATCGCGGTGGGGCGCTCGGTGCGCAATGCCATTGTGATCATCAGCCTGACCGACTTCTTCCTGAGCCTGGCGATCTGGGGTGCCACGACGACGGTGCGGGTGGCGGGATGAGCGCCCGGCCGGTCTCCACCCTGCGCCGGCGCGGCGCCGGGCTGTGCTTCCTGCTCGCGCCGGTGCTGCTGGCCTGGCTGTCGGTGTCGGTCTACGACCACGACTTCAGCGACACCGACAGCGTCCAGGTGCGCACCGACAGCGTCGGCAACCAGATGCAGGTCAACGCGGACGTCAAACTGCGCGGCGTGGTCGTCGGCCGGGTCAGCGCGATCCGGGCCGACGGCGCCGGGGCGACGCTCACGCTGGCCATCTCCCCCGGCGACCTGGCCCAGATCCCGGCCGGGGTCTCCGCGCAGATGCTGCCGACCACGCTGTTCGGCGCCCGCTACGTGGCGCTGGTCCCGCCCACGACCGCCAACGGCGTGTCGCTGACGGCGGGCAGCGTCATCCCGGAGGACCGCTCCGGCGACGCGATCGAGCTTGAGCAGGTGTTCGACAACCTGCTGCCACTGCTGGACGACATCCAGCCGGCGCAGCTCTCGGCCACCCTGAACGCGGTCGCCACCGCGCTCCAGGGCCGGGGCGCCGAACTCGGCAGCACCCTGGTCACGTTGGACGCCTACCTGAAGCGGCTCAACCCGCAGCTGCCCGCGCTCAACAACGACCTGCACAACCTGGTCAAGGTCAGCCAGGCCTACAACGAGGCCGCCCCGGACCTGCTGCAGGCGCTCACCGAACTGACCGTCACCACCCGCACCGTCGCCGACCAGCAGAACCAGCTGTCCTCGCTGTACAGCACCACCACCGGCGCGGCCGAGGTGACCACCGCCTTCCTGGAGCGGAACCAGTCCACCATCATCCGGCTGGCCGCCGACAGCCGGGGCACGCTCACGCTGCTGGGCACGTACTCGTCCGAGTTCCCGTGCACCCTGCGCACCCTCGCGGACTTCGTGCCGGAGATGGACAAGGCCCTGGGCAAGGGCACCGACGAGCCCGGGCTGCACGTCGACCTGACCTCCGCGCCCTCGCGCGGCGCGTACCTGCCGGGCAAGGACACCCCGCGCTACGACGCGACCGGCGGACCGGCCTGCTACAGCACGCCCTACACCGGCCAACCCAACACGCCCCAGGAGAACGCCCTGATCAACGAACTTCTGGCGCCGCAGGCCGGCACCCAGCCGGCGGCGCTGCCCAGCTGGAGCAGCCTGCTGGTCGGCCCGGTGCTGCGCGGGACGGAGGTGGACGTCAAGTGAAACGCCGCAGCCTCGCCGGTCCGCTGGTCAAGTCGCTGGTCTTCGTGGCGGTGACCTCGCTGGCGACCACCGCGCTCGCCTTCGCGGTCTCCGACACCTCGGTCGGCGCCACCACCGGCTACTACGCGCAGTTCACCGACGTCACCGGGCTGGTCCCGGGCGACAGCGTGCGCATCGCCGGGGTCCAGGTCGGCCAGGTGGACGGGATCAAGGTGACCGGCCGCCGCTACGCGCTGGTCCACTTCGACGTCCAGCGCGGGCGCACCCTGCCCGCCTCGGTGACCGCGTCGGTCAAGTACCTGAACCTGGTCGGTGAGCGCTACCTGGAACTCGACCAGGGCGTCGGCCCGGTCGGGCAGTCGCTGCGGACCGGCGGGACCATCCCGCTGCAGGACACCTCCCCCGCGCTGGACCTGACCGAGCTGTTCAACGGCTTCCAGCCGCTGTTCGAGGGTCTCGACCCGGACCAGACCAACCAGCTCGCGCAGGAGATCGTGCAGGTCCTCCAGGGCGAGGGCGGCACCGTGGACGGGCTGGTCGCCGACGTCGGCACGCTGACCAACACCCTGGCCGCCAAGGACCAGGTGATCGGCTCGGTGATCGACAACCTGACCTCGGTGCTGGACACCGTCAACTCCAACCAGCAGGGCTTCACCACCCTGATCACCACCCTCCAGCAGCTGGTCAGCGGCTTCGCCGCGGACCGGCAGCCGATCGGCGACGCGGTCAGCGCCCTGGCCGGGCTGACCAACAGCACCGCCGGCCTGCTGGACCAGGGCCGCCAGCCGCTGAAGGACTCCATCGCCCAGCTGGGCCGGCTCTCCGACAACCTGGAGGCGGGCACCCCGCAGCTGGAGGACTTCCTGCAGAAGACGCCGCAGAAGCTGGCCGCCGTCGGGCGGACCGTCTCCTACGGCTCCTGGCTCAACCTCTACCTGTGCCAGGCCACCGTCACCGGCGTCACCACCTCGGACGGCAGCGCGCCGCCCACCGGGATCGCCATCACCGAACCGAGGTGCCGCTCATGAGGCCGCCGCTGTTCAAACCGCTGCGGGAACGCAACCCGGTCGCGGTCGGCCTGGTCGGCGTGGTCGTCTGCGCGCTGCTGGCGACGGCGGCGTACGACGCCGACGCGCTGCCGCTGATCGGCAGCGGGGGTACCCACTACAGCGCCTACTTCAGCGAGGCGGCCGGGCTGCAGAGCGGCGACGACGTCAGCGTCGCCGGGGTCAAGGTCGGCCAGGTGACCTCGGTGACCCTGGACGGCGCACAGGTCAAGGTCGGCTTCCAGGTCCAGGGCGCCTGGGTCGGCGACGCCAGCACCGCCGCCATCGACATCCGCACCCTGCTCGGCGCCAAGTACCTGGCGGTCGACCCGCTCGGGGACGCCGCCCAGGACCCGTCGCGGACCATCCCGAGCAGCCGCACCACCTCGCCGTTCGACGTCACCCAGGCCCTGGACGGCCTGGGCCAGACCCTGGACTCGGTGAACAGCGCACAGTTGGCGGCGAGCTTCCAGGCCATCGCCGAGACCTTCAAGGACACCCCGCCGTCGGTGCGCTCCGCCGTCACCGGGCTGTCCGCGCTGTCGCAGACGATCTCCAGCCGGGACGCCGCCCTGGCCAAGCTGCTCTCCGCGAGCGCCAGCCTGACCAGCACCGTCGCCGCCCAGAACAACCAGCTGGCGACCCTGATCACCGACGGCAACCTGCTGCTGGCGGAGGTGCAGAGCCGCCGGGACGCGATCCACGCGCTGCTCACCGGCACCACTCAGCTCGGCGTGCAGCTGACCGGTCTGGTCCAGGACAACGACCAGCAGCTCGCGCCGACGCTGACCGCGCTGTCCCGGGTGGTCTCGGTGCTCCAGGCCAACCAGAACAACCTGGACCAGGTGCTGGCCCTGGCCGGTCCCTACTACCAGCAGCTGGGCGACACCCTGGGCAACGGGCGCTGGTTCGACATCTACCTGTGCGGGCTGATCCCGGAGAACTACCTGCCCGCCGACAAGCAGTCGCCCTCCGGCTGCCTGTCCCCGACCACCGGAGGTACCGCCAAGTGACATCCGTACTGGGCAGGCTGGCCCTGCACCGGACCTCCACCCGGGCCGCCGTCGCCGCCGGCACCGCGCTGGTGGTGGTGATCGGCGGCGGCACCGCCGCCGGGGTGGTCTCGCTGGGCGGTGGCGGCGGCCTGCGGATCACCGCGTACTTCAACCGCACCATCGGCGTCTACTCCGGCTCCGACCTGCGCATCCTCGGTGTGAAGGAGGGTACGGTGGACTCGGTCACCCCGGACGGCACCCAGGTCAGGGTGGTGCTGACGGTCGACCCGGGGGTGAAGGTCCCGGCGGACGCCTCGGCCGTGGTGGTCGCCCCGACCCTGATCGCCGACCGCTACATCCAGCTCACCCCGGCCTACACCGGCGGGCCGCAGCTCCCCGACCACGGCAGCATCCCGGAGTCCCGCACCGGCACCCCGATGGAGATCGACCAGCTGTACCAGAGCATCACCCAACTGGCCGACTCGCTGGGCCCGAACGGCGCCAACTCCGACGGCGCGCTGTCGCAGCTGCTCAACACCGGCGCCGCCAACCTCAACGGCAACGGCGCCGCCCTGGGCAACACCATCAACCAACTCGGCTCCGCGGCGAAGACCCTGAACGGCAACAGCGACCAACTGTTCGCCACCCTCACCTCGTTGCAGAGCTTCACCAGCATGCTGAAGCAGAACAACAGCCAGGTGCAGTCCGCCACCGGCGAACTGTCCAGCGTCAGCGGCTTCCTGGCGCAGGACAAGACCGACCTGGGCACGGCGCTGTCACAACTGGCCACCGCCCTGGGCCAGGTGCAGAGCTTCATCCAGGACAACAGGGGCCAGTTGCAGAACGTGGTCAACCAACTGGTGCCGATCACCCAGACCATGGTCCAGCAGCGCGCCTCGCTGGCCGAACTGCTCGACACCGCGCCGCTGGCCGCCGACAACGTGCTGAACGCCTACGACCCGGCCAAGGGCACCATCGACGGCCGGGCCGACCTGAACGAGCTCAGCTTCCCGATGCCCTTCCCCAGCACCGGCGGCACCCAGTGAACCGGCTCGGCCGCACCGCCTGCTGCTGGCTGGCGGCGGGCGCGGTCCTCGGCACCGGCGGCTGCTCCGGCTACACCGCGATGCAGGACATCCCGCTGCCCGGCGGGGCCGCCCTGGGCAGCCACCCGTACACGGTCACGGCGGACTTCAGCGACGTCCTCAGCCTGGTGCCGCAGGCCTCGGTGGAGGTCAACGACGTCCCGGTGGGCCGGGTCACCCGGATCGCGCTCGCCCCCGGCGGCTGGACGGCGGTGGTCACCATGCAGGTCAACGGCGACGTCCGGCTGCCCGGCAACGCCTACGCCTCGCTGGAGCAGTCCAGCCTGCTGGGCGAGAAGTACATCGAGCTGTCCGACCCGCCGACGACCCAGCCCGCGACCGGTTCGCTGGCCGACCACGGGACCATCCCGCTGGCCAGGACCAACCGCTCGCCCGAGGTCGAGGAGGTCTTCGGGGCCCTGTCGCTGCTGCTGAACGGCGGCGGCGTCCAGCAGTTGAAGACCATCAGCAGCCAACTCAACCAGGCCCTGGCCGGGAACCAGCCGGCCGTACGCGACCTGCTCAGCAGGCTCGGCACCCTGGTCAGCGACCTGAACGCGCACCGCTCGGACATCACCGCCGCGCTCGACGGCCTCAACCAGCTGTCGGCCACCCTGGCGGCCCGCGACCAGCAGATCGACACCGTGCTCAGTGACCTCAGCCCGGGCCTGTCGGTGCTCTCCGACCAGCGGCAGCAACTGGTCACCATGCTCCAGTCGCTGGACACCCTGTCCGGGGTCGCGGTCAGCACCGTCAACGCCAGCCAGGCCGACCT
>OVEP010029277.1_pt1 | contig 16418 bp, 12 predicted proteins | sample 1779801 | NCBI WGS metagenome assembly OVEP01 (sample SAMEA3914791, study PRJEB12502) | metagenome | biome: forest; material: soil | place: Canada | collected 2011-07-03 | depth 0.1 m
CGCGGGCCTGCTGCGGCTGGTGCCGCTGCGCAGCGGCGCGGTGCGGAACGTCAGGGCCCGCCAGCGGCCGCGCCGCACGGAGGAGGAGTGGTGAGTGAGGGAACGGACCTGGGATTCACCACCGCGGCCGGCGGGCGGTCGCTGACGACGGCCCGCTTCGGCCCCGACAACCGGCTCGACCCGCTCACCCCGCTGCGGGTCCGCAACACCCTGCTCGACGGCTCCCGGCGGTGCGTCCAGGTCCGGCTGACCTCGGTGGACGCCACCCAGCCGGCCGCGCGCCGGCTGCTGGACGCGGAGGTGAGCACGGCGCTGCGGCTGCACCGCGCCTTCGCGGGCACCGAGTACGCCCCGCTGTTCCCCGGGACCATCGGCTACGACCTGGACGCCGCCGAGCCCTTCGTCCTCTACGAACCGCCCCGGGGCCGCCCGGCCACCGAGTACCACGGGGTCTCGGTGACCGGCCAGCGGGTGATCGCCCGGGACCTGCTGCTGGCGCTGACCCTGCTGGAGCACCAGGACCTGGTCCACCGGGGGGTGAACCCGGCCACCGTCCGCTGGGACGGGCAGGCCGTGCAACTGTGGGGCCTGGACACGGTGGTGCGCTCCGGCCAACCGCGCACGCCCTGGGGCCGGGCCCCGTACGCCGCACCCGAACAGCGGCGCGGCCAGGGCCCGGCCGACCCCAGGGACGCGGTGTGGAGCTGCGCGCAGGTCCTCTACGAGTTGGCGACCGGCCGACCGGGCCCGGCCGACCGGGCGCCGGCCGACCTCTCGACGCACCGCGTCCTGGCGGAGACCCTGCACCGGGCCTTCGCTCCGACGGCGGAACAGCGGCCCCACCCCAGCGAACTGCTGGACGTGCTCGCTCCCGGCAGCTCCCACCAGGTGGAACTGACAGCAGCGGGAGACGAGTTGGAGCCGCACCGGGCGGCCTACGAAAAGGCGTTGGCGGTCCGCCAGGAGTTCGGTCCGGAGCCGGCGGACAAGGCGCCACCGCCGTCCGACCCGGACACGCCGGTACCGGTGCTCTGCCCGTTCTGCCTGAACCACGTGTCCTTCGACATCAACGCGCTGTTCAGCACCGACTCCCGGCAGCAGCTCAAGCCCCTCGACCTGTCCCGGATCAGCAACCCCAAGCGGGTCGCCGACGAGATTCGCACCGCCTTCCAACTGTGCCAGGCGGACCAGGACTTCGGACCCCACTACATCCCGGCCCCGTACCTGGTCAACGGCCGCCCGCTGACGGTGGCCATGGTCGGCCAGTCGAGCACCGGGAAGAGCCATCTGCTCACCCAGATGATCGCCGAGATCACCGAGGACGGCCTGGAGCCCTACGGGCTGAAGTGGCAGTCCGTCAATCCGCAGCAGCACTCGGCCTTCGTCCGGGACCGGGTGGCACCGCTGCGCAACGGGCGGGTACTTGAACACACCCCGTTGCTGGGGCAGGACGAGTACGCCAACTTCGTCGAGTCACTGCTGATCACCGACCGGCGCGGCCGGATCCGCCCGGTGGCCTTCTTCGACCTCGGTGGCGAGGACCTGACCAGGACCGACGCACTGCTGCGGTTCCTGCTCGGGGTGGACGCCATGATCTTCGTGGTCGACCCCACCCTGGCCCTGCCGCTGCCCGCGCTGGACGACCTGCGGACGGCACTGGGCGTGGAGGTGAACCGGGACGGCGACTCGGCGTTCGACACCGTACTGGACCGGCTGCCCCGGAGCGGTCCCTACCTGGACGTGGCGGCCGCCATGGTGCTCGGCAAGTCCGACCTGCTGCGGTTCGAACCGCCGGTGGACCGCTGGCTGAACGAGCCCAGACGGGCGCCGACGGATCCCGACCGGTCGCGCGAGGAGAGCCGGGACGTGTACGCGCTGCTGCGCCGCCACGCCGGCAAGGCCTGGCTCAGACCCTTCGACAGCGTCCGCCACTGCAGCCTGCATGTCGCCTCCGCGACCGGCGGCCGTGAGCAGCAGGGACGCTACCCGCGCGGGGTGCAGGCCCAGCGGGTGCTGGAGCCGCTGATCGCGGTGCTGACGACGCTGGAGCTGATCGAGGCGCCCGCCGGTACGGGCGGCGTGGGGGGATGACGGAATGACCGACCATGAGTCCATGCACGGGGACGGCTACCACCCCGAGTTCGGGACGAAGCCGCTGCGGGACAACCCGGGCGACGGCGTCCGGACGAGCGACGACCGACCGCAGGCCGCCCGGGAGCAGGCCGCCCGGCAGCAGCCTTCGCGGCAGCAGCCTTCGCGGCAGCAGCCGGAGCTGGACCAGCTGGTGTTCCGCTGGGACGGCAACCTGGGACGCCAGGGCACCGGCATCACCGCCGTCGCCCACTCCTGCGACCAGGCCCGCGCGGACGCGCTGACCCGGGAACTGGCAGGGCTGCTGCGGGTGTCCGGGGGCGACGACCGGCCGAGTCTGGTGCGCACCGTCACCGGTGACGGCGAGGTGGCGCTGATCAAGCGCTGGCCCACCGAGGACCCCGGCGGCCGGGACAGCACGGCCTGTCATGTGCTCATCGGCGGCAAGGCGACGCTCGGGCTGGAGTTCTGCCTCGAACTGGCCGGATGGAGCTGGACCGGCAAGGCCTTCGCCACGGAGCGGCGGGGCGCGCTGGAGCCGGTCGCGCTGGGGCGGTTGCGGGAGTCCGCCGAGGAGACCCGGCAGGCGCTGCGCGACCGGGTCGACGCGGTACGCCCGGCCCTGGTGGCGGGTGTCGCCGAATGGCTCCGTGACCCCGGGCAGCGGCTGTCCCTGCTGACCGGGGAGCTGCCGCACTGGCCCACGCAGAACTACGCGCCGGCCGTGATCCTCGGGCTGCACCGGGTGTTCGGCGACTGGCTCGGCCAGGACTGGACCTTCTCCAGCTACGACACCTCCGACAACCACCCGCTGCGGCTGATGTTCGTCCCGCAGTGGCGTCTCGGCTCGAACGTACCGTCCGCGCCCCTGGCCCGGGTCACCCTCGGCGAACAAGCCCACGACCGGGCCCGCGCGATCGCCGAGGTCCTGGTGGAGCGGGCGCTGCCAGCGGAGACGAGCAGGTGGAGCACGGACCCACCGGACCTGGTGCGCCACCTTCCGCAGGGCGCGCGGATGCGGCAGGACCGTCGGCTGGACGAACTGGAGCTCCTCCTCCGGGCGACCCCGGGCAGGCCCCCCGGAGCATCGCGACCGGAGCGGACTCCGCAGGAGCAGCGTGCCGGAGGTGTCCCGGAGCGGCTGCACCTGGAACTGCTGACGCTCACCTGGGCGAGCTCCAAGGCCACCACGCGCCCACTGCGGGAGCAGCTGAGCGGCTTCTCGGGGGGTGAGTTGATCGACGAGCTGCGCCGACTGGGCTCGGGTTCCAGCAGGGCGGCCATCCTGGTGCTGCACGAGCTGTACCGCATCCTCGAACGGCGATACGACGAATCGCTGGCTGACGATGTGTGCGCCGAGGTGCTGGAAGCACAGCACTGCTACGTGTCGTCGAACCGCGAGCCGGACGACGGGCGCTCCGATCGGCAGCGAACGGACTTGGCGGTCAGTCTGTTCAGCTGGGCGGTGCGACCGCGGGTCCGGCAGCCGCGCCACGACCACGAACTGCTGTCGTTGTTCCGGCTGATGGCCAAGACCCCTACCGTGGAGCAGCAGTACTTCCTGGACGAGACCGTGCTGAAGGCCGGAGACGGCGACATCCCCGACTTCCGCCCCCTGGTGTGGCAGAGGTTGATCCAGGAAATCACGGCGCCCACCCCCGAACCGCCCCTGCCTCCGCAGCCGCCCGTGGAACCCGCCCGGCCTCCGCAGCAGCCGCCCCTGCCTCCGCAGCCGCCCGCCGAGCCGCCCCGGACCCCGCAGCCGCCCGCCGAGCCGCCCCTGCCTCCGCAGCCGCCCGCCGAGCCGCCCCGGACCCCGCAGCCGCCCGCCGAGCCGCCCCGGACCCCGACTCCGACTCCGACTCCGCCGAGGGTGAGGGAACCCTGGCCGGAACGGCCGTTGCCGCTGCCGCTGCCGCTGCCGCTGCCGCAGCCGACGTCGCCCGTCCCCAGGCCCCGTCCGGTACCGCACCAGCACGACCGTCCATCGCAGGGCCGCATCGACGGGCGTTTCTTCATCGGCGTGCTGGCCGTCGTCATCGTGGCGCTGATCGCGTGGATCTTCTTCCTCATCCTGCACGCACAGGGATCGGCGAGCCCGTCGCCGACGACCAGCAGTACGCCTTCCGCGACGCACGCCCCGTCACGGTCCCGGCCCACCGCCTCGGGATCCGTCGGGGGGGGGCACGTCCGCTCAGCTGAAAAACGGTCTGGGCCCCCTCCCCGAGGGGAGAAGGCCCAGACCGTATATCCGCTGTGCGCCGCCAGGGACTCGAACCCCGGACCCGCTGATTAAGAGTCAGCTGCTCTAGCCAATCCGCCGCTGCCAGGGTATGACATCTGATAGCGGGACAGACTACCCGGTGCAGGTCGGCCGCGCCAGCTCTACCGGACCGTACCAGCGCGTGTCACCCCCTACCGGTGTCCCCGCTCCCACCACGCTCCCACCACCCCGTCGCGACGCTCCCACCACCTGGCTGACGCGTCGATGGCACGCAGCGATTTGGCGTGGGCAAGTTCCAGAGCTGTCTGCTGGTCGACAGGGCGCTCGCGCACCTGCGGCGAAGCTTGCCGATGGCGAATCTGACGTCCGTTGGTTCTCTGCTGGTCCTGGACTGATGGGGCGCCCGTGGAACAGCTTGAGACTCAGAGCGAGTTTCCCGCGGGCCGCTACGCGCCAGTAGGAAGATCTTGATGAGACAGCTTTCGCTCGGTCTCCCTGAATCGACTACAGAGTGAGCGTGCCTCCGCCGGAGGACCATGACGAGTAGGAGCAGGGACATGTCGCACACGTTCGGGACGGACCGTCCCAGTGACCAGGCGATCGATCTTATGGACGCTGATACCGGGCAGGGGGCCTCTGTTCCGGGATCGAGCGAGATCCCAGAACGCCGCGCCTTCACGGTGACGATCAAGACCCCGGCTGGTCATGAGCATCGCTTCAGGGTGAGTGGCGCGCAGCAGGTGGAGACCGTGACCCAGCGCGCGGTGGACTACTTCGTGGCGCACGGCGAGCTGGCGAGCGGCCGGTACATGCTGGCCCTGCTGCGCGGGGGCCGGGCGGAAGACTTGACCGCTTCGGCCCGGCTAGAGGACTACGGGGTCCACGAGGACGATCTGCTGGTGCTGATCGTGGGCGAGCCGCAGGTGGATGGCTGATGCTGCACCCTCTGGTTCTGTCCGACCTTTTGGACGGCGAGGTGGCAGCCACGGTGGAGCGGCTCGGGGACCGGGCCGCTGGCCTTACGCACGATGGCCGCTACGTGCGCTGTCAGCTGCGGCCGGTCGGCGGGTCACCGCGTTGGCTCAGGCTGGACGGGGCCCGCTATGACGCCGAGCCGTTTCGTGTGGCGGTTTATGGAGAGGGTGGTGCACCGCTGGCGGGGGAGGACTGGCCCGCCGGGCTGATGCACAGCGTGCATCCCGTGCTGGGTGTGCCGTTCAGCTGCGTGCAGGGTACCTGGGAATACCACCACTTCCCCGGTCATCACCAGGACCGGTGGGATGTGCACCGGTCGCGTCTGCGGCTGGCGGATCTTCTCGATCATCTGCTGCGTAAGGCGGGCCAATGAGCGTAGAACAGGGCTGGGTGATGCGGATAGGTTCGGCGGTACTGACCGAGATCGAGCGGTTTCTCACGACCCAGGGTTCGGCCGGGCTGGAGGGCACCGGGCTGGTGGCGTTTCTTCCGGAGGAGGACGGGGCTTGGCGAGCGGTCGAGTTCGTGGCACCGGAGCAGCGGGGTCAGCGTGTCGGGCTGGGCTGCTGGGTGGAGGTCACGGACCGTGGGAAGCGGGAACTCGCGCTCCGGCTCCCTCAGGGGTGCCGCTATCTCGTGCGGGTGCACAGCCATCCGGGAGAGGCGTTCCATTCCCCGACCGATGATGCGAATCCGGCGCTCACTCATGAGGGGGCGATCTCGGTCGTGGTTCCGTACTTCGGTCTCGGGCTGCGGCGGGGTCTGGACGCTTGCGCAATCTACCGGCTCTCGGCCGGCCGGTGGACTGCGCTGCCCCAGGGCGCGGCGAGGGAAAGATGGGTGGTTGCCAATGGCTGACGCTCGACTGCGGCTTCTCGACGCTGCTGACGATGCTGACATCGGTCGCTTCCTTGCCGCTCTCGACTCGCTCCGGCCCATCGTGGTGCTGCCGGCTGGGCTGCCGGAAGCTGCAGCGGGGGCTGCCCTAACTCTGATCGCGCTGCTGTCCCGGCTCTTTCCTCATCTGGAGGTCGAGGGGACCGCGCAGGCGGGGCCCAATCCGTGGGGGCTGGTTCGCGTGGAGGACGCGGTCGCAGGCTTCCGCGCTGTACGGCCCGCTCCCACCGCACCCGCCGTCCGCGCCGTGCGCCTGACGATCGGTGCGGTCCCCCTGTCGGCCGACCTGGGAGCGGTGCTGGGTATCGGTGGCGGGGACTGGACCGTCCGATTGGCGTGGAGCCCGCAGCCTCTGGACGATGGCGCTGAAGGCGTGCGGCACGGCCTTGGTCTCCACGCCGCAGCATGTCTGGCCGTCGGGGAACTGCTCAAGGATGCGCTGAAGCCGCTGGGGATGGCTGCGCTGGCCCTACCACAAGGCGACCTCACCGCGGCAGACGCGTCCTTGGTGTGGAATCTGATCGACTACCGGCGCGTCCCGTCCCTCGCTGCCCACACCGGAACCGGAGACAGGACGCGACTGCACATAGTCTTGGCCGGCGCAGGCTCGGTGGGCACCTCGGTTGTCGGCATGCTCGCTTTGTGTCCTGAACTTCGAGGTGACGCGGTTGTCGTCGACCCTGAAGAGTTCGACTCCACCCGCAACCCCTTCCGGTATCCCGTCCTGCTCGGCAGCGAGACCGGCCCGAAGGCCCCCTGGGCAGCGGCAGTCCTGGAACGGGCTGGCTGGAGAGCAGAGTCGCCGCCTGGAGACCTCGGCAACTGGAGCACCAGTCAGGCTGAGGCGGGTTTCGATGGCATCCTGATCTCCAGCGTCGACGACGTCTCGGGCCGCTTCGACGTCGCCGATGTCCTCGCCCGGGAGGTCATCTCGGTCGGGATCGGCGGGCTGGCCTTTCATGTCCAGCGGGAGCGACTCGGCGATGGCTGGGCATGTCCCTACTGTGAGTACGTGACCGCTGAACCGCCTCTGACCCAAGCCCACCTCATAGCGGCGCAGATCGGGTTGCCAGTCGAGCGGGTGATCGCGCTCCAGCTCCAAGGCGCGGTCCTCACGGAAGCGGACCTGGCAACCTGCGCATCAACTCGGAAGATCTCCCCGGAAGCCTCCCTTCGGTTGCGCGGGCACCGTCTTGTCGATCTGATCGCCGGAGCCTACGCAGAGGTTGCGCTCGGGGCGGCTGCTCCGCCGGGAAGCCCATCCACGGCGGCCAAGGCCACGGGGACCGTGGCCTTGGCCGCTCCCCACGTCTCCTGGCTCACGGGGGTTATCGTCGCAGCGGAGTTGCTCAAGAAGGCGCTGGGATTGCCGCCTCTGGACCGTAGGGTCGAGGTGGACATGTCCGGCCTGCCGCAGGGCTTTACCCGGCGGGTGCGAGCTGACACTTCAGGCCGGTGCGCCTGCGCTTCAGGTGTGCGCCGACGATGGATGCTCAACTTGTACGGGGGACGTACAGCGAACGGTACGAGAGCATAGGAGACGAGGTTGGCCAGCCTGAACGAACCCCCCGACCCTGAGGCCCCCGGCAGCCAAGGGGTGCGGCCCGACTGGGCCGCCCTTTACGGCCAGCATCGGGAGCGCATGCTGCGGGTCGCCGCCAACCGGCTGCGGCTGGCGGGGCGTGACACCAGTCAGGCCCAGGACATCGTCCAGACGGTCTTCGTGGGGGTGATGGAAAAGTCTCCCGAGGGTATCGACAACTGGGAGGCGTACCTCGTGCGGGCGACCACCAACCGCGTCAAGGACCACCTTTCCGCTGCGGAAGCACGACGCGCCTTCCCCGTCGGCACCGAGAGTGAGGAGGGCGCAGACCTCCTCGACCAGGCGGCCGACTACGACCTGGAAGAACAAGCGCTACTGGATCTGCGCAGCGAACAGCTCCGTCACCGCATTCGGGAATTGCTCTTCGGCCTGCCCGAGCCCCAAAGACAAGTAGTGAGGCACCGGCTGTTCGACGGACTGGCCAACGTGGACATCGCACCGCTACTCGGCGTGACCCCACAAAGGGTTTCCCAGCTCTGGAAAGCAGGCTTCGGCAGCCTGATGTCAGCTCTTCACAATGACCCAGCCATCTGGCTTGACGACGAGGATGGGACCACTGGTGACTGACAGCAATCAGGATCTCCTCGGTGCATTCGCCGAACAGTACCTCGACTACCTCTCCGGAGCCTGCGAAGAGCCCCCGGTCCTGGCTGGCCTGGACGCCAAGACACAGCGCGAAGCCAATGCCGTCCGGAGGCTCCTGCGTGCCGCATGGCGCGCGGCCGACGAGTACATCCCGCCGCCGCTGCACGACGACCCGCTTGCCATCGCCCTCGGCCTCATCCCGGACCCGGCCCGACGACTCGACGGCCGTAAACTTGCCCAGGCCCGCAAAGCACGGGGCATGAGGCCCAGTCAACTTGCGGACCGGCTTGCCGCACGCGGATGGGACACTCGCACGAACGCTCTCGTCCGCTGGGAGCTGGCAACGGGCATCGACATTGCACCCGCGCTCCTCATCGCTATTGCTGAGGTGCTAAGCGTGCCGGCTGAGAGGTTGGTGAGCACCTCTTCTGAGCACAGTGCGGCAGCAAAGGAAGTTGACGCGGCCGCGGCCGCGCCTCGATTCGCCGACTTGGCAGCACGCTGGGCTGCGAAAGCTGGCCTGTCAATGGACGCGGCGCGAAATACCCTGCGGCAGACCATGGTGGTCGCCACTGCGCGGCGCGGAGACCACCTCAAAGCCGACGAATGGCTGATCGTCCTGGAACGGCTCATCGAAACGGGCGACGGTGAGGAGGGACAACCGTGAACGCTCTCGAAAGACACGCGGCTCGCATCCTGCGGGCAGTCCCGCAAGCGAATCGAAGAGCACTGGCCGACGATCCCAAGCACAGCCTCGGTGCCCTGTTCGGACTCAGAGTAAGAGCAGAACCCGTCCTGGCCCAGCGGCGAGGCGCTGGCGGTTGGTGCGATGGCATATCGTTCCTCGACGACCGTTTCGTCATCTACGCCCCCACTCCTTACAGTCGTCGAGAAAACTTCACGCTCGTCCACGAACTCGCACATAAACTCGTAGACGAAAATGACGATGCCCTGGATTGGATCGCCGACCGCACAGACCCCGGACGCGATCTCGAGCGCTTGTGTGACCGCATCGCCGCTGACCTGCTGTTGCCAGAAGCTCTCGTCAGGGAGGTACTCAACGGCCAAGCCCCCGGCGCCGCGCACGTCCGCGCTCTCTACGAGGCCAGCTCGGCGAGCGAGCAAGTATGCGCGATCGCGCTCGCCCGGCGGCTGACCAGCCAGGGAGCTGTGCTCACCATGGACATCGGCGACCACACCATCGGTTACGCCAGCGTCACCAGTACCTCCGATGACGAATGGCCGATCGCCTACCCTTGGCCCGGTCAAGAGATCACTTCACATCATCCCCTGCTCCGCATGGGCCCACACGATAGCGTTCGCACCAAGTCCTGGTGGCAGATGCTATGGGGAGCACGGCAGCCGTACTACCTCGACGCGGTGGCCGGAGCCAGACGCGTGCACGCCGTCCTGTCTGTGTATGACCTGTGGGACATCAGCCGATTTCACCCCGATAAGCCAGAATCCGAATCCCGGCCCGCGCAGCACCTCGACTGCCCGTGCGGTTACAACGGCATCGCCCGCGGCTACCCGTGCGCCGACTGCGGCCAGCTCTACTGCCCAGTTTGCAAGGAGTGCCGTTGTCCGCGTCGCGATGCCGCCCAGGTGCAATGTCAAGGATGTTGGCTGCTGGTACCGCTGTTCGACATCGTGAACGGTCGCTGCAGCGGGTGCCGGTGAGGCTTCGGACACTGTCCCGCAATTCGCGGTGATCATTTGCCCTCGCCGCCGTCAATGCCAGTGCCAGCGCGTCGGCTCTCCTCAGGGGCCGTAGGGGCTCCAGCCGTTGAGGAAAGGTTCAAGGTCGGCGGGCCTGGGTTCCGGGATGGCGGGCATGTGCAGCTCACCGTTGAGTGGATTCAGACGTTCTACGTATCGCTGGACCCAGCTGAGCCACGGCTGGGCGGCTTCACGTTGTTCCACGTGGTGCGTGGCCTCCACTCGCTGCCGGGCGGCGTGGAGGTAGTCGGAGAGCTGTGCGGCGCGGCGCCAGGCGAGTTCTTGCTGTTCAAGGGCTCTGATCCGGTGCGCCTCTGCGAAGTCCTGGCGTGCTTGGCGTACGGCGGCTTCCCATAGGCGGCGCCGTTCGTGGGCGGCTTCCTGGTCCGCGCGTCGCTTGGCTTCGGCGGCGGCTCCGCGCAGGTCGATCTCCTGCAGGATCTCCGGAAGTTGGTCTTCGAGCGGCTCGGTATCGGTGTCCGACCACTGCGACTGCCGGTGGACGAAGCCGCCGCTGATGGCGATCGCCAGACGGCTGCCGAGGAGGTAGTCGAAGCGGGGGATCTTCATCCAGGAGTTGCGCGCGGCCTCGGCGAGCTCTTTCGCGGAGGCGACGTGGTCGGTGCGTTCCTTCAGTTGCGTCAGGCGCACACCATGGGGGTGTCCCTGCACGGTGACGATGAAGTGGTCCTCGGACTCGGCGTGCTCGTAGCCGTGCCGGTCGGTTCGTTGCTTGACGACGCGGATCGTGTGCCCGCGGCGTTCAGCCTCCGCCACGATCCCTTGGATCAGGCGCAGCGCACGAGGGAGCACGGACTTGGAGAGGCCGAGTGTCCGCTCGCCGTCGCGCAGCGCTGCGACGACGGGATGGGGCTTTGACAAGCGTTCCGGGACGGGAACTGGGTCCAGAACGGCGAGCCGCCACGCGGGGATGTCGTCGAGACGGATCTCGTAGCCGCCTCTGGCCCAACCGCTGCTGATCTCCTTGCCGGCCGGCAGTTTGCCCGAGCGTTTGGCGGAGCTGACCCGGGAGGGCCAGTTGGGTGTCCCCGGTCCGCCGTCCTGCTGCACCACCAGGCGGCCACCGGCCGAGACGAGGTCATCGATGAGCTGCTCACCCAGCGTCCGCCGCTCCGGCTTGGGGGCAGGTTGTGTTGCCAGTCCGGCTGGTTGCTGGGATGAAACAGGACGCTCGGGCCTGCTGCTCGCTGGAGGGGTGACGCCGGTTCGGGGTGGATTGCTCCGTGTCTGGCGAGGCTGCGTGGTTCGGTGGTTGCTCTGGGCCGTGGACGGTTGAGGGGGCGGGTAGGTGCCGTGTTCGAGGTAGTGCCGCCCGGCACCAGTGAGTTCGGCACTCCAAGTACCACCGCGTCTGCTGACGGATGCCAGGTGGCGGTCCTGGAGCGCACGGGCACTGTTCTTGTAGGCGGTGCCCTCCCACGTTCCCTCCGGGCAGCCGTCGGCAATCCAACGCAGGACGTTGAGCTGCTTCTCGTTGAGCGGACCCCTGGATATGGACACATCCTGGATCTAGCACGTCACCGCACGGACTGTCGACCGTTCATGCAAGCAACCGCCCATTCGAGTGAGCCAGGCCCGCAATGCCTGGTCTGGCAACCGGTGCCTCTGGTCTGTTAACCGGGACACCGACACCTGGACTACCTCGATATGGGCGGAGCTGTCGCCGGTCCTTAGGGCCCGCCCCATCGAGCATCTCGGCGCGGCCCTCGGTCCGCCGATGAAGGTCCTCCGAGGCATTGAAGCCCTGGGCGCTCGGGAGTTTGGAGGATTCGGATGGCCAGTGTGACGGCGGCGGAGCACCACCACTCAAACGAGCCGGGACGCAGCGCAGCGGCGCTGCCCGTGTGGAGGGAGCTGGCCGAAACCGTCGGCTTGCCGCAAGCCGCGCAAGCAGCGGTCGGCGAAGCCCTGGCGGCGAGCGGCACCGCGGCACAGTGCGCTGCCTTCTACGCCCGCACCGACCTGACCAGCGCTGCTCGCATCCGCATGCTCCAGACCATTGCGCCGAAGGAAGCAGCACAGCTCCTGCTCCACGACCCCACCCCCAGCGCGGAGCAGATCCATGCGGCGGTGACGGCACACGGTCCGACCGCAGACATCGTGATCGCCTGCGCCCAGCATGCCGGGTTGCACACGACTGCGGCGGAAGTCGCCGGCCGGCTTTCCGCGGAGCAGGCCATTCAAGCCGCCCGTCGCTGGCCGCGCCGGGAACCCATGCCCGAGCTGCTTCATATCGCGCTCATCGATGCAATGCTCGCCGACATCCCGTCACGTCAGCTCCCCGAGGGCTTGGACAGGGATCAGATCCGAGAGGCGGAGGAGGCGATATTCACCGCGGAGCAGCTGTGGGAGGAGCACGTGTGGGAGCTGCTTGAGCACATGCCCAATCTCTGGGAGTCCCTCGCCCGGCAGGAGAGCATGGCCGGGCGCCATGTGCAGTGGCTCCTGCTCGGCGAGCCCATTCATCTACCCGACGACGTTCTGTACGCCTGCTTACCCGCAGCGACCCACGCATGGTGGGGACGCGATCGTCGCTACCCCGAGCTCACCGCCAAGATTCGGCTCTGCGGTCTACAGACGTATGTTCACCGCTTCCCCCGTCTTCGGGAGATCGCACAGGACTGGATCGACCGGACCGTCGCCGATGTCCTCGCCGACGGCTGGTCACCCTCAGTGCATTGCAGGTACGCCTACGACTGGGATCCCGTCGACGCGCTGGCTGAGATCAGCCGAGACCCCCGCCACCTGCGTACAACCGTTCAGGCGGTTCTGGCCAGTACGGCGCCCGACCGGCGCCATAGACTCGAATCGGAAGAGCACTGGGAAAGCCGTCGGGCGACAGCTGCAAACGGCCTCGCCCGTAACCCTTGTACGCCCGATGCTGCAGTCGTGCAGCTCCTCCCGTACCTCGACGAGTTCACCATCCACCTGGCCGCAGGCAGAGACCTGCAAGCATTACGACGAGGCTGTGCCGCTGAACTCACACGACGCCAGAGCCCGGACGCCTCATCCGCAGAACGCACTCAGCGCGCAACGGCACGAACGCGCCTCGTACCCAGCGATCGGACACTGTCCGCACAGGCGGACCCTGAGCTTGACTCTGTCGGGGATCTTGGTGAGGTCAGGCTGAACAGCGTGGTGAGTGGGCATGCTCGGGCTGCTCCGTCGACCGATTCAGCTGCCGAGGTGTCCGTTGTCGCTCCGTCCCCGTTCTGGTGAACAGGTTCCGTCTCTGACCGCGAGGATCGCGCGGGCGAGCAATCCCGGTGGCACGACGGCGATGTGGGTGCGGGACCGGTTGGACGGACTGTGGTGCGATGAGGACTTCGCTCTCTGGTATCCGCGCGACGGGCGTCCCGGACTCTCGCCCGCCCAACTGGCCACCGTCAGCGTGCTGCAGTTCCTCCTGGGCCTGTCGGACCGGCAGGCCGCTGAAGCGGTCCGCTGCCGCATCGACTTCAAGTACGCCATGGCCATAGAGCTGGACGATCCCGGGTTCCACCACAGCGTGCTGACCGACTTCCGCGAGCGCCTGACCCAGGACGACCGCGCTGACCGGCTCCTGGACCTGGCGCTCGCCCGCCTCACGGAGGCCGGCCTGGTCGGCGGGCACGCCACCCAGCGCACCGACTCCACCCACGTGCTGGCAGCGGTGCGCGACCTGACTCGCCTGGAACTGGTCACAGAGTCGGTCCGCGCCGCGCTGGAAGAGGTGGCCCGCACAGCCGCGCACCTGCTCGCCGGGCTGGTCGACGAGGAGTGGGGGCGCCGCTACGGACGACCAGTGCGCCTGGGCAAGAACCCCACGCGGCCCAAGACCCGGATCCTGGCAACCGGTGACGACGCGTACCGCTTCCTGGAACTACTGCACCGGAACGGGGCAGCCTACCGACCCGGGCCACAGGCCCAGGCCCTGCGGCAGATCCTGGTACAGAACTACTACCGCGACCACGCGGGCCGCCTGGCCTGGCGCACCGCCGACGACGGCGGACTGCCGCCCTCCGCCTCGGCAATCGTCTCCCCCTACGACACCACCGCGCGCTACGTCCGCCACGGGCACATCATCCGCTGGAAGGGCTTCGCCGCCCACCTGACCGAGACGTGCGCCCCGGGCAGCGTCAACGTGATCACGGACGTGGCCACCACCTCGGCCGCCACCAACGACGGCCAGGCGTTGCCCGGCATCCACACCCGCCTCGCACGGCGCGCACTGCTGCCCGGCGAGCACTTGGTCGACGGCGGCTACACCTCCCTGGTCCACCTGGAACGAGCCGCCCGCGAACACCAGGTCAACCTCACCGGCCCCCTACCCGGCAACCCCACCCGGCAGCACCGCAGGAACGAGGGCTTCGACCGCGACGACTTCCACATCGACTTCGACCGACAGCAGGTCACCTGCCCCAACGGCCAGGTCAGCGCCGGCTGGCACGGCCCCTACCCGACCTCCTCGCCCACCGCGGCCCCCCTGATCGTGGCACGGTTCACCAAGAGCCAGTGCCAGCCCTGCCCCTACCGCCCCCGGTGCACGAAGTCCAGCGATGCCCGCAACGTGGGCTTCCCCCCACGCGAACTCCGCGACCTGCAAGTCCGCGTCCGCGCCGAACAGCAGACACCGGAATGGAAGGCCCGCTACGCAGTGCGCTCCGGCGTAGAGGGCACCGTCAACGAATTCGCCCACGGACACGGCATGCGCCGCTGCCGCTACCGCGGACAGCCAAAAGCCCACGTGCAACACGTACTCACGGCCATCGCGGTGAACATCGAACGGCTCAGCAGCCAGCCGGCCGCACAGCAAACCCCTCTACCAAGGCCACCGACCGCGTTCCAGACACTCCTCGACCAGCGGGGAATCCCACGGTCGAAGTCCTGGCGCACCCTCGGCACCTGACCCCTGCCACCAAGATCACCGACAGAGTCAAGCTAAGTCCTTCGCTGTGACCCTGACAGTGAGGCTCAGCGGTCGGCGACGATGAAGCCTGCACGCTGATACAGCTCGTCGAACGTGATGATCTCGACGTCCTGGATTGAGCTTGCTCCGGTTTGACGGACAGATTGTGTGTGTCGGTCAGGCCGCGACAGCGGACTCGTAGGCGGCTGGGCTCTGGTAGCCCAGACTGCTGTGGAGTCGGTGCAAGTGAGTTGCCCCGGCTTCCTCCTCCAGGACGCCCGCGTGCTGCACGCGCGCTGGGAGACGGCGCGACCTCCATATGATCATCAGGTGACAGCGATGCGTCCCGCTCCCCGGCCAAGCTCCGACCTCGTTGTGTGCGGAGGTATACCTGCGGGGTTCGGCCCGCGACTGTATGCCTCGCCGGCCGCAGCGGAGAAGTTCCGGCACCCGGACGACATCGGGAGCCGCTGGCCGGTGACACCGCCCTGGCTGAGGAGCGCTGCGCACCTGCGGCTGAAGGGCAGGCGCCCGGCGAACCTGTTCAAGCCGGACGGCTACCAGTTCGACGATCCCAGACCCATGGGCCCAGCGCCGCGCTGGTTCTCCGGGCCGTCGAAGTGCTGGTCCGTCACGCCCGTCGTGCCGCTGTACACGGACGGCGAAGCCGTCCCCCTCGCCAGCGAACCCAGCGCGGAGCAGAAAGCCCAGGACCGGCGTGCCGCATCGCAGTGGGCCGCCGAGGTGCTGGACGACAAGACCACACTGATCATGTCCGTGGCAACGATCGGGCCGCCAGTGCGTCAGACCGACGATCCACTTTCAGCGGTCGCCACCTGCGAGATCACGCTTACCGACACCACGGGCTCGCTCGCATGGCACCAGGTCGTCGACCCCCAGTGGTTTGCTCCACCGACCAGTGAGCTGGCAGAGGCGGGGTTGACGGCTGCAGCGGTGTGCGCAGCCCCGCCGTTCAAGACGATCATGGAAGAGTTCTCGACCCGGACCAGTGGCAAGCGACTTGTCGTCCACGGACGCAGCCATGCCTACAGCGCACTGTTCCGCTCCTACGAGTACGCGATCGAGGGCGGCCACGCCGAGGACGGCTGGGTGTTCATCGACCACCTCGACATCGCCGAAACGCTGGGCAACGCCCGATGGGAGTGCGCCCAACTGCGGGCCGCGGAATACACCGGCACGTGGAACCACACCGGCGGCCACTACGCAGTGCCGCTACTGCCCGCGAGCGCAGTGGACGGCCCCTCCCGCAGCAGGGCGCTGAGCGATCTCCTGCAGCGCCTGGCCGCGCCCAGTCGCTACCGCGAGCTGAACGACATCGCCACCGCAGCAACCGCCTCGGGCCGCTCCCACCGACCGAAGGCCCTCAAGGGGACCCGGCTCTCGCGCAGCGCCGC
>OVEP010003642.1_pt2 | contig 16351 bp, 11 predicted proteins | sample 1779801 | NCBI WGS metagenome assembly OVEP01 (sample SAMEA3914791, study PRJEB12502) | metagenome | biome: forest; material: soil | place: Canada | collected 2011-07-03 | depth 0.1 m
GCGGGCGCCGGCCCGATTCCCATCGCAAGCGATAACTACGGTACCGCGTTGAAGACCCGCCGGCGAGGCCCGGCATAATGTCGGTGTGCGGGCGCCGAGGCCGAATTAAACGAGACTTTAGGCTGAAAAAATGATCTCACGTCGGACAATCCTGGCAGGCTTCGCCGCGACCGGCGCGGGCACGAGCCTCGCGACACGCGTTTTTGCGAACATCGCCGAAACCGCCAGTTCGCATGGCCTGCCATTCGTCCTGGACATGGTGCACAACAATCCGGGTGAAGCGCCGTTCGTCACCAAGTTCAATGATACGGGCTTCCTGAAGACATGGGGCTATGACGGCCAAATTCCGAAATTTTTCCTGCAAGCCGCCATCACCTATGACGCGTTCGATCGCGCACTTTTGCCGGCGGACTCAGACGCGCGCAGGTGGTCTGAGACAATGGCCGCAGACATAGATGCCCACCTGGCCGCCGCCCAGGCCAATGACATGCCCTTGTTTCCGTTCACCGACGTCCTTGTGGTGCCGAAGGCGCTGATGGACAAATACGGCGCGGACATGCGGGTCGGTGAAAATCTCAGCATTCTGCAGCCTATGACCGAACGGGTTATGCGGGCGCAGATCAATGAAATTTTTGATCGTTTTCCCAGTCTGGCGGGCATAACCATCCGGTTTGGCGAAACCTATCTGCAAGACACGCCGTTTCACACGGGAAGCACCCCAGTCGCGTCCGTTTCGGAACATCAGGCCCTGATAAGGCTTTTGCGCGAAGAGGTCTGCGTCAAACGCGGCAAGCGCTTATTCTACAGGACCTGGTCGTTCAGCGACATCCAGCTGCACACCAACCCTGAAAGCTATCTCGAAGTGACCGAGGCCATAGTGCCGCACCCCAACCTTGTCTTCTCGATCAAGCACAGCAATGCCGATTTCTTGAGGGGCGTGCCGTTCAATAGGACCCTCGGTATCGGCCGGCACAGGCAAATCGTCGAAGTGTCCTGCATGCAGGCTGGGGTCTACGGAAAGAATGCCCATCCCTATTATATCGGTCAGGGGGTCATTGACGGCTGGGAGGAGATGACGGTCGACAAAAAGGGACTGCGAAATCTGGCGAGTTCTCCCCTGCTCGCTGGCGTCTGGACCTGGACTCGCGGCGACGGTTGGGCCGGCCCCTATATCACCAATGAGTTCTGGGTAAACCTGAACGCCTGGGTCATCAGCCATTTCGGCCAGGACACGTCCAGGACCGAGCCGGAACTTTTCGCCGCCTATGCGCAAGCGCAGTTGGGACTCGACGACGTGAACACGGCGCTTCTGCGTGACCTGTGTCTGCTGGCCACATCGGCCACATACCACGGTCAGCAGTCCTCTCTTTTCGACGTAAACGTCTGGTGGTGTCGGGACGAATACCTGACCGCGGTCGACCTCAAGGCTGTTGTGGCGCGCGACATTGTAAAGCCGGTGCTGGCGGAAAAGGCGAAAGCCGTCGACGACTGGAGACAGATCGAGACACTTGCGCATAAAATTCAACTTCACCGCCCTGAAGATCAGGAATTCCTGGAAGTTTCCTCGACCTACGGGCGCATTAAGTTTGCCATCATCGAACAGATCTGGATCATGCAAATCCTGGCGGCTCAGGCAGAGGCCGTCGGCCGGCCGATTGATAAGACCGCCATGCGCGCGGCATTGACGTCCTACGACGCCTTGTGGGTTGAATGGCGTCGGCTGAAACAGACCTATGCTTGCTGTCCAACCCTCTATACCGATGAAAAGGCTTGGCATGTCGGCCCCGTTTTGAAGCCGGTATTGGACGGGTATCGCAGCTTGGTGGCGTAACAGCAGGCTATTCGCGTCGATGAACTTCGAAAACTCACCGAATAATTTGCGATATGCAAAAATACCCTATAAGCACTCTAATTTTTTACTTCTACAAAACTATTGACTGTCAACCTTCCCCTTAGACTGTCACTTATTAATTCTGGACCGCGTAACAACGGGGCATGGAATACATTGCTTCTATAGGCGATTAGCCGGTTATACCTTAAGGGAACGTGGCCGATCATTTCAAAATTGGGCGTGTCCGCATCCACGTACCCCGGCGCGAGATGCGCGCAGGCGTCAAGTTCTCTGCGGGCAATCACGTTGAACGCCTCGATCTGATGCGGTCGAAGGGATTCGAGGCCAGTTGATCTTTGTCGGAAAAAGCCTGTCCCCCCGTACGCCTCGTCGCAGAGATAATGAACCAAGGCTATGCGAAAAGGATTTGCCGAATCGACGTGCGGGATTCGCTGCGTGTCCTTCAAGGTTTGGGCCGATTGGGTGGATAATCCAAAGAAGGCCAGATAGGTCAGGTCCTTGTCGTCCGGCAGGCCGAAGACGTTTTTGACCAGGTCTCGAACGGCGTGGGCAATCAGGTGGACATAGGCTTCCGGTGCGGGCGCATTCAGCCCGGGATAGGCCGTTGCGGGATTGGCCACGAACGGCAGACTTGAGGCCCATTGCCGCAATGTATCGGGATTTTCCAAGGCGTTATCGATGACAAGCACAGGGTGCTGCTCACGGCCCATCCGCGTGATCTCGATCTTTGGATTTGCGTTCAGAGACAGGTCTAATACCAACGGCATTAGATTATGACCTCTGCGCAATCTCTTATTCCAATGGATCGTATTTGATCTGGCTGGGCCATTAAGGCGGTCCAGGCTTGGCAGCAGGCATCGACTATAGCCTCGTAGTTTTCGTAGACGCGGTTTGCCAGATAGTTTTGGCGGAGATGCTGCCAAACGTTTTCCTGTGGGTTGAGTTCGAGGGAATAGGGCGGCAGGTGAAGCAAGCTGATGTTGTCGGGAATGCGGAGTTGTCCTCCGGTCTGATGCCATCCAGTGCCATCGAGCACGATTGGACAGGTAAATGGGCCGTCAGCATTCGAAACGATCAGGATATCGCTTGCGACATCAAATATATGCCTAAGCTCGGCTTCAGCCTTCTTGCGGGACGTGATGTCGACGGCAGACGAATAGACCAAGCCCGAGGCCTTGTCTTTTCTGGCTCTCCAGCTCAGCCAGATCAGGCTTCCGTCTTTGCAGCGAAAGCGATTTTCGAATTCAACGACATCCTCCCCTCGGACGACGCCGGCGGCCATCATCCGCGTCCGATCGAGGTCGAGGGGATGTACGAAATCCATAAACGGAGCCGCGGTTAACTCGGCGTACGACCAGCCCAAAAGGCGCGTGCATGCGTCATTGACCTGGAACCATCGGCCATCGCCACCGCTCACAACCAATATGTCGCCAGCCTCCTCAAGAAAGCGTTCGGGTTGAAAATCCTGAATTTGAGAGGGGCCGAAATCCTGAGCGAGGACAAAGACTTGCCGAGACCTGCCCTGCCATATCCGCGAAAGCCACAAACGGTCTATGCCGTTTTTCTGCTTGAAGCGAAGAGGTAGATTTTCAGTCTCGTGACCACATAGCGCATGGCTCAGAGCGTCTGAAAGGCGCTCGTGCGGCGAACAAGACAAAAAATGGCTTAAAGGCCGCCCGACCAAATCCTCTTGCGGCCAACCAAACGCCGCGCTTGCAGCTGGCTCGACGCACACGATCCGCCCGTCCTCGTCCAGGTTCAGACACACCTCCGGGCGCGCCTCATGGCTCTTGGTCTCGCCGCGTCGCGTGCGCTTTTGAACCTTAACAAGCATGTCTGGCATGGGCTCTACACCATTAAGGATACCTTGGGTTGTGAAGGACCCTTGGTAAACCTGAACGCGTTCAACAAAGCGTCTGAATGTCGAAGAGATATGATCCCAGACAAGGCAGGTTGGTCAATTCGAATTCCGTGCGTGACTGAGGACTTCAGGGCCCCGTCTGAACATCAAGACTGGCATCTTTAAGGCCTGAAGAGGTGGCCTGGATGACGCCCTTCCCGGGGGCGCCCGTCGATTGGATCAGGACCTGGGCGTACCCACCGAACGTTTTTCGCTGCCAGGGAACCGGCGGCGTCTCTATGCGCAGCGACGCCCAATTGACTCCGCCCTGGCTGGCGTCGGCAAGCTTGGGCACGCCGCCGGCCGGAGTCTTGACAACAAATGTCAAACTGTTCGTGGCTTGAAGCGAAGCCGGATCCACGTCAAGGACGAGCGACCCGTCTTCCGACTTGGGAAAAACTTCCTTGCCGTTGAGCAGTACGACCTGTTGATCGCCCAGTCGGCCCAGGAAGAGCCTCAGGGCCTGGCCCTTTTCAAGGGCCGGAGCTGCGAATTCGCCACGCACGGCAAGAGCGGCCGTGACCGGTGGCTGCTTTTCGGGTGGCAGCCAGCGAAACGGATCGCGCCATTGGCCAAGATCGGCGGACGAACTGACGGCCGGGCGGTCATCGACGGATGTGAGCGCCAAGGTGCGCCAATTCTCCAGGCCTGCAAAGCTGTAGCGAACAGCAGGGCGGTCGGCTTCGTGGGATGCCGGATCGCCATTGCCCACGCCAATAATGCGAATGGGCCCTTCGGTGGCGAAACGAACCTCCTGGTCGGCCGTCGGGATTATGCGCCCCTGGTCATCACAAATATTGACCGTGACAACCGACACGTCCCGGCCATCCGCCTTGATCGATGGCCGGTCGGCCGACAATGCCACGGACGCCGGCGATCCTGTTGTCGGAACGTCAGAGGTCGCGACAAGCTTTCCTTGAGTATAGGCCTTGGCGCTCAGTACGCCTGGGGCATAAGGGACGCTCCAGGCCAGGTGTGAGTCCTTTGGCATAGGCTTTCGTCCCAGGCTGTGTCCGTTCAGGAACAACTCGACTTCGTCAGCGTTCGAGTAGGCCCAAACGTCGATCGGCTGTCCTTCGCGACCGGACCAGTTCCAGTGCGGCAATAGATGCACCATCGGCGTATCCGTCCACACGGATTGCAAATAGTAGCCGCTGTCCTTGATCACCCCGGTCGTATCCAACATGCCGAATTGCGAGCTGATCGCCGGCCAACCGAAAGGCGTCGTCTCGCCACGGTAGTCAAAGCCCGTCCAGACAAACATGCCCGAGACGAACGGCCGCGCGTGAACAAACTGCCAGGCCTCCTGGATACTGGACGATTGGCCTGGTCGCGCCTCGCGATCATAGGCGGCCAGGTGGACATGTTCGGGATCGTCGACATAGATGCCCCGCGTGGCCGTGGTCGACCCCTCCTCGGTCATCACCGATGGCTTTTCAGGATGCGCCGCGTGGAAGAGATCAATCTTGTGCTGGGTGTTGTAGTTAAACCCCGCCACGTCGTCGGCGAGGGATACGCCCTCGCTGGATCCGCTCAGGGCCGCGGTCGTCCGCCGGGTGGGATCGATATTGTGGACGACCCACTGCATTTCGCTGGCGAGACGCGTCCCCAGCTCCGTCCATTCCAAAGCCCACTCTTCGTTGCCGACCGACCACAGGATGACGCTCGGATGGTTGCGGTCACGCTTGACCAGGGATGTCAGCTCATCCTTGATTTCCGGAGTTGTTCCCATCATGCGATGCTCGTCGATCACGACAAATCCCAAACGATCGGCGGCATCGAGCAATTCGGGTGTCGGCGGTCCGTGTGACATCCGCAAACCATTCACGCCGATCTTCTTCAGTTGCCGCAGGCGCCAATCGATCAGGGCATCAGGCGCGGCAACGCCCACGCCGGCAAAGTCCTGGTGGTTATCGATCCCCTTCAGCTCGACGTGTTGGCCGTTGAGGAAGAATCCCTTGTCCGGATCGAAGGTCGCGGTCCTGATGCCGAAGGGCGTGACATAGGTGTCCAATATGCCCGTCGCATTGCGAATGATGGTCGTCATCTTGTAAAGTTGCGGATGATCGATCGACCAGAGCGCCGGGTCCTTGACATTGATCGTCATGCTGACATCGCTCTCGGCTTCTCCCGAGACGCGGACTGGCACACCGGTCTGGTCCGCGACAAGGCGACCGTCCGGGCCGTGGATTTGCTGTTCGATCGTGAAGGGCTGGTCTTCGTGCCCTTCGTTTCTGACCGCGACCTCTGCCGTTACCTCGGCGTTTTCTTTAGATATGGCGCTGTGAACGAAGGTGCCCCAGGGGGCGACATGCACGGGTGCCGTCTTGGTCATCCAGACGTGCCGGTATATGCCGGCGCCTTCGTAGAACCAGCCCTCTTCGCCTGTGGCGTCCACCCTCACCGCGATGACATTCTTCCCACCATAGTTCAGGTAGTCCGAAATGTCGTAGGTAAAGCTCGTATATCCACTCGGCTGCGTGCCGATATAGTGTCCGTTGACCCAGACCACGCTGTCCCGATAGACACCGTCAAACACGAGAGACAGCCTGCGCCCCCTGTCGGATTCCGGAATATCGATCGTTTTGCGATACCATCCGACGCTGTTTTCCGGGAAGTTTCTCCCGACGGCTTTTGACCCGTGATTGCCGTCGCCGCGTGGGTCAAAGGGTAATTCGACCGCCCAGTCATGGGGCAGGTCCAACCGCCGCCAGGCCCGATCATCGAACGTCATCGCCGCAGGACCGTCCCCATAGCCCGCCTTCGCGAAGAAGAAGGCACGCGTTCCGTAGCCGAAATCCTTGGCCGGGTCCTTGGCATCGCCGAACGCGAAGCGCCAATCCTTGTCGAGCAAAATTCTTTCCCGTTGCGCGCTGGATTGAAGGGATGACGGGTCTTTAGTTTGAGCGGTGTCGGCATGCGCCGAGCCCAGGACGCCAAACAGGCTAAGGGCCATGACCATGACCCATTTCATAAGAGATCGTCCCATATCGCTTCCGTCCAGAAGGGGTGCCGCGTCGACGACGCCGGTGCTTGACGGCTTATTTATCGTACAATAATACAAGATGCGAGTGAAATTATGAGCGTCGCTGACGCCACCCCAGGCGGGCGCGCGTGCATGAGCGCTTTGATCTAGACTGTTTTCCCAATAGTGTACGGCAGGTCAGCGCACAGAAGTATGGACGACGGGTACCGGCCGCTTGCCAGGCGTTTGTACCTGATTGTCGTAGGAATAAGAACCGCGGCGCCAGCGTAATAGTGAGGGCGACCGGCGGATAAAACCTTTGGAACCGGTGAGGAAGATGACAATGCGAGGTAAGGTTTCCATTTTTGCAGGGCTGGCGGCGGCGCTTGCCTTCGGCGCCCCGGCTTTTGCGCTGCCGATCGATGACCTTCCTCGCCTTGTGACAAACGCCGGCCACCGTGCCTTGATCGTCGACGGCGCGCCCTATCTGATGCTGGGCGCGCAGGCGAACAATTCCAGTAACTGGCCGGCTCAACTGCCTATGGTTTGGCCCGCGATCGACGCACTTGGAGCGAACACGCTAGAAATCCCTGTCAGCTGGGAACAGGTAGAGCCTGTCGAAGGGCAATTCGATTTCAGCTATGTCGACACGCTCATCGACCAAGCGCGGGCGCATCACAAACGGCTGGTCCTGCTTTGGTTCGGAACCTGGAAGAACAATAGTCCGAGCTACACGCCGCAATGGGTCAAAACGGACAACGCGCGTTTCCCGCGCGTCATAGACAAGTCGGGCGACCGCAAACCCTCCCTATCTCCCATGTTCGAGGAAACGCTCAAGGCCGACGCGAGGGCCTTTGCGACGCTCATGCGCCACCTCAAAGCGGTCGATTCCCAACATACGGTCATCATGATGCAGGTGGAGAATGAGACCGGAACCTACGGCAGCGTGCGTGACTATTCAGCAACGGCGACGAAGCTATTCAATGGGCCGGTTCCCGAAGCCCTCATCGCGGCACGACACCTTCACCCGGGAACTTGGACTGAGGTGTTCGGCACCAATGCCGATGAGTTCTTTCACGCCTGGTACGTCTCGCGCTTCGTTGATCAGGTCGCCGCGGCGGGCAAAGCCGAACTCGATCTTCCGATGTACGTCAATGCGGCGCTGCGTGACCCCGTAAAATACCAGGATCCCGTCACCTATTCGTCAGGCGGACCGACCTGGAACGTCCTCGATATCTGGAAGGCGGGTGCGCCCCACATCGACATTATCGGGCCGGATATCTACATGCCCGACACTTCGTCCTACTTGGCAACGCTCAAAAGCTATGATCGGGCTGACAATCCGCTTTTCGTGCCTGAAACCGGTCGAGGTTACGAGTACGGCCGCTACCTTTATTCCGTCCTCGGCCGGGGCGGGATTGGCTTTTCGCCATTCGGCATGGATTACACGAAAGAAGCGAATGATCCGGCGATGATCCCGCCGGATGCGGCCACACGGCTGGAACCCTTTTCTGCCAACTATCACCTGATCGCCCCGATCGCGCGAGAATGGGCGCGGTGGGCGCTCGACGGCGAGGTCTGGGGCGTCAGCGAACCCGATGACCGCTCCGCACAATCGCTCGATCTCGGTCGCTGGACGGCCACCGTGACCTATGGCATGCCGGCCTTCGGCAATGCCGGCTATCCCGCCAATTTCAAGCCGGTTCCGCGCAATCCGCAAGGGGCGGAAGGTGGCATCCTCGTCGCCCGGCTCGGACCCGATGAATTCCTTGTCACGGGCCGCATGGCGCGCATCGAATTCTCGCCAAAGCCTCTGACCGGCAAGCACATGCAGTTCCTGCGAGTCGAAGAAGGGACCTTCGTCGACGGCAAATGGGTGATGCATCACCTTTGGAACGGTGACCAGACCGACTGGGGTTTGAACCTCTCAACGGTTCCACGCATACTCAAGGTCACGCTTGCGACCTATTAGGTGTTTAGTCCCAGATTTTGATGGTTAGGATCAGTTCTGAATCGGCCTGGCTCATTTATCCATTGCGTGACGATAAATTCGTAAGGCCTGCGTCCTCGGAGAGTTTTGAGCGTCCTGCCGAAGTTGTATGCATTGATAAAGTCCGTCAGGTGCTTTTGAGCTGATTGTGGCTGTCGTAACGGTAACGCTTGACGGTGGCTTCTTTGATCGTCCGGTTCATTCGCTCGATCTGGCCGTTCGTCCAATCGACTTCATCGGTGTGCGCCGGCGGCGAAACGCCTTGATGGACAGGCCGTGCTCAATATCCCCATTTTTTGAGGACTGGAACACGAACAGCACAATAATATTGGGCGCTTCGACAAATCAGAGTGTTACAAACGAGATCGAATTCAATAGGTTATTTATCGAATTCGAGTTGCCCAAGCTGCCGGCGATGGCCTGACGTTCAGCGCGGAACACCTGGCCGACGGCTATTCCTACGAGAACGCCAAAGACGCTTGCGGCAACAACATCAGGAGCGAGCCGCGCATTTCGCAGAACCGAATAAGGCTATCGCCCTGAACAGCGCTTGCCGGCTTTGCCTACTTAAGGTCGTTGGGCGTAACTCGCCGACATTGGCTTTTAGCCTGGTCAATTGAAGAAGCTTGTCCCTCGACTGCGCGCACGCCTGCCCCCATCTAGAGGTGGCGGAGCACGGCCACAGGCTTCCCAAAGGGGGATTCGGCCAATTCAGACAGGAACGTTTATGGCACGCCTCTTCATTACCGGCTCCTCGGATGGCCTGGGCCTGGCCGCCGCGCGGACACTTATCGCCCAAGGTCACGACGTCGTTTTGCACGCCCGCTCAAGAGCCCGGGCTGACAGCATGGATAAGATCGCGGGCCGTGCGAACACCATCGTCATAGGCGACCTCAGCAGCGCCGAGGCGACACGATCGGTCGCCGATCAAGTTAACGATCTGGGGCAAATGGATGCCGTTATTCACAACGCCGGTATTTATCGGGAAGCGTCGCGCGGAAATACCGCCGAAGGCCACGCGACTATGCTCGCGGTCAACACGCTGGCGCCCTACCTGCTGACCAAGTTCATTGAGCGGCCCAAACGTCTTGTCTATCTCAGCAGCGGCATGCATCGCGGCGGCGCGGGGTCGTTGAGAGATATCGCTTGGACCGAACGTCGTTGGAATGCCACACAGGCCTACTCCGAGACCAAATTGCAGCTCGTCGCGTTGTCGAACGCGATTGCCAGGCACTGGCCCAAGGTTCTGAGCAATGCCGTCGATCCCGGCTGGGTCGCGACGAAAATGGGTGGCGCCGGCGCGCCCGACAGTCTCGACAGCGGACAGGCCACGCAAACCTGGCTCGCGGCGAGCGACGACCCCGCGGTCCAGGTCAGCGGAGGTTACTGGCACCATCGCCGACAGCAGGCTCCGGCATCGGAAGCAACGGACGAGGCCTTTCAGGACGAGCTTGTCGCAAAATTGGCCGAACTGACAGGTGTCCACATTTTTGACGATGCAGCGCCTCAAGGCGTCAAGCCTGGCTGATTTCGGCTGGCTGCTTTTAAGCGACCCGCCTCTTAGTTGCCCGGCCAGTCACGCCTTCGGCTTCCAGCTTTTCGATGTATTCTTGGGCGCCGCCCTTAAATGTATTGTTGGCTTGGATCGACGCCGCCGCCTGCCGCTTCCTGTCGAGGCTGGGATCGAGGCCGGAGGCAAGGAGCTTTTTAGCCTCATCGGCGGTCGCGGGCGTTTCTGAGGGCAGCCAGTGGGTAGGTACCTAAACTTAGCATCTTTTCGATCGTTGTGTCGGAGAGGGGCATGTGCGGATAGCGTCCAAGGCGTCCACCGGGCTACCCGCAAATCGGCTGGATCTTGTGGAATTTCGTGGGACGTAGCTGGGCCAACGAAGCCGTCGCCGGCGAAGAAGTCAACTTTCCCGGGTTCGGCAAATTCAAGGTGAAGGAAAGCCCGGCGCGCGAAGGCCGCAACCCGTCAACGGGCGCGACAGTGCAATCGCGGCATCGAAGAAGGTCTCGTTTCAGCCAGCCAAGGCGCTGAAGGACCGTATCAACGCCTGATACGCGTTTGCGATGGGGCGCTGCACGACGAACGCCACGGCCCTAAATCTTATCGGATTGCGACCGGAGCACACGCTTGATCGGGACGCCTTGCTCGATTAGATCAGCCGAAACGCGTCCGTCTTGGTGAAAGTGCCGATGGTGGCCATGTCCCTCGTTCCTTTGCTGATCGGGCCGCGTCATTGCGACCTCGATGGCGAGCAAACTGGCCGGGGCGGGAACGCCTGCACCCGACAGGGCGAGCCTTGGCGAGACACGCAAAGAGAGGCTTTTTTTTTGTTTCGCGATGCAAAGCGCGCAGCGCGGCGGAAAAAAGCGATCATGGCTGTTGCGAGCCAGGGCCGGCTTCGGGCATGACCCCATCGCTCCGAGGTCGCTTGAGGTGCGCCCCAGGCCGAAGATAAGGCAGGGTGGCTAATGTTGGAGACTTTCACCAATACGGCCGCGCGGCCTACCGCAAGAACTCAAAGACGCTCCCGTCGTCCAGGTCGATGTCGGGGCAGCCCCTTGCTTTGGCTCTCGGACACAATCCAGCAGTTGCCGCCGCTCAATCGGATCCCGATGCGGGTCAGCATTGGAAACCCAATCCTGAACGCTCGGTAGATGAGGACCGAGTTCGCCCCCTTTGAGTTTCTCGCCCCGCTGCCCAATGGTGACCACGCCTCAAACTTGGCACTTTACGCCCGATACGAGATCCGTCCAGTGCGCAGCTAAATCAAGCGGACCGCTCAGCTTCCGGTCAGCGGATGAAATTTCGCAAAATCTATTCATTTTTCCATTATGCGAAATTTCAAAACTAATTATTCCGAATGTTAGAATTTTAAATTGACTTGATTTATAGCCAGCGCATCCTCCTCTCAAGAATGGCCTGGAGGAGTCGCATGGCGTTACTCAAGCGCAGGGCGGAACACAGTCGCCCCCCGATCCATTTTCTTCTCGACGGACAACCGGCCGTCGCCTTGACAGGTGATACGCTGTTGACGGCAATCCTGGTCCAGGCGGATGCGGTGCGCGTCTCCGACTTGAACGGCCTGCCGCGCGGAGGGTTTTGCCTCATGGGCGCCTGTCAGGACTGTTGGGTCACAGACGAGTCCGGCGCGCGCTTCCGCGCCTGCACGACATCGGTAGCCGCAGATATGAAAATATGGACCAGCAAGCCATGACCGTCCGTCCCGTCATCGTCGGTGCCGGCCCAGCGGACATCCGTACGCCGGGTATCTTGCCCGAGGTTGGATGCAAGATACAGCTATCCCGGTCGCTGATGCCATCACTTCAGGAACTGGTTGCGTTCGAAGCCGCGGCGCGGCACGCCAACTTCACCCGCGCCGCCATCGAACTCTCCTTGACGCAAAGCGCCGTCAGTAAGCAGGTCCGCCAACTTGAGGACACCTTGGGCATCGTCCTCTTCAATCGTTCAAACGGACGAGTGGCCCTGACTGCACTGGGTGAGCAATATATCCACACCGTCCGCCGCATACTGGTCGAATACGAAACCGCGACCCATGCTTTGATCGCTTCCGATGGCAGCGAGGCCACGCTAAAGATCGCGGTGCTACCAACATTCGGCGCGCGCTGGCTGATTCCCAAACTTCCTGCCTTCCAAGCCAGTCATCACAAGGTGACAATGAATGTCGTCACCGAGATGGGGCCGTTCGATTTCAAGGAAAAGCCGGTCGATGTCGCGATCCATTACGGCGCCCCCAGCTGGGCCCAGGCCGATGCGACCTTCCTGTTCGACGAAGCGATCATCGCCGTGATGAGCCCCGGCTACGGCGCGGCCAACAACGTGCACCAAACCGAGGATTTGCATCGCGCCGTTCTCCTGCAGCAGGCGACGCGACCCAACCTTTGGAGCCATTGGTTCGGTGCAGCGGGTATCGAACATCCTTTTCCCTACAGAGGTCCCATGTTCGACCAGTTTTCGATGACAAGCCAAGCCGCGGCAGTCGGACTGGGTGTCGGTCTGGTTCCCAGCTTTCTCGTCGAAAACGAACTGAAGTGCGGCGTCTTGCAGCGCCTGGGCGATCAGGTTCTGCCTGGAACGGGCGCCTACTATGCCGTCGTTCCGCTGCGCAACTACCGAAACCCTTTGGTGAGCGCGTTCGTCCAGTGGATGGTGGACGAGGCTCAATCCACACACTGATGCATCGCAGCTTAGACGGCGGCGCCTCCGAGCAGTTTTGCCGGCCGCCGCAAACCCGGATCTAGCGGGTTCAGACGCGCCCCGATGTTTGTCGCCTCGCGCTTGAGAATATCGACCAGGGCGGGCAGACGATCGGCCGTAACGCGCTCGGTGAGCGTGCCGATACTAAGCGCAGCCACAGCCGTTCCGCGGCTGTCGAATATGGGCACGCCGACACCCGCGACGCCTGGAATCATCCGGTCTGCGCGCATAGCGTATCCGTTTTCCCGTACGTGTTTCATCTCCGTCCGCAAATAGACTTCGTCCATGAAGCCGTGCTGGATGATGCGCGGCAAGTTATAGTTGATAACCTCCTCGCGTTCGGCGTCGGGAATATTGGCGAGAATGCACAGGCCGCCCTGCCCCACGCCTAACGGCACCTTGCCACCGATATCACCCGTCAATGAGCCAATCGGAAAGGGGCCATCGCAGCGATCGAGACACATCACGTCGAAACCGCTGCGAACCATCAGGAATACAGTGTCACCCAAACTGGCGGACAGGCGAAGCAATACCGGCCTGCACAGCTCACGAAGATTGCCGGCGTTGCCCGCACGCGCCGCTAAAGCGAAAAATTCCAGACCGAGCCGATACCGGCGGGTGTCGGCATCCCGCTCGACGAAGCCCTCCGCGACTAAAACACTGATCAAACGATGCGCCGTCGCCTGGGACAAACCCGCCGCCTCGGCGAGATCGGTGAGACGGTAGTCGCCCCGTTCCTCCTGGGCCAAGCTGCGCATCAGCCGGAGCCCCCGTTGCAAGCTAGTTTCGGTTCCGCCGGACTCTGCCATTGACGCGCTTCCGTTTATTAGAAGGGATGATAAACGATAGACATGTATATTTCATCATGCGGAATTACAAAAGAAAATATTCCGAATGTCAGAATTTATCGTTGACTCAGTAGAGTGCGAGCGCATCCTCAGCCAATAATGATCCTGGAGGAAGCGTATGGCGTGGATGAATCGAAAGTCGGGGTGGTCGGCCACCGTCATCCGACTTCGGCTCGACGGCACGCGCTTGCGGACGGCTATGACACCATTGCCTGGGTTGCGGCCCAGCGGTGGTGTGCGGGTAAGGTGTTCACCATGGGCCTGTCCTACTGCGCCCATACGCAATTGGCGGCGGCCTGCCTCGCCCCGCCGGCGCTGGCAGGAATGATCCTCGACTCGGGCGGTTTCTCCAATGCCTATCGTAGCGGCATCCGCCAGGGTGGCGCCTTCGAGCTGAAGCAGGCAACCTGGGCCTGGAACCAGGCACGGGACAGTCGCGCTGCCGAGGTCGATCCGACGATGCGCGCTGCGTTGGCAGCAGAAGACATTACTGCCTGGTTCAAGCGAATGCCGTGGTCAAGGGGTCGCTCGCCTGTGCGGTGGCAGCCAGAGTACGAGGCTTACTTGCTGGATCAGTGGCAGCGCGGGACCTTCGACGACTATTGGAAGGTCGTCGGGCTCTACGCGGAAGGCTACTACGACAAGATTCCCGATATACCGATCCTTCTGATGTCCAGCTGGTATGACGTTTACGTCAAGACGACTTTCGACAACTTCACCGGCCTTAACTTCGGCAAGCATCGTCCACAAGTCATCATGGGCCCCTGGACACACGGAGATCGAACGAAGCGCATAGTCGGTGACGTCGATTTCGGCCCCAATGCCGTATTCGACGGCCATGTCGGCGAGACCTGGAGCGCGTTTCGCATTGCCTGCTTCGATCGTTGGCTCAAGGGTGCCGAAGTGTCGGCCAGCGAGCCCCCCATTCGCTTATTTCTTATGGGAGGCGGCTCGGGCCATCTTACGCCCGCCGGACACCTCGACCACGGCGGGCGGTGGATCGCTGCCGCGCAATGGCCACTCCCGGAAGCGCGGGCGACCGCGTTCTTTTTGCGCGCGGACGGGTCGCTCTCGACCGAACGACCTGTCTCGGCGGATGATTGCCTGACCTACGATTTCGACCCGAGCAATCCGGTACCCACGATCGGCGGCGCGCTCACCAGCGGCCGGCCGGTCTTCGAAGGGGGAGCCTTCGATCAACGCGAGGACGTTCGGTTTTTCGGCTGCAATGCGCCAGGCCTTCCCTTGTCTGCTCGGCCAGATGTCCTCACCTTCGAAACCGAGCCGTTGGACGAGGACGTTGCCGTCGTGGGTCCGATCGAAATTGAGCTCTGGGTATCCACCGACGCGCCGGACACCGACTTCACGGCCAAGCTGATCGATGTCTATCCCTCGTCCAAGGATTTCCCGACCGGCTTTGCGATGCTCCTATCGGACAGCATCTTCCGATGCCGATATCGCAAATCCTGGGAACAGCCCGAGCCCATCACGCCCGGAGAAGTCTTCCGCATCACGATCGAACCTTTCGCCACGGCCAATCTTTTCAAAGCGGGGCACCGCATTCGCCTGGACGTCTCATCGTCGAACTTCCCAAAGTTCGATGTCAATCCAAATACGGGCGGGCCGGAAGGGATCGGACGGACCTTCAACATCGCACGAAATACCGTGCACATATCGGTAAACCGGTCGTCGAACATCACGCTGCGCCTGGCATCACCGTCTTCTCTTCTATAGAGGTTGGTCATATATCGTTGATTTACTTGGAGTTCGGGATCGGTTATTTCTGTAGCCGCGCCGATCCCCAGGTCACGACGATAGGCGTTTCATGTGCGGCCCTGTCGGTTGTCGCCACCAGCTCTATGACACGATGCCCGGCGATGTCGGCGCTGATGTCCGCGGGCTTGTCGCCGAATTTCACTGGTGCCGTCAGGGCGACCGGCTTGCCATCGGCGTAGACGGCAAAGCGTACCGCGTGATCGCGATTGCCTGTGGAGTCATCGACGCCGACCGTGGCGCGAAACCTGGCGTAATTGCCGTCATTCCTGACCTGCAGCAGCGAATTGCCGAGCACGCCGATGCCGCTCTCGAAGCTGCGCCCACCGATCTGCAAGGTCTGGCCGTAGGGGGTCGTGTCGGCTTGCGCCCCGCCCCAGCCGGCATATTGCGGCCGTGCCCCGCCGGAACGGCTGCCGGCCCATGGATCGATCATGCGGTGGATTTCCGGGTCGAGTTCGGGCGTCGTGACGCCGTCGTCGGCGACATTGATCGCGCCCGGGATTTCGGACAGGTAGACGCCATCGGCCAGTTCGCGTGTACCCTCGGCGGCAAATGCCCGGGTTTCGTGCGGCATAAGTTCGATCGTCGTCTCGCCGGTAAAGTCCGTCGCGGCATCCGACCATAGGTCCGTCAGGTGGATCGGCGCATCCGCGCGCAGCTTCAAATGGCTGGCCAGCAAGGTCACCTTGACGGGGGCCGCGGTGCGGTTGAACAGCGCCACCACCTTGTGATGATCGGCCATGGTCTTGACCAGGATCTGGGCATCGTCGGAATCGTAGGCGACGATCGCCTGGT
>OVEP010008905.1_pt3 | contig 16338 bp, 23 predicted proteins | sample 1779801 | NCBI WGS metagenome assembly OVEP01 (sample SAMEA3914791, study PRJEB12502) | metagenome | biome: forest; material: soil | place: Canada | collected 2011-07-03 | depth 0.1 m
GGCCGGCGTATCGCAGCCGGCTGTCTCCAAGCATCTCAACATGCTGAAGGCGTCCGGCCTCGTGCACGAGCGCCGCGCCGGCCGCCAGACGCACTACAGCGCCCGGCCCCAGGGCCTCAAGCCCCTGGTCGACTGGATGCAGGTCTATGGCGTCTTCTGGGCCGCCAAGCTCGACAATCTGGAAAACCTGCTCGATCGCATGGACCAGTAACCTCTATAACTTACGGAGCCTTTGACATGAGCGAAACCGTCACCCTCGAACGCGACCTGCGCCATCCGCCCGAAAAGGTGTGGCGCGCCCTGACCCAGGCGCCGCTGATTTCCGATTGGCTGATGCCGACCGATTTCGTGCCCGAGGTCGGCCACAGGTTCCAGTTCCAGAGCCCGGCCAACCCGCAGTGGGACGGCGTCATCCGCGGCGAAGTCCAGGTCATCGAACCACTTAGCCGCCTGGTCTACACCTGGAGCACGATGGGCATGGAGCTGTTGGTCACCCTGACATTGACGCCGTCGGGCGAAGGCACGCATCTGCGCGTCGAACAGTCGGGTTTCCCCGACACGACCGGACCCTATTATCAAGGCGCCACCTATGGCTGGACCATGTTCCTCGGCAAGCTGGAAGGTGTGCTGGAGGGCTTGAAGGTGTAAAGCGGATCGGGCGGTGGATTGAGGGGCCTTCGCCCCTTCGACAAATCATACTGCTTATTTACGGCGGTCCGGGCGAAAATTGTGACGGTTTTAGGGAGCCGCCTTGCTTTGACCATAAGGGGCAATGCGGCAGGGGTCCTTAGGTTTGTTGTGAGGGACTGTCATGCAAAGCCGTCTTCTAGCCCTGATCGCGCTCTGTGGCCTGGTTGTTGGTCTGTGGTCGTGTTCGTCGATGCCGTCGTCGAACAGCCTGGCCTCAGCCGAGACCCGATATCATCCGAAATATCTGCCGGCGTCCGACGTCATTCAAACCGGCGCCAAATCCGGCCAGGTCGGCGGTGACACCTATGTCTGCGGCGATGCCGGATGCCGCACGGCCGTCCGCGCGGATTGAGCCCAAGACTTTCCGGTTTCCACCGCCGTCAAGACCTGATAGGCCACGGCCACTCGATATGCCTCATGTTTATCCAAAAAGTGCGCGGGCAAGATCTGGCGCTTTTTGGCATGAGGCCTTCATAAGGCCGTTCCCATGTCACAATTCGACGCGCTCGCCGCGCTCAAGACCCTCCGCCCGTCCAACCGCAAGCCCGACCAGTTGCGCGACGTGACACTGGAAACCGGCGTGACGCGCTATGCCGAAGGGTCTTGCCTGGTCACCTTCGGCCACACCAAGGTCCTGGTCACCGCGTCCGTCGAAACCGGCGTGCCGTCCTTCCTCAAGGGCAAGGGCCAGGGCTGGGTCACGGCGGAATACGGCATGCTGCCGCGCTCGACCCACACCCGGTCGCGCCGCGAAGCCGCCCAGGGCAAGCAGTCCGGCCGCACGCAAGAGATTCAGCGCCTGATCGGGCGTTCGATGCGCGCCATCGTCGACCTCAAGGCGCTGGGCGAGCGTCAGATCACGCTCGACTGCGACGTCATCCAGGCCGATGGCGGCACGCGCACGGCCTCGATCACCGGCGCCTGGGTGGCGCTGGCCATGGCCTGCGACAAGCTGGTCGCGGACAAGCTCATCGAAAAGTCGCCGCTGATCGACCAGGTGGCGGCAATCTCATGCGGCATCTTCGCCGATACGCCGGTGCTCGACCTCGACTATGACGAGGACAGCAATGCCGAGACCGACGCCAATTTCGTCATCACCGGCTCGGGCCATTCGGTCGAGATCCAGGCGACCGGCGAAAAGCGCGGCTTCTCGCGCGACGAGTTCAACGCCCTGTTCGACCTGGCCCACGCCGGCTGCAAGACTCTTTTCGAGCTGCAAAACAAGGCGTTGGGCCGGTAGGCCTCTCTCCTCCCCACCGGGTTACGATGGGCAGGAGGGATATGTCTCAATCCGCCTCATATCCCAGCAATTCCCCCGGTTGGCAGGACAGCGCCTTGCACAGGCAGTCGAGCGTCTTCAAACGCACGGCCATGGCGCGCTGGTCGCGGAGAATCTCAAGGTCGCGCACCGAAATGCCGGTGCGATCGGACAGCTCGATCAGCGACAGCCGGCGTTGCGCCAGGACTTCGGCGATGCGGATTCGGATGGCCATCAGATCGTCAAATCCGCTTCCTGGCGCAGGCGCGCGCCTTCCCTGAACACCTCCGCCAGCACGAAGACCACCAGCACCGAAAACCAGGCGGTCACGGCGCGCAGGCCGTAGATCGGTTCGAAGCGCAGGTGGAACACGCCCTCGGCGACGAAGCGCGTCAGATAGCCGAAGATTTCAAGCCCCGCCAGGCCGAAACCGATCCAGCGCAGGCGCTTCGTATTGTCGGGATGGAAGGCGTCGCCCTCGGCCAGGGTCTGAAAGACGTAACGCGTCCAGTGGGTGATCAGCAAATAACCGCACAGCGACAGGCCAAACGCAATCAGGATCAGCGCCTGTTCGCCGGCGCCGATCGTGCCGGCGATATTCAGTCGGCGCACCACCTCACGCGCCAGGTTCGGCACCGACAGCAGACAGACCGCGGCGATGAACACGCCGGCGACGAGGGTGAACAGACCATAGTAGACGACGTCGAGCGCCGTCTTCAGCAGGCTGGAGATCGAACGTGGCCCCAAAAAGCGCATGATAGGCAAGGTCCCGGAAACGGCGCGGCAAGGTCCAATCTTTTCATGCCGGCCCTGGCGATGCAATCGGCGTATTTTAGATTGGCTACCTCTTTTCATTTGCAGCCCCATGCGTCACAACGCGCTAAGCAGCCTGCTGGCAAACCTTCGAGACTCCCATGGCCCTGTCCCTGATCCCCGGTGAAAAGCTGATCGCCGCCACGCACAATCCCGGCAAGGCGGTCGAGATCTCGGCCCTGCTCGGCGGCCGCTTCGAGGTGGTCACCGCCGCCAGCCTCGACCTGCCCGAACCGCCGGAAACCGAGGTCAGCTTCATCGGCAATGCCCTGCTGAAGGCGCGCCTGGCGGCGATGAGCGCCGGCCTGCCCGCCCTGGCGGACGATTCCGGCCTGAGCATCGATGTGCTGGACGGCGATCCCGGTATCTTCAGCGCGCGCTGGGCAGGACCGCACAAGGACTTCGATCGCGCCATGGAAGTTATCGAGCACAAGATGCGCAACGCCCATCGCGAGCGTGGCGGCACGCCCAATTGGCGCGCCCACTTCACCTGCGCCCTGGCCGTCGCCTGGCCCCAGGGCCATGCCTGCGTCTTCGAGGGGCGCATCGACGGCCGTATCGTCTTCCCGAAAAGCGGCCGGTACGGCTTCGGCTACGACCCGATCTTCCTGCCCGACGGCTATACCAGCACCTTCGGCGAAATGACGGCCCAGGCCAAGGACGCCATCAGCCATCGCGCCCGCGCCTTCGAACAACTCAAGGCCGCCTTGTTTTGATTTCGCTCTACGTCCACTGGCCGTACTGCTCGCGTATCTGCCCCTATTGCGATTTCAACGTCGTCCGTGACCGCGGCCAGGCCTCGCAACGCGCTTTATATGAGGCCATCCTCATAGATCTGCACACGCAGGCCGCGCGGCTCGGTCCACGCCGGCTGGCCAGCGTCTTCTTCGGCGGGGGCACACCGTCGCTGATGCCCCCGGAATGGATCGAAAGCCTTATCGCCGAAGCGAAAGCGCTATTTCCTCCGTATGCGGATGATGTCGAAATCACCCTCGAAGCCAATCCGACCGATGCCGAAATCAGCCGCTACCAGGCCTTTCGCTCGGCCGGCGTCACGCGGTTGTCGCTCGGCGTGCAGTCGCTTGACGATGAGGCGCTGAAATTCCTTGGCCGCAACCATTCGGCCGCAGAAGCCATTGGCGGCATCGGCACGGCGCAATCGGTGTTCGGCCGGGTGTCGCTCGACCTGATCTATGCCAGGCCCGGTCAGTCCGTCGCCCAGTGGCGCGACGAATTGATCCGCGCCGCGGGATTGGGTGTCGAGCATATCTCGCCCTACCAGCTGACCATCGAATCCGCGACCGCCTTCGGGCGGGCGGTGCGCCGCGGCGATTGGATGCCCGTCGATGACGTGGCCGGGGAGGCCTTCTATTTCGAAACCCAGGACGTGCTGGAAAAGCTCGGCTTTGACGCCTACGAGGTGTCGAACCATGCCAGAGGCCCGGCGGCGCGCTCGGCGCACAATGTCTTCATCTGGGAAGGCATCGACTATATCGGCATAGGCCCGGGCGCCCACGGCCGGCTGACGCTCGGAGTCACGCGTCACGCGACGACCGCGATAGGCGATCTCAAGGCCTATATCGCCCGCGTCGACGAGACCGGCATCGGCAATGAGATGGAGGCGCTGTCGCCGCTGGAAGCCGAGGAGGAGGCCACGCTTTTGGGCCTTCGGCTGAGTGACGGCCTCGACCTTGGCCGCACGCCATCGCTCGGTCTGGCGACGAAGGCTGCGCCGCTCATCGCCGACGGTTTCCTGGCGCTCGATCACAACCGTTTGCGCGCCACGCCAAAAGGCCGCGTCGTGCTGGACCGGCTATTGTTCGAACTGCTATCGTAAGCGCGGCCCAAAAAGTGTACGTCATCCATCGCGCACATTTGCCTAAACCCCGCGCTTTCAAGCGGCGCGCGACCTAAAAAGAAACCCGATGTCAGTCCTCTTCGCCCCGCCGCCCAAGCCTGTCACGCCCGGCCTCTATGTCGTGGCGACGCCGATCGGCAATCTGCGCGACATCACCTTGCGCGCGCTGGATGTGCTGAAGGCGGCCGATGTCGTCCTGGCCGAGGATACGCGCGTCGCCGCCAAGCTTTTGTCCGCCTACGACATCAAGAAGCCGCTCCTGCGCTACGATGACCACGCCGGACCCAAGGTGCTGCCCGAAATCATCGAGCGGCTGCGCGTCGGCCAGGTCGTCGCCCAGATTTCCGACGCCGGCACGCCGTTGATTTCCGACCCCGGCTTCCGCCTCGTCGAAATCGCCCGCGAAACCGGCGTCAATGTCCATCCGATCCCCGGCGCCTCATCGGTCCTGGCCGCCTTGTGCCTGGCCGGCCTGCCGACCGATCGCTTTACGTTCGCCGGCTTCGCGCCCAACAAGTCGGCGGCGCGCAAGACCTTCTTCGGCGAATTCGCCGGTCACGCCGCAACCCTGGTCTTTTTCGAGACCGGGCCGCGCCTGCACGAGTCGCTCGGCGATATGCTGGCGGTCCTCGGCGACCGCGAGGCCTGCGTCTGCCGCGAGCTGACCAAGCTTTACGAGTCCGGCTATCGCAACCGTCTAAGCGTGCTGATCGACGACCCGCATCTGGCGGAACCCAAGGGCGAGATCGTCATCGTCGTGGCTCCCCCGCTGGAGGCCGCGCCCTCGCAAGAGACACTGGACGAGGCCCTGGCCCTGGCGCTCGAACACTATTCGCCGTCCGACGCCGCCCAGCAATTGGCCCAGATCTACGGCCTGCCGCGCAAGCTGATCTATCAAAAGGCGCTTGAACTGAAAGGCCGCTCGTGACCGGCAGGGCACGCCGGAGCGAACGGGGCCGCAAGGCGCGAAAGTCCGGCCACTGGGCGGAATATATCGCGCTGGTCCATCTGATGCTGAAGGGCTACCGCATCCTCGGCTTTCGCCTGAAACTGCCGCAGGGCGAAATCGACATCCTGGCCCAGCGCGGCCGCCGGCTCGCCGTCGTCGAGGTCAAGCGCCGGCGCAGCCATGGGGAAGCCGCCGAATCGGTTTCGCAGGAGCAACAGGAACGGCTGTGGCAATCTGCGCTCAGCCTGCAATCGGGCCGGCCGCAACTCAAGGCGCTCGACCTCGGCATCGATCTCTACACGATCGCGCCCGGGTGCTGGCCGCAACACCGCATCAATGCATTTGAACAGACGGAACGTTTCTGACCATCAAGGCGGAGGCTTGGCAAGCGCACCAGTCGGTCTCGAATCCCTGGACGCCGCGTGAGCCATGCGGCGCTTGAGCTAAATAAGGTTGCCAAGGGGGGTTACGCCCCTCATATGAGCCGGGAAAAGAAGGAGCGATCTTATGACCCTGCGCGTCGCCGTCCAGATGGACCCCATTGAACGGATCAATATCGCTTCGGACACCACCTTCCTGCTGATGATGGCCGCCCAGGAACGCGGCCATGAACTCTGGGTCTATGAGCCGAAACATCTGAGCATGGAGGACGGCCGCGTCTTCGCCCGCGCCCGCAAGGTGGCCTTGCGCAACGTCGCAGGCGACCATGTCACCGCCGGCGCGCCGGTCGTGCTCGACCTGGAAAACGATCTCGACGTCATCCTGATGCGCCAGGACCCGCCCTTCGATATCGCCTACATCACCGCGACCTATCTGCTGGAAACCGTCCACCCGAAGACGCTCGTCGTCAATAATCCGACCAGCGTTCGCGACGCGCCGGAAAAACTTCTGGCGACGCGCTTTCCCGGCCTGCAGCCGCCGACCCTGATCTCGGCCGACCCCGAAGCCCTGCACGATTTCTTCGAACGCCACGGCGACTGTATTCTGAAGCCGCTGCATGGGGCCGCCGGCAACGGCATCATCAAGCTGAAGGCCGGCGACCGCAATCTCGATGCCCTGATCGAGCTGTTCGGCGGCATCTCGCGCGAACCGATCATCCTGCAGAAGTTCATCCCCGCCGTCGCCCAGGGCGACAAGCGCATCATCCTGATCGACGGCGAAATCATAGGCGGTATTAACCGCGTACCGGAGGCGGGCGCGGTTCGGTCAAATCTGCGTGTCGGCGGCCGCGCCGAGCCCCTGGTGTTGACCGGTCGAGATCGCGAGATTTGCCAGCATTTGAAGCCGGTTTTGCAGGAAAAGGGGCTGATGTTTGTCGGAATCGACGTCATCGGCGATTATCTTACCGAAATCAACGTCACCTCGCCGACCGGCGCGGTGCAATTAAAGGCTTTCGAGGGGGTTGATGCGGGGGCGATTCTGTGGGATCGCATTAACCATGTGTTAACGAATCAGGTCTGAGAACGAGACCTGCTTTCGTCGTAAATTTGAAGCAATTCGGATATTTACCTCGTCTTCCACGCGGTTGGCGACGACTATTTTCACTTTGTTCGATTTTTGTTCTTGATTTGTTGCAAACCCTATCCTAGCTTGTGGATAAATCCGGTGTCTGCGTACTTCATGTCATACAAAATCTAGAGCTGTATCGTTTGAAACTACAGCTTGAGGGGGCGAGCATGCCTGCGCGCGTTTCCACTATCGCGTTCGAGGGGTTCGACGTGCGCCGCGTCGAGACCGAGGCCATCTTCACCAGTGGCAAGGTCAGCTTCAATGTCGTCGGCATGGGCGACAAGGCCGTCGCCGAAAGCCGCGAGCGCGTCCGGGGTGCTTTTGCCGGTCTGGGTCTGGCCTTGCCGGGCAAGCGCATCGTCGTCAATCTGTCGCCCGCCGACCTTCCCAAGGAAGGCACGCACTTCGACCTGCCGATCGCCCTGGCGCTGATGATCGAGATGGGCGTGATTCCGCCCGATGCGCTCGACCGATATGTTTGCATCGGGGAACTGCGATTGGATGGCCAGATCGCCGGCGTTTTGGGCGCTCTGCCGGCGGCGATCGCCGCGTCAAGCTACGGCATGGGTCTGATCTGCCCCGCCGACAATGGCGCCGAAGCCGCCTGGGCCGGCGAGGTGCCGATCCTGGCGCCGCGTTCGCTGGTCGCCCTGATCAACCATTTCAAAGGCCATAGCGCCCTGACCGCGCCCGCGCCGGGCGCCGTGCTGGATGTGGTTCACAAGCTCGACCTGCGCGAGGTCAAGGGTCAGGAAGGTCCCAAGCGCGCGCTCGAAATCGCCGCGGCCGGGGGTCACAACCTGCTGTTTGTCGGACCGCCGGGCTCGGGCAAGTCGATGCTTGCCCAGCGCTTGCCGGGCATATTGCCGCCCCTGGGTGCGCGCGAACTGTTGGAAACCTCGCAGGTCTGGTCAATGGCCGGTCTGCTGGAGCGCGGCGAGCTGACGCGCGAACGGCCGTTTCGCGCGCCGCACCATTCGGCGTCGATGGCGGCCCTGACCGGCGGCGGTATCCGCGCCCGGCCGGGCGAGGCCTCCCTGGCGCACAATGGGATTCTTTTCCTCGATGAACTCCCCGAATTTTCCGGCATTATGTAGCAAAGTGCCCTAAAATTCCGGTGCCGGGCCGCCTGGGTCTCGATACATTGGGAGCATGGAAAATCCCGAAATGATTTCGGCCTCTGGGCTGAACTGGTATACGGCCGGAGAGCGCGACGGAGGCGCTTCTCATGGCGGACAAGGGTGCAAAGCAACAAACCTTCACCATAGACGAAGAGCTAGTTGCGGTGTGGATTGCGAAAAAGAGCGCGTCTGTTTGGATAGCATACGGGACGCCACGACGCGGGCGGGTCGAAGCGACCGGAGACAGCGAGGCCGAGGCTATCTCGACTTGGCTGAGGAAGGCGAACCACGAAGCAAGCGCTTAGCCGGAGTATCCCAGTCAAAGCTCACCGAAACGTGCCACACGAGCCACATAGCGCTTAAGGACGTGGTCTTGGTTAGAGGCGTCCCGTACTTGTCGACGACGGCTCGCCATTCCGCATACATGCTTTGGTCCACGCCACTCCAGGCGGCTTCTTCGATGGTGTCCCAACAGCACACGTCAGGTGGAATGAATTTGAGCGCCGGGAGCGGCCAAACCTCGTCGCCGCAGGCGCCGCACGTGGCGCTGATCCTGAATAATCCGAACACATTGATCATGCCGCCATTGTCGGCTCACGACGTGGAGTAGCGCTATGGAACGACCAAACACCGTTGCCGGCTTGGTGGCCAAGCGGGCCGAGCTGGCGAAATTCAGAAAAGGCCTTGAGGCAGAGCTACGTAAGGTGACTTGCGACCTGGACCACCTGGATGCATCCATAGCCCTATTCGACGTCAGCCTGACGCCCAAGGCCGTCCAGCGCTATGTCACGAAGCACCGGGCAAAGAAGGGCAGCGTGACCCCGTTCGTGATCCAGTTCTTACGGGAGGCGCCAGGGCCGGTCACAAGCCGGGACATCACCGAGGCATGGAATGCGGCCCGGGGCCTCCGCACCGACGACGCCACGTTCGTCATCATCCGCAAGCGGATCGGCGCCTGCCTGGCGAAACTGCGAAACCAGGGCCATGTGTCGAGCGTCGTCATGGACGGGGTTTATAAGGCTTGGAAATTAGTTCGGTTCGCCGAGAGGAATGTCGATTTCTAACATCCGTTGCCAGTTTTCCACCTGAGTCTGAGGCACGATGTCGTCGTCGTCATATCCTGAAAGTGAAGCAAACCGCTCAGTATCTGGACAATAGAGAAACCTAAACCTCACCTGTCCGTCCGGCCCGTGAAGCTCGCCGATTGAGTCTGAATGCCTAACCTCGCAACCCATCATTTGGAACAGGGCGACAATCTTCGCGACTTTGTGCCACTTCCCAATAGGAACCGACATATGGTCAGGCCACCAATACGCGGATGTCCGCCCCCGGTATTTTTGGATTCACACGCATGACCTTATTCTCGGCAGCGTCAAACATTGCCTTGAACCGCTCCGGAGCTGCCTTAATGCCTTCCAACGGTTTGCGACCCAGGGAGGTAGTTATACAGACATACTCCATAATAGTGCGCTCAAATGCAGTAGGAATATCAAGAACATCGTGCGCAAATGTGGAAATGTCGTGCTCTATTCCCTGAACAATCCATGCCCCTTCATCGCTTCTAAAAGCGACCGCGTTTATCTGGATTTCGTGTGATCTGTTCATTTTCATCATTGTGCCCTGCCCGGGTTAACGGTCCGATAAGGATACGTTAACGATTCGTTTATGGGACTCTCTTCCGACCTATTGTCAACTGGACTCGATAAGTAAGCACTGCGGAAGGCGAATGCGAGTCTTTGGTATGGCTTGAATGTCGCACGTTGGTGATTTTGATGTTTGTCACGCCATCCGCTGCCGATAGTGCTTATACCGGCACGACAGCGGAGCTCTGATGTAGGGCATACCCCTAGTGCTCGCGCCGGTAATCGGCGATCATCTTCTTTGAGACATCGTGAGCATAGCAGATCGGCGAGTAGCCGCCGGGCCGGCTATAGGCGCTGCGGCCACCACACATGCTGCCGTTTCGGGCGGCATTATAGGGGCACGGGCAGTTTCCAGGATACGAGGCGATTGAGTCTTTGATGATCAGGCGCACGATTTGGCTGTCTGTCAGGACCTTTGGTTTTGCGTCCGCCTCCGCCACCACGATGGCGGAGACAAATAACAGACCGGTGCATATTCCCACTGCTGCGCTTTTTAAAAAGCTTTTCATTATTCCCTCCCTGGTTGAGACAGATTTCCTAACACCCGTCAACGTCTACCGCAACGGGAAATGCTAGTTCGTTCTCTTTTCTATATGCTTTCCGAGCGCCACCACGAGCGCGCCGCCTGTGAGAAGGCCCTTAATAGTTTCCAAGTCTTCTTTACTTAACCAACGGCACGTCCATGTTCCCCATGGAAATGCGATCTTTGGCGGCATGACAATATGCCATACCCAAACAGCCCCCATAACAGCCAAGGCGCCAAAAATGCCTTTGAATGCTAAGATGGCCATCCCCTCGAACATGTCGCGAAATTTTCTATCTCGGTCATGCTCGGCTTCTTCTTTTTCCTGCTTAAGATCACGGATAGGTTTGCCGCGCGTGAGGTCGGCAATTTCCGCGGAGGCTTTGTCTTCAGGCGAAGATGTCGAATCAGAAAGGGGAGCGTCACTATTGTCCGCCCCCCTTGGGATTCTCTTAAATTCCTGAGGCTTACCCTCATTATCCATTGCGAACGTCCTAGGCGTTTTCTTTCGCTAAGCGTTCATAATGCGCCTGAATCAAGTCCATGGGAATGATTGTTTCAAACTCGTCTGGATCATAGGTGTATTCCCATGGGGTGCCGGACTGGTGTGTCAATGCCGAAAGTTCAAAAGCACTCTTTTTTCCATATATATCATAGACTTGCTTGACGATATTCTCTTCCGCAGGAGTAAGCACATCGTTCCAAGGGGCCGCGAGATTACGGTCTATTGCTACGCTCTTGAAATCCTTAACAGCCGTATACAACCGGGGAATTACTGGTCCGTATTTCCACGCCTGCACATCATCACGAATTAATGGACGACCATACAGCCCCAGGTTCCAACCGTGTGCTATATATACAAGCTTAAGAAGCTTCATCGAAGTCATGGGAACGCCGTCACGGCGGCCCAATTCGAGGAAGCGATTAGCTACAGTTCTGCTATCATGCATCGCACCCTCCAAAATAACACTTGACAACCTCTGTTCATGTAATGTTCACGATTTTAACAGGAACCGTCACTGATTCCTAGCTTTAAACGAGTCAACAGGTAATTTTCGTGAACACAGCATTATTTGGGGATAACGTTGTAAGTTTGCAACTAATATGGCGGATATGGTTGTAAGGTATGGCGTCGCATGTCCGGTGATCCAAACGATGCACTCACGACGCCTCCTTGTAGCGCGCCTCATTCCATGAAATAATCCAATCGTTCCGCTGAGCCTTGAACAGCAAGGCGGGACGCGCAACTGCGCTTTCGCAAGAGTACCCCGCTTTGTCGGGTGGCTCTCCCCATACAACACGTGCTTTCACGGAAACGGAGAGGCGCGTGGACTCTTGCGAACGCGTGTTCAACCGCCCGGCGCCAGCCGTGGTGCACGCAAGGGGTCACGTCGTGAAACTAGACGTCGATACGCTATGGAAGTTTGGCGCTGGAGGCGCTGCTCTGGCAGCCATCGCCACACTGGAATTTTTCTCAAATCATCCTAGTCAGGGCGCCCAATCGGACTTGATAGGCGGCGCTTCGGCCGACGCGGCCGTGGTGGTAGATCAGCCACCCGTAACGAGCTGCCGTGCCGCGTCGACCATGGCTGAGTTTAACCGGTGCGCTGAGGGAAAAACCCGCCGGCAGATTGCGGAGGACTTGGGGAAACCCTTCAACATGACCTTTGACGGTCCAAATGAGGTCTGGGACTATAGTTCGTCGCAGGTCAACGTGACTGACGATAACGGGTTCAAATTGAACCCTAGGCTGCTGTTCAACAGCATTAGCCAGGACGGCGTCGTCGCTTTGGTCGAGTACCCTTCATAGGCTTATGCTGCCTGGCGCTGCCAGTACCCCTTCCACCGGCGAGACACTGGGTGCGCCAGCGCGGCCTCCGCGATCATGATGAACTGCTGACCGTTGGAGACGCGGCGACTGTTCTCCCGCCACGCCATCTCGTCGGCGTAGCAATCGAGATACTTTCCGGCGATGTGGTGGTGAGTTCCGGTTTCGGCCCGGCGTATCCGCGAGAAGAACGACTCGGCCATGTTGGTGCAGGCACCGTCGAGCGAGTAGGCTTCCCGGTGGTTGATGCGCATGGTCTTGAACTTGATGCCCAGGACGTCCCAGTGGCTGGCTTCGTCGGCGTGAACCGTGGCGTCGGCGTGGACGAATTGGCGGACGAGAGGAACGCCTTGGGCCTCGGTCTGGGTGATAAAGGGTAGCGCCCGGCCGTTACGCTCGCGGATGATCACTACGACCTGACGCTTGCCGGTCTGGTTTTCTGCTTTCCGGCGGTCAACCCGGTTCTTGGCTTCATTCATGGGCTTCACGTAGCCGCCGAAGTACGCGCCGTCGATCTCGACCTCTCCCTGAAGTACGGACTTGTCCGTGGAGGCAGCCATGGACTCACGCAGCTTATGAAGCAGGACAAAGGCTGTCTTGTACTGCACGTCCAGGTCCCGGCTTAACTGGAGCGCGGGATAGCCCTTGGCACCGTTGGTGAAGATCGCGATGGCCGCCAAGATATCCCGGATCGGCAGCTTGCGGCTGGCGAAGATCGTTCTCGAAGTGACGCTGAACTTCTTCTCACAGGCCTTGCACTTGAACAGCTTGCGCGATTTGTATTCCCAGACCGTCAGGCAGCCGCAGTGAGGGCAGTAGGGTTCGCCTTCGCTGTCGGCCCACCGGATCGCCTTGAATGCTTCATACGCCGCCTCGTCCGACATACGCATCACTTTCGCTAATGAAAGCGTGCGTGCGGCTGAAGAGAGGAGGAAGTGCTGGGACATTCACCGGCCAACGGTTTTCGTTGACCTTAGCAATATCCGTTGAAAATACTGACGTCAACAAAAATCGTTGACGTTGACTTTTTTTGTTAGAGGCGTTATCGTTCATCGATGATACCTGCACAATGCCGCGCGGCCCGTGGATGGCTAGACATGTCCCAAGGGGATTTGGCCGAGGCGGCCAATGTCTCGCTATCGACAGTGAGAGACTACGAAAAGGGACGTCGCGTCCCCATCGGCAACAACCTGAACGCCATCAAGGCGGCCCTGGAGTCGAGGGGAATGCGGTTCACAGACGACGGAGTGCTCGGACTGAAAACGGAGCCGAGTTGACCAGGTCTGCAAAATGGCGTAAAAAGTAGGTGGAGACGGGGGGAGTCGAACCCCAGAGAGGACCGTTGCAAATCAGCCTCTGGCCCGGCCTTTATCCGTCCCCACGCAGCCAGCCCGGATCACTCCGGACTGGCGGTATTACTGGCGATGCTATGTCATGTGCCACCTCCCGCGCCGCCTTCACGGGCTTGCGTATCGAGTGAATCCGGAGCCGCTGACCCGTCCTCGACAGACGTGGGGTCAGCGGCTTTTTTCTTGGGCAGCCGGTAGAGGGCGCCGATTTTTTCAAGACGCCCATCCTGAACCATGCGCCAGCACGTAGTGCTGACAGCGATTGGCTGAATGTTAGCCTGTGGCCATTTTTCGTTTATGTGATTTGTGATCAGTTTGGGGGAGAGCCCGAAGGGGCTGCGACCATGAACTTTTAAAATCTCGATGATGTATTCTGGTGTTGTCATGCCCCGGTTAGGCATTTTCCCGAAATAGTCATTGCCGCCCTCCTCGGACGCAGGCCGACCAGTAAGCCTAGCTAAGACGCGCTGGGCTACCCTTAGCTCTTCTGTCTCCGCTTTAATCGCGTCCAAGGCCTCCTTGTGACGAGCAACCTCCTGCGCGTAGGCGATATCGAGTTCGGCAAAGCGCCGTTTGATGGGATCAATTTCTGACATATGGCTCCATTATCATGCTTGATATGCCATAGCAAGGATTCCATTAACCAAGTTTTTCATATATACCAGCATATCAAACATATGCTGGTATATAAAATGATATGCCAGCATATAACTCATTCCAACGTTTCAGGTGGATCGACCAAAGCCCACCGCATACCGAAAACGGCGTGGGGGACGCGTTTTAGGAGGCCATTGATTTCCAGCTTCCGTATCTGAACGTGAATGCGGCCGTAGACTTTGTCTGGACTAACGTGAGGGTCAGGGTTGTCCGGCCTGGCCATCCACTTCTTGCGGATGTCGATAACGGAAAGCGGCTCGCCACGAGACTGGCGAAAACACTCTATCACGAAGCGGCTGGAATCTCTCGATGGGCCAAATGGCTCTGGTTTCGGCAGGTTAGGCGCGAAAAGATCAAGCGCCGTTCTGACTTGCCGCGATTTCTCGCTCGCACTTCCGAACCTCAGCCGTAAGCTTCAGGCGCAGGCGGCAGAGTTCCGCCTCTTTATCTTTCAGCGCGCAGATGGTGTTGTAGTTTTCCATGTTCGGCACGATACGGCCGCCGACGCGCCGGTCAAATTCCGATTAGGGCACTTTGCTACATAATGCCGGAATTTTCGTCCCAGGCTCTTGATAGCCTCCGGCAACCGCTGGAGACCGGCGAGATCGTCGTCGCCCGCGCCAATCATCACGTCAAATATCCGGCCCGCGTGCAACTGGTCGCGGCCATGAACCCGTGCAAGTGCGGCCACGGCGGTATCGGCAAGGGCAATTGCGGCAAGGCGCCGCGGTGCCTGCAGGATTATCAGGGCCGGGTGTCGGGACCGCTTATGGACCGTATCGACCTGCAGATCGACGTGCCGCCGGTCACCGCCGTCGATCTCGGCCTGCCGGCGCCGGCCGAAGGCAGCGCCGAGGTCGCCGCGCGTGTCGCCGCGGCCCGCCAGATTCAGATCGATCGGGCGCAAAAGCTCAACCTGGCGCCTGAGAATGCGCTCAACGCCACCGCCTACGGCGCGGGCCTCGACACCATCTGCGCCCTGGATGATGCCGCCAAGGCCCTGCTGACCCAGGCGGCGCAGCATTCCAACCTGTCGGCGCGCGGCTGGGCGCGGACGCTGCGGCTGGCGCGGACCATCGCCGATCTCGAACAGGCGCCCGATGTGCTGCGCCGTCATGTCGCCGAGGCGCTGATTTACCGCCGCAAGGGGCCGATGACCGAGCGCGACGGTCCGCGCGTGCCCGTGGCATCGGCAACCCTCGCTTAACCTTGTCTTGGATCGCCCTTAACCTTTGCATGTTACGGTTGCCGCCAAGAGGACGAGACCAGGGCGAAACCATATGAGTGCGACGGGCTTTGACGATGCGGCGATGTCTCCCGAGGAGCGGCTGAAGGCGCGCGAAGGCTTTTTCCGCCTGATGAGCCATGAGATTCGTACGCCGCTCAACGGCGTCATGGGCATGCTGTCCCTGCTGGAACGCACGCCGTTGTCGCCGGACCAGGCCTCGTATATCGCCACCGCCCGCGAGTCCGGCGAGCACCTTCTGACCCTGGTCAACGACCTGCTGGACTATGCTCGCATCGACGCCGGCCGTATCGCGCTGGAAATCACCGAGGTCCGCCTCGAACCCCTTCTGCAAAGCGTCGCCGAGCTGCTGTCGCCGCGTGCCCACGCCGCCGGCATCGAAATCGCCTGGAGCCTCGATCCGGCGCTCGGCTATATCCACGCCGACGAAGGCCGTCTGCGCCAGATCCTCTTCAACCTCGCCGGCAATGCCTTGAAATTCACCCACCAGGGCGGCGTGCTGATCCATGTCGGACTGACCGACCAGGGCCTGGTGCGCTTTTCCGTCCGCGACACCGGCGCCGGCATCGCCGCCGAAGCGCGCGAACGCATATTCGAGGAATTCGGCCAGGCCGACCCCGGCCGCGACCAGCGCTATGGCGGCGCCGGCCTGGGCCTCGTCGTCGTCAAGAAGCTGGTCGAAGCCATGCACGGCACGCTGAGTCTCGACAGCGAACTGGGCCAGGGCTCGACCTTTACCGTCGAATTCCGCGCCCCGTTCGGCATCGGCACCCGCAGCACCTGTCCGCGCCATCCGCAGGCCGTGACCTTCGTCGGCGACAACCCGATCCTCCTGCAGTCGGCGGAAACCCACCTTTCGGCCTGCGGTGTCAGGCTGCGCCCGACCGGGCGGCT
>OVEP010008971.1_pt1 | contig 16294 bp, 26 predicted proteins | sample 1779801 | NCBI WGS metagenome assembly OVEP01 (sample SAMEA3914791, study PRJEB12502) | metagenome | biome: forest; material: soil | place: Canada | collected 2011-07-03 | depth 0.1 m
CAATATATATTGCCAGGGGTTCAATACGAACGATGTAACCGTTATGATGACACCGATCGTATTGAGTCACTGCGAATGGTTTACCTGATCACGGTCGCCGAGAATCACTCAGCGCATGCGATAAACATGCGGAATGAAATATCTTCGAGCTGCGTGTATTCGTATGTCATAGATACGGATAGGTCAGTATCCTGCCATGAATTACACATCATGTAATTCATGCGCTCGTGTGCGTATTCTACGATTGAGGTACGCTGCTTTTCAGTAACTTCAAGCATATATGAGTTACGGTATTCGACACTGCTATAAACTGATTCTTTAAGTGCCTCATCTCTGTCACGCCAAGCAGTGTGAGAAACAATCGAACGCTGAAAATGTGACAACTCAACGAGAATCATTCTATTTACCCTTTGATTGGTGTTTGATACGTAATCCATGCCTTACGCGTACGTGGATTACCAAGTCCGTATTCAAAATGGTATGAGATTGTGTGTTTGATTTTCGTCTTTAGCACGAACGCGTAGACAACTTGTTCTAGTGTATCGTCATCAATACCATGAAACTTTTCACGAACTCTATGAACTATGTTTTCGTAACCAGTATCAACCCAGATACGCATAATCATGACCTTTACGCGTTTGATTCGTGTAACCTGTTGAAAGTCGTTAAAGCATGCTTTTTCCACCCGAAATTTGACAATGACTTTCATTATCAATCGGCTGAAAAACGGCATAACAAAAGCCGCTGACCATAACGGCCAACGGCTTTTGTTAAAACGTTTTGCGGCACGATCACAACTATCGTTCGCCGATTTCGTTTACTGCTTGTGGAACTTAACGACCATGACACGGTTAGCATCTTCGGTCGTTCCGGCAGGAATATCAAACGTCGCATCCGTTGCCGGAACGATATCCCAATCGTCAGTCTTGTAAGACTGCATTGCCATTGTCGTAAGATCAGCAGCAGACAACTTAATGCTGTGATCCTTAAGCTTTGCGGACAGAACACTGAACGTCGACTTACCGTTTGCATCTGCAATCGGCTTACCGTCAAGTGTAATGTCCTTGACTCGCTTGCGCATAATACCAGACTCACCGGGCGCAGCAGAGTTAACGTGCGACTTACGACCGTTCTTCGTAATCGCCTTAACGAAGTGCTCGCGAACGATATCGAGATCGGCTTCGCTTGTCTCGGACATCATACCGAGAATAGTAAGCGCACCGAATCCTTCAGTCCACTTCTTACGCAGGTTAGCGATAACTGCCTGCTTTTCGGCGACCTTTTCGTCAGTCAACGGCTCCGGCAATTCCTTCTTTGCCAGAGCGTTAATCTCTTCGTGCAGCTTTGCGATCATCTCTTCGGCGCGAGTAATCTTGTCTCGCTTGTTCTTAATCTCCGGGTTATCCGAAGTCTCAGCAATCGCCTTAATCTTTTCGGCTTCGTCCCCAGTACGAGAACGCAGCGAATTAACTTCGGCATCGTGCTGCTCACCAATAGAATTCAGAGTAGAAACAGCACCCTGAATCATCGGGTTAAACTCAGTCAGCGGCTTGACGGTTTCCGCAACAGCGTCGTTGTTCTTGACAGTTGCAGTGGTTGCGTCAGACATGGCATGACTCCCTGGTGTCGATTTGCTCTGTTGGGTCAATGATACATCAATGGACGTGCATTTACCACACGTAGCCACGATGGATCACCAAGACATGGTAAAACATGTCCATTGCCTGTAGCGGCGCTAACCGAACAATCACATAATACACACATTCGATTTAACGCCGTTACAGACAAAAAGCATGCTTTTTCCACCCGGAGGGTTACCCTCCTATATTTCAGGTTTCAAGCGATTACAAACGATGATAGATATTGATACCAGTACGCGCGAGATTACCGGTGCAAATAACCATCGTCTCAGTCGTAGTGTCAATCATTTCTATTGGCAATTCGGCTGTCTCGTTTTCATCGTTCGCGGCCGTGTAGGACGTAATACGTCCAATCCAACCGGTGTATTGCGACCACTTAGTCTTACCAGTGTAAGAGTCAGTAATCTCACTCATCTTTTCGTATGCCGCTTCGTAATTCTTGGCACGACGAACGAATGAACGTGACTTACCGCTGAGTTGATCCGTGATAACGAAGATGTAAGTTCCGTTACCGCCAGCTTTGATCTCATCAAGCGACTGCATCATAAATCCTTAGATTTGATTTAGATGTGAATTCGAGTTTACCAGGTTTGCTGCATCCAGACTAATGACTTATCCCATTCGTCGTGTCGGGAATATGCACGTCAATAGACTTGCAGTTCGGCGACCTAATTACAGTTACGCGGCCGCCTGGACAATGTTCGTATCGAATAGCAATGGATTACGTAATGCTCAGACACGCACCTGTAGCGGCTCAATCCAATTCAATCGGAGAGCTTACGCAGATATATAGGGCGCAGCATTACACATGGCATTGCGACCATGGCATTTGATATTCAATTCTCAATGAGCACACAACAAGTTCGTTGCGGCGTTTTCGCTTGACATAAGTTAAGCATGTGCCGCTAATGTTGTCCAGTTTTCCACTCGTTGTTCCAATGGGTAAATTGCTCCGATGCGTATTTAACAAGCGTAGACATGTAGCCAGACTAAGCGTACTATAAAGACATGGCACTAAACCCAATCCGCATAGCGCGGAACATGGATAATTTTTCACAGGTAGCACTAGCCAAGAATATTGGCGTAAGCAGACCATTTGTAGTTAGAGCAGAACAGGGATGTTATGTCGAACCGGGACAAGTACTTACGCATTATTGCGCGCGACGACTGGGAATATCTCCGACGGCCGTTATAGAGAAATACAAAGCATTCCAGAGTAGCCAACGATATGAAACACTGAACAATAAGTTCGACAGAATAGAAGTCCTGGCGGCCCCTGTAGCGATAAATTCAAATGAACCAGTAAATAAGGATCTGGTTTTTAACCATCAGCTATTTAGTCAGTGGCGCGAATCATACTGGAATACGGTTACGCAGTTCAGTATCGATATGTGTGTCCATCCGTATTCAGTTAGTCATTATGAAGATGGCGATATGTATGGCATGCCATCACAGCTTATCAATGTACTAACTGAATGTAAGTTGCTCGATCCTAATTTCAATACAGGAGTCAGGTGGTATTATGCCTCAGCCGCATCCTGAAGTCAGAACTCCAGCACGTATCGCATATGAAGCTTATGTTAATTATCTAGGCGGTCGCCTTAACGGCAAAATTCTTCCGACTTATAATGCACTTCCAAATACAGAGCGTGCAGCTTGGGGTAATATCGGGCGAGAGATGATAAAGCAGCTGGAAAAAGAAATAACCACTAAGGTAATTGCAAAGATTATGGCAATAGAACCATGACCGAATATCTAACTGATCTGGAGACTGAGCTAGTTGATTTCGCTGAGGCTTATCACACGAAGTACGGAGAATTTCCCGCGCGTCAAGTATTTGAAGCTGCGCTCGATAGAGCGGGTTGGGAATACTCACGTCAAGACCTCGATTACGCTTTGTCGAATCCCCTCGTACTACGGTCCTTTGATGCGAGAGGTATCGTACCACCGACGTATTCAAAAGACAGTACAACGGGCCTCACAAAAGAGCAGCTAGCTGTAATAGCAGCAATTAACAATACTAGGGATACGCGCAGTGACGTCAAAAAGATCCGTGACCTTGGCATCGATCCTAGAATGTTCGCAGGATGGATGCACAGCAAAAGATTCACGGATCACTTGCGGGACAGCGCGGAAAACCTATTGGAAAACAGTACGGCGGATGCGCACACCGCGCTTTTGCGAAAGGTGCGTTCTGGAGATTCTAGTGCTATCAAGCTTTACTTTGAAATAACTGGTCGCTATAACCCAGCACAAGAGAACACAGTTAATTTGCAAGTCTTTATGTCGCGTGTTATCGAAGCTATTCAGACGCACGTACATGATCCGGAAGTTCTATCTAATCTGGCAGCAGAATTGCAGTTGGCGTCCGTCGAATACGGTGTTAATACACACGACTCGGGACCTGTAGCGACTAAACGCAAGCGTGCCATTAACCCCCCTCCGCCGAGAGAGTTGATGTTTTAATGGCAGGTATGAAGCCACTCAAATGGAATTCTGCTGACGGAGTTAAACCGCCATCTAATCAATATGGTCCGCCATATAAGCAGGATATTAACGGTAACTATAATTCATCAGATCTCGACTGGGCACAGATTTTTACTGAGCTTGGTGTTCAGGATGTATCAGATCTACACACTAAAAGTGATGTGGATATGAATTCATTTGCTCAGCATCATACATTGGGTACCGGCGTATTTCAGGCTAGCTCTGGTGCGCATGTGCATGATGGAACCACAAGTAAACTAATTGGTAATGGACTTAATCTATCAGTTACTGGATCTAAGGGTGGCAACGTAGCTTTGGCTAATCTACTTGCAATGCTTAGCCAAGTAATTACTTTTACAAATACTACAACTTAATAGTCGGGGTGTAGTCATGGGTAATTATACGAGTAACTACAGTATATTCATGCCATCTGATACAGATTTCGTTGATGTAGCACGAGATGTATCAGATAACATGGATCTTATCGACGAGCTATTGTGGGAACAGTGTCATCTAGATAAGAACGATTTGACTTGGAATAACCAGCCTGGACCTACATATTCGAATAAGCACACATATTCGACATGGGATGGCAGTGTTCGCGTATACGATCCAGAAGCTGTTAATCAATTTGCCGGTACAGCCAACTGGCAAGAGACACATGCTAGCCCCAATAACTGGACACCGTTTGCATCTTATTTGGCTGGCGGATTTAAGGATGTATCTGGATACACTACATATTATCGCATCAGCAAATCAGATACCGTATCTGGCGACAATTATCTGCATCTAGAGCTACGCGGCCGCGTTAGTCTAAACGGTGCTACCTACTCCCCCATGACGCAGAATACTGTTTATCAGCTGTCGTATGGTTTGCCCGGTGGATATTTGCCAGCTGTTCCGGCTAACGGTTTTTCGCAGACGATTAGAACTACGATGGGTAATAGTCCATCATCTACGACAATCTGGAATTCAGCTGTTATTACTACGAACCTCGATACGTATTTGAGTAGTAATCTAGCGTATCTTACTGTTGTTCGTAAGTGTGGAACTACTGCTGCCAATACACAGACAGCAGGTAACGCGGAGAATTATATTTGTTTGGATGGAGTCCGAATTATGCTGGCGGCGGTTAACGGGCTATGACATATCTAAATCTCTATAGTACTAACGGATCGCCAACTGGTGATAACGTCAGTGAAGAATTGGCCCTGAATAATAATTACGAAGCTATCGACACTGGTATCTACAATGGATTCCAGGCTTTTAATACCGGCGCGGCTCCATCGTACGCTGGTGGTGAAGTAGGCCAGTCGGTATATCCTAGTTATTATCAGGATTACGGTGGAGCTCCACTGTATAATTACGATGGCGCAAACTGGCACCATTCAGACCAAAAAGAAGTTTTTTCTGCTTGGTCTAATCTGGCTATAACTAACAGCACGTATTTCCCATTTAACTGCTTTGCTAGTTATCGTGTATCTAACTTCAAACAGGTTGAGTGGAAGATTGCGCTTAACTATTTTAATACACCACCTAAAGGGTCGTGGATTATGGTTCATGACCCTACGGTAGCCACAACAGGTCAACGTATTCCATATACAACTTACGGACCTAATAATCCAAGTGGTTACGGCAATGGTATCTTTGTAGTCGAAGGTGCTATGGCTTTTGATCCAGCTAGCCAACCAGGATACGGTGAGCAAATTAGATTTGCATTTGATCTAGTTACTGTGGCTAGTGTGGACTGTGTTAGAGTCAGATGCTGTTATACAGACCTGGCTACCAGTGCCGGTGGTATGACTACAGCTAATCTCCAGTGTGCTTATGATGCTGGTTCTGGTTATGCGGGGTGCTCGTGAGTGATCCAGTAACGGCTAATTACGGTATAAATCTGCCACAGCCTAGTGACTCAATGGCGGACGTAGCTGACGGTTTTAATAATGCGTGGCCTATCATCTCTAATGCTGTTAAGCCGAATGGAACTATCGCTGGCGTTGGTATGCCTAGCTCTGGTTATACCGTCGGTCAGACATGTTATAACACTACCTGGAAGTCACTATTTATTCTCATTGCTATTGATAGTAACTGGGGATATATGTGGCGTCCTATTCATGCGCGTTGGGGACCTTGGGTAATAGTAGGTTCTGGTGTTCTAAATGATACTGTTAACTACGAAAGCGCACTAGATTGGTTCCCAGCTTATCGTATATCTAACAGTGGAGATTTTGAACTGGCTGGTGGTATTAAGCGCTCCACTCCCCCAATGCCAAATGGTTTTCTAACGCAGATGAATCCTCTGCCTGTTGGATGTCGTCCAGATAAACTTATGCAGTGGGAATGCTGTATGCATAAGAATGGTATGACAACCAACAATGGAAATTACTATTGCAAGCTGTGGCTAACTACTGCTGGAGCTTGGGAAATGAACGTATTCAATAACGCATCCGGTACAGCAGATGCGGATGAGGTATTTTTCTGGAACGTTAAGTTTCAGATTGCCGACAGGACCGACTTGTAATGGCTAAGAAAAATAATCCAAATCTCTCCCTTACAGATATGCTCCTTGTAATGGGTGAGGAGTTGGGAAGAACGGCACATACTCCTAATATCAATGCCTATAAACCTCACGCTAAGCAGGTGGATTTCCATAAAGCTGAACAGAGGAGACGTCTATACATTGGTGGTAACCGTAGCGGGAAAACCACTGGTGGTATCGTGGAAGACATCTGGTGGCTCACTAAGCGCCACCCTTATCGACGTATACCTGACGGCCCTGTATTTGGCCGAATTGTATGTGTAGACTTTCTAAATGGTATTGAAAAGATTATTAAGCCACAACTTAAGCGTTGGATTCCACCCAGTGAACTACGCGGTGGTTGCTGGGCAGATGCTTACGAAGCTGGTATTAGAACACTATTCTTCGAAAATGGCTCGTTCGTTGAGCTTATGTCTTATGATCAGGATCTAGACAAATTCGCTGGAACTTCTCGGCATTTTATTCATTTTGATGAGGAACCACCAGAAGCTATCTATACAGAGAACATGGCACGTCTAGTCGATACGCGCGGTTCTATGTGGATGACTATGACCCCCGTCGAAGGTATGACATGGATTTTTGATGAGATATACGAAAAGGGAAGGATGGGTGATAAAAATATCAGCATTACTGAAGTAGATATGGCAGAAAATCCGCATCTTGATCCTGAAGCTGTCGCAGAATATCTAGATTCTCTTAGCGAAGACGAACGAGATGCGCGCGGTTCTGGCAAGTTTATTCAAATGGGTGGGCTAGTTTATAAAGCTTTTAAACCAGAGATCCACGTTGTTGATCCTATTGACTTCAAAGATATTGCCCGTAAAGAGTTCAAGCACTATATGTCACTCGACCACGGATTTAATAACCCTACGGCAGTTGAATGGCATGCCGTCGATCGTGACAATAATGTTCTCACGTTTGACGAGCATTACGAAGCTGGTCGGATTATCGACTACCATGCAGCCGTAATTAAAGATCGCAATAAAGATCATGGACGCACGCCGGATATTTCTGTATGTGACCCAGCACTAGAACAGCGTCAAGGCGTAACAGGAACTAGTATTAGGACTGAATATGCTATCCGGGGGATTGGTTTTGTCCTTGGTAATAATGATGTTCAAACTGGTGTGGTCAAAGTCAACGAGTATCTAACTACACTTAATGAGCGCGGACGACCGCTATGGCAGATTACCAGTAACTGTGGAAATCTAATTCGTGAACTATTGCGACTCAGATGGCAAACATGGTCAAGTAAGAAGCAGCAGCAAACTAATAATCCGTATGAAAAGATTCACAAGAAAGACGACCACGCTTGCGATTCATCTCGATATTTCTTTACGCTAATGCCTAGTCTAAAACAAACAATACCACTACCTGTAGCGGCTCAAAAGGTTAATGGATTCGGAAATTCAGGTGTGGATGCAGCTAAATTTAGAGTTGATCCAGGTCTAACTCCAAATGCTTTGGCGGCAAAGAAAACAGAGTGGACGCGCATAGACCTTAGCGAGTAAACTACAACAAAGGAGGTAGTCATGACTGACGTTACGCCAGATATTACGATCACTCCCCCGTGCATTGGGGCTGCTGGTTCTCAGCCTTTTCTAGACGATGTTGAAAATCAGCTTAGTGAGAATTATCACGCAGAGCGTGAGAGTCGTAAGCCGAAGATTCTGCCGATACAGTGCAGGCTTTGTAATGGTTATCATGAGGTTAATCAGCTCAACGCTGCCACTGTATTTCCGGGAACACAGTTCGAGGAATATGCGTACAACAGGATTGCTCCCCGACCTGATAGTCACACTTATGTAGATCAGAGTGTATTGACTGCTGCACATATGGCGGTTAATGGTGGTCATAATCCTTTCGTTGATGTTCCGGAGGATAATAGCGATGGGAGCGAGTGACCGTATCCAGCTAATAGACTATCCGTATGCGCTACCTTCTAAGTGCGCTATATGCGGTAGTGGTCCAGAAACTGAACGTAAGTTTGTGGATTTTGGACTACAGCTAGATTATTACGGAGCAGTTTACTTCTGCTCACTATGCATGTGTAACGTTGCTGAGCTGCTGGGTTATGTTACTCCGGCTAAGTACAATGCTACCGCAGAAGAGTTGTTCGCCCAGAATAATTCAGTTATTATTCTGGAAGGAGAGAACGAGGAATTTAGACGTGTTTTCGCTACTCTGCATGGCCTTGGCGCTCTCCTTCCTGATGGCACTCCTAACGTTGTTGGCAGCAGCGTATCTAATGAGGATGACGCTAAGTCAGCATCAAAACCTGTACAAAAGCCTCGACGCAAAGAACCGAGAACTGACAAATATAGCAGTAGCGAAGGATCTGGAAACGTATCGGAATCTCACAGCGATTCAGCAAATGCAGCTGAATCAGGAGACTCCGACGATGACTTCAGCTTTTAGCGATCCTGGTTCATTGCCTATTGATGATGTAAGCATGGCTAACAGACTCGCTGAGATGTACAAGTCGCAGGGTCTTGACCCTAACCAGGCTTACGATAACCCGTTGGATGACTTCGGCGGATTTGTGAATATTAAATGACAACTCCTAGTCCCATTACTAATGGCGTCCCAGGTAATAGCGGGACCGATAAGTCTGGTCAATATTCGGATGAGCAGCTACAGAAACTGGCGAAAAATTCGAAGAATAAGGACCGCGATCAAAAGATCATCTCGTGGGCTAAGAACGCACACTTTCGTTGCCGCACTATTCGTCAGCAAATTGAGCGGCAATGGTACGTCAATTTGGCGTTCTATATTGGCCGACAGAATGTCACGGCTGTTCCTATGTCCACAGGTTCAAATGTCAACTCTGGCATGCGGTTGTGGGTGCCACCGGCCCCTTATTACCGTTCACGGCCTGTATTTAATAGAATCAGACCTGCGATTCGAACAGAATTGGCTAAGCTCACATCGCAACGACCCAGTGCCACCATTGTTCCCAGTACATCCGATGAGAAGGATCTAATTGCTTCTCGTGCTGGCGAACAAATTTGGGAGTCTATTTACAGCCGTAAGAAGCTTAAGGTTGTTCATAGACGTGCTCAGCTATGGGCGCTTACGTGCGGTGTAGGTTTTATTAAGACTTATTGGGACCCTAATGCTCCTGATCCCGATAATCCTGCATGCCCTGGTGATTTTGTTTTTGACGTAGTTACACCGTTCCATCTTTTTGTACCAGATATGCTGGCTGAAGATATTGAAGATCAGCCTTACGTTATGCATGTTACTACGCGTACTCCAGAATGGGTTAAGCTAAACTATCCTGGAGTTAGTGCAGCACCTAACGTTATGGAAGCATCAGATGTAATGTCTAATGCGTTCCTAAATCTCGTTGGTGCAGGTACGTATCGTAAGGATGCAGTACTTTGTTACGAAGTTTGGGTTAAGCCTAATCAGATTGAATTCATGCCTGATGGTGGTATGTTCACCATTATTGGAGATCAGGTTGTTCAATACGTCGATACAGGCAACCCATACATGCATAGCCAGTACCCGTTTACAAAGTTTGACCATATTCCGAATAATCGCTTTTATTCAGACTCAGTTATTAATGACCTAATTCCGATTCAGCGAGAGTATAACCGTACGCGAGGGCAGATTATTGAATCGAAAAACAGGATGGCTCATCCACAGCTATTGGCGGCCGAGGGTTCGATTGACGCTACTAAAATCACAACCGAGCCGGGTCAGGTAATTCTTTATAAGCTAGGATTTCCTGCTCCACAACCACTGCCGATGCAGAATATTCCATCTTACGTTATTCAGGAGCTTAATAACCTCCTGCAAGATTTTGAGGATATTAGCGGGCAGCATGATGTATCTCGCGGGCAATCACCGCCAGGTGTTACGGCAGCAACTGCTATCTCATTCTTGCAAGAGCAAGACGAGACAATGCTGTCCCCCACATTTGGATCAATTGAAGAAGCTTTTGAAAAAATCGGATACCAAACCCTCTGCCACGTAAAGCAATACTGGGATACCCAGCGTTATGTTAAGGTAGTCGGTACGGATGGTCAGTTTAATGTTATGACTTTCCAAGGATCTGATCTACGTTCTAATACGGATATTCGTATTGAAGCTGGTTCTGCACTCCCAACTTCTAAGTCTGCTAAGCAAGCATTGCTTATGGACCTTATGACTCAGGGATTCATTCCGCCTGAGAAGGGTCTTGAACTTATGGATGTTGGCGGAGTTACAGAACTTTATGAGCAGCTACAGGTAGACTCTGCGCAAGCCATGCGCGAGAATATGAAGATGGCTGCGGTAACACAAGATATTATGCAGCAGTACCTTATGACGTTCCAAGGTATTGATCCCGCTACAGGTATGGCCCAATTGGTCGATCCTTCTACTGGTCAGCCAATGCAAAACCCAGATGGATCTCCTGCACAGCCTCCACTTATTGTACCGGTTAACGCGTTTGATAACCACATGGCGCATATTTCCACTCATAACCAGTACCGCAAGTCGCAGGAATATGATATGCTTGATCCTAACATCAAGCAATTGTTCGAAGAGCACGTTAACCAGCATATGGCTGCTTTGAATATTCCTCCAGGATCTCCCGATCCCACGACTAATCAAATGCCACAACAGGGTCCGCCGCCTGGAATGGGTGGACCACCTAATCAGGGACCTCCTAATGGTGGACCTCCCCCTAATACAGGTGGTGGACCGCCTCCCGGTATGCCTCCACATTAAGGATATACCATGGCAAATGTTCAGATTGGCGTAGACCTTCCTCTCGATTTCGTTGATAAGCGCGCTACACAGGGACAGTCAACTAGTGCGCTTACTAACCCTGCGGACTTTGCTACGCTTTCTTCAGCTAATACGCGTCTTCTAGCTCTCGGACTTACGCAGACTCAGCTTAATTCAATGACAGTTAATGACACCGTTTATGCGCTGCGTGTTTTTGAAGAGAGCGCAGGTATTAACTAATGGCAGCTCCTGACGGAAAGAAGCCAGGACTTATGATTGAAATAGGCGTAGGTAAGCCTAAGCCTGGTGACGATGTTCCTCCGGCTTCTGGTGGTGGAAAAGCTCCAGCTAAGAAAGGTAATCCTTTCGCAAAGAGTTCAGGTAAGAAGCCTGGTGCCGCTGATAAAGCTAACGCTATTGCTAAGCGACTCGCTGCACTTAATAACAAGGGTCCTATTCCTCCGCCTAACAATGATAATGCCGGTAACGCGTCCGGCGGATTCCCAGGGATGTAATAATGGCTGTGGCATCTAATCCCCCGAAGGGATTCGGCGTCCCTAAGGCTATTTCACCAGTTGCAGATGTTCAAGGTGCGTCGCCTAATGGTGTTACGTACCAGGATAATGACGCAGTTGGTGCGGCCGGAGGACCCGTAAATGATAAGACTCGGGCTCAGGCTATTTCCCGCCGTTTGCAGGCGGCTGTTGGCGCTAATCGTGATGAGCAGAGGAATAAGGGGCAACTGTAATGTATAATAAGGAAGAAGCGCAGGCTGAATTCGGTGAGCGTTTTAAGCACCACCCGCCTGCCAACGACAGTGTAGCTAATAAGCACCAAATTGTTCGTCGTATCGCCCAGGATACAGCTGAGCGTATCCTGGAATTGGTGCCGCCCGGCCGCGAACAGGCACTAGCTATTACAAAGATCGAAGAAGCCATGATGTGGGCTAATGCTGGTATTGCTCGGCATTCTAATTGAGCTTGACCCACTCCCCCTGTAGCGGCTACAATAATTCTAAATCAGGCTCTAGGGCCGTAAGGTACGGGGCCATTAAGGAACATAGGCATGACTGACATCAGCACGGATATTGGTACTGAAATCCCCGAGGGCGGTACAGGGACTGAAACCCAGTCTCCAGGGCCTAATCCGGCATGGAATGATGTACTTAATGTTCTGCCAGAACAGTTTCACCCTATGGTTACACCTCATTTTCAGAAGTGGGATGCAGCCGCGCAGGACCGTATTACTTCCCTGAGTACGGAACTGGATGGTTATAAGCAGTACGGGCCGCTTGCCCAGTATGGCGTTAGTATGGAAGATGTTGCGCAGGGTCTTCGCCTCATGCAGGCGGTTAATAATAACCCGCGTGAAATCTACGATGCTCTCGCTAATGCGTACGGCTATAACGTAGCTAATGCCCAGCTTGCTCAGGGTAATATTCCTGGCGCTGAAAATGGCACAGTTCAGGAAATGACTGGGCAGCAGCCTCAGCAACAGCAGTATATGGACCCCCGTGTTGAGCGACTTCAGCAGGGTGTCGATATTATGGCTAATATGCTTATACAGCAGCAAAATGCTGAAGCTGCTGCTCAGGCAGATGTTGATCTGGATAATGAGCTTACCGCACTGGCCAATAAGCATGGCGCATTTGATGAACGTTTTGTTCTCGCATATATGCAGGGTGGTATGTCTGCCGAACAGGCAGTACAGCAATTTCTGAATGTAAAGAACGAAATGCTTCAGAATAATCCGCGTCCATTTGCTCCCGGCGTACTCGGTAGCGCTTCTGGTAATGGAACAGGCATTCCCAGCAATGCTATTGATCCTACCAAGCTCAATGGTAAGGAAACGCGTAATCTCGTAGTCGAAATGCTTAGAGCTGCCCAAGCACAAAACAGGTAGCAGAGCCTGATTTAAAATCGGAGTTTAATGGGCGCAACGCTTACTACCGCGAATAACATTCTCAAGGAGATTTACGAGCCTAAGATTCGTGATCAGCTTGAAAACTGGAATGTCGCGTCTAAGCGTATCGAACAGACATCAGAGGGTATTACATCTGATGTTGGCGGTAAGTATGTAGTCTTCCCGACTCACGTTCGTCGTAACCCGGGTATTGGTGCCCGACTGGAAATGGAGCAGCTTCCTACTGCCGGTAACCAGGGATATCAGCGTGCACAGGTAAGCCTCGCTTATCTTTATGGCGCTATTCGTCTCTCCGGGCAGTCTATGGAGCTGGCTAATTCTAACTTCCAGGCTTTCGCGTCCGTTCTGGACGAGGAAGTTAATGGTATTCAGACCGACCTTGTTCGAGATTATAACCGCCAGACTTTCGGCACCAGTATGGGTGTCCTTATGACTGGCACTAACGCCTACACTACGACGACTATGCTGACTGGAAATACTCAGTATATTCAGATCGGTATGATTGTAGACGTTTATGACAGCACCGGAACGACTCTTAAGTCTTCGGGTAACCCGGTTACTGCTGTCGTTAAGAATACCAGTATTACGCTTACTAACGTTCCCGCTGGTGGCGCAGTCGGCGATATTGTCGTGCGAACGGGATCTATTAACCGAGAGACTATCGGTCTCTCGCAGATTATCAACAACACCGGTGTACTTTACAATATCGACCCCGCCGTCGAGCCTACGTGGCAGTCGGTTATGGCGAATAACGGTGGAACTCTTCGCCCGCTTTCCGAGGGTCTTATGATTAAGATGGTCGATGACATTTACACCAATGGTGGGAATGTTACGGTCATGTTTACTACACTCGGTGCACGCCGTGCTTATTTTAACCTTCTCACTCAGCAGCGTCGGTATACTGACACCAAGGAATTTGCCGGTGGCTTTACCGGTCTTGCATTTACTACTGACCGTGGCGATGTTCCGCTGTGCACTGATATCGACTGCCAGCCGAACCGTATGTATTTCGTCAACGAGAAGGAACTTAAGATTTATCGAGAGGCTGACTGGGCCTTTATGAACCGAGATGGTTCTCAGTGGCAGCGTGTTATTGGCTACGACGCTTATGACGCAACGCTATTTAAGTACATGCAGCTCGGAGCCCATAAGCGTAATTCGCACGGGCTTCTCTCTGACCTAACTGAGGGTTAATAACGGCGGAGGCAGGCCGCTATTGTTATTAACAGGGCCGCTACAGGGATCGCTAATTTGCGGCGATTAGCCCCCTGTAGCGGCCCATTTCTTATATACGGAGGAATTATGCCTACACCTGGTGCACCAAGTGCTTCCCAGAATGATATGCAGACTAATAGCTTTCTCGATAATGGAGATGGTACATTTCAGCGTCGCGTATCTTCTACGGATGTTTCAGCTGTTAATCAGTGGGAAAGTGTTAACGCTACAGGTTCACTTACGTCTCCTGCATCTAATGCGCAGATTGCAGCTGTTAACGTACCAAGTACAGGCTTTTATCAGGTAGAAGTTATGTGGGGATGCAGTACTGCTGAAACAACAACGCCAGATAACTTTAGAATGTATCAGAACACTACTACGCTATTTAATCTCGCTTCCGGAATTAACTCTACCCAAATACTCGGACCATTTACTTTCCGTAAGAAATTCTCAGCTGGAGATGTTGCTAAGATCAGTACTGACGGATCGGCCGGATCTGCTGGTTCGGTATATGTGGCCACTATCAGTATTATGAGGCTTTCGTAATGTCTTATTTTGATCTTACCCGTTCTGGTAACGTGTATATCCCCGATGAAAATGGTAATTTTGTTTCGGATAATCAGCGGCGTGTTTCTGCTGTGCTACGCGACTATGATCCTAATCTTCAGCTTCAATGGATACCGCCCGGAAAGCGAGACGCTACACGCGCGTATCCGTTTCGTGTTGTCGATTGTCAACCCGGTCGTGATCCTTATGTCGTTTGTTTTGCTGATGAATGTGATGAACGTCTTCTAGCTCGCGTATTTCAGGCTGATAATAAGCATGGCGATGTACAGAATTATCTAGATGCACATAACGCGGCCGTCGAGGCTATGCGACTTAAGGAACAACTAGAAAAGAATGAAGAAGCTAATCGTATGGCTTATTCTATCCTACGGTCCCAGAAGATTCACTATCGCCACAACGGTATTGACTTCGGTGCATTCGCTGGTGGGAGATTTGGATGAACGTTACTGATATCATAACGCGAGTTCAACGCGTATTCGGTGACGAATCTGGCGTTCAAATTACTTCTGACGATATCATTCGATGGATTAATGATGGCCAAGAAGAAATTGTCATAGCTAACGAGGGTCTAATGGAGACCACCGCTACTTCTGACGTAATTCAGGGCCAAGATGTTTACGATACGCCAGCAGATATGAGTGTTCTACGTTCCTTGCGATATAACGGCTATGCTGTTAAACGCATGAATCTAACGGAATTCGATCTTTACCTTGATGGATTCGCTGCTAATCCTACGCCATACGGACAGGGAATCTCGTCTATCTATTGTGTGTGGCAGAATCAGATTAGATTGTTTCCTCAGCCTAATGAATCCATTACTGGTGGACTTACTATTCTGTATATCCAACACTGTGCCCAGGTTAATACAACAGCAGATCCGCTAACTGTACCGGTTCAGTATCATAAAGCACTTGTAGATTATTGCCTTGAACAAGCTTATGAGCTAGATGAGGATATCCAGAAAAAGGCGAGCAAGAAGCAAGACTTCGATGAAAAGATGATGAAGCTTAACGACCGTAATAAGTGGACGAGTCAGGAAACTTATCCCACTATTACTACACTTCCTGATGATGCGGATTATGGCGGTAACTACGGCTGGTGGGGCGGAGGTTGGTGGTAAATGCCTGGAGCTATTCAGGAACTTAAAATCGGACCATTTTCCGGAGGAATTAACTCTCACTCCGATAAATCTGCTATTGCTGAC
>OVEP010035079.1_pt1 | contig 16276 bp, 15 predicted proteins | sample 1779801 | NCBI WGS metagenome assembly OVEP01 (sample SAMEA3914791, study PRJEB12502) | metagenome | biome: forest; material: soil | place: Canada | collected 2011-07-03 | depth 0.1 m
GCGACGAGCTTGCCGTAACTGCGGCGAGCGACCGCCTCGGCAATCGAATGCGCGGCGCCCTCCGCGTCACGGTCGCCGCCGCCGGACGGACTCATGCAGCAGATGGCGCGGCGTAGGGGGCAGTCCAGACCGGGCGCACTTCCATGAGGCCGTGCGCCGCGCCGGGACAACGCGACGCCCACGCGATCGCCGCGTCCAGGTTGGGCACGTCGATCAGGTAGTAGCCGGCGAGCTGCTCCTTCGAATCGGAAAACGGTCCGTCAAGCACCTGCGGCTTGCCATCGACGAGCCGCACCGTGGTGGCGGTGTTCGTGTGCTGCAGCCGGTTGGCGCCCACCAGCACCTCCGCTTTTTTCAACGATTCGGTGTACGCCTGATAGGCGGCAACCCCTTGCTGCCGCTCGCTGTCGGTCATCTTGTTCCAGCCGTTTTCTTCCGAATAGATCATCAATAGGTATTGCATGTGAGCCTCCGTCATGGGGTTAAGGCGGGTGAATAACATCGGGGCCGCCATCACAATGACGCTCGGGCCGCATGCTGACGGACAGGTGGCGTCGAATAAATCGTAACCCCATCCGGGACTCGACTAGCGGAAGCCGTAGACCACGACCTTTTTCCCCTCAAATCTTTCTTGCACACCTTGCTGGCAATACGGTGCAATAAAATTAAAAATCGCCGCAGTCATACCTGGCTGCCGCCATGTACGGAGCAAGCGATGAGCGAACCGGGGGCCGTCGGTGCGGCCGGCTGTTCCGGTGTGTGAGGCGGGAAAACCTAGGTGTAGGCCGAAGTAAGGAATGGCGAAACGCTTCACCAAGCAGGCATTTTTCGCTCGGCGGCGGCAGACACGTGCAGAAGGGGTGCACGAAAGCCCGCGCAATGGTGACTTCGTGAGTCGGCCACGCTTTAAAGTCGCATAGCTAAAAATAGTCTAATCCACGATATTCGGAGGAAGCGGATGAATATCGGACAAAAGGCAGGCGCAAAAGGCAGTCGCATTCAGAATCGCGCGGGCAACGATAAGTCGCGAGCATCCGCAACGGCCGAAGACCCGTCGCCTACAAATCCGAGCGAACACCGAGAGCGAACAGAATAGGCCGTGCCCCATAATGGAGCGGTGACAGCGGCCGGAGCAGCCGAACATGAACCTTCATCGTCTCGATCTCGTCTCACTCTCGCTTTTCGCACTCATTGTTCGAAGCGGCAGCATCAGCAAGGGCGCCGAACTCGCCCACCTGGCGATCGGCGCCGCGAGCAAGCGCATAGCGGATCTCGAATCCACAATCGGTGCCGAGCTATTCGAACGCCACTCACGCGGCATTACGCTCACCGCGGCGGGTGAGGCGCTCAAGCTTCACGCGCAGCGTATTCTGAACGACGTGGACCTGATGACGGCCGATATGTCGGACTATGCGGCCGGCGTCGTGGGGGTCGTTCGGCTGTGGGCCAACACGTCGGCGGTGACGCAGTTCCTGCCGTCGGAGATCGCGGCGTTCAATGCCAGCAATCCGGAAATCCGCATTGAACTGGAAGAACAGGATAGCGAACAGGTTGCTCTCGCTGTGGTGGACGGCGCGGCCGATTTCGGCATCATGGCCGACCAGATGCCCACGCTCGGCCTTCAGACCATGCCCTATCGCCACGACCATCTGGTCCTGGTCGTGCCCGGCGGCCATCCGCTGACCCGGCGCGAGCCAGTATCGTTCGTCGACGCGCTGGAGTTCGACTTCGTCAGCCTGTCGCGCAACACCTCGCTCGCCAAACGCCTTCAGGCCGCCACCGCTTTTTCGGGCGGACAGCTGAAACTGCGCATTCAGGTTCGCAGCTTCGATGCGATGTGCCTGATGGTTGCCGCCGGGCTCGGCATTGCCGTGCTGCCCGACGCAGCGGTACGCCCGCACCTGAAGTCGATGGACTTGCACAAGATCGACCTCGCGGAAGACTGGGCCCACCGCGAACTGCTCATCTGCGCTCGCGATCTGAAAGCGCTGCGCAAACCGGCGCGGCTGCTCGTCGATCATCTGACCCGCGCGGCGCCGGAGGCGACCCAGGCCACGGCCACGGCCCGCTGACGCATGGCGCGCTTTCGCGTTCCGCGAAAGCTGGGTTCCACACTGTGGCATTCCGCTCACGGAATCGCGCGAGGAGAATGAGTCTCCATAGAGCGCAGCCTTGCCAACCATGACTGGCAGGCCAGGCAAGCATTCTTTCATACGAATGGATGGAGACAGCCTCATGCAGCCCGCGACTACGCCCCGTACGTTGTTCGACAAGCTGTGGCAAAGCCACGTCGTGTCGGAAACACCTGATGGCCCGACGCTCCTGTATGTCGACCGTCAGCTCGTCTATGAGGTCACCAGCCCGCAAGCGTTCGAGTCGATGCGCCTGTCCGGCCGCACCCCGTGGCGGCCCGACACGGTGCTCGCGGTAGCCGATCACAATGTGCCCACGCTGGCGGCTGAGCGGACCAGCATCGACGCGATCGCGGACCCGCTTTCACGGATCCAGGTCGCGCAACTCGACAAGAACTGCAATGAATTTGGCATCCGGTCTTACGGCATTCGTGACACGAGGCAAGGCATCATCCACGTCGTGGGCCCGGAACAGGGTGCGACCTTGCCAGGCATGACGGTCGTGGCCGGCGATTCGCACACGAGTACGCACGGTGCGTTCGCGGCGCTCGCATTCGGCGTCGGCACCTCGGAAGTGGAACACGTGCTCGCGACGCAATGCCTGCTGGTCGAGCGGATGAAGTCGATGCGCGTCAACGTCGAGGGCGAACTGCCGCCCGGTGTGACGGCCAAAGACCTCGTGCTCGCGATCATCGGCCAGATCGGCACTGCCGGCGGCACCGGCTACGCGATGGAGTTCGCGGGCAGCACGATCCGGGCGCTGTCGATGGAAGGCCGCATGACCGTGTGCAACATGGCGATCGAAGCGGGCGCGAGAGTCGGGCTGATCGGCGTTGACGACGTCACGATCGATTACGTGAAGGGGCGTCCCTTCGCGCCAGGCGAAGCGCACTGGGACGCGGCGGTGGCTTACTGGCGCACGCTCGTCAGCGACGAGGGAGCGCGCTTCGACAAAACCGTCGACATCGATGCCACACGCTTGCGGCCGATGGTCACCTGGGGCACGTCGCCCGAAATGGTGGTCTCGATCGACGCCGCCGTACCGAACCCGTCGGATGAACCCGACCTGGTGCGTCGCGCCGGTATGACACGCGCGCTGACATACATGGGCCTCGAGCCGGGCACGCCGCTCGAGCGCATCACGCTCGACAAGATCTTCATCGGCTCCTGCACGAACGCGCGCATTGAAGACCTGCGCGTGGCCGCGGCCGTCGCGAAGGGCAAGCACGTTGCGCCGACCATCCAGCTCGCGCTGGTGGTGCCGGGCTCGGGACTCGTCAAGGCGCAGGCCGAAGCCGAAGGTCTCGACGCCATTTTCAAGGCGGCGGGCTTCGAATGGCGCGAACCGGGCTGCTCGATGTGTCTCGGCATGAACGACGACCGGTTGCGCCCGGGCGAACGATGCGCGTCGACCTCCAACCGGAACTTCGAAGGCCGCCAGGGCCCCGGCGGCCGCAGCCACCTCGTCAGTCCCGCGATGGCCGCAGCCGCTGCCATCGCAGGTCACTTCGTCGATATTTCCCGCGGAGGTCTCTGATGCAACCCTTCACCCGACTGGAGGCGCTCGTGGTGCCGCTCGACCGCGCGAACGTCGACACCGATGCGATCATCCCCAAGCAGTTCATGAAATCGGTGAAGCGCACCGGCTTCGGCGCCAATCTGTTCGATGAATGGCGCTACCTGGACCACGGCGAGCCCGGGCAGGACATCTCGAGCCGCCAGCCCAATCCGGACTTCCCCCTCAACCAGGCACGCTTCGCGGACGCCCGGATTCTGCTCACGCGCGACAACTTCGGCTGCGGGTCGAGCCGCGAGCATGCGGTGTGGGCCTTGTCGGATTTCGGTATTCGCGCGCTGATCGCACCGAGCTTCGCGGACATCTTCTACGGCAACTGCTTCAAGAATGGCCTGTTACCGATCAGGCTCGACGAAGGCATTGTCCAGAACCTGTTCGACCTCGTCGCCCGTCCGTCCGGTTTGCGACTCGAGATCGATCTGGAGGCGCAAACCATCCGGCCCGTCGACGGCGACGCGATCCCGTTCGGGATCGAAGCGGAACGCAAGCGCCGTCTGCTCGAAGGGCTGGACGACGTCGCGCTGACGCTCGGCCAGGCCGACCGCATCCGCGAGTACGAGCGCGCCCGCCGCGCTCGAGAGCCTTGGCTGTTCAGTTAAGGCAACGCGCCTTTTGGACACCGAACGCAGTCTCAGGAGTTTTCACGATGAACAGCCAACTTTCTTTTCCAGGCACGCCCGCCGCGCTTAAAGGCGTGCGGGTGATCGAGATGGGTCAACTGATTGCCGGCCCGTTCGCCGGCAAGACGCTCGGCGAATTCGGCGCCGAGGTCATCAAGATCGAGCCGCCGGGTGCCGGCGATCCGCTGCGCAACTGGCGGCTGATGAAAGACGGTACGTCCGTGTGGTGGCAGGTGCAGTCGCGCAATAAGCGCTCACTGGCGCTCGATCTGCGCACCCCTGAAGGCCAGACCATCGCGCGCCAGTTGATTGCCGAGGCCGACGTCCTCATCGAGAACTTCCGGCCGGGCACGCTCGAAGGCTGGGGGATGGGCTACGAGCAACTGGCCGAGCTGAACCCCCGGCTCATCATGCTTCGTATCTCGGGGTATGGCCAGACGGGACCCTACCGCGATTTGCCGGGCTTCGGCTCGATCGGCGAAGCAGTCGGTGGCCTGCGTCATCTGACCGGGGAACCCGGCCGCGTGCCGGTGCGCTGCGGCATCTCGATCGGCGATACGCTCGCCGCACTGCATGGCGTGATCGGCGTGCTCACCGCGCTCTATCACCGCGACGTGAACGGCGGCAAGGGGCAAGTCATCGACGTCGCGCTTCACGAAGCGGTCTTCAACGTGATGGAGAGCCTGATTCCCGAGTACAGCGCGTTCGGGGCGGTCCGCGAAGCCGCCGGTAGCGCCCTGCCCGGCATCGCCCCCTCCAATGCGTATCGATGTGACGATGGCTATGTGCTCATCGCCGGCAACGGCGACAGCATCTTCAAGCGGCTCATGATTGCGATCGGCCGCAAGGATCTGGCGGACGCCCCCGCGCTCGCGAACAACGCCGGGCGTGTCGCGCAGGTTGACGAACTGGACCAGGCCATTGAAGCGTGGACCGCGCAACGTTCGACCGAAGATGTGCTGGCCACGCTGACCGAAGCGCGGGTGCCAGCGGGCAAGATCTATACGGCCCGCGATATCGCCGAGGATCCGCACTACCGCGCACGCGACATGATCTTGCGGCAGACCACGCGCGACGGCTATGACGTCGACGTGCCGGGCATCGTGCCCAAGCTGATGGGCACGCCGGGCTCGGTGCGCTCTTCCGCGCCGAAACTCGGTGACGACACCGAAGACATCTTGCGTGAGATTGGGCTCTCCGAAAGCCGGATTGCCGAACTGCGTGACAAAGGAGCAATCGCATGAACATCTGGAACGGAGAACGCCGGCGCATTTACATGCAGGAAGTCGGCACGCGCGATGGTTTTCAGTCGGAAGGCACGTTCGTCGAGACCCGCGACAAGATTGCGCTGATCGATGCGCTTTCCGAAACAGGCATGGCGAAGATCGAGGTGACGGCTTTCGTGTCGCCGCAAGCGATTCCCGCGTTACGCGACGCCGAGATCGTGATGCGTGAGATCAAGCGCAAGCCGGGCGTCGTCTATACGGCACTCGTGCCGAACCTGCGCGGCGCCGAACGCGCGATTGAGGCGCGCGCGGACGAGCTGAATCTCGTGATGTCGGCAACCGAGAGCCACAACCTGTCCAACCTGCGGATGACGCGCGAGCAGTCGTTCAATGGGCTCAAGCAGGTTGCCGGCATCGCCCGCGATGCCGGACTCGCGGTCAACATCTCGCTATCGTGCGCATTCGGCTGCCCGATGGAGGGCGACGTACCGACAGATACTGTGATCGAGTGGACGCGACGCTTCATTGAGGAAGGCGGCGCGCAAGGCGTCACGCTATGCGACACGACCGGCATGGCCTATCCGCAGCAGGTCGCCGCGCTGACAGCGCGATGCGTCGAGCGCTGGCCTCAGACCGAGTTCACGCTGCACTTTCATAACACGCGCGGCATGGGCCTTGCCAACGTACTCGCCGCGATCGATGCGGGCGCCGACCGCTTCGACGCGTCGCTGGGCGGCATCGGGGGGTGTCCCTATGCGCCGGGCGCCAGCGGCAACGTATGCAGCGAGGAGATCGTGCACGCGCTCGAACTGATGGGCTACGACACAGGCGTCGATCTGGGCGCGCTCATCGACGCATCGAAGCGCTTGCCGGCGCTGATCGGCCACGATACGCCGAGCCAGATCGTGAAGGCCGGGCGGCGGCTCGACCTGCATCCACTCCCGGCCGACTTTGCCGCGATCCGCGAGCGAGCCATGCAGCGTGACGCATCCGCTCAATCGCGGGCCTGACATTGTTTACTTTGATGTTTTAACTGGGCCTTGCTCGCAGACGATCAAAGAAAACGTCCAGGCAAGGTCCTTCAGGAGACACCATCATGCAAAACACCCATATCGCGCAGCCGCCTAAAACACGCTGGTACGACGGGCTGACGAGTACGCACTGGCGCGTGCTGCGAGGCGCCTTCCTCGGCTGGATCTTCGACGGTTTCGAGGCGCTCGCGCTCGTGGTCGTGCTCGCGCCGATGCTCAAATCGGTGCTGACGCCGGCCCAGGCCCTCTCGACGCCCGTCTATGCGGGTGGCGTGATCGGCATCACCTTGCTCGGTTGGGGCGCGGGCGGCATGGTCGGCGGCATTCTCGCCGACTACGTCGGGCGCAAGCGCATGATGCTGTGGTCAGTATTCCTCTACGCATTGTTCTCCGGGCTGACCGCCTTTTCCAACACCTTCGCCGTGCTATGCCTGTTGCGATTTCTCACCGGGCTTGCAATGGGCAGCGAATGGAGCACAGGCGTCGCGCTGGTGTCGGAGACCTGGCCGGAACATGCCCGCGCCAAGGGTGCCGGCTTCCTGCAATCCGGTTTTGGCTGGGGCACGCTGCTCGCCGCCGTGGTGTGGTACGCGCTGGCTTCCACGCAACCGCTGGGTGGGGAAACGTGGCGTCTGATGTTCATCGCCGGTGCGCTGCCCGCGTTCTTCGTGCTCTACCTGCGCCGTGGGTTGAGCGAGTCGGAGAAGTGGAAACAGGCCGTGAAGGAACAGCGCTGGAATGCGACCTCCGACGAGGCTATCCGGTACACCTCGCGACCTGGCAAGCAGAACGCCCGCCCCTTTACGCTCAAGCAACTGTTCACCGAGCGCGAGGCGCTTCGCCGCACGCTGCTGACGACGGTTCTGTCGATCGTCGCCACGACCGGCTGGTGGGCGATCTCTAGCTGGCTACCGACCTATACGGTTGCGCTCGCGAAAGCGACGGGCGTGGCCGATGCCGTCGCGTGGGGCTCGCGGATTTCGATCCTCTATACGGCGGGCGCGATCGTCGCCTATCTCGCAGCGGGCTTCATCGTCGACTCGATCGGCCGGCGCGCATTCCTGAGCGTGACCTTCGTCGGCTCGCTGATCACCACGATCATCACCTATCACTACACCGCGACGGTGAGCGGCATGGTCATCATTGCGCCGATCAATGGGTTCTTCACGCTGGGATGCGGGTACGCGTGGATGGCGATCTATCCGTGCGAACTGTTCACGTCGACGGTTCGCTCGACCGCGATCAGTTTCGTCTTCAACGCCGCACGCCTGATCGCATGGGTCTTCCCGATCATCTCCGGTTCGATGATCAAGGCATTCGGCGGCGTATCGCACGCCGCGCTCATCATGAGTTCGTGCTACCTGATAGGCATTATCGTTCCGTGGTTCCTTCCCGAAACGCGCGGCAAGGGAATGCCGGAATAACGGGCCGGCCGTGAGCTTCTCGTGGAAACGTGAACCGAGCTTAGCCTGATTCGCTAATGGGTGTTTGCTGCCGATGCGTTTCTGCCCAGCGCGCAAAGTCTCCCGGTTGCAGCGGCGGCGAGTATAGATATCCCTGGTACATCAGGCAGCCGTGGTGATGGAGGAAGTCGCGCTGTCCCTGCGTTTCCACGCCTTCAGCAATGACGCTCAGCTTAAGCACGTTGCCAATATTTATTACAGTCTGCGCCAGAGATTCGGCCATTGCATCGGCCCCGATACCCCGCACAAAGCTTCTGTCAATCTTCAGCTCTTTGACGGGGAATCGGTGCAGATAGCTCAGGGACGAGTAGCCCGTACCGAAGTCATCGATCGACAGCGCTATTCCAAGGGCATGTATTGCATCGAGCGATGTGCGAATATCATCGGCCGACTCGTCAAACAGAACTCGCTCGGTCATTTCCAGAATAAGGTCTGCAGGCTCCAGACCATGAGCCTGCAGGGTGGACGCGATAAAGCCAGCATAATCTGGACGCTTGAAGTCAGCGGCGCAGACATTCACTGATATGTTTGCTACATCGATGCCCTCGGCGCGCCACTCAGCGAGTTGACGGCAGGCCTCGTTCAGCACCCAGGCATCCAGTTCGGCAATCAGGCCGCTTTCTTCCGCGATGGCAATGAAGCGGTCTGGCGGAACGATCCCCAGTTTCTTGTCGTTCCACCGAACCAAAGCTTCGGCTCCGTGCAGTGTGCCCGTCACATCGACCTTGGGCTGGTAGGCGACGCTCAGGGCGCTCCCTTGCAAGGCTCGCTGCAGCGCGATTTCCAGTTCGAGCTGCTCTTTGGCCTGACGCTCATACAGCGGAGCGTAGAAATGCACCTGATTACGTCCCGTGCTCTTCGCCTTGTACATCGCCATGTCTGCATTACGTAGCAATGTATCAGCGTCCTGCCCGTCGTAGGGATACAGTGAGACGCCGATGCTCGCACTGAGCGTGATGCGGGTGTCGTACTTTGCGTTGACGGTGATAGGCTGGTACAGGGCCTGCAGGATGCGCGCGGCTAAGTGGGCTGCCCTATGTACGTCACAATTTTGCAGGACGGCTAGGAACTCGTCTCCACCGAGGCGGCCGATCACGTCCTCACCCCGGATGCAATTGCGCAAACGCCGCGCGATCTCGCTCAACACTTCGTCACCGGCAGAATGGCCCTGCGTGTCGTTGACGCGCTTGAAACGGTCCAGATCGATGAACAGTATCGCGAACTGTGACGAATTCCGGCTGGCGTCCGTCAGGATACGGAGCGTTTCCTTGTTGAGTTGTGCCCGGTTGGGCAAGCCGGTCAAGGCATCGAACCATGCCAGCGTCTGCAACTGACGTTCCATGGCGAGTCGCCTGCGCAATTGTCCGCTGAACATCAGAACCAGCATGATGGTAAGCGCGTTCAGTATGGCAGTCACCATACCAATGGCAAATGCCCGCTTACGCCAGCCGGCGTAGATGTCTTCAGTCGCCAGACCAACGACCACGACCAGTGGATAGTCCCCGATTCGTCTGAAGCTGTATAGGCGCTCGATGTGGTCGAGCACGGCAACGTCGACATAAGTTCCGTGAGCCGATTGCACGAGCGGGGGAAAGGAATGGCCGCCCGCGAGCGTGCTGCCTATATCGTCCCGGCGATACGGTTGCCGCATCAGGACAGTCCCGTCTGTGCGCAACAGGGTAAGGGTTCCGTGAGCGCCGAGTATCGAGTCTTCGAATAGCTGGTGGAAATAGCTTAGCCGGAGCGTCCCTGCAACAATGCCTGCGAAGTGGCCATTGGCATCATCAAGACGCAGGCTCAGCGCGATCGACGGTTGCCTGGCGTTGCCTACGCGTGGCACGAAGGGCTTGCTGAGATACAAGCCAGCCGCTTTCTGCTGCTGTTGAACCTGAAAGAAATCGCGGTCGCTTACATTGAGCTTGGGCGGCACAGCCCAACGGGAATCAAGAACGGTGTTGCCGGCCGCATCTGCGGCGAATATCGCGCCCAGTTCCCTGACATTGTTGGCCGCACTGAAAGCGATGAGCTGGCGGGCATCGGGAGTGAGTTGGCCGATACTGGGGGCCGTCATACTTGTCACGACATCCCGCATGGCAAGTTGGCAGATGTCGAGATTGCGCTCGGTCTCCTTCTGCAGGGAGATCACGAGGTTCTGTGCGGTATCGCGGGCCTGCGCCATGGCGTCAAGCCTCATTTGGTACAACGAGACTGCCGTGACGCCGGTGGTGGCAAGCGTGATCCCGATCCCGGCGAAAATGAACAGGGCCGGTTTTGCCAGTAGGGACCTCGTGATTCGAATCATAGCCTTCCGGATTGTGTTTGCAGTCGGCCTGCTTTCAACCAGCTATCAATTGTCAGCCGTTGCTTATCGTCAACCGGGCTCCTGAATCATCGCCGGAACACGTGACTACCTGATTTCAGCCCCGCTTCCTGGCATAGCGGTGCACATTGTCGGCCACACGATGGAGCGGCACTTCAGGCTGTATATCGACAAGGATGGAGAAATCTTTACGCCCGGCCCTGTCGGCAGTCCGACTTTAGCCATTTGAAGTCTGGCGTCCGATGCCTGAAGTTACGGACTTTTCTCGCAAATCTATGCGTAAAGCCAGGTATGCTTCTCGCAGGCGAGCCTCGTGGCCCGTCCATTCGAGTCCAGACTCACTTCCCGGTGTGTTATCCCATGCATTTTGGCCTTGTCGACCTTCAAACCTTCGTTGCCGTCGCCGAAGCTGGCAGCCTTACGCACGGCTCAGCCCGCGTCAACCTCTCGCTCGCGGCAGTCAGTGCGCGTATCCGGCAGATGGAGGAGGCGGTAGGTGTGCCGCTGCTGGAGCGTCGGCCTCACGGCATACGCGTCACGGAGGCGGGGCAGACCTTCCTGCGCCACGCGCGGACCACCCTCGGCGCGCTACAACGCATGACGGACGACCTCGCACAGTTCTCCCAGGGGATGCGGGGGACCATCCGCATCCTCTCGAACACGAATGCACTTGTCGAGACGCTGCCTGGCCCGCTTAGCCGCTTTCTCTGCGACAACCCCAACATCAACATCGAAATCGAGCAGCGTCCGAGCGATGAGATCATCGCGGCCATTGCGGAAGGCGTGGCCGATATCGGCATCATCGCTTCGCCGCCCGAGGGCGTGGCGCTCACGACGTTTCCCTTTGCCACCGACCGCCTGTGCGCGGTTGTGCCCGTAGTCGACGAACGCTTCGCGCTGCAGCGGGAGATCGCCTTTGCCGATCTTATCGAAGCTGATTTCGTTGGTCACGAACGCGGCTCGTCGATTCAGGTGTTCCTCGAATATCAGGCGAAGCGGCTGCATCGCAGCTTGCGGCACCGCATCCAGCTTGGCAACTTCGCGTCGATTTGCCGCCTGGTCGAAAACGGCGTGGGCGTCGCGGTACTCCCTGAGTCGGCGGCGCGGCGGTTTCAACGCTCGATGCGGGTGCGTCTGCTGCGCATCACCGACGCGTGGGCCGTGCGCAAGATCCTGATCTGCGTAAACGACCTCGAGCGGCTGCCTTCCTCCACCCGGCGGCTCGTCGAACATCTCGCGCGCCTTGGCGCCGCCACCGGCTGATAAAAAAGCACAAGAAGCGCCGGTTTCGGTTCGGGTTGAGTCTGGCTTCGCCAATCAGCGATTGTTCAGGAGCCGATGGGGACAGAGAATGAACCCCGTTGGCAATCGAACTTCTGGAGGTGAAGCAATGAATACTCGCGACGTCGAGACGAAAACCCGGTCCTGGCTGTTCACTCCTGCGACGCGCCCCGAGCGTTTCGCCAAAGCCGGCCCGGCGGGGGCCGATGTGCTGATCGTGGATCTGGAGGACGCCGTGCGTCCCGAAGAAAAGACCATCGCCCGCCGCCAGTTGGGCGACCTGCTCAGCCAGCCGTTCAACTCTACCGCCGCGCTCGCGGTGCGCATCAATACGCCGAACTCGCGCAACGGTCTGGACGACCTTGCCGTGCTGCTCGATGCGGCATTTCAACCGGCTTTCATCGTGATTCCTAAGGTGGAGGCAGCACATACGGTCCTGCAGGTCGAAGCGCTGCTGCGCGAAGTCGCGAGCGACGCGCGCGTGGTGCCGCTGGTGGAATCGCGCAAGGGCGTCGTGGTGCTGCCGGAGGTGCTTGCCACCGCCTCGCGTGTCGCGGCGGTCATGTTCGGCGCGGGGGACTATGCCGGGGACGTTGGCGTGCAGCCTGCGTCGTTCGCGCTTTCTGTCGCACGCGTGCAGATTTCGGCCGCGTGCGTGGCGAGCGGCATACGCGCCATCGACGCGCCATGCTTCGAAATCGGCAATAGCGCCGTACTCGAGCACGAAATCGGGTTTGCGGCCGCGAACGGGTTCGACGGCAAGGCGGCCATCCACCCTTCCCACATCGGACCCATCAACGCGGCCATGACACCGGACGCCGCAAAGATCGACTGGGCGCACCGCGTGATCGAGGCCGCACGAGAAGGTGCAGCGGTGGTCGACGGCCGTATGGTCGACGAGGCGATCGCCCGTGAGGCGCGGCGCGTTTTGTCGCGTGCCTAAGCGTTTTTTTTAAATTTCAACCAGGAGCATGTCATGAGCGAATCCATCGCTGCCTACCGCAAGATCGCGGAGAACCGCTTTCGCGAGGTTTCCGGCCTTTACTACGAAGACTTCGAGATCGGAAACACCTACGAGCATCGCCCGGGCCGGACGATCACGGACGTCGACAACATCTGGATGACCCTGCTCACCATGAACACGCAGCCAGTGCACTTCGACCAGGCCTACGCGAGTCACACCGAGTGGAAGAAGATGCTGGTGGACAGCACCTTCACGCTCGCGCTACTGACGGGCATGAGCGTTCGCACCGTGAGCGCCAAGGTGGTGGCCAATCTCGGCTGGAACAACGTGCGCGCAACGCATCCGGTCTTTGCGGGCGACACGCTTTATGCGGAATCGACGGTGCTGGAAAAGCGCGAATCGAAAAGCCGTCCCACGCAAGGCATCGTGACGGTTCTCACGCGTGGCATCAATCAGGACGGGAAGCTGGTGATGTCGTTCGAGCGCACGATGCTGATCTACCGGCGCGGACATTCGCCGGAAGCGGAAGCCAACTACTAAGGAGCATAGCTATGAATAACGAATCCGTCTATTCCTCGAAAATTCGTACACCTAAGGAGGTAGTGTCGTCGATTGCAAGCGAGTCGACTGTGGCGCTCGGCATGGCGATGTCCCAGCCGCCTTCGCTGCTGGCCGCGCTGGCGGCGCGTGCGAGTGCGGGCGATGTCGATGCGCTGAAGGTCTATTACTTCCACGCCGAATCGTTTCTCAGCAAGACGCTGCTGCAATACGAACTGATGGGGCGCATCCAGCCGCACTGCATGTTCCTCGGCGAGCCTGAGCGCAAGCTGATCCGCCAGGGCGCCGAAGACGGCGACCGCAAGGTCGTATTCTTCGTGCCGAACACCTTCAGCCAGTCGCCGCGTCTTTTCAGCGACCATATTCCGGTCGATACGATGCTGGTGATGGTGTCGCCCATGGATAGCAACGGCTATTTCACGTTCGGTACCAACAACGATTACACGAGCGCCGTTGCGCGCTCCGCGCGCCGGCTTGTGGTCGAGGTCAATCCGAACATGCCGCGCGTGTTCGGCGATTCGTTGCTGCACATTTCCGAGGTCGACGCCATTGTTGAGTCGGATCATCCGCTGCCGCAACTGCTGCCGAAGCCGGCGAGCGAAAAGGATCATGTGATCGCGGATCTGATCTCAACCCTCATTCCCGACGGCGCCTGCCTGCAGATGGGTATTGGCGCGCTGCCCAATGCCGTGTGCGGCGCGCTGTATGGCCACCGCGACCTGGGCGTGCATACCGAACTGCTGACGCCTGGGCTCGTGGACCTGATCCGGCGCGGCGTGGTGACGAACCGCAACAAGGCCGTGAATCGCGGCAAGTCGGTCTTTACCTTCGCCATGGGCGATCAGGCGATGTACGACTTCATGAACGACAACCCCTCCATCGAGAGCTACCCGGTGGACTACGTGAACAATCCGGCGATCATCTCGCAGAACCCGAAGATGATCTCGGTGAATTCGACTGTGGAGATGGACCTGACCGGCGCCTGCAATTCCGAGCATGTGAACGGGCATCAGTACAGCGCGACAGGCGGCCAGCTCGACTTCGTTCGCGGTGCCTACGGGTCGGCAGGCGGCAAGTCGATCATCGCGTTCCATTCCACGGCGAAGGGCGGCGCGCTTTCGAAGATCGTGCCGAAGCTCTCGGGGCCGGTGACCACGCCGCGCACGGACACGCACATCGTCGTGACCGAGTACGGCGTCGCGAATCTCAAGGGGTTGTCGTCGACGGAACGGGCACGGGCGCTGATCGGGCTCGCGCACCCCGATTTCCGCGCGACGCTCGCGGACGAGGCCAAAGCCCTTCATCTGATCTAATCACGGGAGCACGATCATGACACGACAAACCATTACCGATTACCTCACGAACGCGCTTGCTGCCGCGGGTGTCGAGCGCATCTGGGGTGTGACGGGCGACAGCCTCAACGGACTATCGGACAGCTTGCGGAGGTTCGGCAACTGTTAGCGTCAAGCCCAGGAGGCTGTCAGGTATGCCCTGATCGGAGAATGTCTCGAGTCGAATTGCTTGCTTAGGACGCGTCTTAGAGGCCAGCGCTCTTCGGGCAAACATGTCTTGCAACCGCGTCCGTTGTTGACCCAATCGACGCTGAAACCGCGTTTCCGCAACTCCACTGCGATATCGTTAGCGGTAGTTTCATCGTCTTCGATCGTAAGCACTCTTGACATGCCGCTCTTCCTCAGCCAGCGAAATTCGCCGATACAAATGTCCAAAACACCGAATCTGCCCGCACCCTCGTGCGCCCTTAATCAGAGGCGACTGCGCAGTCCCGCTCAGTCCTGCCGGGGTCTTGGGGAGTCACACGTCGAGTGGCAAGTGTCTTTCATGTGCGCCGCAATGGCGGATGCCGTGAGCACACACAGCAGCCCAATGGCGCTGCCGACAGCCACGTTCAGCAGGCGTTCGCCTCCAAAAATCCACGGCTTTCCCGCCAATACAAAAGCTATTGCCGCACAGGCGCACCGGACGCCGAATGCGAGCGTGTAAGGACGAATGCAGATGAGCGTCAGCATTGCGGCGAACACAACGAGCACACGCATAAATAACGCATGAGGGATCATCAACCCGACGACCACGCCGAAGGAAACGCCGACAACGGCCCCGGTGAGCCGGCTGCGAAACTTCTGCCGGGCGCTTGCTGCATTTCCGGTAACGACGCTGGCGGCCGACCAGATCATCCACTGACCATGATCGACGTGCCGCCATTCGACAAGTGCGGCAGCGCAAGCGACCGCGAGCGCGACGGTGATCACCAGCTCGATACATGCGTTGCGCTCGCTGTTTGGGGAGAGGCGCGTCCACTTTGCGAAATGCGCAAGAGTCGGCTGGCCTGTTTCACGCGAGCGGAAGTGCTCGACTGACGCAACGAGCAGGATCGGCAACGCCGCTATCAACAGGAACGGCAGGACCTCAACGCTCCGGGTGATAAGCGCTTGCCGTGCGACCCCTTCCCCACTTTCACAGGCAAGATACAGCGCGGGAATGAACGTGAAGTTGCCGAGCGAGCGCAAGGCACTGCCGCCCGCGGTGACCAGCACGGATCCCATCCCCAGCATGACTGTGGCTACGACAAAGAGCAGTGGGTGCGCGAGCGACGCCATCAGGATCACGAAGCCCGCGCTGATCGCCAAAGCGTGCGCGAAGACGCCGAGCGGCGCAAGCTGCGAGTGGTCGAGTGCGATGAGCATCGCGACCGGCACGATTGCAGCGGCGAGCCACCCGGGTCTGCCTGATACGAGTGCGAGCACGAGCAGCGGGACGAGCGCAAACATGGCGCGACCCAACGCCCGACCATCAATCACGGTTTCGACGCGGCGCGAGAGCGACGAAACCGTGGAGAGACGTTCGCTGCTCATCGTCGCTCTCCAGCTACGCTGTGCTTGTCCATCGGGCGTCGCGTCATCAGCCTGCGAGCGCCTCGAGTACGTCGCCGGATTGCCGCACGAGACCGAGCCTCGGGAAGACGAAATTCAGCGACGCATCGTGATGCTCCGGCGCGCCGCAGCTCATCGCGTCCTCGACCAGCACCAGCGAGTACCCGTGCTCGTGCGCAGCGCGGGCCGTCGACTCGACGCCGATGTTCGTCGAAAT
>OVEP010010209.1_pt1 | contig 16257 bp, 19 predicted proteins | sample 1779801 | NCBI WGS metagenome assembly OVEP01 (sample SAMEA3914791, study PRJEB12502) | metagenome | biome: forest; material: soil | place: Canada | collected 2011-07-03 | depth 0.1 m
GCCACCATGGAGCGGCTGCGCTTCTCGGCCGGCAACTTCTACATCAACGACAAGCCGACCGGCGCGGTCGTCGGCCAGCAGCCCTTCGGCGGCGGGCGGGCCTCGGGCACCAACGACAAGGCGGGCGCGGCACAGAACCTGCTGCGCTGGACCTCGACCCGCTCCATCAAGGAGACCTTCGTGCCGCCGACCGACTACCGCTACCCGCACATGGGCTGACCAGCCGCCCCGGCTCGGGCCGCGCCCCCTCCCCTCCCCGGGGCGCGGCCCGCTTCCGCACCGCCGCAGCTCCCTGCTCCGCCGGTTTTCCCGCCGCTCCTTCCGCCGCTCTTTCCGCACCGCCCGCCTCGCCACCGGCCCACCTGCCTGCGTGACCTGTACCTGCCCAGGAGTCCAGATGCTCCGTACCACTCTCCTCGCCGCCTCCCGCGCGCCGCGCGCCCGCCAGCTGATCGAGGCGCTGCCGCCCACCCGTGCCATCGTCCGCCGCTTCATCGCCGGGGACGGGCTGGACGAGGCGGTCGCCGTCACCGACGAGCTCGTCGGCGCGGGCCGCCGGATCACCCTCGACCACCTCGGCGAGGACACCCGCGACGCCGCGCAGGCCGCCGAGACCGCCGCCGCCTACGAGCGGCTGCTGGCCGCGCTCAAGGAGACCGGCCTCGCCGAGCGCGCCGAGGTGTCGGTCAAGCTCTCCGCCGTCGGCCAGTTCCTGCCCCAGGACGGCGAGCGGATCGCCCTCGACAACGCCCGCCGCATCTGCGAGGCCGCCGCCGACGCCGGTACCACGGTCACCCTGGACATGGAGGACCACACCACCACCGACTCCACCCTCGGCATCGCCCGCCAACTGCGGGCCGACTACCCGTGGTTGGGCGTGGTGCTGCAGGCCTACCTGCGCCGCACCGAGGCCGACTGCGCGGACTTCTCCGGCCCGGGCTCGCGGGTCCGGCTGTGCAAGGGCGCCTACCAGGAGCCGGAGTCGGTCGCCTTCCAGTCCCGGCACGAGGTGGACCTCTCGTACGTCCGCTGCCTCAAGGTGCTGATGGGCGGCGAGGGTTACCCGATGGTCGCCTCGCACGACCCGCGCATGATCCGCATCGCGGGCCAGCTCGCCGAGTGGCGGGAGCGCAAGGCCGACAGCTTCGAGTACCAGATGCTGTACGGCATCCGGCCCGAGGAGCAGCAGCGGATCGTCGACAGCGGCGCCACCATGCGCATCTACCTTCCCTACGGCGGCGAGTGGTACGGCTACTTCATGCGCCGCCTGGCCGAGCGCCCGGCCAACCTGACCTTCTTCCTCCGCGCTCTCGCCACGAAGGACTGAGCGGCGGCTGCTGACGTGCGTCGGAACGGAGTTCCGCCCGTCGCGCGTCGTCGGCCGGTGGCCGCGCCGTGTCAGCCGCCCGCCAGGTCCGTCGGGTGCAGGATCGGTGGCCGGGACGTCAGTGCGGTCTCCACGACGGCCAGGTCGCCGCCCTTGTCGTCGGCGGCGGTGAGCAGCGGGATCTGCGTGCCTCCGGCGCGGGAGAAGGCCAACGCGGCGAGGGCCGCCAGGCGCATCGGCGGGAGGTGCGCGACGCCCGGGGACGGGGGGCGGTCGGATGGGGTGGTCATGTCTCCAGGGTCGCCCCGGGGCGGTCGGGGCGCATCCGGGGTGGCGCGTCGGTCGGCCGCGGGCCCCTGGCTCTGCGGGTGAGCCGCCCCGGCTCGGACCGGCTCCTCAGGGAACGGCCGGGGGCATGAAGGACCCGAACGGCCTATGGCCTCCATCTGGGTACGGCCGGGCCCGCGGGTCGGCCCGGCCGCCACCGGCGCGCTCTGACGGATCAGATCCCGGTCCATTCGCCGGGGCGGTCAACCCAGTACACCTGGAGCGGATCGCTCAGGTCGGTGCCGGGGCGGTGCTGCTCGACGAACGCTTCGAACTGCTCCTGGCTGGCGCAGTCCTCGGGGATGACCGCGCCGTCGTGCCGCACGACCCGGACCTGCCGGTGACGTTCGTCGGCGAGGTAGGTGGAGATGTACACGGGCGCGAGGGCGGGATCGGGGGTGGTCATACCTCCAGCGTCACCCAGTCCGGGACGCGTCGCACGCCGGGGCCGCCCGCGCCTCGCCGGGGCGCCGGACCGCCGGGTCCGCTCGGCGGTGGGCTACTGGCCGGAGGGCCACACGCCCGGGTCGCCCGCCCAGCGGACCCGGGTGTCGTCGTCGAGGTCCGCCGGATCGAGCCCGGCCAGCACCAGGAAGTCCTCGGCCTCGCGCCGGCTCGCGCACGCCCGCACCAGCGGGATGCCTCCGGGCGCGGTGGCGCGCACCTGCCGGGTGGACTGCCCCGCCTCCAGCAGCCCGACGTACACGGGTTCGGCCGCCGGTGTCTGGTCGCTCATGCTCCCAGCCTCGCCCCGCCCGTGCCCCGGCGCCACCCCGAGCCGGTCGGGGCGTTCGGCGGCCTCGGGGCGCGTCAGACGGCCAGGACCTGGTAGGTCAGACGGCCAGGTCCTGGTAGAACGCCGCGCGGACCCGGCGCACCCAGGCCTCGGCGGCGGCCGTGTCCGGTTCGGCGGGCAGCACGCCGGGGCGGTCGAAGGCCTCCTCCGCCTCGCGCAGCAGCCGGTCGCCGACCTCGGGGTGCTCGGCGATCCGTTCGCCCAGGTCGCGCACCCGCTCCGGATCGGGGAGGCGGATCAGCAGCTCGCCGGTGCGGTGGAGACCGGTTCCCTGGAGCGCCAGCCGGACCAGGTGCCTGGCCGCCTTCGCGGAGCGGTGCCGGTCGCTGGCGTCCCGGGCCTTGATCTTGCGCAGCTGCTGGGCGCAGTAGCCGAGGTAGGCGCCGCGCACGCATCCGGCACTGGCGAAGCCGCGCCGCAGCCCGATGAGCTCCGCCCCGAGCGGGGTGACCACCTGGTACAGGTCGCCCGGCAGCCACAGCAGTTCGCTCGCGGTGGGGTTCCCGGCCAGGGCGAGGCGGCACCATTTCGCCGCCTCGTGCAGGGTGCGGTCCGGGTGGGTGGTCACCAGCGACTCGCTGCGCGGCCGGTTGATCCCCAGCAGCTCGACCGTGGGTGCGGCGTAGACGCCCAGCTGGTCCACGTCGGAGCCGGCGTGCGCCAGCCCGTACGCGGTGGAGCCGACGACCCCGGACAGTAGAACGTTCACGACGACCCCCTCCGCCCGCCTCTGCTTCGGGCCTGGGCCGATCATGCCGGTCCTTCGGCGTCCGGCGCACCGGGGTTTTCGTGCCGTCGGCGGCCTGTGGAAACGCACGAACATTCGCGGCGGGATGGATCGATATCAGCCGCCGCGGGAGCCGGACATGGCCGACGATCCGCATGTGTGTATTCGGCAACGGACTGGTGGAGCTTCGGTGCGCCCCCGACCAGGCATTTCCGGCGGGGGATCGGCCGCAGGCTGCATTTGTATCTTTCTGCGGTGCTCTGGGCCCCTGTGCCTCCCCTGCCCCGGTCGCCCGTTGACACTCTCCGCGCCCACCCGTTAACTACTCGTGTCGTCGCCACACCGGGAGCACGGGGCTCTCAGGGACTAGCGACGCGTGCGAAGGACGCTCTCCAGTTGACGACAGCGACCGAAATCTTCGAGATTCAGTCCTGCACACCGGTTGTGAAAGCAAACGAATTCTTCGAGGTCCGGCCCTACACCTCGCACTGCCAGGTCATTCGCGCCGAGGGCGACCATGCCGTGATCGGTATTTCCCCGGGGAACAGCTATTTCTCGGGCCGGCGCATCATCGATCTCGCCCGTTGGGGCACCGCCAATTTCCGTGAGGTCGACCTCGTCTACACCGACCTGTATGTGGCGGAGATGTACGAGACGCTGGGCTACACCGCCGACGACGCCCGGCGGAAGGCGGTCAAGAACCTGCGCGGCGTCCGGGCCAAGGTGACCGGCGCGGTGGAGGCCGTCGGCCCCCAGGGCGGACGGCTCCGCGCCCACGCCATGTCGGACTTCCAGGGGAACCCGGCGTACCAGGTGCTGCACCGCCGGCTGTCCGCGCTGCTGGACACCGACCCGGAGTTCCGGGCGACCTGCGACGCCCTGGTGGACTCCTTCCTCTCCGCCAAGGTGCTGGACGGAAAGGCGGCGACCGCGCGGCAGCGCGAGGTGTGCCTCCAGTACGTCTGCGCGGAGGCGCCGCTGTTCCTGGACTCCCCGGCGATTCTGGAAGTCCCCTCCTCCCTCAACTGCTACCACCAACTCCTGCCGATGGCCGAACTCCTGTACTCGCGCGGCTCCGGGCTGCGCGCCTCGCGGAACCAGGGCCATGCCATCGTCACCCCCGTTCACGGAGTACAAGGAGCCACCGATGTCCGTTGACACGCTGCCCGACCAGTCCCACGCGACCTGCCCGTACACCCCGCCCGGCGCGGCCGGGGCGGCGCTGCCGGACTTCCCGTTCTCCTGGCGGGGCGACCAACTGCCGCAGGAGATAGCGGCGTTGCGCCAGGAGCCGGTCAAGCGGGTGCGGACCATCGCCGGTGACCCGGCGTGGCTGGTGTCCTCGCACGCGCTCTGCAAGCAGGTGCTGGAGGACCGGCGGTTCAGCCTGAAGGAGACCTCGGCGCCGGGCGCGCCGCGCCAGTACGCGCTGACCATCCCGCCCGAGGTGGTCAACAACATGGGCAACATCACCGGCGTGGGCCTGCGCAAGGCGGTGCTCAAGGCGATCAACCCGAAGGCCGAAGGCCTTGAGGACTGGCTGCGCCGGTACGCGTCCGGGCTGGTCGACGGGCTGGTCCGGCAGGGCGCGCCGGTGGATCTGCGGTCCGCCTTCGCCAACCCGTACTCGGAGGGGCTGCACTGCCGCATCCTGGGCATCCCGCAGCAGGACGCGCCCCGGCTGGCCGCGAGCCTGGACATCGCGTTCATGAACTCCGCCTGCCCGGTCACCGGCGCCAAGCTGAACTGGGACCGGGACATGGCGTACATGGTGGACCGGCTTGACGATCCGTCAACAACCGGACTGATGGCGGAGATCGCCGCCCTGCGGCAGGACCCGGACTACGCCCACCTGACCGACGGGATGCTGGCCACGGTCGGGGTCACCATGTTCGGCGCGGGGGTCATCTCCACCTCGGCGTTCCTGACCATGGCCGTCTTCTCGCTGATCCAGCACCCCGAGGTCATCGCCCAGTTGCAGGCGGACCCGAGCCGGATCCCGGCGGCGGTCGAGGAGTTGCTGCGGGTCAACCTGTCCATCGGCGACGGGCTGCCGCGGCTCGCGCTGGAGGACGTCACCCTCGGCGATGTCGAGGTCAAGCAGGGCGAGTTGGTGCTGGTGCTGGTCGAGGGGGCCAACTTCGACCCGGAGGTGTTCGCCGACCCGGGCCGGGTGGACATCGACCGGGAGAACAGCTCCGCGCACCTGTCCTTCGGCGGCGGCCAGCACTACTGCCCGGCAACGGCGTTGGGCAGGCGCCACACCGAGATCGCGCTGGAGACCCTGCTGGAGCGGCTGCCCGGGCTGCGACTCGCGGTCCCGGTCGAGCAGTTGGTGTGGCGTACCGGCTTCATGAAGCGGCTTCCGGAGCGGCTTCCGGTCATGTGGTAACAGGCTGAGCAGCCGCAGGCGTCCCCGTGCCGCTCCCGAGGCGGGAGCGGCACGGGGACGCCGGGTGCGGGGCTCAGCCCGCCTCCATCGGCTTCGGCTTGAGGACGGCGAAGGTGCCGCCCTGCGGGTCCTGCACCACTGCCATCCGGCCCGCGACCATGTCGAACGGCGGCACCAGCACGTTGCCGCGGGCGCGGACCAGCGCGTCCACGGTGCTGTCGGTGTCGTCCACGGCGAAGTAGACCAGCCAGTGCGTGGGCGTGCCGGGCGGCAGGTGCTCCACGCCCTGCATGCCGCCCACGGGCCGGCCGTCGACGTTGAGCGAGAAGTAGGCCTCGGAGCCCTCCATCGGGGCCGCTTCGATGCCGAGGACGGCGGAGTAGAACGCCGAGGCGGCCTTGACGTCGGTGGTGTCGAGCTCGTTCCAGAGCAGCGCGCCGGGCTCGTTGACCACCTCCGCGCCGGCGAAGTCCTTGGCCTGCCAGAGGCCGAACGCGCCGCCGGTGGGGTCGGTCGCGACGGCCATCCGGCCGATCGTCATCACGTCCGTCGCGGGCATCATCACCGAGCCCCCGGCCGTGGTGATCTTCTGGACCGTGGCGTCCACGTCGGAGGTCGCCAGGTAGGTCGTCCACACGGTCGGCGGCGTCGGCCCGTCGTCCGGCGACATCGCGGCCATGATGCCCGCGACGGCCTTGCCCTCCTGCGTGCAGACCGCGTAGCCGCCGGTCTCCGGCGGGCCGACCTCGCCCTGCCAGCCGAACAGGTCGCGGTAGAAGTCGAGCGCCGCCTGCTGGTCCGGGACCATGAGGTCGATCCAGCACGGTGTGCCGGGCTTGTACGGTTCGGTTACCTCGGGCATGAAGCAAGCCTCCACAACGGAACGGCCCCCACGGCCACCACCCTGTCCGCTGGCGCGGCATCCCGCTACCGGCACTCACCCATCCGCGCAGCGGGCGCCCGTTCGGGCCGCCGGTGCGGCCCGCGTCGCCCCGCCGAACCCCTGAACATCCATGCAGCCGGGCTCTGTGGCTCCTACCTTGGCCTATGCCCTCGGCCGAACCAAGGCGCGGGCTCGTTCGTGGAGTGCGCGGGCGTGCGGGTTGCCCTGGTAGGGCCTGATGGCGGCCATCATGATGCGGAACTTGTCGTCGGCCCGGCCGGACTGGACCTGGGGGTAATCGTCCAGCATCCGGTTCCAGTCGCCGCATGCCTCCTCCAGGCGACCGATCTCCAGCTTCCGCTCGGCGATCATCCCCAGGCGGCGGACCCTGGCCCGCCGGTAGCTGGAGTGCTGGAGCCGGGCGGACTCGTCCAGGATTTCGATGGACGCGGCCTTGTCGCCCAGTTCGTACCTGACCTGGGCCACATGGTAGTTCAGTGAGGACGGGTCGTAGGAGCCAAAAGGCTTGGACTGGGACTCGGCCCGGTCCATGGCTGTCTCGGCCTGGGCGAGGTTGGCCAGGGCACCGACCCGGTCGCCGGACTGGGCGGCGGCGTGGGCCTGCTGACCGGCGAGGAACGCGAGCATCCTGGGGCCCGCTTGGGGTGAGGCGGCGGACGCGGACTCCGCGAGGCGAAGCGACAGGCGGCTGTGGCCCAGGTCCACGGCCTGGACGCTCATGCCCCGCAGGGTGGTGCAGTAGGTCAGGTGGTCCTCGGCGGCCCCGGCGAGGTTCAGGGCCCGGACCCAGTAGCTCTGGGCGAGGAAGTCGGCCCGCTCGTCCATGGCCATGTAGCCGGTGAGGTAGCAGTGGTCGGCGGCGGCCGAGAGCATCGCCTGCCGCACCTCGGCCGGGGCCTCGGCCTTGAGGTAGGGGGCGATGGTGTTGACCAGGAACGCAGCCGCCAGAGGGCGAGCCATGCGACCTCCGAACTGGTCGTCCAGATCGCTTATGTGCTCGGTCATCTGCGCGACGGCGTCCACATCGGCGAAGCCGATCCGCACGTGCGGGTCCCGCCGCAGCATCTCGAACCGGCCGACCACGTCCGGCCAGCCGGGGATGGCCAGCGCCGCTGAGTAGATACCTGCCGTCAGGACGGCGCGCCGTGATGGGTCCATATCCGCACTCCCGAGATCCACTAGTCCGGCCACGGTATCCGCGGACTGCGGAACAAGATCGGCAGTTTCGGTGAACCCGGCCTGGAACGCGGTCACCGGTCGGTGCAGCCGCCGGGACAGGGCTTCGAGGATGGCGGGGCGGACGGGCTTGCGAGGCACGGTGCCGGTCAACCAGTGGTGGACGGCGCTGTTGTCGTAGTGCAGGGACAACCCGGTCTCCGCGCCGACGCGGTTTACGGCGCCGGCGAACTGCCCCGGGGTCCAGCCGGTCTGCCTGAGTAGATCGGATAATGCGGTGTTCGGCGTACGGGTGCGTGGCGGCATTTCGGTCCCCTGAATTTCAGTTCTTTCAGCCTCCGGCTCCGCCTTCACAGTACCGCCGGTGTGGGGCAAAGGGTTTGACTGAGTGACAGCTGGACCACCTGCTGTGTTCGGGCCAGCTCCCCCTCCCTTCACGAAAGGCACCGCCGTGCTTGCTGCTGCCCTGAGTCCGGTTCGGCTGCGACGCCGAAGTGTCATCCTGTTGGCCTTCTCCCACGCCGCCGGGCAGCCGCCGGGCGTCCGGATCGCGCGCCGGGTCCTGCGGGGCCACAATCGATCCGAGGACAGCCGCTGCCTGGTGGACCACGAGGAGTGGCCCTGCATGGCCGTCCTCTGGGCCAGGGGTATTACGCGGCAGCCCCGATGACCGGCCGGCACCCGGCCAGCTGGAGGGTCCCGCCCCAGCCGGAGCAGGTCGCCGTGGTGCGGTCCGCGCTCGTGGCGGCCGTCCGTGCCTGGGAGCCGGGCCTGGACGACGACATGCTCATGGACGTACGGCTGTGCGTCTCGGAGCTGATCTCCAACGCGATCGTTCACACCGCCTGCCCGAGCACCGTCTCTGCCTCCTGGACCGGGACGCGCCTGCGCGTCGAGGTCGCCGACGCCAGCCTGCGGCCTCCCGTCGCGGAAGAGGACAGCGACACCAGGACCCGGGGTCGGGGCCTGACTGTGGTCCAGGCCCTGGCCTGGGACTGGGGCTGGTACCCGGCGGGCTCGGGGAAGGTCGTCTGGTTCGAGATCGGACACCACCGCCTCACCACCAGCGGCAAGCGCCTGACCATCCTGACCCAAATGGCCCACCACCGCGCCGCAGCCCCCTGCCCAGCCTGATTCCTCGGGTCTGACCGTCCCCAGCTCCCGCCCTTCCCGGGGTGGACACAGCCCTGCGGGAAGCCACCTGCGAGGCCGCCCTCCCGCCCGCTCAGGAGTGTGATGAACGCCTTAGAGATCACCGCCGAACCGCCCCTGCCCGCAGGGTTCCTGGACACCACTGCCCTGTCGAACTTCGCGGCCCTGCGCGGACAGCTCCGGGTATCCTTCGGTCCGCGCTGCAACATCTTCTGCTGGTTCTGCCACAACGAGGGCGACGTACCGCCCGGCACGACCCTGGACGACCGCACCCGCCAGCCCCGCCGGCGGGGCCTGTGTGCCGAGCACTACGTCCAGATCATCGGCTCCATGGTCGCAGCCGGGATGCGCCGCGTGTACTTCACCGGTGGTGAGCCCCTGGCCTCCTCCCTGGCCCGGCCCGTCCTGGAGGCGATGCACCAGTTCGCCGCCGCGGACACCACGTTCAGCCTGATCACCAACGGCACGCTGGTGCCCCGGAACCTGGATTGGCTGCGGCACACGCCCCTGGACAAGGTCAAGGTCTCCCTGCACTACCTCAGCGACGCCTCGCTCCGCGAGATCGCCCGAACCACCCAGCCGATCTCCGCCGTCCTGGAAGGCATCGACGCCGCCCGGGAGGCCTTCGAGCGGGTGGAACTGAACACGCTCCTCCAGCGGCAGAACCAGCACGAGATCCCCGGCATCCTGGACTACGCGCTGGAGCGCCGCCTGCCGGTCCAGTTCATCGAACTGGTCGACACCGGCTTCAACGCCGAGCACCGCGACTTCGCCGTCCCGGCCGACAACCTGGTGACCCTCCTGCGGACCATGACCAGCAACGAGCGCATCGAGGTCGCCGGGGTCGGTCAGGGCCGCCGGGTCTTCACCATCGACGGCCTGGAGATCGAGGTCATCCACCGCCGGCTCGGCCGTCACCACGTCGGCCAGTGCGGTACCTGCCCCGTCCGGCCCCAGTGCGTCGAAGGGTTCTGGGCCCTGCGGCTGGACCACGCGGGCGGCGTCATGCCCTGCCTCCTGCGCGAAGACCTCCGCCTGGACCTCGCCCCGCTCCTCGACGGCCCTGCGGCCGACGCCGAAGTGCCGGCCGCCGTGGCCGAGCTGGTTTCCGCCTTCACGGAGGGGACGCTGTGACCGCCCAGGACCTGCCCACTTGCTACCAGCCTCCGGTCACCGGCCGCCACGGTGTCCTGCTCGTCCTGGAGGGCATCTCCGGTTCCGGGAAGACCACCCTGGCTGGGCTGCTGGCCGAACGCCTGGACGCGGAGACGCTGCACGTGGTGCCGCAGCCGCTGTCCACCCTGTCCGGCTACGTCAACGACCATGGCGGGCCGCTGACCCAGTTCGCGTTCTACCTCGCCGGGGCGCTCGACGCCGCCGACACGGCCCGGCACCGGCTCGTCAGCGGGAACCTGGTCACCGACCGGTGGGTGAACTCGATCATCGCCAACCACACCGCCGTGAACAGCCTGGACCTGGACGCCGTCCTGGCGATGCTCGCCCCGTACCTGTCGTACCTGCCGCAGCCGGACCTGACGGTCTACCTGGAGACCTCGGAGAGGGAACTGCGGCGCCGCATGGAGACCCGCCCACAGCGGTCCCCGCAGGACCGGCTGCTGATAAGGCGGCCCGGCCTACTGCCCCGGGTGCAGGAGCTGTACCGGCTGCTGGCTGCGACCGACCCCACCGCAGTCCACCTGATCACCGACGGCAGTACCCCCGGGGAACTGGCCGCCGAGATCCAGATCATGCTGGAGGCCCGCCGTGCTTCGGCCTGTTGACCTGCCCACTGTGTTCTCGGACGACCGCATCCACGGGACCGACTTCGGTTACCGGGACACCAAGGAGCCCGGCCAGATCCACGCCGGGGTCGCCTGGTGGGTCGGCGGCTGCCTGGTACTGACGACCAAGGCCCACGGGGTCGTCGTGGTCCACGACGGCACCGAGCTTGCGGTGGACTACGCCCGGAGCTTCGGGCAGGGGGCCACGAACTGCGAGCACTACGCGGCCACCGTGACCGTCCTGGGTCAGGGCAGCGAAGATCTCCTGGCCTACGGCATCCGCACGCTCCAGGTCCCCGGCGCGCTGGTCACCGCCGAGGGCAGCGAGGTGACGATCCGCCTGTTCGCCGCTGACGGCAGCCCGCTGACCGAGGGCTCCGGCCTGGAGCGGATCTGCGACCTCATCGCCCGCGACCGTGTCCCCATTCCCGTCAACACGCAGGCCAGGGGCCGCGTCATCCACCGCACCGACCTCGCCGAGCACTTCGCCGCCGCATCGGAGGACTGACCCGTGATCGACACCCGCCACGCCATTGGCACCGAGCGCAGGAACGTCCTGTTCATCACCCTGGACTCACTGCGCTACGACGCCGCCCGCACCGCCTTGGACGACGGCCGGGCCCCCGCCCTGGCGGCTCTGCTGCCGGACGGCAGGTGGGAGGAGCGCCGCACTCCGGGGACGTTCACCTTCCCCGCCCACCAGGCGTTCTTCGCCGGGTTCCTGCCCAAGACCGCCGAGCGCGACCAGCCCGCCCGCCTGTGGGAGTGCGAGCCCCCGCAGGGCAAGCCCGTCGCCGAGACCAGCTTCGTCTTCCCGGCTGCGAACATCCTCGACGGCTTCACCGCCATGGACTACCGGACCGTGTGCATCGGGGGCGTCACCTACTTCTCCTCCGAGACACCGCTGGGTAGCGTCTTCCCGGCGATGTTCGCCGAGACCTACTGGAAGCCGGAGTTCGGCAGCAACGAGCCCGAATCCACCCGCCACCAGGTGGACCAGGCCCTCGGTGTCCTGGCCGACCAGCCCGCCCACCGGCCGCTGTTCCTGTTCCTGAACGTCTCCGCCACCCACGTCCCGTTCCACCACTACCTGCCAGGCGGCACTGGCCAGGACTCCGTGCAGGCCCAGGCAGCGGCGCTGTCGTACGCCGACGGCCACCTGGGACGGCTCCTGGACGCCCTCCCACAGGGCGGGAAGTGGCTGGTGGTCGTGTGCGCCGACCACGGCGAAGCCCTCGGCGAGGACGGCTACTACGGCCACGGCATCGCTCATCCCGTGGTCTGGACCGTCCCCTACGGCGAAACGCTCCTCGGCTGACCCTCACCCCGGCCTGGCCCGGCTCCGTCACGGGGCCGGGCCAGGCCGGCTCTCAGCGCGGCATCGACACGAACGCCAGCAAGGCCAGAGCCGAACCGGACAGCTTCACCTGCCCGTCCCAGACTGCCGCCACGGCCTTGTCCACCGGCCACCACTCCAGGGTCATGCCCTGCACGGCCTCGCCCGGCGTCCGGCTCGGGGAGCCGACCACCAGATCGGCGGCCTCGAAGAAGTGCAGAAGCTGGGTGGAGCGGGGCATCGGCGTGAAGGTGCCCATGGGTCGCCAGGTCCCGGCCGTCAGCCCGGCCTCCTCGTCCAACTCCCGCCGGGCGGCCTCCAGCGGCTCCTCGCCGTCCTCGACCAGGCCGCCCGGAACCGACAGCACCTCTCCGTGGAGCGGCAGCGTGTGCCGCACCAGAGCCACGTTCCGCTGGTCGTCCACCGCGACGACCACGACCCCGTCCCGCATGGCGATGTGCTCGAACGGCTCGGTCAGGTAGGTGATCCTCGACATCCCGTCAGGTTGGCAGGGCCACCGAGCCCCGCACCAACCAGCAGCTCAGACGACCCCCGACCGGCGTATCCGGCACTCACCCATCCGCGCAGCGGGCACAGTTCGCGCACAGGCGGTTCGCGGCATGTCCGGCCCATGGACACCGTCACTATCCTCTCCTCCATGCACGCAACCATCTATGTCGGCGACCGCCAGACCCGTGTGGCCGGCTGGTCCGTCCTCGGGGCGCTGACGCTGCTCGCCCTCACCTTCGACACCTGGGCCCTGAGCACCCCGCCCGACTCGGCGGGGATCATGGTCAGGCAGGCCGTGGGCGCGGTGGTGATCGCGGGCATCGTCGTGCTGGCCGCGGTGCGGGTCGGCCCCTTCGTCGGGTCGACGATGGTGAGCGCGTCCGGCATCACCGTGCGGACCCTGCTGCGCGACCGGTCCATCGCCTGGTCGGACGTCCGCTCCATCGGGGTCGTGCGGCCGGGGGGCGGGCGCAGCCAGGTGTGCGTGATGGAGCGCTCCAGGGCCGGGCAGCGGTGCACCGTCCTGCCCGGCGTCCTCGCGACGCGCGCGCACCAGGTGGAGCTCGACCAGGAGGCGCGGGCGATCGCGGCCCTCTGGACCCGCGCCATGGGCGAACCCCAGGAGCGCTGAACCCCGGGAGGGCGGAGTTCACCTTCCCGGCGCTGGGGATGCGCCGGGGCGAGGTCGGCGCGGGCGCCCACGCGGCGGGGCTGCGCTTCGCGGCGTACGAGCCATCCGACTGCGGTTCTCCCGGAGGAACAGGAACGGCTGACGCACACCGCCGTGCCCGTCCGCGGGCGATCGGTGACGTCCTGGGCCGGTCCGGTGGGGTTTAGGGTGTCGGCCCGGGTAACGAGTGCGGAGGGCGTCTGATCGTGGAAGCTGTCGATGGGAACACCCCGGCCGACGACGGCTCGTCGGAGCGGGCGGGCTACCGCCGGTCGACGGGGTCGCCGCGCGGGGAGGCCAGGCGCCGGGAGCTGCTTGAGCGGGTCACCGACGACCTCGCGGCCAACGGGCTGGTCGACTTCTCGCTGCGGCGGGCCGCGCGGGCGGCGGGCACCACGCACAAGGTGCTGCTCTACCACTTCGACGGGGCCGACGACCTGCTCCGGCAGGCGATCGTGCACCTGCGCGAACGCCGCATCGGCAACGCGCTGGCCGCCGCCGCACGGGAGCCGGCGGGCGGGACGCTGGCGGCCAGGGTGCGGGCGGTGTGGCCGGCGCTGCTGGCGGACGAGTCCGGGCTGCGGGTGCTCGACCAGGCCATCGGCCTGGTGATGTACGACCCGAAGCGCTACGCCGAGCTGGGGCGGGAGGCCTCGGCGCAGTACCTGCCCGCGTTGCTGTCGCTCTGCCCGGCGGGCTGGACCGACCGGCGCAAGCGGGAGGTTGCCGAGATGATCCTCGCGGTGCTCCGGGGCTTCCTGGTGGACTGGCTGGTCAGCGGGGACTCCGCCGGGGCCGCCGCCGGACTGGAGGCGCTGGCCCGGGCGCTGGAGCGGGAGGAGGCCGCAGCGGGCTGACCGGGCTGACCGGACTGCGGCCGGCCGGGGCGGCAACGGGACGCCGGGATTCCCGTGGACACCATGTGAACCACATGGTTCACTTCCATGGAGGCATGACGGTGATCCGCTCGGAGGTCGGGGTGCGCGTGTTCGTGCAGCGGGAAAAAGTTCGCTTCGTCAGCGGCGACAGTGAGGACGACAGTGAGTGTGTCGCCTGGCACTATCCGGGAACCAACGGCGCCTGCGTGGTCATGGCCGGGGCGCTCGGCATGACCAAGGAGCCGAGTACCGACCTGTTCGCCAAGCGGTTCAACGACGCCGGGTTCGCCGTGCTCGCGTTCGACTACCGCCATCTCGGCGAGAGCGGCGGCCGACCGCGGCAGGTGGTGCGTGTCGGCGGGCAACTCGCCGACTGGCGGGCCGCGATCAGGTGCGCCGCCGGCCTGTCGGGGGTCGATCCGACCAGGCTGGCGGCCTGGGGATTCTCGCTGTCCGGTGCTCACATCTTCCTTGTGGCCGCGGCCGGTTCGGGGCTGGCGGCGGCGATCGCGCAGTCCGCGAGCGCCGACGGGCAGGCCACCTCGCGGAATATGATGCACTATCAGAAACCTTCGGCGATGCTCCGGTTCACCCTCCGGGGGATCCTGGACGCGCTCGGCGGCCTGGTCGGCCGCGAGCCGCTGCTGGTACCGCTGGCCGGCCAGCCGGGGACGCTCGCGGCCCTGGTGACGCCGGACGCCCTGGACGTCACCCGGGCGCTCGACCCGGACGCCAGGTACCCGGAGTGGCAGCGCACCGTCGCCGCCCGCTCCGCGCTCCGCCTCGGCTTCTACCGGCCCGGCCGCCACGCCGCCCGGGTCGCCTGCCCGCTGCTGGTGCTCGTCTGCGACGAGGACCGGTCCGCCCTGGCCGAGCCCGCCGTCCGCGCGGCCGGGCGCGCGCCCGGCGCGGAGCTGGTGCGCGTGCCCGGTGGGCACTACGCGCCCTTCCTGGACGCGCACGAGCAGGCGGTCGAGGCCGAACTCGCCTTCCTGCGAAGCCACTTGCTCCAGTCGAAGGCGGACGCGGACAGCTCGGCGGTCGGCCCCGGAGCGCTGCCGGGTCCGCAGCGCTGAGGACCAGGCCGTTCGCGGCGGCAGCCCGTTCTCCGGCCGATCGGCGGCGAACGGGCTGCCGCCGCCGATCGGGAAGCGTCCCAGGGCGGGTCCGGCGCGGGGCTCAGCCGGTGCGGCCGGTCAGCGCGGCCAGCGGGGCGGGCAGTGTGCCCAGGGGGGTGGGTGTTCCGCTCGGTCGCGGCGCGCGGGGTCAGGCCGCCGTCCGCTGCGGGGCCGGGGCTGGGGCCGGGGTGTCCTCGGCGGCGGCGCGGGCGAGCGCCCGGGCCATCGCCGACCAGCGGTGGTCGGCGATGGCCGCGGCCATCAGCGGGTGCTGCTCGACCTGCTGCCGGGCCTGGCGGAGGGACTCGCGCAGCCGGCGGTACTCCGTCTGCCGGGGCAGCGGCCAGCAGCCGACCGGGCTGTCCGGACCGGCGAGGACGAAGGCGCGCGAAGCCGCCTCGTGCGCCCAGACCTGCTGCTGGGCACGCACGAGCTCCGCCGGGAACCGGTTCGCTGACACATGCTCATCCTCCCAGCGGGCACTGACAATCCCGTGCGGGCCAGCATGAACGTCGTATGAGGAATGCGGTCAGAGGCAGTGCGCCCCGGGCTTCACCATGCCGCGCACGGTCTTGGAGTCGACGTACTGCTCCAGCGCGGTCATCACCCACTCGCCGCTCTGCATCCGGACCAGCTTGCACATCAGCACGCCGGTGTGCGGCTCGGCGTGGGTGAGGTCGAAGCGGACCAGCTCCGTGCCGCTGTTGGCGTCCAGCAGGCGGCAGTACGCCTTGGCGACGTCGGTGAAGCGCTGCCCGCTGAAGGAGTTGACGGTGAAGACCAGGGCGGTGACCTTCGCGGGCAGGGACTGGAGGTGGACGGTGATCGCCTCGTCGTCGCCCGCGCCCGCGCCGGTGAGGTTGTCCCCGGCGTGCTGGATCGCCGCGTTGAACGCGTGCAGGTGCATGAACCAGACCTTGTCCAGTTCCTTGCGCTGGCTGTCGTAGGCGATGACGGAGGCGTCGAGGTCGATGTCCCGGCCGCCGAAGGCGGGCTCCCAGCCGAGGCCCATCCGGACCGAGGTGAGCACCGCCTGGCCGTTCTTGACCAGGGAGACCGAGCCGCCCTTGGTGAGCGAGACCCGGCCCTTGTCGAGGGTCACCCGGCCGTCGGACGCGGCGGGCGCCGGGGGCGCTGCCGGGGCCGGGGCGGGGGCGGCGTTG
>OVEP011214178.1_pt1 | contig 16191 bp, 11 predicted proteins | sample 1779801 | NCBI WGS metagenome assembly OVEP01 (sample SAMEA3914791, study PRJEB12502) | metagenome | biome: forest; material: soil | place: Canada | collected 2011-07-03 | depth 0.1 m
AACACTTTCCCCCCATGACCCGATCAATATCCAGTTCACGAGCGGCACCACCGGTAGCCCGAAGGGCGCAACGCTGACGCACCGGAACATTGTCAACAACGCGCGTTTTGTTGGCATGGCGATGAAGCTGTCCGAAGCCGACTCGCTCTGTATTCCTGTCCCGCTGTACCACTGTTTTGGCATGGTGCTCGGCGTATTGGCGTGCGTGTCGGTTGGCGCGCAGATGGTCTTCCCGGGCGAAGGATTCGACGCCGGCGCGACCCTCGCGGCGGTCGCGGAAGAGCGTTGCACCGCACTTCACGGGGTGCCGACCATGTTTATCGCAGAACTGGGGCATGCGGACTTTTCATCGTTTGATCTGAGCAGTCTGCGGACCGGCATCATGGCTGGATCGCCCTGTCCTGTGGAAACAATGAATCAGGTCGTGACCAAAATGCACATGCGAGAGGTCACCATTGCGTATGGCATGACAGAGACTAGTCCTGTGTCGTTTCAGAGCGCAACCACGGATCCGCTCGATAAACGCACGACAACGGTCGGGCGGATTCAGCCTCATCTCGAGGTAAAGATCGTTGATTTCGATGGTCGTACGGTATCGGTCGGTGAGACGGGAGAACTCTGTACAAGAGGGTACTCGGTAATGCTGGGGTACTGGGAAGACGAATCGAAGACACGCGAAAGCATCGTTGACGGATGGATGCATACAGGCGATCTCGCAACCATCGACGCCGATGGATATTGCAACATCGTCGGGAGGCTGAAGGATATGGTGATTCGAGGGGGAGAGAACATCTATCCCCGCGAAGTTGAGGAATACCTCTTCAGGCATCCAAAAATACAGAATGTGCAGGTGTTTGGCGTGCCGGATGAGAAGAACGGCGAGGAATTGTGTGCCTGGATCGTGCTGCGGAAAGGTGAAGGTTCGACTGAGGAAGATATCCGAGACTTTTGCCGAGGACAGATCGCTCACTACAAGGTGCCAAAGTATATTCGCTTCGTTAATGAATTGCCGATGACTGTGACGGGCAAAGTACAGAAGTTCGCCATGCGTGAGGAGATGATCCGCTATCTCAATCTGACCGGGCAAAAGACCGCCTGACAGGTTGGTGAAAACCGGGTGGAATCGTAAAAAATCGAGACTCGCAAACTTGCCATGAATTAGGTATCCGAAATAGATGCTGATGGCGAAATGCGGAGGTTTGCCAATTGGAGGTGTCGAATGTATGAAATAACCACGGATGTACTCATCGTCGGAACGGGGCCAGCCGGCTCCGCCAGCGCCGCGCTGCTTTCGACGTACGGCGTCAAAAACATGGTCATCAACCAATACCGTTGGTTGGCCAACACGCCGCGAGCGCACATCACAAACCTGCGCACCATGGAGGTCCTTCGCGACCTCGGCCAGCAAGTGGAGCAGGAGGCTTACCTGTACGCGACCGATCAGGATCTGATGGGTGGGACGGTCTTCTGCGAAAGTCTGACCGGTGAGGAAATTGGCAGGGTGCCCAGTTGGGGGCTGCATCCGCTGTCAAGAGCGGAACGGCAATTGTCGAGTCCGACAAAGATGAACGATCTGCCGCAGACGTTCATGGAACCGCTGCTGTTCAAGACGGCTTGCGCACGCGGTACCGAGGCACGGATGAGCACGGAATATCTGAGCCATACGCAGACCGATGAGGGTGTGCTCACGCGCTGCCGTGACCGCTTGTCGGGGGAGGAGTTCACGGTCAGATCAAAGTACCTTATCGGCGCAGACGGTGGGAACTCCAAGGTCGCAAAGGACGCGGGTTTGCCTTTCGAAGGGCAGATGGGTGTGCGGGGGTCGATGAACATCTGGTTCCGCGCGGACCTGTCTGAGTTCGTTGCACACCGCCCGGCGGTGTTGTACCCCATCATGCAACCGGGTGCAGAAGTGGGCGGTATCGGGATGGGCCTGATCCGGATGGTGCGGCCTTGGAATGAGTGGTTGATTGTTTGGGGCTATGACATCAACGAACCTACGCCGGTTGTGGACGAGGCCAAGGCCACCACGATCGCGCGGCAACTGGTGGGCAAGCCGGATCTCGAGATCGAACTGTTGGGCGCGAATACCTGGACCGTGAACAACATGTATGCGACCAGCATGCACGACGGCAGAGTGTTTTGCATGGGCGATGCGACCCATCGGCACCCGCCGTCTGGTGGGTTGGGCTCCAACACATCGATTCAGGACGCGTTTAACCTCGCGTGGAAGCTCGCGGCCGTCATCAAGGGGCAGGCGGGTGAAGCGCTTCTGGATACGTATTCGGCTGAGCGTGCGCCGATCGCCAAGCAGATCGTCACCCGCGCCAACCAGTCGATTGCCGAATTTGCTCCGCTTTATAGCGCGCTTGGCATTGACAAATCGAACGACGGGGAAGTCCTGCAAGCGAATATGCATGCGCGAAGCGGATCCACGGCGGCTGCCGAAAAACAGCGGGACGAAATTCGGGAGGCGTTGGCGTTCAAGCGATATGAACTGGACGCCCAGGGCGTGGAGATGAATCAACGCTATTACTCGAGCGCTGCGGTGACCGATGAGCAAACCGAACCGGAGTTCACGCGCGACCGTGAACTGTATTACCAGACGACGACATGGCCTGGCGCGCGTTTGCCGCACGCCTGGGTTTTCGACGCCCGTGGACGCCAACACTCCACGCTCGATCTCGCAGGACATGGGCGATTCGTACTGTTTACCGGTCTTGGAGGCGAAGCATGGGTTGAGGCTGCCTCAACAGTCGGTGAGGAGCTGGGAGTGGAGGTTGACGTGCACGTTATCGGTCCGCGGCAGTCCTATGCGGACCACACTGGCGACTGGGCTCGCGTGCGCGAAATCGGCGACAGTGGTTGCGTATTGACCCGCCCGGATCATCATGTGGCGTGGCGTAGCCTCGCGTTGCCGAATGATCCGGCAGCCGAGCTTCGCAGGGTATTGAAGCAGGTGCTGTCGAAGTAAATGCTGAAGGCGGGCGTTTCGCCGGGATCTGTGTAGTTACGGATCAACGGCGAGACGCCTGCGCAATTCAAGTACCGTTAGTTTGGCTCGTGGCTAGCGGCCTTTCTAGCGTGATGCCAATGCGCCAAATACGAGTCGCTCTACGGTGCGCCAATATTCTTCGGCCAGTGCCGGATCGGACGGTGATCGATCACTGGTCGCTGAGAATTCCGGACCGAAGCCCGAAAGCGTCGACGTCAGACTAATCAACATATAGTGGAAAACAATCGGCTCGACGTTGGGTAACGCCTGTTCTTGCTGGGCGGCACGGATTTGCGGCAGCAGCCAACCGATTAGCGGTTTTAAGAAAGCATCGGCGAGCCATTGCAGCCGCGAGCTGGAACCGAGCGATTCCTGAAGGATGAAGCGGTGAAACTCGGGAAACGCGACCGTGAAGCGAAATAGCGCCCTATAGGCCAGCTTGAGCCGATCGACCGCGCGAGCCGGACCGAGGCTGAACAGACTTGCATCGCGTTCTTGCCGGACACGTTCGAATACATAGTCGGCTACCGCCTGCCACAGAATTTCTTTGGAGCGAAAGTGATAGGTAATGAGCGGATGCTGCATCCCGATTCGGTCTGCAATGCTGCGAATACTGGCGACCTCGAAACCCTTTGATGAAAATTCGGTAAGCGCTGCATGCAAAATGGCCGAACGCGTTTCCTGAGCACGCTGCTGCTCGATACGCTTCAGCTCCGCCGGGCGACGTGCCCGGGCAGTGCGTGCATCAGGTAGGGTTCGTGACGCCATGGGCGAGTACGTTGCGACACGTTGAAGTGAATGTTGGGTGTCCAGATCATTGGATCTGGACGAGACTCGTTCTACAACCCAGCGTATGGTGCGCTACCGTCAAATGCCCGCTGCAGCAAGGCGCGAATTGCTCCGCGTTCTAGCGGACGGGGATTCCAGTAGGCGTTGTTGCATGCAATGTCGGCGGCCTGGTCGAGATGTTCCTCGAGCATGCCGATCTCCTTCAGTGCAACGGGTGCACCGTTTGCACGCGCGAGTTCGTATAGACCTTGCGCAGCGCTGTCGTGCCCAAGCGCCCGCGCAACCCGTTTCATCGCATCGGGCACAGCGCCGGCGTTGTACGCCAAGGCGTGTGGCAGCACAATGGTATGGGTGGGCGCATGCGGCAGATTGAAACTGCCGCCGAGCGTATGGCAGAGCTTATGATGCAAGGCCATACCAACGCTTCCGAGCACCGCGCCGCAGAGCCAGGCACCATAGAGCGCATCGGCGCGTGCGGATCGATCGTTCGGCTGCGCGACGATTTGGGGCAAGCTGCGCGCGAGCGCCGCGATGCCTTCTTCGGCCATCAGGCTGGTAAGCGGATTGGCATCACGTGAATACAAACCTTCTGCCGCGTGTGCGATGGCGTTGATGCCGCTGGTCACGGACATGTTGACTGGCAAAGTCAGAGTCAGGTCTGGATCGTAGACGACCGTTTTGGGTAATACGCGCAAATCGGTGCCTGTCCGTTTCAGACCCGATTCGGTCAAGCCGAATATCGGTGTCATCTCGCTGCCGGCGTAGGTGGTCGGCACAGCGAGAATGGGCAGGCTCGTCTCAAGGGCAAGGCCCTTCGCGAGGCCGATTGCGGAGCCGCCTCCCACGGCGATGACGCAGTCGGCATCCAGCGACGCGGCAACTGTGCGTGCTTGCGCGACGAGCTCAACCGGCACGTGCATGGCAGCTTGATCAAAGACACCCGCTGCGCGCGCACCCAATTGGTCGGCAACCGATACACCCAATGCGCGCTGCTCCTGACTACACAGAACCAGAGCGCGGTGTACCTGCAGGGTGTGCAACTCACGTTCGATGTGGGTGCGCGAGCCGCTGCCAAAGACGACACGCGTGCCGCGCCCGTTATAGACGAATTCAGAGGTTGACATCGCGGGTCCCGACGAGAATGTGCCCGTTCATGACCCGTGCTTCGAAGGGTTGAGAACGAAGTCGTAGTTGAGCGTATTAAACGGGGTGTCCATCGTGGTGCCGTCTGGCGCGACACCCGGCGGGTGCTGGATCCAGTCGACGACCAAAGTTGAGCGTACGCCGAATACGGCGTCCGAGTCGAGGTACTTGTCCCCGTTCCGGAACACGTGGGTAATCAAAGGCTCGTACCCTGGCGCCTTGATCCAGAAGTGCAGGTGGGCTGGGCGCCACGGATGGCGTCCGAGTGCATCCAGCATTCGGCCAACCGGTCCGTCGTGCGGAATCGGATAGGCCTCGGCGAGAATCGAGCGGAAATGAAAGCGTCCGTCAGGCAGCGTCTGCAAACGACCACGGCCTTGATACGCAACGTTTGGATCCTGCGGGTCCCCATACTGCACGTCGTAGTATCCGTCTTCATCGGATTGCCAGACCTCGAGCGAGGCCCCGGCTACAGGTTCTCCCGAAAGGCCCCGAACGCTGCCGGTAACAAAGCAGGGGAGGCCCGCTGCCCCGTTGGAAATGTCGTCACCGTTCCTGTATTCGGGGGCACCCATAACAAAGAAGGGACCCAGAACAGTGGCCTCCGTGCATTCGACTGGCTTGCGGTTGTTCTGTGTCGTAACCAGCATCGACAGACCGAGCGTATCCGACAGGAGGACGAACTCCTGGCGTTTGTCGTCAGTGATATGACCAACATCGGTGAGGAAGTCGATCGCGTACCGCCATTCATCCTCGGTCAATTTCACGTCTCTTGCGAACGAATGCAAATGCTGGACAAGGCTGGTCATCACAGTGCGCAGCCTGTCGTTGGTGCAGCCGGCCATCGCCTCGAGCACCGCTTGGGTGATGGTGTCTTCGTTGATATTGCGCATCGTCTTTCCTTGAACTCCGCGTTGCCAGTACAGTTAGCGCGCAAGCAACCGGGCAGCATTGTCCCCGTACACCTTGTCCAACTCAATGCCGGGAATCTGGATGTTGTCGAGCACGTTACCGAACTGCCGGATTGCGCCTCTCGGTGCAAACGGGAAGTCCGTTCCGAAGAGAATGTGATCGGGGTCTGCTACTTGCGCGAGCGCACTGAGGGGCGAATTGCCGGCGGAAAGTGCGGTGTCGAAGTAGAAGGATCTGACCGCCGCCAACGTATCACCCACGCGCTCGGCCACCGCGGGCATCATGGAAATCGAGAGGGCGATGCGAGGAACGAGGAACGGCAGCGTCCCGCCGGCATGTGAAAGGATGAACCGGATGTTCCTGAAGCGATTCGTCGCACCTGACATGATCAGGCTGGTGGCTGTACGTGTCGTCTCGAAGGGAAACTCGAGCACGGACGCCGGAGCGACCGTCGGCACTTCGTGAGGCGGCTGGTTGGGGTGAATGAAAACCACCGTTCCACGCCGGTTCAATTCTTCCCACAGCGGCGTGAAATGCTCGTCGCCCAGATACAGTCCGTTGTAGTTCGTAAACGCAATGAAACCATCAACCTTCAACTCGTCAAGACAGTAACTGACTTCCTTCAGCGAAGCATCGATGTCTGGCAGCGGCAAGCTCGCAAAAGAGCCGAACCGGCCGGTGTGCCGGGATCTGAGCTCCGCTGCGTGGTCGTTGCATTTTCTGAGCAGCGTAGCTGCATCCGGAAGGGTGGGGCCGGAGGAGATGGACAGGATGCCTTCGTCGATGCCGTTTTCATCCATCATCGCAATGGCTGCCTCGACGGACCAGGTGGGGGCCACGCCGCCCGGCATTGCCGCATTCAGCAAATCCAGTCCAACTGCGTCCACGTAGAGTTTCGGCAGAAAATGTTGGTGCGTATCAATCTTTCGCTTCGGCATGGCCGTCGTCTCCTATGAAGAATTCTTTTGCATCGGGAGGCGGCATTGCCTCCTCGGCTTAGACTCATCTTAGTCGTTATTTTTTACGTTTGCAAAGTTTAGTGAGCAATCGAGCCGTCCGCGTGCGCCTGGTCAAGTTGATGCAAGGCCACATCCGCCGGTCCGGCTTGTGCGAGGCCTTAACGTTCTATCCAGTGCAATGATGCTTTGCAACTCAGGAGATGCACGCGTGGACGTTGCGACCATAGTATTGGCCCACGAACCAACCCATCGCGGGTTTCGTTGGGCCGATATCGACCCGATTCAATGATTCCCTGCGCCAGCGTGGAGGCGTCAACCTGCAGCACCTACCTTCGATACACCCACACCCCCGCCGATGGGTTCAAAGCCAATCTAGATCGATCAGGAAAACGAAATGACCCAGAGCTACAAGTACTACGCGGGCGGTGCATGGCGTGAAGCCGAAGGCGCCCGGACCTTCGAGGTACTCGAACCCTATAGCCGCCAGCCCTTCGCACGGGTTGCCGCAGGTGGGCGGGCTGAGGCGCGTATTGCCGTGGAGGCCGCCGCCGGAGCGTTTCCGGAATGGTCCAATACGCCGCCGGCCGAACGCGCGCGCCTGTTCCTGAAGGCCGCGGAGATCGTCAAACGCCGTCGCAGCGAGATTGCCGATGCGCTGGCCCGCGAAACCGGCAGCACGATCTCGTTTGCCAACTTCCAGCAGGACCTCGTGGCCGCGACGCTCGAGCAGGCCGCCGGCTGGATGTATCAACCAGCCGGCCAGGTGTTGGTGACCAACCAGCCGGGCGTACATTCCATCGCCGTGCGTCGCCCGCTGGGTGTGGTAGCCAGCTTCACGCCCTGGAACGGCGCCAACATCCTGTCATGGCGGGCGGTCATTTCTCCGATCGGTGCCGGCAATACCGTGGTGGTCAAGCCGTCCGAACTCGCGCCGGTGTCGGCCGGCCTGATGCTGGCGGAAATCGCGCACGAGGCCGGCTTTCCCGACGGCGTCATCAATGTCGTGCCCCATGCACCCGGCGCCGCAGGCGAAATCGCAGATGAGTTCTTCGACAACCCGGAGGTGCGTGTCATCAACCTGATCGGTGGCGTGAAGACAGCCCGCATGCTGGCTGAACGGGCGGGCCGCACGCTCAAGCGCACGGTGCTGGAACTGGGTGGCTACAACCCGATGATCGTGCTCGATGACGTCGACCTCGACTATGCGGTTCGCACGGCGACTTTCGGCTGCTTTTTCCATCAAGGGCAGATTTGCCTGAATACGCGTCACATCATCGTCCAGCGCAAGATCTACGACGCGTTCCTGACCCGGTTCGTGGCGCGGACCCGGACCCTCACCTCCGGAGATCCGCAGGATCCGAAGACCATCATCGGACCGCTGGTTACGCCCGCGGCGGTCGAACTTGTCGATGAGCGTGTCAGGGAAGCAGTCGCCAAAGGCGCTGTCGTGCGCGCTGGCGGTCGCTACACGGGCCAGGTCTACGAACCCACGATTCTGACGGACGTGCCGGCCGATGCATTAGTCGCCCAGGAGGAGACCTTCGGGCCAGTGGTCGTGGTCGAGGCCGTGGACACGGCGGAGGAGGCGGTGGCCGCCGCCAACCGGACCCTGTACGGCCTGAGTTCTTCGATTCTGTCCGGCGACACTTACCGGGCCTTCGAACTCGCGCCAAAGATCCAGTGCGGGATCGTCAACGTCAACACGGCGACGGTCAACGACGAGATCCACGCGCCGATGGGCGGCGTGCGCGACAGCGGCTGGGGACGCACCGGCCCCGACAGTCTGGCCGACTTCAGCGACGTCATCTGGATCAATTCGCGCAGCACCCAGACGCCGTACCCGTTCTAAGGCGCGACGCTGGTCAACGGGTACGCGCACGGCCTACGGCGAGCGGAAGATCGGCTCCGCCGGCATGGCAGTGCGGCGCGCAGGCGACGCTGCTCGACGATGGCAGTCGTCAGGTCTATCAGACCGTAACCTGGCGGGAAGGGCAGCAACGCAACACTGTCCTCGCGTTTTACCACCCTGCGGGTTCGTTCCGCTCATCGTGACTATTGGCGCTGTGCTCAGCACGCACAGCGCCCCCTTCCTGACTCCATCCCCACCTTGCGCATCTTGCCTGGACTACGGTTAAGGCAGATCTTCAAGCGCGCCTGCGTTTTCGAACAACCTGAGCAGCATCGAGCGCAACACCTTGACGTCGCCGGCGTTGAAGCCAGAGAGCGCCACCGACTCGTGGCGCTTTGCGACAGGAACAATGCGCAAAGCAAGCTCTTCCCCTTTTTCCGTCAGGACAACCCTGATCGACCGTCCATCTGTCGCGCTCCTCTCTCGTCGCACCAATTCCTGCCCCTCAAGACGATCGATGATCCTGGAGAGCGCCGAAATATCGGACGACGCATGGAGAGAGAGCTCAGACAAAGTCTGACCCGGAACATACAGAAGCGAGGCACAGACCCGCCACTCGCTGAGGTTCAGGCCGAACGGTTTAAGTGCCTTAGAGAACGCGTTTCCCATTCGGCTGGTGGCACGGGCCATCAGGAAGGGAATCGCTTTTTCCAATTCTTCTGGTCGCTTGGGAGTGTTCACGATCGTCGCCAAAACTGAGGATTGAAGTGAATTCATATAATTGAAAAATCAATTATATGCTACCCGATAGTGAGCGCGAATTGAAGCAGTTTTTCGGGCTGCGTCGGACGGTTCACGGTCGTCAATCGACAAGGGTTTACACGGAGCACATATATTTGAAAAATCAAGTACAGTTCGCTGCATATACTTGAAAAATCAAATATGTGACGACCGGGGACAAACCTATGTGATGCCCCTCATCTTCCTTGTTTGCAGATGAGGTTGCGATGCGTTGAATTGGAGCGGATCAATGAGAAACAAGATTGCACTTGAAGAACACTTTGCGATAGACCTCACCATCGAGCAGTCGAAAATCTATGCGCCTGCCCCCGTTTGGGAGATGCTGAAGTCCAATCTGATGGACATTGAGCAGCAGAGACTCGAGCGGATGGAGCAGGGCGGCACCGAGTATTCGATCCTGTCGCTCAACTCGCCGGGCATCCAGGGGATCCCGGACGCCAAACAGGCGATCGATGTCGCGAGGCGCGCCAATGATGTCCTCGCTGACCATGTTTCCCGGCATCCCACACGCCTCGGCGGGTTCGCCGCGTTGCCGATGCAGGACCCCGAAGCGGCGGCACGTGAGCTCGAGCGAACCGTGAAGGATCTGGGATTTCACGGCTTCATGGTGAATGGTTTTTCGCAGGTGGGCGATGCGGAAAATGTCGTGTACTACGATGCGCCGCAGTACACCGATTTCTGGACGAGCGCGGCGGCGCTCGGCAAGCCGTTTTATATGCATCCCCGGGATCCGTTGCCGTCCCGTGAACCGATCTACGACGGTTTTCCATGGCTGACCGCGGCGACTTGGGCGTTCGCGGTTGAAACGAGTATTCACGCCCTGAGACTGATGACCTCAGGTCTGTTCGACCGCAATCCCAGCTTGCAGATGATTCTTGGCCATCTCGGCGAGGGGATTCCGTACAACGTCTGGCGCGTCGACCACATTCTCAAGAAGGCGCCACGCGGCGTGCCCTGCAAGCGCAGCGTGGGCGAATATCTCCAGGAGAATGTCTACCTCACGACGAGCGGCAACTTCAGAACACAGACGCTTCAGTCCGCGATGCTGGAGGTGGGCAGTGACCGGATCATGTATTCGGTCGACTACCCATTTGAAACACATGACGAGGCGTCCCAGTGGTTCGACACGTGCTCGATCAGCGAAACTGATCGCGTGAAAATTGGACGTGAGAATGCTCGGCGTCTATTCGGGCTTGAATGACCTGAGGAATAGGGAGAAATGTGATGTCTGTCACTGAATTGGCGCCAGCAAACGTGTGGCGCAACAAAATCTTTAGCGGCGGCTGGAAAACCGGCGGCGCGGGCACGATCCCGGTGACTGAGAAAGCGACCGGTGAGGAAATGGGATCGATTGGCTGCGCGTCGGCTGCCGATGTGTCAGCCGCCGCCGCGATCGCGGCGGATGCGCAACGCGCCTGGGCTGCGACACCGGGGCCTCAGCGCGGCGATGTGTTGCGCGAGGTGGCGCGTTTGCTGGAGATTCACAAAGAGGAGATTGCCGTTCAGATTGTCCGCGAGACTGGGTCGATACGGCCGAAGGGGCAACTGGAAGTGAAGTTGGCGATACGCGAGATTCTCGAAGCTGCGGCCTTGGGCAGCCAGCCAACCGGGATGATCACGACAAGCGATGTGAAGGGGCGGCATAGCGTAGCGCGCAGAATTCCCATGGGCGTGGTCGGTGTGATTACCCCGTGGAATTCCCCGCTCATCCTGGCGGCGCGAGCCATCGCACCGGCGCTGGCCACCGGCAACGCCGTGCTGCTCAAGCCCGATCCTCAATCACCGGTCTGCGGCGGTGTCATGTATGCGCGGCTATTCGAGGCCGCGGGTTTGCCTGAGGGACTGTTCCATGTGCTTCCCGGTGGCGCGGACACCGGTGACGCGCTGGTCCGGGATCCGCTTGTCAACATGATCAGCTTCACGGGGTCCACGCAGGTTGGGCAAACGATCGGCGCCGTCGCGGGTGGTTTGCTCAAGCGAACGAGTCTTGAGCTCGGCGGCAAGAATCCCTACATCGTGCTTGACGACGTCGATGTCGAAGCGGCGGCGAGCGCCGGGGCGTGGGGGTCGTTTTTGCATCAGGGGCAAGTCTGCATGTCGGCAGGCCGGCATCTCGTTCATGAAAGCATTGCTGACGCGTACATTGAGAGCCTCGTCCGACGCGCCGGAGCGTTATCGGTTGGCGACCCTTTCAAGGGCAATTTCCATCTTGGCCCGATCATCAACGAACGGCAGGCCGCAAATGTCGATCGCATCGTGGCGGAGTCTGTCAGCAAGGGGGCGAAGGTTCTCGCCGGTGGGTCCCGCGACGGGCTGTTTTTTAAACCGACCGTCATGGTAGACGTCGCGCCAGGCATGCCTGCGTTCGAGGAAGAGATCTTCGGTCCGGTCGCCGCAGTGACTGTGTTCAAGAACGATGACGAAGCGGTAACGCTCGCCAATCAGAACCGATATGGCCTGGTTGCGGCCGTGGCGTCAGCCGATTTGCGCCGGGCCCAGCGGATCGCGGACCGGCTGCACGCCGGCATCATCCACATCAATGACCAGACGGTCAATCACGAGGTGTTTGGGCCCATGGGCGGTCTGGGTTTGTCCGGCAACGGACATAACTACAGCACGCTGACCAACATCGACCAGTTTACGGAATGGCAGTGGGTGACGAGCCGCGACGATCTTCCGGCTTATCCGTTTTAGATCTAACACAGCGAGGTGAATCGTGACCCCCAGTACTGCCCAGCGCGTGGAAGAGGCACCTGTTTCGATCGTCGACATTGGTGCGCTGATCGATAGCCAGCCATTGAGCACGTTCCAGAAATGGATCATGGTCATGATCGGTTGCTCGGTGGTGATGGATGGGTTCGACGTGCAGACAATGGGTTTTGTCGCACCTGCGATTGTCCGGACGTGGGGCATGAGTCCGGCCGAACTCGGCCCCGTGTTCGGCGCCGGCCTGCTGGGGATGCTCGTGGGTTCCATCGTTCTCGGCGCTATGGCCGATCGCGCGGGGCGCCGGCCGGTGCTGATCGGCGCGACTGTCTTCTATGGGCTATGCATGCTCGGCACCACCCTGGTTCAAAGTGTGCCCGAGTTTCTTGTCGTTCGTTTCCTGACCGGTTTCGGTATTGGTGGCGTGATGGGTAACGCCATCGCGCTGGTCAGCGAGTACAGTCCGCAGAAACATCGGGCGTCGCTGATGACATGGGTTTCGTGTGGCTTCACGGGTGGGGCAATCGCGGGAGGGCTTCTCTGCGCCATGCTGCTCCCGTCGATGGGATGGCGGGCGGTATTCCTCGTTGGGGGTGTATTGCCGCTGGTCATTGCCATCGCGATGGTCAGGTACCTGCCGGAGTCGCTCCAGTTGATGGTGCTCAAACAGCGCAGCCCGGAACGGATTGCTCAATGGCTTGGGCGCATCGCGCCGAACGTCAAGTTCGGGCCGGGGATCCGCTTTGTCGTTCACGGCCAGCCGCAAGCGAAGGCCTCGGTCGGCGAACTCTTTCGCCATCGCCGCGGCACGATGACGCTGTTGTTGTGGGGGATCAACTTCGCGAACCTGCTTGATCTCTTTTTCCTGTCGAACTGGCTTCCGATGCTTTCCTTGCGAGTGGGCCATGAAGTGTCGACGGCTGTGCTCATCGGTACCTCGTTGCAGATCGGTGGTACGGCGGGTGCGCTGCTGCTGGGGCCGTTGATGGACCGCTTCGGTTTCTATCGTGTCCTCGCGTTCAGCTTTCTGGTGGCGACAATTTCTGTCTCATGCGTCGGTCTCCCTGATCTATCGACAGGATTGCGCTTTGCGGTCGTGCTGATCAGCGGGATCTGCATTGTAGGCGGGCAGCCGGCGGTCAATGCGTTGACCGCGACGCTCTATCCCACTTCGCTGCGGGCCACCGGAGTTGGCTGGAGTCTCGGAATCGGCCGGGCGGGTTCAATTATCGGTCCTGTCGTGGCGGGACAACTAGTCGAACTGCAGTGGTCGAACACGGCGTTGTTTGTCGCGGCCGCGGTGCCCGCGTTGGCATCGTGTCTGATGATTGTTTTCCTTAGCCATGTTACGAGGAAAAATCGGATCGATTGCGTCGAGTGCTAGCGAGTCACGGCAAATCTAGAGAGAATATTTCGATCAATAAATTAGCATTGCTAATGTAAAAAACACGATGGCGGTTTCTGTGCCGGGCTGACCCAGAAGAAGTGGCATCAGAGGTCGGCATTCAAGGAAGATGACATGAGTATTTCGATCACGGTGAATGGCAAGCGACACCTTCTGACCGTAGCTGCTGACACACCACTACTCTACGTGCTGCGCAACGACCTTCAGTTAAATGGTCCGAAGTTCGGCTGCGGTGAGGCGCAGTGTGGCGCATGCACGGTTATGGTCGGCAAAGATGCAACGCCCTCATGTGTTTTTCCGGTTGGCGCGGTAGGTGCGGCTCAGGTGACCACGATAGAAGGCCTGGGTCATGGCGAACACCTTCATGCGTTGCAGAAGGCCTTCCTCGCTGAGCAGGCCGCACAGTGCGGCTATTGCTCGAGCGGGATGTTGATGGCCGCGAAAGTGCTGCTAGAACGAATTCCCGATCCGGATCCGGCGACCATACGGCGCGAGTTGGCCGGCCAGAAATGCCGGTGCGGCACGCACAACCGAATCGTCCGTGCGATTCAGCGCGCAGCGCAGGAGTTGCGTGCATGAACACCATCAAACTTTCTCGACGCGCGTTCGGTAAGCTGGCTGGCGCGGTAGTCGCGACGTTCTCGCTCGCGCCATTCTCCGAGTTTGCGTGGGACGAGCCCGACCTCCCGGTTGATCTTCGCGCCAATCGCAAGCTTGACGGTTGGATTCGAGTCGACGAGGCGGGCACGGTTACGATCTTCACGGGAAAGGCTGAGTTGGGGCAGGGTATTCTCACCGCGCTCTTGCAGATCGCAGCGGACGAACTCGATGTGGATCCGGATCGCGTGCGCATGATTTCCGCGGATACGGCCCGCAGCCCGAACGAGACCTACACCTTCGGCAGCCAGTCGGTCGAGCAAGGCGGGGCGGCGTTACGCGCTGCCGCAGCCCAGGCGAGGGCGGTCCTCGTTGGCGTGGCGTGCCGGCGATTCAACGTACCGGCGGCGGATTTGCGCGTCGAGAACGGTGTCGTGCTGACTGCCGACGGCCGCCGCATGACGTACACGGAGATTGTGAGAGACGAACGGGAGCTTCTCGCACGCGAGGTGACGGCGGACGTCACCCCGAAGCGTCCGTCGGAATACAAGCTGGTCGGCAAGTCAGTGCCGCGCATTGATTTTCCGGCAAAGTTCACCGGCGGCGCGGCATTCGTTCAGGATATGCGTCTGCCGGGCATGCTTTTCGGCCGTATCGTGCGGCCTCCGAGGTATGGCGCGCAGCTGGTTTCACTCGACGACGCATCGGTCAGGGCGCTCGCGGGTGTCATCGCCGTGGTTCGCAATGGCAACTTCCTCGGTGTCGTCGCCGAGCGCGAAGAGCAGGCGATAGCTGCACGTCGTGCGTTGCAGGAGGCGGCGCAGTGGAGCGCGGATTATGTTCCTTTGCCCGACGTCGACCACCTCGAGCCGGCATTGCAACGCTGGCGAAGCGCCGATGCCGTGATTGGCGAAGCGGGACAGGACACGCCCGTGCCTGATAGCGCGACGCAGCTGGAGGGGACGTACTCTCGCCCCTACCTGTCACACGCGTCAATTGGGCCTTCGTGTTCCGTTGCGCAGATCAAGGACGGGCACATGACCGTCTGGTCCCACACGCAGGGTGCGTTTCCATTGCGCGGCAATCTCGCTACGGTGCTTGAAATGCCCATGAACGCGGTCGACGTGGTGCACGTGCCGGGTTCGGGTTGCTACGGCCACAATGGTGCTGACGATGTGGCGCTGGATGCGGCGCTGCTGGCTCGTGAGGTGGCGGGACGGCCGGTGAAGGTTCAATGGATGCGCGATGACGAATTCGCATGGGCGCCGATCAGTCCGGCCATGGTGATGCGGGTGAAGGCGGCGCTCTCCTCGGAAGGCCGCATTGTCGACTGGAACTATGACGTTTGGAGCAATTCGCACGCAATGCGGCCGGGCCAACCCGGTGGTGTGAATCTGCTGGCCGCCTGGCACCTCGCCAAGCCCTTTCAGCCGTCGGCACCCGTGTCGATTCCACAGCCATACGGCAATGGCGACCGCAATGCGGTGCCGCTCTACGATCTGGCGCGCAAGAGGGTGACGAACCACCTGCTGCTGGACGCACCCATTCGCACGAGCTCGCTGCGCACGTTGGGCGCTTACGGAAATGTCTTTGCGATCGAGTCGTTCATGGACGAGCTTGCGCTCGCGGCAAATGCCGATCCGGTCGCGTTTCGCCTCGCGCACCTCAGTGATCCGCGTGCGCTTGCCGTGGTGCGGGAGGCGGCCGGCCAGTCCGGATGGCGGCCCGGGTTGAAGGGCGACGGGCAACGCGGACGCGGCTTCGCCTATGCGCGCTACAAAAACATTGGGGCATACGCGGCGATCGTCGTCGACGTGCACGTGGACCGCTCCACGGGCGTGATCAGTGTGACGAAAGTGACTGCCGCCATTGACGTGGGTCGCGTGATCAATCCTGACGGTGTGAAGAACCAGATCGAGGGTGGCATCGTCCAGGCGCTGAGTTGGGCGCTCAAGGAGCGCGTCATGTTCAGTCACACCGAAATCACCACGCGCAGTTGGCAGGACTACCCGATCCTGAGCTTCGCCGAGGTGCC
>OVEP010004775.1_pt3 | contig 16178 bp, 14 predicted proteins | sample 1779801 | NCBI WGS metagenome assembly OVEP01 (sample SAMEA3914791, study PRJEB12502) | metagenome | biome: forest; material: soil | place: Canada | collected 2011-07-03 | depth 0.1 m
ATGGTTCGTCGCAAGCATCATTACTACGTCTACGTTGTCGCGCTCGACGACACGGTCTGGAACGAGGCGCGTTTTCGCCGCGCGAATCCGGACTACCGGTTCGACAAACCGTGCGTCTATGTGGGAATGACGGGACTGGACCCGGATTTGAGATTCGACCGGCACAAGGCCGGCATTCAGGCAAATCGCTATGTGCGCGATTACGGCCTGCGGCTCTTGCCCGAACTCTATGAAGTGTTCAACCCCATGCCTTACCGCGGCGCACAGGATATGGAGGTGGAATTGGCGATTGGACTGCGCGAGGCGGGGTACGGCGTCTGGCAGGCGTAATGAAAGCGAAAGGCTAGTCTTATTTCACGCCAAGCCCGCGCAGCACTGCATTGCCTTCGGGCGTCAGACGGATATGCGAAACGCCTGCGTGGCCGGCAACTGTTTCAATCAGGCCGGCTTCGTGAAGCTGCGGAATCTCGGGTTTCGCGGACGCGTCGATCGGCGCGTGCAGCAACAGCAGCAGCGTCGCCAGTTCGTGGTGGCTCAGCAGGCGGCGCAGAATTGTGGGCCGCTTCGCCGGTGCTGGCGTCTCGTTCGTGTTGTGATCGGGCTGGTTCATGGAGCGCACCTTGTGCGGGATAGTGTCGGATGGATCATGCGGACGAAGTCTTAAACGATTCTTAAGATCCATTGTCATGTAACACCGTGACACTATGATTGCGCCGGAACAAGTTACCGACAGTTACACCTGGCCGATTATTACCTTTGCTTACGTTACGGTGCGCAGGTTTTGCTCGCCGATTCGATCCACATATTGCTCACGTGGCGCTTGCCCGCGTAGTAGCGATAAGTCGTCGCGCCATTGTCGCTGCGCACCTTGACGATATTCGAATCGCCGAAGTCGAGCATCTGGCCTTGCGGGATGGCGGTCGACTTGAACGCGTCATTGTGGCTGGTCGCCACTTGCGTCAGGCACGCGACCACGTCGTTGACCGAGCGCTGCGTGGTGGTGTCGATGACGGGCTCGCCGGCATCCGGATTCTTCTGGAAGTACGCGCAAGCGCTGAGAAGCAGGGGCACTGACAGGACTACGGCAAACTTCTTCATATCTCTCCTGGCGTTTCGTTCGGACGACGGGGCGCGGGACGCCCGCAGGGGGCAGCGCGCGGCACGGGCCGTGGATCAACCGCCATTATATCGGTGCGCTGAGCCCGCTTGATCCGATGAAGCATGGGCCGTGCCCGATCCGTATGAATCCGCCCGAATCCAGCCGATCCACCTGAGTCCATCCGAATCCGCCCGATTCACCCGAATCCGCCCGAATCAACGGACAGCGGCCCGCCTACCGCCGTCCTCCCGCGTGGCAAGCCGAACGCCTATTTGCGGCGCTGGGCCTGCGCGGCGAGCCGCACAGCCGCGTTGGCCGCGCCATAGCCCTCGTAGCCGCCGCGCCGTTCGACAATCTCCAGGAAAAACCGCTGATCCAGTTGTTCGGTGTACGCGTGGAAGAACTCGCCGCCGCGTTCATCGCGGTCATACAGGATGTTGTGCGCGCGCAGCGCCTCGAGCGTCTCGTCCGGCAGCGCATAGCGCGCCTCGAGGTCGTCGTAGTAATTGCGAGGAATGCGCAGCACCGGCAGACCGTCGGCGACGAATTCGGGAACCGCGCTGAAAATATCGCCTGTGCTGAACGCAACGTGGTTCAGACCCGAGCCGTGGTACGTGTGCAAGGCTTCAGCCACCGCCGTGTGATGGTCCACCGACGCGTTCAGCACGATACGCACCGACCCGTCATGACTGCGCAGCGCGCGGCTGCGCACCAGCCCGTACGGGTCGGGCACCAGCACGCCCGGCTCGGCCTGGAAGCCGAGCGCGGTCCGCAGAAACAGCACCCACGTATCCAGCGAAGGCGCCGGCACCGACAGGCAGACGTGGTCGATGCGCGTGAGCGGCCCCACTTCAGTCGGACCGTTGACGTCGGTGAGCACGAAATCGGCTTCGAACAGGGTGGGCTGATCCGGCGTCTCGTCGACGAAATAGTTCAGGCTGCCGTCGGGCGCCTGCACCGCGGGCAGTACGCGTTCGTTCGGGCCGATCTGGCCGGAGAACGGTGCGTAGCCGAACCCGGCGGCGCGCTCGAACGCCTGATTGGCGTCGTCCACGCGAAACGCCGATGCGCACAGCGACAACCCATGCTGCTGGAAGAAGGCGTTGGCGAATGAATCCGGTTCGGCGTTCAGCACGATCGACGCCGCGCCGTGCTGAAACAGCGTCACATCTTTCGAACGATGCTGGCCGGCTTGACGAAAGCGCAGCTTGCCGAGCCAGTCGACGAGATGTGCGCGGGTGGTGTGGTCGACCGCGAACTCGAGAAACTGATAGCCGACATGCGCGGGCGCGGCCGGCGATTGATAGAGCTGGCCGACCGGCTGCTGCGTGGACTCGAGCAGCGCGCGCGTCTGTTCCTCGAGGAACAGCAGTGAGCGATGGCCGTCCGCTGCGGTGATGGTGGTCGGTGCGGCGCGAAAGCCGTCGTTGAAAATTTCGAGCGAAAGCGGCCCTGTGTAACCGGTTTTCACGACCTGCGCGGTGAAGGCCGCCAGATCGAAATCGCCCTGGCCCGGGAAGCAGCGGTAGTGGCGGCTCCACTCGAGCACGTCCATGGCCAGCTTCGGCGCGTCGGCGATTTGCACGAAGGCGATGCGTTCGCCCGGAATGTCGGCGATCGCATCCACCGTATCGTTCAGCGACAACGTATGAAAGCTGTCGAGCACGAGCCCCAGATTCGGATGGTTCACCGCGTTGACGAGCTTCCACGCATGGCGGTAGGTCTTCACGTGCTTGCCCCACGCGAGTGCCTCATAACCGGCGATCACGCCGGCTGCTTCGGCCGCGCGGGCCAACGCGCCCAACTGGTCGGTCATCAGCGAATCGTCGCCGATGGTGTCGGGCGAGACGTTGCTGCACACCAGAATCCGGTCCGTCCCCAGTTCGTGCATCACGTCGAACTTGCGTTTCGCCCGATCCAGATTGCGCGCGAGGCGCTCCGGGCTCACCCCGTCGAAATCGCGGAACGGCTGGAACAGCATGATTTTCAGCCCGAGATCCTCGGCGATGCGCCGCACCTCGGCGGGCGAGCCGTCGAAATACAGCAGGTCGTTCTCGAAGATCTCGACCCCTTCGAAGCCCGCCGCCTGGATGGCGGTCAGCTTCTCGACGAGGGTCCCGCTGATCGACACGGTGGCAATCGAACGTTGCATGAACGGCTCCTGCAAAAACAATGAAACGGCTGTTGGGAGGGCGAAATGGTCGCTTTGCCGCGTCCGCGCGCCTTGCGGTCCGCCATGTTGCAATGCGGGGAATGGTCTAGCTAGTTACCAACAACCAGCAAGAGGCGGACCGAAAACACCCGCATTAACCGCAATTTTCGACAGTTTATACAAACTAACTAGATGGTACAAATTCGTATAAACCCCGAATGACGATTGCGGACAATGCGCGCACACTGCGCTCATGTTGTAGAGCCGCGGCGCGTGCCGTGGCCCGCTTTATGTCTTACTTTTGCAGGAGTAGTCGTCATGAGTTTTGCCTCAGTGCTGGTCCTCAACGGACCGAATCTCAACCTGCTCGGCACGCGTGAGCCGGCTATCTATGGCTCGGAAACGCTCGACGACGTCGCGAAACTTTGCCGCGACGCGGGCGATCGGCTGGATCTGGCGGTCGACTTCTGTCAATCGAATGCCGAGCATCAACTCATCGACTGGCTGCATGCGGCGCGCAGCAAGGTCGACGGCATCGTGATCAATCCTGCCGCTTACACGCATACCTCGGTGGCGATTGCCGACGCGCTCACCGCGATCGAAAAGCCCGTCATCGAAGTGCATATTTCAAACGTGCATCGCCGCGAAGCGTTCCGGCATCACTCGTACGTGTCGGCGGTGGCCGAGGCGATCATCATCGGTTGCGGTACGCAGGGCTATGTGCTCGCGCTGGAGCGGATGGCGACTATTCTTAAGAATAGGGCGGCAAAATGAACCAACAAGCAAACACTCAAGCGAGCGCAAAATCGTTTCTCGTCGGCCTGATCGGCTCGGGCATCGGCGGATCGCTCAGCCCCGCGATGCATGAGGAGGAGGGCAGCAAGCTCGGCCTGCACTATGTGTACCGGCGCATCGATCTGGAAGCGTTGAAGCTGGACATCACGGCGCTCTCCGATTTACTCGTTGCCGCTGAACGTATGGGCTACAACGGACTGAACATCACGTACCCGTGCAAGCAGGCGGTGATCCCGCTGCTCGACGAACTGTCCGACGACGCGCGCGCACTCGGCGCGGTCAACACGGTTCTGTTCAAGGACGGCAAACGTATCGGCCACAACACCGATTGGTCCGGTTTCGCGCGCGCATTTCAACGCGGCTTGCCGGACGTATCGCTGGAACGCGTCGTGCAACTGGGCGCGGGCGGCGCGGGCGCGGCAGTCGCGCATGCCGCGCTGACGATGGGTACGCAAGCGCTTACGCTGTTCGACGTGGACGCCGCGCGCGCCGCATCGCTCGCCGCGGAATTGCAGAAGCGTTTTCCCGCCTCCACCGTGACCGCCGGCGACTCGCTCACGGAATCGCTCCATGAATCGCTCGTGGCCGCTAACGGCCTGATTCACGCCACGCCCACCGGCATGGCGAAATTGCCGGGCTTGCCGTTGCCGGTCGAATTGCTGCACCGCGGTTTGTGGGTCGCGGACATCGTCTATTTTCCGATCCGCACCGCGCTATTGCAGGCCGCCGAAGCGCTTGGCTGCCGCACGCTGAGTGGCGGCGGGATGGCGGTGTATCAGGCGGTCGACGCGATGCGACTCTTCACGGGTCTCGAGCCCGACGCCGAGCGCGTCTACACGCATTTCCAGTCCTTGTTGCAACGCCCCTAAGGAAGTCCCTTCGGGGACGCTAAACCGGTAGCACGCGAGCCGTACACAACCGGTGCACAACCAGACCGAGGAGACAGAGACGCCATGCCACAACCCATTCAATCGCCCCCCGCCGACGCAACGACCCAGCCGAATGCCAAGGCGAGCTCCGTGCGCCGCACGAAAGCCCGCTATCAGATTCTCTCGCTGCTAGCGATCGGTACGATGATCAACTATCTGGACCGCACGGTGCTCGGCATCGCGGCGCCGCAGTTGACCAAGGAACTCGGCATCAACGCCGCGCTCATGGGGCTGCTGTTCTCCGTGTTCTCGTGGAGCTATGTGGCCTCGCAGATTCCGGGCGGCCTGTTTCTCGACCGCTTCGGCAGCAGGGTGACGTATTTCCTGTCGATGACCTTCTGGTCGCTGTTCACGCTGGCGCAAGGTCTCGTGCATGGCATCGGCGCGTTGTTCGTGTTCCGGCTTGGCCTCGGCGTCGCGGAAGCGCCGTGCTTCCCGACCAATAGCCGGGTGGTGGCCACCTGGTTTCCGCAGAGCGAACGCGCGATGGCGACCGGCACTTACACGGTCGGCGAATATATCGGCCTCGCGTTTTTCAGTCCGTTTCTGTTCATGCTGATGGGCGCGTTCGGCTGGCGTTCGTTGTTTTACGTGGTGGGCGGCGTGGGCCTCGTGTTCGGCCTGATCTGGTGGCTGTTCTATCGCGAGCCGCACGATCATCCGACAGTCAATCAGGCGGAGCTCGACTACATCGAAGCAGGTGGCGGTCTGACGCACGGAAAGAAGGACGCAGATCTCTCCGGCGCACCGGCGGCAGCGGGTGCAGCCGGCGGCGCGACGGCTACGGCAAAGGCCGGCTTCGAATGGCGCACCATCGGGCGTCTGCTCAAGCATCGTCAACTGACCGGCATCTGCCTCGGCCAGTTCGCCGGTAACTCGACGCTGGTGTTCTTCCTCACCTGGTTCCCGACGTATCTCGCCACCGAACGCCATATGGCCTGGCTGAAGATCGGCTTCTTCGCGATCATGCCGTTCATTGCCGCGTCGATCGGCGTGATGTTCGGCGGCATCTTCTCCGACTGGCTGCTGCGTCGCGGCAAGTCGCCGAACGTGGCGCGCAAACTGCCGATCATTGCCGGCCTGCTGCTCGCGTCGACGATTATTTTGGCCAACTATGTCGAGAGCAACGTGGCGGTGATCGCGATTCTGTCAGTGGCGTTTTTCGCGCAGGGCATGGCGGCGCTGGGCTGGACGCTGGTGTCGGACATCGCGCCCGACGGCCTGCTTGGTGTGACCGGCGGCATCTTCAACTTTGCCGCCAATCTGGCCGGCATCGTGACGCCGTTGGTGGTGGGTTTCATCGTCGCGGCAACCGGCTCGTTTGTCGGTGCGCTGGTGTTCATCGGCGCGCTCGCCTTGATCGGTGCGCTGTCTTACATCTTTATCGTCGGCGATATCAAGCGGATCGTGCTGGTGGATTGAACCGGATGGTTGGATCCAATGGCCTGATGGAATAGAGAAGGGGGACGTGGTGATACCACGTCCCCCTTCTTTTATTGCAGTTCTGCCTCAGTCTTCCTTGCGCACGAAACGCAGCACGGCGTCGACGATCATCGCGCGATGACGCGCGCGCAGGCGCGGGTGCGACGGATCGCGGCCGAACGCCGTACCGAAGGTATGGCGATTGCCGACGCGGTGAAAGCACAGCGAGCTGATCATCAAGTGCAGGTCGATCGCATCGACGTCGCTGCGGAACAGTCCCGCCGCGATACCGCGCGAGAGCAGATCTTCGATCGTATGAATGACGGTGACGTTGCGGCCTTTGAAGGACTTCACCTGCTCGACGTACTTCGCGCCGTGAATGTTCTCGATCGTCACGAGGCGCACGAAGTCGCGCTGGCGGTCGTGATAGTCGAACGTGAACTCGACCAGCGCGCGCATGCCCTCGATCGGATCGAGTTCGCTGACGTGCAGATCCTGTTCGAGTGCGCGAATGTCGCCGTACACTTTTTCCAGCACAGCCTGGTACAACCCTTCCTTACTGCCGAAGTAGTAGTACAGCATGCGCTTGGTCGTGTTCGTGCGCTCCGCGATCGCGTCGACGCGCGCACCGGTCAGCCCCATCGCGGAGAACTCCTGCGTCGCGACGTCGAGGATGTTGCGCTTGGTCTGTTCGGGATCGTACTTGCGTCTGGCGTCCGTACGCGAGGCGTTGGACACGATGCCGGTGGTATCAGGCTCGGCGGCCTTGCTTCCCTTTTTCATTGTGTTTTCGAGCGGCAGTGACGGCGCATTCTAGCATGGCCAAACCAGCCTCTGGAGCGGGTCTCCGGCATAAGCGCCGGCGTATTGAATAGCGTCACGGCGTCGACCGGTTCGAGGGGCGCCGGGCGGCGAGTGCGTCGCGCGTCTGCATGGCGGTATAGGTGAGTTGCGCGGCCGCGAGACCGAGCGCGCCGTAGGTGGGCGTCAGGCCGAAGGCCGCGAACGCGTCGGGCACGGGCCGTTCGCCGGAGATGGCCGCCGCCAGCAATTCGCCCGAGACGGTGGTGGGCGCCATGCCGTGCCCGCCGAAGCCGACCGCGTACCAGATGCCGTCCGTGCTGCGGCCGATTTGCGGCATCTTGTGCCGCGCGTAGCTCATCAGGCCGCCCCAGGCGTGCTCGATACGCACGTCGTGCAATTGCGGATAGACCTTCAGCAGATCGCGCCGCAACAGCCGCGCGATGATGTCAGGAGAGCGGTCGCGAACCGAGATGCGGCCGCCCCACAGGATGCGTGTGTCGGGCAGCGGGCGATAGTAGTCGAAGGCGAAGCGCGTGTCGTAGACGGCGGCGCGGGTGTCCATTGCGTCTTTCAGGCGTGCGCCGAGCGGCTCGGTGGCCATGACGTAGGTGGCGATCGGCAACACCGCGCGTTCGACCCGTGGATAGACGTTGCGCGCATAACCGCCGCCGGCCATCACGACGTGGCGCGCGTCGAGCGCGCCGTGCGGCGTATGCACCACGAAATCCGAGCCTTCGAGCTCCAAGCGTACAACGGGCGATTTCTCGTGAATCTGCACGCCCGCGTTAGCCGCGGCACCCGCGACACCGAGCACATATTTCAGCGGATGAAAGTGGAATGCGTTGCGCTCGAACAGGCCACCGTGATAGCGGCTCGTCTTCAGTTGTGAAGCAAGTTCCGCGGCCGCCACGGGTTCCCACTCGACACCGAACGAATCCCGCATCAAGCGCCGTTGCGTCTCGAGCCTTGCCGGTTCGTCGAACCAGTTGGCGAGGATCACGCCGGCATCGGTCACGTCGCAATCGATGCGGTAGCGCCGGATACGCTTCCTCATCAGATCGACGGCGTCGGTTGTCAGCGTATAGAGTTCGCGCGCGCGGGCCGGCCCGAGGGTTTTCAGCAGATCCGCGCAATCGAGGCTGTAGCCGCCGAACACGAATCCGCCGTTGCGGCCGGAGGCGCCGAAGCCTACCTGCTCGGTTTCGAGGACGGCGACGTCGGTGACGCCGCGCTCGGCGAGTCCCAACGCCGTGGACAAACCCGCGAGGCCGCCGCCAATGATGCAGACGTTGACGCTGCGCCGGCCGGTTAGCGGCGCGTAAGCGGACGGGTGCCCGTCAGAGCGGGTCACGGTGGCTTCGTAAAAGCTTTGCATGCGGCTAGGGTAGCGGCAATGGCGCGCCCGCGTCCAGCCATCTGACAATGCTTGCACTTCGAATCGGTTAGACATAAGGCCGGCATCCGCAAAAAAGCGAATGCCGGCCTTGTCCGCTGCCGCTGGACCGGTTCAGGACACCGGCAGCAACTTGCCGCTAAACACCACCGGACCCTTAGGCGCATTGTGATCGGGCGAGCCGCCCGGCGCTTCGATCGAGACCGCCAGCGCCGCGTAGCCCTCAGGCTTTTGCTGACCAGCCGTCACCTTGCCGTTGGCGCTGTCCGGCAGCATGCCGAGCGACACCGGATGGCCATTGGCCGGAATGCCCCACAGCTCCATCGCCCGTCCGGCCGGCAAGTCGACCTTGCCGAGCGGATGCAGCGTCATGGTGGCGTGGGCTTCGTCCCATGCGACCAGCATGACCGGATGCGCGTCCTTGTCATTCAGCACCGCGACATGCGAAACGGCCGCTTCGGGTGTTTGCGGCTGTTGCGCGACGGTTGGCGCCGTGGCAGGCGTCGCACCGGACGGCAACAGCGAGCGCACGGCGACCACCACGGCGACTGCGGCGAACCCGGTCACGCCGATCGCCCAGCCACGCCAGAACGCGAGGTTATCGAAGAGGCTGCCGGACGGACGCGCAGGTTTTTCGACCACGGTGCGGGGGTGTGTGACTTCGCGTGCCGCCTCACGTGCCGAGCTCAGGCCGAGCCGCCGCTCGATGGCATCCCACACGGCGGCCGGCGGCATGCGCGGCTCCGCGAGTTCGGCCAGTGGCGAGATCCGCCGCTGCCATTCTTCGACGGCGTGACGAATCACCGTATCGTGGTCCGCGTACTGCTGGAAGCGGCGCCGAGCGCCACCACGCAGCGTGCCGAGCACATACTCGGCGGCCAGCATATCGACCAGCTGAGGATAGCGATGGAGATTCATCACTCACCTCCCAGGCAGGTTTTCAGCTTGGCAAGGCCGCGCCGTATCCATGATTTGACGGTGCCGAGCGGCACGGTCAGAACGTCGGCAATCTCGCTATGGCTCTGATCGCGCAGGTAGGCGAGCGCAACCGCCTGACGCTGCGCTGGGTCCAGTTGCTGCATGCAGCCGGCCAGCAGGCGTGCCTGCAGGCTGACCGCGGTCAGCGCTTCGGGATCCGGATCGCCGCTTGCCACAAGATCGTCCAACGCATCGCTCCATTCTGTTTCCTGCTTGCTCACCCGCCGCAGGTGATCGAGCGCACGATTCCGGACGATCGCCGACATCCACGTCATCGGGGCGGACAGTGCGCGGCGGTAATCGCCGGCAAAGCGCCAGATATTGACGAAGCTGTCCTGCAAGACTTCTTCGGCCCACTCGTGCCTGCTCAATATACGAAGCGCAAGGCCAAACAGTTTCGGGGCGGCGAGATCATATAGCTCGCGCAGTGCCGCAGCGTCTTCCTTGGCAATGCGTTCGAGCAACTCGGCGAGGGTTTCCGGCGTCAGTTCTCGAGGATTGGCGGTCATGGAAAGTGGTGTGGTGAGCGTGCGAGCCTATGTTACGCACTTTCTTCCCGGTCTTATATGTGGTTTTCCCCCCCAGCGGGCGGCTTTAGACGCCCCAGCGCAACACCAGCGGATCGAGCCGCCTCGCGACTTTCAGCAAGCCTGCACGCGTGGCCGGATGCATTGGCGGCAATGGATGGCGCACCGCGTCCGATCGAATCACACCGCCTTCTTTCATCAAGGCCTTGCACGACGCGAGGCCGCCCTGGCGGTTTTCGTAGTTGATGAGCGGCAGCCATGCCTGATAGTGGGCGGCGGCCGTTTCGGTGTCGCCGGCCGCATAGGCGTCGACGATCAACCGGATGCCGTCCGGGTAGCCGCCACCGGTCATCGAACCGGTTGCGCCCGCATCGAGATCGGCCATCAGCGTGATCGCTTCTTCGCCATCCCACGGACCCACCACGGCGTCGCCGCCCAGTTCGATCAGCTCGCGCAACTTGTTCGCCGCCTGCGGCACTTCAATCTTGAAGTACGACACGTTCTGCAGTTCGCGGGCCATGCGCGCGAGAAACGGTGCGGACAACGCCGTGCCGCTGACCGGCGCATCCTGGATCATGATCGGAATCCCGATGGCATCGGAGACCGTGCGATAGAACTCATCGATGCCGCGCTCACCAATGCGGATCGTTGCGCCGTGGTACGGCGGCATGATCATCACCATCGCGGCGCCCGCAGCTTGCGCGCTGCGGCTGCGTTCAGCGCATAGGTGCGAGCTGAAATGCGTGGTCGTGACGATCACCGGCACGCGACCCGCGACGTGTTCAAGCACCAGGTGCATCAGCGTGTTGCGCTCGTCGTCGGATAGCGCGAACTGCTCGGAGAAGTTCGCCAGAATGCACAGGCCGTTGGAACCCGCATCGATCATGAAATCGATGCAGCGTTTCTGGCCATCCAGGTCGAGCCGGCCGGCCTCGTCGAAGATGGTCGGTGCGACGGGGAACACGCCGCGCAATGGAGCAGGGTTGGGTGTTTGGGTCATGGCGATGTGTGTTGTGCTGGGGTGAGGGGATGACGTGATGAGGCGCGGGTTTTTGAATGTCTCCGCAACTGACTATACGGCGGCGTGCGTGGCGGGTATATTGAATTGTTTCCATCTTGTGATCGCTTTTACGACTCACCTCGTGGGTTCGCGGCAAGCCATGAAAGACACCCTGAACGTTCTGCTGTCGAGACTGCGCATGAAGCAACTGCAATTGCTGATCGCGCTCGACGACCACACCTCGCTGCACAAAGCAGCCGGCGCGATGTCGATGACGCAATCGGCTGCCAGCAAGGCGTTACAGGAGCTGGAGTCGATGCTCGAGGCGCCGCTCTTCGAGCGCTCGAAGAGCGGCATGATTCCGAACCAGCTTGGTCACTGCGTGATCCGCTACGCTCGGCTCGTGGCGACGGACCTCACTGCGCTGTGCCAGGACGTCGCCGAGATCCGCTCGGGGCGCGGTGGCCGTCTCGCGATCGGGGCGATCATGGGCGCGATTCCCGAATGCGTCGTGCCGGCGCTGAATGATCTGCATGCCGGGCAGCCGGGCCTGTCGATCGAAGTGGTGGAAGATACGAGCGCGCGCATGCTGCTGCAACTCGACGAAGGCCGGCTCGATCTGGTGATCGGCCGTGCGGCAGTCGCCGCCGATCCGTCGAAGTACCACTACCATCCGCTCGATGACGAGCCGTTATCCGTGGTGGTGGGTTATGAGCATCCGTCCTTGGCCAGGAAGGAAGTGACACTGCGCGATCTGGCCGGTCACCGCTGGGTGATGTATCCGTCGCATATGCCCTTGCACGCGTTGCTCGAACGCGAGATGGATCTGGCGGGGCTCGAGATGCCGGACAACCCGATCTCGACTGCCTCCACCTTTGTGACAGTCGCGTTACTGCAAAACAGTGTCGATCTGGTTTCACTTTTGCCGACGGCGATCGCGGCATTGTTCGCCAGGCAAAAAATGTTGCGTCTCGTGCCGGTCAAACTGAAGTCGCCCTCGCAAACCTTCGGCGTGGTCACGCGCAAAGGCGGCGTGCTGTCGCCGCCGGCTGAGCAATTCATTGCGTTGTTGCGAGGACGAAAGGTGGAGCAGGCGGAGAGTCAGGTGATGCAGAAGCAAAAAACCGCCTGAAACAGCGGTTTTTCGACGTGCGAAAGACATCCAATATCTCACGCTAATCGGCGCTCCGCCATGTCTTGCGATGGGGTGTTGCTGCGGCGACACTCTCGGGTAAATCCGAACCGATTGCATGCTCGTTTTCCGCGCTACACTTGATCGAAGGTGCGCCGAATTGAAGAGCATGGCGCACGCTCGGGGAGAGCAGCCATGAATCGGCCACTGGTTCGGTTACCGCTTCGCACGACTGGCACGGCGCCCGTCAGGAAGTGGCTCAAATGGGGGCTGGCAGCGGCGTTTCTGCTCGCGCTGGCTTTCGCGGCGCGCTTTATGCAGGTCGAGATCGAAACATCGCGACTGCAGGCGCGCTATCTCTCCGAACTCACGCGCGACGTAGGTTTCTCCGTCGAGAACGGTCCAAGTCATTCCATCCGCTTTCCTCAGGCAGACAAAGGCCCCTACGACAGCCGCCTCGGCTACGCGTTGCTGCCGTCGTTCCAGAAGCGATTGCTCGAACGCGGGTTTGAAATCAGCGCACAGTCGCGCGATTCCGAACGGATGCTGTCGCTGGCCGATAACGGTCTATTTATTCCTTACGCCGAAAAAGATCAGGCGGGGCTGCAACTCTTCGACGGTACCGGCGCGCCGCTCTTTGGTGCACAGTTTCCGGGCCGCGTTTATGACAGTTTCGATTCGATCCCGCCGCTGGTCGTCAATTCGCTGTTGTTTATCGAAGACCGCTATCTGCTCGATCCGGATCAGCCGAACCGCAATCCGGCGATCGACTGGGGACGCTTTAGCCGCGCGCTAGTCGACCAGGGCGCGCGCGTGTTCAACCGGCATCAGTCGACGCCCGGCGGCAGCACGCTGGCTACGCAGATCGAGAAGTTTCGCCACTCGGCGGACGGGCGCACGGCAACGCCGCCGGAAAAATTGCGGCAAATCGCATCGGCCTCGGTACGCGCCTATCTGAATGGCCCGCAGACCATGCCCGCGCGCCAGCAGATCGTCGTTCACTATCTCAACTCGGTGCCGCTTGCCGCGCAGCCAGGCATCGGCGAAATCAATGGGATTGGCGACGGTCTGGCCGCCTGGTATGGTCGCGATTTCAACGACGTCAACCGCATTCTCAAAGCGCCGTCGACCGAAGAGAATCTGGCGGAGCAGGGCGAGGCGTTTCGCCAGGTGCTCTCACTGATGATCGCACAGCGCGCGCCGTCGTATTTGCTGAATCACGGCTATACCGAACTCGAACGTCTGACGGATAGCTATTTACGGCTGCTGGCGACCGGTGGCGTCATTTCGATTCCGCTGCGCGATGCTGCGCTGTCCGCGCAAGTGGATCTGCGCCACGCGTCGCAGAAAACGCAGAACCCGGACTCGTACGTGTCGCGCAAGGCCGTGACGTCGATGCGCTCGCATCTGTTGGCGGCGCTCGGCATTCCGAGTTTCTACGAACTCGACCGGCTCGACTTGCAGGCGAAAGGCACGCTCAACAACGCTGTGCAGCAGGCCGTGAGTGAACGCCTCGCCGCCGCCGCGACGCGCGATGGCGCGCAAGCCGCCGGGATCGTTGGCTATGAAATGCTGCGTCCCGCCGACGATCCGTCGAAAATCGCCTATAGCTTCACGCTGTTCGAACGGCGTGACGGCGCGAACCTCGTGCGGGTGCAAACCGACAGCGTCAACCAGCCATTCGACATCAACTCCGGCGCGCGGCTGAATCTCGGTTCCACCGCGAAAATGCGTACTGTGGTGACGTATTTGCAGATCGTCTCCGATCTGCATGCGCGTTATGGCTCGATGAGCATACCGGAGCTGAAAGCCGTGAAGCCCGATCCGAACGATCAGCTTACGCGCTGGGCGCTCGATTATCTGACGCATACCTCGGATCGCTCGCTGCAAGCCATGCTCGATGCGGCTGTGGAACGCAAATACTCGGCGAGCCCGGGTGAAACGTTCTATACGGGCGGCGGCGCGCAGTCCTTCAACAACTTCGATTCCGACGACAACAGCCGCATTCTCACCGTGCACCGCGCCTTCCAGCATTCGGTGAATCTGGTGTTCGTGCGGCTGATGCGCGATATCGTCCACTACGAGATGGTGCAGACCACCGGACCCTCGGCGCAATGGTTGGGCGATCCGGCCATCCGCAAGATGTATCTCACGCGTTTCGCCGATCAGGAAAGCCGTGTGTACATGAATCGTTTCTACACGAAGTACCACGGCAAAGCGCCCGAACAGCAGTTGGCCTTGCTGCTGCTCGGCGTGCGCAAATCGCCGCCTAAGGTGGCGACGGTGTTGCGCAGTGTCGCACCGGATGAATCGAATGCGTGGTTCAACGCGAAGATGCGGGCCGCGTTGAAGAACACGCCCGCGGCCTCCATGCTGGACGATGAGGATCTGGGGAACCTGTACGACAAATATGCGATCGACCGCTTCAATCTGAACGATCGCGGCTACATTTCGAGCGTGCATCCGCTGGAACTGTGGACGCTCAACTATCTGCGCGCCCATCCCGATGCGACGCTCGAGCAGATCGAAAACGCGAGCCGCGACGTGCGTCTGTCGACGTATTCCTGGCTCTTCAAGACCCGCTATCACGCTACCCAGGATCGCCGCATCAAACGGATGGTTGAACTGCGCGCGTACGATGCGATCGGCAAGTCGTGGCAGGCGCTCGGTTATCCGTTCGCGACGCTCACGCCGTCGTATGCGGCAGCGATTGGCGCGTCCGGCGACCGGCCGGCCGCGCTCGCGCAACTGATCGGCGTGATTGCCAACGACGGCAACAAGGTGCCGACCGAAACCCTCACGCAACTCGACTTCGCGAACAATACGCCATACGAAACGCATTTCCAGCGCGCGGCAGGGGCGCCACAGCAGCAGATTTCGCCGGAGATCGCCGGGGTAGTGAAGGGGCTGTTGCGCGATGTTGTATTAGGCGGCACGGCTAAGCGTCTCGCCCAAGGCATGACGTTCCCTGATGGGCAGACACTTGAGATCTACGGTAAGACCGGTACTGGCGATCAGCGCTTCAATGTGTGGGCCAAAGGCGCGCGCCTGATCGAGTCGCGCAAGGTGAACCGCAGCGCAACCTTCGTGTTTGTGATGGGAGATCGCTTCTACGGCACGCTGACCGCCTGGGTGCATGAACCGTATGCGGCCCATTACGAGTTCACCAGCGCACTCTCGGTGCAGTTGCTGAAGTCGTTGGCGCCGGTACTGCAGCCCTTGCTGCAAAACCCGCCTGCTAAAACTGCTTCTGTAGCGAAGGTGGCGGCACAATGAGTGGCTGGTGAGCCACGAGCAATGACTGTATGAGCGCCGTGCAAGTTTCATGAGCGAGGGTGCGCTCGCTGCGGACCCGTGCACAACAGGAAACCGACGCGTCTCTACGCCTAGTATCCCGCGTCCGTCGCCGGCTTAAGGAAAAGCTCGTGCACGGGCGCGAAATGCGCGTACAGCGGCAGAATCGCACCGCCCATGGCCCGCGCATCGGCACCGATGGTGCCTTCCAGCAGTTGCGGGCGCACCATACCTTCCCATTCGAAGCGATCGAGCACGCGCTCGGTTCGACGGATGATTTCGCGCACCAGTTGCCGGTCGAGCTCGCCGTCGATCACCACCGCTTCCAGGTCGAGCAGGGCAGCCGCATTGGTCAACGCACTGGCGATCGCAGGGCACGCGGTATCGAGCCATTGTTCGGTCTGCCGCCACAGTTCGGGCGACAACGCGCGATGATCATGCGCGGCGCCAGCCGGCGCGCCCGCGTCGATCAACAACTGTTCCAGAACGAATCCCGATGCTGCGTGCAGCAGTTGCCGCGCCGGCTTGCGCGCGCTGCCGTCTCTTAACGGAATCGAACCGACAGCGCCCGCGTTGTCATGCGGCCCGCCATGCAAACGGCCGTCGATCACCAGACCGCCGCCGATAAACGTGCCGACGAACAGGTAGAGAAA
>OVEP010133948.1_pt1 | contig 16114 bp, 12 predicted proteins | sample 1779801 | NCBI WGS metagenome assembly OVEP01 (sample SAMEA3914791, study PRJEB12502) | metagenome | biome: forest; material: soil | place: Canada | collected 2011-07-03 | depth 0.1 m
GTTGATCAGGAAGGTGGAGCGCCAGCCCCAATGCTCGCTCATCCAGCCACCCAGCGACGGCCCCGCCGCCGTGCCGATCCCGTACGCGGCCGCCATGACCACTTGCCAGCGCACCCGGGCGCGCGGATCGGGGAAGAGGTCAGGGATCGATGCGAACGCCGTGCCGACCATCATCCCGCCGCCGACCCCTTGCAACCCGCGCGCGATCACGAGGAACAGCATGTCGTTCGCGACGCCGCAGAGCACTGACGCCACCGTGAACGTGATGACCGCGGCGATCACGAAGCGCTTGCGGCCGAAATAATCGCCGAGACGGCCGAACACCGGAACGGTCACCACTGACGCCAGCAAGTACGCGCTGGCAATCCATGCGTAGTACTCGAAGCCATGCAGTTCGGCGACGATGGAAGGCAACGCGGTGCTGACGACGGTCTGGTCGAGGGCGACCAGCATGTTGACGAGGCCGATGCCGAGCATGGCTAGCAGGGCGTTTCGGAAAGGCAGGGCAGTCGCGGTCGGGTTCACGGGGCTGGGAGAAAAGGGCTTTTCAGGGTAGGCGCTGCGCGGTAGGACGCGGCTCCGGTCTCGACGACCATTATGTCTTATGGTTGTCTGACATCTCGGACGGGATTATACGGGTTTTCCCTTATTCGAGGTTGTTTTCGCAGCAAGAAGTCGTCAAGAGAGCCCTCAAGAACGACCGCTTAGTGTCGACAATGCGTACAGAGGTTTTACGAAAGAAAATTTGGGACACTCACTCCCCATCGAAGACGCATTGAGTCAGTAAAACATCCCGAAATCTGTGATAAAAATCGGATGCTTGTAGATAAGCCTGACTGAACCTACCGTCGCATGGTGATCACGGATAAGAATTTAACTGGGCGTCGTTCCGCTACGGAGGCGTTGTGATTCGAAACTGGCTTGGCGGGGTGTTGTTGGCAGCGTGTTGTGTCAGTCGTGCGTTTGCAGGCGGACCGGATTGTTCCCGGCCGTTTACGCTCGGATTGCACGATCACGGCCTGCTCTATTCGCTCGACACCGATAGCGGTATCGACAAAGACTTTGCAGAGGAGTTGATCCGGCGTAGCGGTTGCCAGATCAAGGTCAGTCTGATGTCACGCGCACGGATCTGGAAACTGATCGAGTCGGGTGCGCTCGACTTCAGTCTTTCTGGCATTGCGAATGACGAACGCAATCAATACGCGTCGTTTGCGTGGTACTTCAGTAATAAATACTATCTGCTCGTGCGCAAGGACGCCGGCATCCATAACGTCGCGGATTTCGAACACGATCAACACGCCCAGCTCGGCGTGATCCGCAGTTTTCGTTACAGCGCAACGGCCAACGAACTGGTCGACAGACTGACGGCGGAAAACCGGGTGAGCCTGGCGGGCGGGCTCGAGCCGCTCTACCAGGCACTGATTCTTCGGCAGATTCAGGGCATGATCATCGAGCCCTTCGATTACCCCGCGCTGGACGAGAAAAAGATCCGCGACGTCACGACGATCGTTGAGTTCAACGATCCGTCGGTGCCGCACGGTCTGATCATGTCGAAGAAAGCCCTCCCGGCCGCCGAACGGGAGAAGTGGCGGGCGCTGGTCGATGAAATGCGGGCTGACGGAACGGTGCGCCGTATTTTCGAAAAGTACTTCAGGCCGGATCTGGCCGATTCCATGGTCAACTTCAAGGCGTCGCCGTGATCCGGGTACGCACTATCCTGGTGCCGTTGCTGGTTTTATCCGCATCGCTCTGCGTGACCTGGATAGTCTGGAATCACGAACGGCAAGCGACGCGCAACGAGCTGCGCAGCCAGTTCAATTACACCATGAGTGATGCGGTAGGCCGCGTCGAACAGCGCATGGCGACCTACGAGCTGATGTTGCGAGGCGTGCAGAGCCTGTTTGCCGCGAACGGCACGATCGACCGTGACAGGTTCCGGCGCTATGTGAGCGCGCTGAATCTTGACGCAAACTTTTCCGGGATCCACGGCGTCGGTGTGATCGAATGGGTGCCCGCGGCGCGTAAAGCGGCCCATATCGCGGGCATGCGCCAGAGCGGCATTCCAGACTACACGATTCATCCCGACGGGCTGCGCCAGGATTATGCCCCGATCGTTCAGCGCGAGCCCTTTCTTGGCCTTGCACGCAGCTCGCCGGGGCTTGACGCCTGGGACGAACCGGTGCGGCGGTCTGCGATGGAGAAGGCCCGTGACTCCGGCATGGCGGCCCTCTCAGGAAAGGTGCGCCTGGCGGTCGACTCGGAAGCCGACCCCCGGCCAGGTTTCATCATGTACCTGCCGATCTACGCGTCTGGCGAGGCACAGGACAACCTGGTGCAGCGTCGGGCGAACATTATCGGCTGGGTCTATGCGTCGTTCCGTATGCACGACGTGATGGCCAGTCTCTACGGCGAACAGCCACCCGGCGTCTCGCTGGCCATTTACGATGGCGTCGAGCCATTGGAGGCCGCGCTGCTGCATCGCACGTCAGATGCAAACAACCGGCGTGCGCCCGCGCTTATCTCCGCAAACGAATACCTGGTGGTGGATGGGCACGACTGGATGCTCACGATGAGCGCCTCCGACGCGTTTCGATCCCGCTTGGGACGCAATGCGGAGGCGACAATTGCCGGCGCTGGCACGGGGTTGAGTCTGCTGCTGGCGCTTCTGACCTGGCTCATGATGACAGGGCGGGAACGCGCCATGCGACTCGCCTCGGCGATGACGCGGGAGTTGCGCGAAAACGAAGAGAAATTTCGCGCCATTGCCGACTGCACGGTGAACCTGGAGATCTGGTGGGGACCGGACGGCAAACCACGCTGGATCAATCCCTCGGTTGAGTACTACACGGGCTACACGGTCGCGGAATGTATGGCGATGCCCGACTTCGCCCGCACGCTCATCCATCCGGAGGACTTTTCGCGCGTTGCGCCGGAATTTAAAAAGGGGCTTCAGGGTTCACGTGGCGAGGATCTCGAGTTTCGTTGCATGCGCAAGGATGGCTCGCTGCTCTGGCTGTCGATCTCCTGGGTTCCGATTAGCAATCAGCGGGGAGACTTCATTGGTTTTCGGACCAGCGGCCGCGATATCACGGAGCGTAAGAAGTCGGAGGAGAAAATCCGGGAACTCGCCTTCTACGATACGTTGACCCGCCTGCCCAATCGCGCGCTTCTTCTGGATCGCCTGAGGCAGTCAATGGTGGCCAGCCAGTTGGACCGGGTCTGCGGTGCCCTGATGTTCATCGACCTCGACCACTTCAAAACGCTGAACGATACGCTTGGACATGACAAAGGCGATTTGCTCCTGCGGCAGGTCGCGAATCGCCTGTCGAGTAGTGTCAACGAGGGCGACACGGTCGCTCGGGTCGGCGGTGATGAGTTCGTTGTGGTGCTGGGCAATTTGAGTCTGGACAAGGCGGCGGCGACAGTAGAAACCGAGGCGGTGGGGGAGCGCATTCTCGCCGTGTTGGGGCGCGCCTATGAGCTCAATGGCGTTCAGTTTCGGAGTACCGCCAGCATCGGCGTCACCGTATTCTATGGCGAGCAGACCTCCACCGACGAGCTGTTCAAGCAGGCCGATCTCGCCATGTATAAATCGAAGGAACGTGGCCGCAATGTCATGTGCTTCTTCGACCCTGCGATGCAGACGGCCGTGCTGAGGCGCGCTGAACTGGAGGTGGGATTGCGCCACGCCATCGAGCAGAACCGGATTGTTCTTCACTATCAGGCGCAGGTCGTGGATGGTGATTACATCACCGGTGCGGAAGCGCTGGCGCGCTGGGAGCATCCTGAGCGCGGCCTGATACCCCCGGGTGAGTTTATTCCGCTCGCGGAGGAGTCGGGGCTGATTCTCGAGATGGGGCGCACCGTATTGGCGTCCGCCTGTGCTCAACTGGCCCTGTGGGCGGGGCGGCCATCGATGGCGCATCTGTCTATCGCGGTGAACGTCAGCGCCCGGCAATTTCGCGAACCTGACTTCGTAGACGGTGTGCTCGCGGCCATCCAGCGGACCGGGGCGAGGGCGGACCGCCTGAAGCTCGAGCTGACCGAGAGTGTGCTTGTTGAGAACGTGCAGGACATTATCGAAAAGATGAGCACCCTGCGCGCTCAAGGGGTGACGTTCTCACTGGACGACTTCGGGACGGGATACTCTTCGCTGGCTTACCTGAAACGCTTGCCGTTAGACCAGTTAAAGATTGACCGGTCGTTCGTGCGCGACATTCTGATCGACCCCAACGACGCTGACATCGCGAGAACCATCGTGGCGCTTGCCCGCAGTTTTAACCTGGGCGTCATCGCCGAGGGTGTCGAAACTGAAGCGCAAAGAGATTTTCTTGCCGTAGCCGGATGTCATGCCTATCAAGGTTTCCTCTTTTGCAAGCCGGTTCCGATTCAGGTTTTCGAACAGTTTGTGAGCCGATTCAGTGCCCATGAGCGGACGGAAGACCGCTCGGCGGGGCGTGATGGGCGAAACGTGGGGTCAGGCCGGGTTATCTGATCAATCGGTATCGAAGACAGGCGTGCTGGCCCCTCAGTCGTGGCGAAGGGCCGCTTCGTCGCCTTTGGCGGACGCGCGCCACTGAACGCTGAGCAGGTGCTCGCGCATACATCGCGCCGCGGCTTCGCCATCACGCGCCTTCATGGCACTGACGATCTCCTGGTGCTGCTGGGCGAAATAGCTGCGTGTTTCCTGCGCTGACGTCTTCTCGCGTACGTCGGGTTTGACGCGCATCCCGTTGATCACTTCCATCAAGGAGATGAGCGCGGGATTGCGTGTGGCCTGTCCGATCAGCAAATGGAATCGATGATCCCATTGTTGCCACTCTTCGTCATTTTTTGCCGCGGCGTTTTTCCGCGCGCATTTTTCAAGTTCCAGCAAATCGTCCCGACTGGCTTTCGTCGCGGCTAGCTGCGCGAGTGCCGGCTCGAACAACAAGCGCATTTCTGCGATGTCTGCCGGACTGGCGCCCGCCCGAAGTCCGCGCAGCGTCGGTGCGAACTTCAACGGTCTCGCACCCAGGTAGGTGCCGCGACCGACGCCGCGCCATACACGCCCTGATGCCTCCAGCGAAGCAAGCGACGAACGCAGTTCCCTCCGACTGACATTGAGGGCTTCGGCGAGCTTTCTTTCAGGGGGCAGCGCATCGCCGTCCTTGAGTTGATGGTCGGCAATATAGGCCAGCAGCTTGTCCAGTATCGAATTTTCCATTGTCCTTTGCTTGAACCAATATTAATTGGTTCAAAATTTACCATAGTCAAACCAACTGGGGTGAGATCCACTGATTTTTTGATCTGCTATGGTGTGCATGATTTCGGGTTAACGCTGGGTGCAACCGGGCAATGTTCGCCGTAATCTCTTAGCTTATAGGATTTGTACCAATACTGATTGGTTCACACATAACCAGTCGTTGGTCATCGAAAAAGGAGTTGCGCATGTCGTTTACAACCCGCCCGGAGCTGATTGGCACATTCGGCATGGTGGCCTCCACGCATTGGCTCGCGAGCGCGTCAGCGATGGCCGTTCTGGAGAAAGGGGGCAATGCGTTCGATGCCGCAGCCGCTGCCGGCTTTGTCCTGCAGATCGTTGAGCCGCATCTGAATGGTCCCGGCGGCGAGCTGCCGGTTGTGTTCTACAGCGCGCGCGAAGAACGTGTTCGCGTGCTGTGCGGGCAGGGCGTGACGCCAGCGGGAATGACGATAGCGCGCATGCGTGAGTTGGGTCTCGAGGTGGTTCCCGGTACGGGCTTGCTGCCTGCCGTGGTGCCTGGCGCATTTGGCGCCTGGATGGCCATGCTGCGCGACTATGGCCAACTGCCGCTCGAAGACGTCCTGAGCTACGCGATCGGCTATGCGGAGAACGGCTATCCGGTTCTCCCACGCATGACGTCGTCGATCCTCGCAATCAAGGATTTCTTCCAGGCCGAATGGCCCACGTCGGCTGAGCAATGGCTGCGCAACGGCGACGCACCGATGCCAAACCAGCTGTTCGCCAATCCGGCGATTGCGCAGTCGTACAGGCGCATCCTCGAGGAAGCGAATACCCGCAGTGATCGTGCGGAGCAGTGCGAAGTCGCCCGCAAGGTTTTTTATCGCGGATTCGTGGCCGAAGCGATTGACCACTATTTCCGGTCAACGGCCGTTCTCGATACTTCCGGTCAGCGCAATTATGGTCTGCTCAACGCGGATGATCTCGCGCGTTGGGAGCCCTCCTATGAAGACCCGGTTTCATACGACTATGAGGGCTTCCGCGTTCACAAGACGGGCCCTTGGGGCCAGGGACCGATGTTCCTGCAGCAGCTTGCGCTCCTTAAGGGCTTCGATCTCAGTGCGATGGACCCGATGGGACCCGATTTCGTGCACACGATAATCGAATGCTCGAAGCTCGCGTTCGCCGATCGCGAGGTGTTTTACGGCGACCCCGCGTTTGCGCATGTGCCCATGGATGTGCTTCTGAGCGACGCCTACAACGACGAACGCCGCCGGCTGATCGATCCCAGCCGCGCGTCGTTCGAATTCCGTCCAGGCAAGTTGGGCGACAGCGAACAGCGTGCCGCATTGATTATGGCCAATGCGGGAAGGCAGCAGTCCGGCGGCTTTGGCCAGGGCGAACCGACCTTTGCGCCTTTGCCTGAACTAAGGGGCGATACGGTTCATCTCGACGTGGTCGATCGCTGGGGCAACATGGTTTCGGCCACTCCGTCGGGTGGCTGGCTGCAGGCCTCGCCGGCCGTGCCCGGTCTCGGCTTCAACGTGACCACGCGCGCGCAGATGTTCTGGATGGAGGAGGGTCTGCCGTCTTCGCTCGGCCCGGGGCGCCGCCCCCGCACGACGCTCTCGCCCACGCTCGTTACTCGCGAGGGCCAGCCCTATGCCGCATTCGGCACGCCGGGTGGCGACCAGCAGGATCAGTGGTCGATCCAGCTGTTTCTCCGGCACGTGCATGCCGGCATGAACTTCCAGGCTGCTGTGGATTCGCCCTCGTTCCAGACGGCGCATTTCCCCGGCTCGTTTTATCCGCGTTCGATGCAACTGGGCAAGATGTCCGCCGAATCCAATTTTCCGGAACACACGCTTGCCGGATTGCGTGCGCGTGGACATGACCTGACCGTGGCCGAGCCCTGGTCGCTAGGCCGCGTCTGCGCGGTCGGGATCAGAAACGGTCTGATGCGTGGCGCAGCGACACCTCGTCAAATGCAGGCATACGCAATCGGGCGATAAGTTTCGCGGCCCAGAAATCGTATCCATTTCCGTCAGGGAGAACATGCCGTGTCTGCTATTGCCGCCCGACTCGAGCGACTGCCGTTATCAGGTTTTCATCGCAAGCTCCTGCTGATCGGCGGCTTGGGGTACATGTTCGACGGACTCGATTCGTCATCGCTTGCGTTCCTGCTACCCGTCGTGAGCAAACTATGGCACCTGACGAGTGCCGAGACGGGCCTCGTGGCGAGCAGCACCTATATCGGTTATTTTTTCGGGGCCTTTTTGTCGGGTGTGCTCGCCGATGTGATCGGGCGTCGTCGCATCATGATGAGCGCGCTTGCAATCTATTGCTGTGCGTCGCTCGCGAGCGCGACCGCCACCGACTGGCACACCTTTTTCGCGTTGCGCATCGTCGCGGGTTTCGGATCCGGCGCGGAGACCGTGGTGATCGCACCGTTTCTGGCCGAGTTCGTACCGCGGCGTTACCGGGGCATCTTTTGCGGCGCACTGGTCGGCTTCATGTCGTTCGGCTATCTGGGTTCGTCCATTCTCGGCTTCACCGTCGTGCGTAACTTTGCCGAAGGCTGGCGATATCTGGCGGTGGCGACTTCGCTGCCCGTCGTCATGCTCCTCTGGTGGCGAAGAACTTTGCCTGAATCGCCGCGCTGGCTTGAAAGCCAGGGGCGGGCCGCCGAGGCGGACAGCATCGTGAGTGCAATCGAGTCGTGGTTCGCAGGTAAGGGTATCAGTCTGGCACCCGTTGCTTCCCTCGGCACCCTGCCTGCCTCGGTGCCTGCGAAGGGCAATGCGTTACAGAATGTGCTGACGCTGTGGTCGCCGCGCCTGGCGCGTACGACCGCAGTGAGCTGGCTGATGTGGTTCTCGGTCGCATTCGCGTATTACTCGTTTTTCTCCTGGATTCCGAGCCTGCTCCTCAAGGAGGGGCTCACCATGACAAAAAGCTTTGGTTATTCGATCGCGATTTACGGGGCGCAGATTCCTGGCTATTTCACCGCGGCGTGGCTCAATGAACGGCTCGGTCGAAAGGGTGTCGTGGCGTCCTACATGCTGTTGGGCGGGATTGCGGCAATCACGCTTGCGTTTTCCCACACCGGGTTACAGATCATGGCGGCGGGCATTGGCCTGTCGTTCTTCATGAATGGCGCGTTCGCAGGCGTCTATGCCTACACCCCTGAAGTTTTTCCGACCGCTGTGCGAGCAACCGGTACGGGATCGTCCTCCTCTTTCGGCCGGATTGGCTCGGTGAGCGCCCCCATTCTGGTCGGCCTTGTCTATCCGGTGCTCGGATTCCTAGGCGTGTTCGCGATGACCACCACGGTCTTGCTCGTGGGGGCCTGTGTGGTGTTCTTCCTGGGTATCGAGACCAGCAACCGCTCGCTCGAAGATATTGAGGAGGGCGGCGTCAGTCAGCCCCAGGATTTGCAGGGTTCGCTCGGTTCGACCGAAATGCGCGGCTGAGCGCTCGTGATGTCCCACCCTTTACAGACAGACAATGCCAGGCAATCCGATCGATCCCATCTCGCCAGTCCTGCAAACGCTGGACATTTCAGACCTCGAACGACTTGCAATCGTCATGCGGCTGAAGAACCAACCCACGGAGATTTTCCGTGCAGTTCATGCGTTGGCCGCGAGCGCGATAGGCCTCGGCCTTTTCACGATCATGTCTTACGACGCGCAACGCGAGGAGGTCGAACGCGTTTATACCAACATGCCGGACGTGTATCCGGTTGGGGGCCGTAAGCGAAAACAGGGCACCGCGTGGGCAAACCAGGTCTTGCAGGAACTCAAACCGTTTCGTGCGGAAACGACGCAAGGCATCCAGGCGGCGTTCGACGATCACGCGGTGATGACTGGCATGGGCCTCGGATCAATATTGAACATTCCGGTCGCGTACGACGGGATTTGCGTTGGCACGATGAACCTGACACACAAGGAAGGGTGGTACACAGGTAGACACGAGGAAATGGGCATGCTGATCGGCTCCTTCCTTGCGCCCGCGCTAATCAAGTGCAACGCGATGCACATCGATCGCGCCATGCGTCTCTGACGGCACTACGATCAATTATGTCTACCAGAACAAGCTTAACCCGATCCTCCGAATCCCAGCACACGAACACCTGGTTGCTTGTCTTCATCCTGAGCTACCTTGCATTGCTGGCCGATGGTGCAGACGTCATGATGTACGGCCTGACGCTGACGCGAATCAAGGACGAATTCGGATTGAGCAATGTCGAAGCGGGGGCACTGGGCAGCTTGACGCTGTTTGGCATGGCCATCGGCGGCATTCTGGGTGGCTGGGCCAGTGACCGCGTGGGGCGGGTGCGGGTCGTCGCCTGGGCACTCGCGCTTTTTTCGCTTGGCGCAGGTCTACTGGGGCTTACGCACAGTTTTCTGGAGTTTGCAGTCGTACGGTTTATCAGTTCGTTGGGGATCGGTTGCATGGTGCTGGTCTCCACCCTCGTTGCTGAATACGTGCCCACGGAGCGGCGCTCACTGATTCTTGGAATCTTGCAAACGGGCATTTCCGCGGGCTACATCGTTGTCATCTCGCTGAGCAACTGGATTTTGCCGCACTACGGCTGGCGCACGCTCTATTACGTGTCAGCATTTCCTGTGCTGCTGGCGCTGGCAATAAAATTTGCCGTGCCCGAACCGGCAACATGGCAGGCGAGCCGCGTGGCCGACCGCAAGGGCGAACGTGGGCATCGCACCAACCGCTATGCTCTGATTTTCGGCAACCGGCAGTCGCGAACCTTATTCATCCTGTGGACCTTAGCCTCGGTATTTGCACTCTCCGGTTTTTACGGTCTGAACAACTGGTTACCGACTTACCTGGAAAAGGAACTGCACATCAAATTCGGCGCCATGGCCGGATACATGATCGGCACCTTCGTGGTCGCCTTCATCGGCAAGATCTTTGCGGGCTGGTTGGGTGACCGCTGGAGCCGGCGTGGCGTATATGTGCTTGGTTGTGTGGGCGCCGCGCTCTTTCTGCCGGTGATCATTTTCTGGCATTCGCGTGAGAACATTGCGTATCTCATGCTTGTCTTCGGGTTTTTGTACGGTGTGCCGCTGGGGACGATCGGCACCTTTATGTCAGAGAGTTTCGCTACGGCTGTCCGCGGGACAGCCGTGGGCGGCTCCTATAACATCGGTCGCTTTTGCTCGGGTGCGGCGCCCATTGTTATTGGTTACATTGCCACCCAGTTCTCCATCGGCATTGGATTTCTCGTGGTCGGCGGCGTGTTCTTTTTAAGTGGCGTAACCGCCTTCTTTATTCCGGACCGGTTGTATGACACGCAGCGTTAGTCCATGCAAAGGGGCGGGCTAACCGGCGGCTCGTACGACCTGATCAATCGTCTCCTCTCTTCTCACGTCCGTTACATCGCTTCGGAAACTCCCGAAGTGCACTTCTCATGTTTGGCATTTTTCCGTTGAATTTGTTTGCCTAGACTCCGTTCCAGATAAACCGCCGGCCCGCCACAACGGGCGTTGCCGCCGCGTCGAAGACGGCGGCAGCGCGTGCGCCGCATCTATCTGAACCCATAACAGGACGGAGGCAATCATGTCTGAAAACAGCTACGAAACAGGCCGGCTCAATTTGCCGTTTGTTGGAATCTGCACGTTCGCGAAGTCTCCGCTGTGCCTCGACTGGGACAAGATCGACGCGGATGTAGCGGTGATGGGCGCCCCTTTCGACTGCGGTACGCAGTGGCGAGCTGGTGCCAGGTTCGGTCCGCGCTCGATCCGCGATGCGTCGACGCTGTTCTCGTTCGGCCACGGCGGCGCATACGATTTCGAAGACGACGTCGTTTATTTGCCCAGCAACGAAGTTCGGATCGTCGATATCGGCGACGCGGACATGGTGCACACCAACACCGAGAAAAGTCACGCCAACATCGAGTACGGCGTGCGCAAGATCCTGGCGGCGGGCGCGTTGCCGGTGGTGATGGGGGGCGATCACTCGATCAACATTCCGTGCATCAATGCGTTCGAAGGTCAGGAGCCGTTTCATATCGTCCATATCGACGCGCACCTCGATTTCGTCGACGAGCGTCATGGCGTGCGCTACGGCCATGGCAATCCGTTGCGTCGTGCGGCGGAGAAAAGCGTGGTGTCGGGCATGACGCAGATCGGCATCCGCAACGTGTCGTCGACGGCACGCGAAGGCTATGCCCAGGCACGCGAGATGGGCTCGGACATTATCTCGGTGCGCGATCTGCGGCGCCTCGGCATCCAGGGCGTCCTGGACCGCATCCCGAAGGGCGTGCGCTATTACCTGACGATCGATATCGATGGTTTCGATCCGTCGATTGCGCCGGGCACGGGCACGCCGAGCCACGGCGGTCTGCTGTATTACGAAGGACTCGAATTGTTCGCCGGCCTCGCTGAGCAGGGCGACGTGATCGGCATCGACCTCGTGGAAGTCGCGCCCGACTATGACCATTCCGGTTCGACGTCGATTCTGGCGGCGCAATTGCTGTTGAACACGATCGGCCGCGTGATGCATCAACGCAAGGTCAAACGAAACCTGTCCCGCTAAACGGGATACGCTTGTGCCGCGTTGGCACGATTGCCGGTCAGGTTCATCGAGGACCGGCAACGCGCATAGCGCGGCCGCCGCTATTTGCCGCTGCGCATGGCGCGGCTCACTTCCTTGGCCGCCGCCCGCAGCTGATTGCAAAAGGCTTGCACGACCCGCGCCGATTCACCGCCTTTGCGCGTGATGATCTTGAAGTCCAGATGGGTCACGTAGTGCTCGGGATCGATGCGGGTCAACAGACCGCCGTCCACCCAAGGCTGCGCGTAGTGAGGCGGTAGAAAGCCGATGTAGTTGCCCGACAGGATCAGCATGGCGCGGCCTTCGACGTTGTCGACCGAGGCCGCGGCCTGCGGTATGCGCAGCAGCTTGAGCTCCTGGCTACCGAGATAAGCGCGGGCCGCGAGGCGTTGTTTGCTGAGCACCGAAACAGGGACACGGCCGCTCGCCCGCTCGTATAGCGGATGGGTTGATGCACAATAGAGCCCCTGCTCCTCGCGATAGAGCGGCAAGTAGTCGAGGCCGGGAATCTGCGTGGGAAATGGCCCCACGGCCAGATGCAGGCGCCCGTCCAGCACGTGCTGCTCCATGCTGCCCGGTGTGTCGATCTGCACATGCAGGCGGACCTCGGGCGCCATCTGGCCGAACTCGCGAATCGCAGCCGGCAGCGGCGAATATTTGTCGGTCAAGGTCGCCTCGATCATGCCGAAGCGCAGCACGCCAGAAAGCTGATTGCGTAACGCGCCGGCTTCCATATGAAACGTGTCGACTGCACCGAGCAGACGTTGCGCGGCGGCGTGCAGCTCCGCGCCTTCTTCCGTGAGGCGGAAACCGGCGCGTCCGCGGTCACACAAGCGCAGACCAAGGCGTGTCTCCAGTTGCGACATGTATTCGCTGATGCTCGATGCACCGATGTTGAGAATCGGCTGCGCCGCGGCGAAGCCACCGCATCGCACGATGGTTTCGAAGATCCGCAACAGCTTGAGATCCGTGTCCTGAACTTGCATCGTGCCGCCCCTCGATTACTTCGGGAATTACCGAAATGTGTTTCATGAATGGTGCATTTTATTGAGGAATTTGGCTACACAGAATTGCTGTCAACCCCACTGCCCAAGGTTCGGCGACGGCATACGGATGGCGGGGTCCCCAGGCGATGTTTTCTGTGTCAAAGCGCGGCGAGTTCGTCACCTCAGGTGACCGCGCGGTTTGGCGCGCCACGATGTGAGGAGAGCATGATGAAAAAGCCCTACGCAGCTGCAAGCTGGTTGACAGCAGTCGTTTTGAGCATGATGTCGGTGGGCGCGACGGCGGCCGAGCAGGTGGTCAAAATCGGTTTGACCGGACCCTTGACCGGCCCGCAGGCCGCCATCGGCAAGGACGACGAAAACGGCGTCAGGATGGCGATCGAGCGTCTGAATGCCGAGGGGCTCGTGATCGGCGGCCAGAAGACCCGTTTCGAACTGGTTTCGCAGGATGACGCGGCCGATCCGCGCACCGGCATGACGGTTGCGCAAAGCCTTGTCGACGCCAACGTGAAGGTCATTTTCGGGCCGTTCAATTCGGGCGTCGCGATTCCGATTTCAAACCTGGTGAACGTGTCGGGCATCGTGATGGCGACCGTCGCGTCGAATCCGTCGATCACGCAGCACGGCTATCCGTTCGTATTTCGCATCTCGGCCAGCGACACGCAACTGGGCAGCCGCATGGGTGAGTTTGCGGCAAAGGTATTGAAGGTCAAGCGTATCGCCGTGATCGACGATCGGACCGCATACGGGCAGGGTGTCGCCGACGAGTTCATCAACGCAGCCAAAGCCAACGGCATCGAGATCGTCGATCGGGAATATACGACCGACAAGGCGACCGACTTCGTGTCGATCCTCACACACGTCAAGGGCACGAACGCTGAGGGGATTTTCTACGGCGGTTACTACGCACAGGCCGGCGCGCTGCGCAAACAGATGAAGCGCCTCGCGATGAACGGCTACCTGCTGGGTGGCGATGCCATGTGCAATGCCGAACTGGCGAAACTGGGCGGCGATGCGGTCGATACACGCGTGTATTGCCCGCAAGGCGGCCCCGTGCTCGATCAGACACCGCAAGGCCGTCAGTTCAAGGCGGACTACAAGCAACGCTTCCATACCGACCCGCTGACCTACAGCGCGGCCTTGTACGATGGGGTGAATATCGTGGCGCAGGCGATGCAGAAAGCCAATTCGATCGAACCCGCCCAGTATCGCGCTGCGCTCGCTGACATCGATTCGCACGGTGTTTCAGGGCACTATCGGTTTGACAAGAACCGCGACCTGACGGACTCGCCCATCACGATCTATACCTATCGAAATGGCGAGCCGACACCGCTGGCGTCCTCGCAACCTTAGGGCGCTGCGGCACCCTTACGCCACGTGCGCCGTCTGCTGAACCAGACGGTAGCTTTCCATCAAGTCGATCATGAATACCTGCAGGATGGTAGGGGGCGCGGCGGCGCGCCGTGTGATCGCGCAAAATGGCCAGTGGGTGCCGAACTGCTCCGGACTGATCTGATGCATCTCGTCGCGCGCGACCCAGCGCGCGGCGTAGTGAATCGGCAGAAATCCGATGTAAGCGCCCGATAGAATGAGAATAGCCTGCGCCTCGATATTGTCGACGGTTGCCGCGGCTTTACTCACCTTGAGCATTCGCAGGTCGTGTTGCTGCAGATACCCTCGCGCAACAACACGGCTGGACGCGATGGCCTCGTCGAGCCCGGCGTCGCCAGGCGATCGGCCGGCGAGCGCGTGAGCCTTCCCGCAATAGAGACCGTCCGGTTCGCTATAGAGATCGGTGTAGGCCAGCCCCGGCACGTGAAGCGGAAAATGCCCGACTGCGATATGCAGCCGGCCGTCCAGCACACGCTCTTCCAGTTCGGCGGGCGTGCCGACGTAGACATCCAGATGCACGTCGTGCCCTCTCGACACGAACGCTTGCAGTGCCTGCGGCAGCGGTGAGGCCGAGTCGGTCACCGTGTTGTCGATGATGCCGAGGTACAGCTTTCCCGAGACGTGCTGTTTTAGCGCATCGGTATCCACACAGAAGCTCTCTACCGCCACTTGCAGCCGCTGCGCCGCCTCGTACGTCGCCATGCCGTGTTCAGTGAGGCGAAAGCCACTGCGCCCGCGCTCGCAAAGCTTGAGCCCCAGGCGCGTTTCGAGCGTCGTCATTTGCTCGCTAATGGTCGACTGGCTAACGTTCAGGGTCGCCTGGGCGGCGGAAAATCCGCCGCACCGTACCACCGTCATGAACACCCTCAGTAGTTTGAGGTCCACGTCCTGCAACTGGATCACGGTCGTTGCTCCCATTGCACCGCTTGCTTCGAGATTCCCGATATGAACATCTGATTCACGTGATTTTTACCCCGGGCCTTGTCGTCCATAGTCTCTCAAAACACCGCGCCGCCACAAGCCGCGTTTATATCGATGGACCCCCGGCCGTTTGTGAGCAGATGACGCTCCCGGCGACCCCCGGAGGTTCTCGTCAAGCGGTTGCAGGATCAGGCGCAGCGACGCGCACGAATCTGGCCCATGAGAGGCCGACTAGCAGTCAATCCGTAAGACAGGAGACAACGATGGACAAGGTCGTACACGATTACCTGGCGAAGTTTGGCGTCCGGGAAGAGACTCAACGCTTTCTCACGAAGCCGCAGAAGATGTTTATCGGCGGTGCCTGGATCCCGCAAGGCGAGCGCGAATCCTGCGCGGTGCTCGAACCGTCCACCGCGGGGGTGATCACGCACATTCCCATGGGCACGACTGCCGATCTGGATCGCGCGGTCGACGCCGCCCGCAAACAATTCGACGGTGGAACATGGCGAAAGATCAAACCCCTGGAGCGCGAACGACTGCTCCATCGACTCGCCGATTTGATCGAAGCGAACGCAACGGAGTTGGCCGAGATCGAATCGATCGACGTCGGCAAGTCTGTTGCCAATGCGCGCGACGTCGACGTACAAGGCACGATCGACACCTTCCGCTATTTTGCCGGGTGGGCGTCGAAGCTCCACGGCCGTACGGTCGAACCTTCCTTGCCGGGTGATTACGTTGCCTATACCCGTAAGGAACCCATCGGGGTGATCGGCGTCATCGTGCCGTGGAACTTCCCGCTGCAAACCATGGCATGGAAGGTCGCGGCTGCGCTCGCTGCCGGTTGCACGACGGTGATCAAGCCCGCCGAGCTCACGTCGCTGTCCACACTTCGCTTCGCGGAGCTAGTGCAAGAGGCTGGCATCCCGGACGGCGTCGTGAACGTCATAACCGGGCGAGGGCGCGAAATTGGCGCGGCGATGGCCGCCCATCCGGGCATCGACAAGATCACGTTCACCGG